>Ga0210408_10002306_pt1 | contig 18785 bp, 13 predicted proteins | sample IncBWH4MmetaG_FD_155471 | JGI IMG/M metagenome (GOLD analysis project Ga0210408, IMG submission 155471) | Forest soil microbial communities from Barre Woods Harvard Forest LTER site, Petersham, Massachusetts, United States - Inc-BW-H-4-M | ecosystem: Environmental > Terrestrial > Soil >...
GCGTTATTGGTCTGTGCTTGCCACGGTCAAATACGCGAGTCCACAAATTCGCAACGGCGGTTCTATCGTTCTCACGACGGGAGTCGCCGGCCAGCGCCCGCTGAGTGGATGGGTAATTGCCGCAAGCGTCTGCGGAACTATCGAAGCTTTAACACGCGCTCTGGCGGTTGAACTGGCGCCGATCCGGGTTAACGCCGTATCCCCTGGCGTCGTCCGGACGAACTTGTGGCAGAACATGAGCTCATCAGAAAGGGAGCAGCTCTTTGAAAGCGTGGGCAAGCATCTGCCTGTTGGGCGAGTTGGCGAAGCTCGTGATATTGCACAAGCCTATCTGTTTCTGATGCAGGAAGGATTCAGCACGGGGCAGACAGTCGTTGTCGATGGTGGAACGGTCCTTGTGTACTGCCGCTGCGGATGAAAGAGGAGGAGCAAACGATGGGAGTACCGAATGGTAAGGTTGCGCTCGTATCCGGCGCTTCTAAGGGTATTGGAGCCGGTATCGCGAAAGCGCTCGCTCAGCACGGCGCCGCTGTTGTCGTTAATCATGCGTCCAGCAGCGAGGGTGCGGATCGCGACGTAGCAGAGGTCGCGAGCAAGGGCGGCAAAGCTGTAGCCGTGCCCCTTACCAACTTGTGTGCGGATTCGGGTAGAGAGTTCCTGGGGCAGATCGCACGACCGTCGCAGAAATTTCCAGATGAATTGAAACGTAACAGACAAAAGCGAACACGAGATACAGCCAGATGGATTCTGATGTTTTTAGGACGATTGGCCAGCAATCGTGACGAAATGTAGCAAGAGTCGTTAGATGCTGAGGACGAAGGCGAACAAGCCATGGCACGCGTCACATCAGAAAGGAGCATTGAGATGAGTTTGAATCAAGGAAAACAATCAGCGGTAGACTTCACGGAGCGCGTTCGTGGGAACCAGCGGAAGCTCAGGGACAGTCTTGCGTCGCAGTACGACTTCATCGTCTGTGGTTCGGGTTCCTCCGGATCAGTTGTTGCGCGGCGCTTGGCCGAAAATCCCAACGTCAGCGTGCTCTTGCTCGAAGCAGGCGGTAGCGACGAGGTACCAAGCGTGACAGAAGCGGCTCGCTGGTTTGAAAACCTCGGGAGCGAGCGCGATTGGAACTTTGTGGATCAACCCAATCCACACCTCAAAGGACGATCCATGCCGCTCGGTATGGGCAAGGCGCTCGGCGGAGGATCGAGCATCAATGTGATGGGTTGGGCACGCGGACATAAGAACGATTGGGATTTCTTCGCATCCGAGTCCGGTGACAGGGCATGGAACTATGAGTCCGTACTCAACATCTATCGCCGGATGGAAGACTGGCAAGGAGCACCAGACCCCACACGTCGAGGAACCGGCGGGCTGGTTTTCGTGCAGTCCGCACCTGACCCCAATCCAATCGCTCCGGCTATGGTGGACGCAGCGCGTTCCATCGGGATGCCGACTTTCGATAGCAACAATGGACGAATGATGGAAGGCACAGGCGGGGCTTCGATTATCGATGTGCGCGTACGCGATGGAAAGCGCCTATCCGTCTTTCGAAGTTACGTCTTTCCCTACATGGACCGGCCGAACTTGACCGTGCTCACGCACGCTTTGGTTACCAAGCTTACCTTAGAGGGAAAGCGAGCCACTGGTGTGGAGATCGCTTTTGACGGAAAAATCCATCGCATCACGGCTGGACTCGAGGTTGTCCTGTCGTTGGGTGCGATGCACACGCCAAAGGTGTTGATGCTTTCAGGCATTGGCAATCAGGCCGAGCTAAAACGTCTGGGTATACCAGTCGTCCAGCATCTTCCAGGTGTGGGACAGAACTTTCAGGATCATTCTGCTTTCGGCTGTGTCTGGGAGTATCAGCAACCGCTCGCTCCTCACAACAATGGTGCTGAGGCAACGTTCTTCTGGAAAAGCAATCAGGGTCTTGACACTCCAGATTTGCAGACCTGCCAGATTGAAGTACCCGTCTGCAGTGCCGAGACAGGCGCCAAGTTTAATCTACCGCCGGCTTCTTGGACAATGTATGGAAGTGTCGTGCGGCCGAAAAGCCGCGGTCAGATTCGCTTGACGGGACCCAACCCAGACGACCCTATACAGATCGAGTCCAATACGCTGTCCCACCCGGACGACCTGAAGGCCGCAGTAGCTTGCGTGGAACTTTGTCGCGAGATTGGCAATTCGGCTGCGCTTCGACCCTTTACAAAACGCGAAGTCATGCCTGGCAACCTGAGAGGAGAAGCACTGGAAGACTTTATTCGCGATGAGGTCTCCACTTACCATCATCAGACGTGTACCGCGAAAATGGGGCGCGATTCGATGTCGGTGGTAGACGGTCAACTGAATGTCTATGGGATCGAAAACCTTCGCATTGCAGACGGCTCGATCATGCCGCGCGTGCCCACCGGCAATGCCATGGCTCCCTGCATCATCATCGGCGAGCGTGCCGCGGAGGCCTTGCGGAACGAGCACAGGTTAGGCAGTTCTTCTGTGGCAGATAGCACCGTCGCAGAAATTTCAGATGAATTGAAACCTGACAGATAAAAGCAACGCGGGATTCGTTGGAATGCTGACTGATCTCTCCGAACACCGAGGAAATCTTTCTAGGCGTACCTGAAGCTTATCCAAAGCTTCAGGGTTAGCCACGCGAAAAGACGCTCCCTCATTACAGCTTGCCGAAAGGACCTATTGTATGAACTCAAACACAACTCACCCGTCTATACCCCATCCCAATCGTGAGCAAGCGCTAAAAAAGGCTCGTCTGTCCGCGGGGTTTCCGAATATAGTGAACGGCCAAAGAATCAACTCTTCCAAGTCGATAAAGATCTCCGATCCCGTAACTGGAGAAGAACTCGCTAACGTGACCGACACCCAGAGAGATGGTCTCGACTATGCGGTCCAGGCTGCAAAGGCAGCGTTGCCCCTTTGGAGCAGCAAGACCTGGAACGAGCGAAGGGATCTTCTCGCAAATGCCATACAAGAACTCAAGGCTCATACCGATGAGCTTTGCACGATCCTGACAGCGGAAAACGGCCGACCCTATAGCATGGCGCAATGGGAGATCACATGGGTTCTCGAGACCTATGTCCCCGCGTTATTTCAGATGGAGCTGTCAGATTCGACATGGAATGAAACCGGTGTCGGACAGATCACGAAACGTTATGTTCCACTGGGTGTTGTCGCCGCGATCAGTCCGTGGAATCTTCCGTTCTTGCTGTCATTCACAAAAGTGCTCCCGGCTCTTCTGGCCGGCAACACGGTGGTCCTGAAGCCCGCGGTCTTTACCCCTCTCACAGTACTTCGGGCCGCCGACTGCATTCGTGAGGTCTTTCCGCCCGGCGTTTTGAATGTGATCAGCGGAGGGGATGACCTTGGCCCCTGGATGACGTCCCACCCGGACTTGCAGAAGATCTCCTTCACCGGATCTACGGAAACGGGGAGCAAGGTCTTCGCATCCGCCGCCCCTACCCTGAAGCACCTGACCCTTGAGCTAGGCGGGAACGATCCCGGTATTGTCCTTCCGGATGCCGATCCTCAGGCAATCGCCGAGTACTTGTTTCAAAGCATGTTCCTACTCAGTGGCCAGGGGTGTATCACCCTTAAACGCCTTTTCGTGCATGAGAGCATGTATCAAGCGCTTACCGAGGCACTCATATCCTGTGCTCAACATCAGAAACTGGGCGATGGGTTTGATCCCGAGACCACCCTGGGCCCGATACAGAACCGCCCCCAGTTCGCTCGCATACAAACAACGTGGGAAGAGATTCAAAGGGCGAAGGCTCCGATCCTCTATCAAGGCGAAGTTCCCTCGGAGGGGGCCGGAATGTTTTTCCCCGTCACACTCCTGGATAATCCGCCTGCGGAAGCGGCATACGTAATCCGAGAGAACTTTGGGCCATTACGGGCTGTCATCAAGTACCAGGACGTCGACGAAGCCGTCCGGCTGGCCAACGGGACTCCATATGGTCTTGGAGCCTCCGTGTGGGGCAGAGACCCTGAGTCGCTGGATGCCCTTGCACGTCGGCTTGATGCCGGGACGGTTTGGATCAATCAACACCTCAATCCCCATCCCAATGTTCCCTTCAGTGGTCATAAGAATTCAGGGATTGGCGTTGAATTCGGCGAAGACGGGCTCAAAGAATTCTGCAATGTGCAGGTAATTGCGAATAGGCGATAAAGCTAGTTCTGCCGTCGCGGCGTAGGCGTCGAAAGAGTCCCACCCCCTATAGTGGACCGCCTATCCGGAAATCGACGCAGGCTCTGGTGTTGGTCCCTTCATGCAAGTCCGGAGAGGTCCATTGAGCGGAAACAGGATGCAAAGGAGAATAGCAATGGATGAAATGTTGGTTGGAATAGAAGCCCTGGAAGGATTGGTACTCACTGTCCTGGAACATCTAAGAAATGGAAAGATCGAAGACGCGGTCGCCCGTTTTGCAGAAGAGTTCAGCTTCACGGACCACGGGGTTGACCTGGAATTCACGAACAAGGAGCGCTTGGCTGAATTCTTCCGAAAGGCACGGGAACTGTACCCAGACTCTTTGGTGCAGACCGACACAATCTTCGTGAGCGGCGATCGCGTAATCACGGAATGGACACTTCAAGCCAATGTAAAAGAGCCTGGCTACTACGCCGGAGTCTCACTAACATTTCCGGTTTCGGTGCACGGGGTCTCCGTCGTGCGGATAGACAATGGGGTAATAGCCGACTGGTCGGATTACTACGACAAACTCACCTCCCGACGCACGGCCTTGGCTTCATATTTCACGGAATGGGTAGAACTCTGAACGGTGCTGTGCCGCTGAAGGAGTCGCGTGTAGAGAACCAAGTGCGGGAAAGGTGGGGAAAGCCTCATTGAGCTATTCAAGTCGATCAGTGTTCTCGGCCAAGCGGCTCAAGTGCTGTCGCCGACGAACGCATTGGCGATTATGCGCGAACCAAGAACCATGTGAGGCAAGAAGAGCGTTCTCGATACTAATATCTAGGGAGAGAGCGACCATTCGGAAAACCTCATGACTTCCATGATCAAAATCCTTCTTCAGACCGATTCGGATTATGTCTACACGTTCCTGAGAATCATCGCGGGTATCATCGTCTTTCCCTATGGCATGCAGAAGCTTTTCGGATGGTTTAGCGCCCCGGGATTTGGCCCCCCAGGAATCAACGCCGCTCTTGCACAGCTCACGGCGAAAAACATTCCTAAATCTGTTGCGTGGCTCATCATCATCGGGCAGTCATTCGGAAGTATTGCCCTTATCTCCGGCTTTTTAGGAAGAATCGCTGCCGGTGGACTGTTCATCATCTTCACCGGTGCACTCATGGTTCATTTGCCGGATGGGTGGACACTGAATTGGTTTGGATCAAAAAGGGGAGAAGGAATTGAGTATTTTGTATTGCTCCTGTCAGTTCTCTTGGTCATCGTCCTCAAAGGCAGTGGTGCGTTATCAATAGATGGTTGGCTGGCAAGATGACATTGTGCGCGACAACATCATCAGTTCTGTTAAACGCCCACACAGCCTGGAGGTTCTCTCTTCGCGCTAAATCGCTAGTGCGCTCACTGACGAGTTGGTAACGAGAGGTCGGTAAGTGTACCGCGATCTCATGACCGGGCCGGCGCGGGAACAACCGGACAGATCGTCAATGCTCTATCACTTTCTCGACCAGTGCGATCGTCAACCTCTGCATCATGCCGAGCATGGAAACACAACCGTTGACGTGCGTCCGAATCGATTCTTGCTCGTCTTGCGCACCATATTTCACACCATAGAGCCACAATGAGGTTCAGAGTGAGAATGTATTTGAAAAATTCCGACGCATCAGTTCCAGAGATTTCTCATCTCAGAGAATCGCTCTTACCACGCCGCCGTCGACGCGCAGGGCGGACCCGTTCGTGGCCGATGAAAGCTCGCTGGCAACATAAGTAACCATTGCCGCGACTTCATCCACGGTGGCAAAGCGCTTCAGCAGAGACGAAGGGCGCACATGTTCGAAGAACTCCTTCTCTACCTCTTGTTTCGATTTGTTCTGCTGCTTCGCCATGGCATCGACAAAGCCGCCCACGCCTTCTGATTCCGTTGGTCCAGCCAGGATGCTGTTTACTGTCACACCGGTTCCGGCAACTGACTCCGCAACGCCGCGCGCGATCGCAATCTGTGCGGTTTTCGTCATCCCGTAGTGCACCATCTCCGCCGGTATCTGCACCGCCGACTCGCTGGAGATGAAAAGAATGCGGCCCCAATTCTTCTTTAGCATTCCCGCCAGGTAGTGCCGTGTGAGCCGCACTCCGCTCATGACGTTGATCTCGAAAAAGCAGAACCAGTCCGCATCGGGAATTTCCACGAAAGGCTTTGGCTCAAAGATGCCGACATTGTTCACGAGCACATCCACCATGGGTAGTTTCGCAATCACCGCCTCAGCGCCGGCAACGCTCGAGAAGTCTGCGACAATCCCGTCCGCCTTCGCCCCTGGAACCTGAGACCGGATCTCGGCTATCGCCGCAGCCACGCGCTCCTGGGTACGACCATTCACATAAACATGTGCGTCTTCTGTCGCGAGCGATTTGGCAATTGCGAATCCGATCCCTGCGGTCGACCCCGTTACCAGTGCAATCTTTCCAGTGAGCTTCAGATCCATAACGTCCTCCAGACGAAGGCCAACTGTCTTTTGATTCACAAACGTTCTTGGACGACTCTAGCAGGCGAGATGAGGATCGGCTGCTGCTGGCTCTGCTTCAATGGTCTCCGGTTGGTGTTCAGCTGTTTCCCACTTGATCCACTTGAGATCGAGGACAAAAATTGAGTAGAAGACCGGAACCAACAATAGGGTGATGAAGGTAGCGACAGCGAGTCCGCCGATCTGGGCATAGCAGAGAGGCTTCCAGAGCGGGCCGCCTTCGAGTGCGAGTGGAAACAAAGCAAGGATCGTTGCGCTTACCGTGATCATCACAGGGCGAATGCGCTCGATCCCGGCATCCGCAAGAGCGCGCTCCAACGGCTCGCCCTTCTCGTGCATCTCCTCGATGAAATCGAACAATACGATGACATGGCTGACAATGACGCCGATCAGGCTCGCCACGCCGAGAAAGGCCATGAAGCCAAACGGGGTGTGCATGACTGCCAACGCAATCAAGGCTCCGATCGCACCATAAGGCGCTGCTGCGAACACAAGAAGAGGCTTGATGGCATTGTTGAATTGGATGAGAAGTGCAAGATAGATGCCGACGAGCGAAATCAAGAGCACGAGGGCCAAATTGATGAAGCCGTCGACCTGCTTTGCCTGTTCGCCCGCGATTACAAGTTGATAGCCCGGAGGCAGGTTCTTTTTGAGAGCATCTAATTTCGATTGCGTCGGTCCGAGGACCTCGGACGCGAGGACGCCGGGGGCTGGAAAGCAGAGGACCGAAATCGTGCGAAAATGTTCGCGACGCCGAATCCTTCCCGTCTCCAAGATATTGCGTACTGTGGCTACTGAAAGTAGTGGAACCCTGGTGTTCTGCTGCGAAGAGTAGGCGTACAGATTCTCAATCTGGCTGAGCTGCGCGCGTTCCTCCGGACGGAGTCGAGCCACAATGGGGATGCTCTTATTGCCTTCCTTCAGCAAGCCCACGGTTGCGCCGCTGATCGCTGCTGCAGTGGAGTTCGCAACATCGGAGTTTGTTATGCCGACGACATTCGCACGGTCTGGATCGATCTGGATCCTCACCTGGAGGCTATCGGGAGACCAATCATCCCGTATGACCGCAATCCCGCGAGACTGCCGTAAAACGTCCATGGCTTGCGTTGCAATCCCTCTCAATGTCTGGATGTCAGCCATTTCATCCTTAGCGTCCTCGTCGGCCTGACCGGAGATGAGGATTTCGACTGGAGTCTCGACAGGGTTTGTCTGGAGTTGCCGCACGGTGATCCATGCACCGGGCACCTGTTGGCTAAGAGCCACCTGCAGGGGGCCGATGATCTTCGGCGTGAGTTCTTTGTCTGTAACCTGAACGATCACCTGCGCGTAGTTCGTTTGCGGGGGTTCGGGCGAGATGGAAAACCAGAAGCGGGGTCCACCTCCTCCGATAAAACTGGTAATGGATTTCAAGGGATGTGGGTTCTTGTCTTCAGACGAATGCGTTGCTGTGTCCATCAGAACCTGCCGGACGACCTCCTCGGCTTTGGTCGCCGCGTCGCTCGTCGCCGTCAGCGGAACATCGTTCGGCAACCAGACGTCGAGATAGAACCAGTATTGAACATCCTCCGGGAAGAATTGTTGCTTAAGATGGGAGGCAAAAAGGCCGCCAAGCCCGAGAAAAACCAATGAGCCTAGCAGGACGATCCAACGGTGCGCGATTGCGCGCCCAACAAGCCTGTTGTAAAAGCCGTAGAAGCCTCGCTCTCGCTTTTCTTCGATCGTGAGTTCCCTCTTTTTGGGAGGTCTCTGGATGTAATAACCCAAGAGCGGTATGAAGGTCATTGCTACGACCAGCGCACAGAGCAGCGAAGCAGTCATCACGATCGGAAGGCTGCGGAGGAACTGACCGGTATTGCCGTTCAGCATAAGGAACGGAAGGTAGGCGATGATGTTGGTGATTGTGGCGAAAAAGATTGCCGTTGCCAGCTTTGTCGGACCGAGCCACGCTGCGACGCTACTCTGAAGCCCATTTGCGAGGCCACGCTTGATACCGTCTCCGGAAACAACGGGCACATCGACCAGAAGGCCCAGCGCAATGATCAGCGTTGCCACAGAGACCTGCTGGAGATCGATGCCCAACATATAGACCACGCCAAAGGTCATCGCCAGCGTGATCGGTATCGCTAAGGCCATAATGAGCGCGAGTCTCCATTCCCAGAAGCCAATGAGCGAAACAATCACGACCAGGATGATCGCTTCGTTCAATGCACGCAGGAAGAGGTGAATATTTTCCTTAACTTGTAAAGGCTGGTCTGAGGTGTGCGCGATGATGAGATCGGAAGGAAGGATGCGACGGAGTTGCGCCATTTTTTCGTCGATCGACGCGCCGAACTTGGCGATCTGATTTTCATCGCGCATATAGATGGCGATGGTGACGGCCCTGCTGCGGCTCCAAGTTCCGTCAGCACCCTGCCAGGTGTAGTAATTCAGGTAATTCGCTGGGCTCTGGTAGCCGCGGCTTATATCGACGAGATCGCGCAAATAGACGGGAGCGCCGGCGGCCGTTGTCGTCACAACGATCTCTCCGATCGCCTTCGCACTCTCAAATTGTCCAGAAGGATTTAAGGTGATCTCTCGTTGACCCGCCTCAAAAACGCCGCCTGGAGCGATGATATTGTGAGCCTGAATCAGCTTGCCGAGGTCGGCAGGCTGGAGCCCGTATGCTGCAAGCCGATTCTCGGAGAATTCGAGATAGATTGTCTGCGGCAGGACGCCTCTACGTTCCACCTTCGATGTCTCAGGAGCGCCCTGCAACGTGCGGGCGATGAGGTCGGAGAAGTCGTCCAACTCGGCATAGCTGTATTTGTCCCCCGCAACCGCCGATAGCTTTTGGCGTGTCTCCGCCGGATCGTGAATAACAACGAGACCCCAGGCATCCGGATGGAGATCCGATCGCTGTAACCGTGTGGCGAAGAATTGTTGGACAAACAACTGGATCGAGGCGTCGTCTTTACGGCTGGTTCCATCGACACCGATAAAACCGGCGCCCTGAATCTGCGTGGCGTTATTTATGACTCCGTTCTCAGTTGCCAGTTTCTGGAAGAGTGAGGCTCCAGTTGCAATGGCTCTTGACGAAACCGAAGTTGGGAAGGGATAGATGAACGTAACTGGTTTCTCGGCCACCTTGGTCTTCTTTGTTGCACGCGCCGAGCGGATCGCGGCCTGAATGGACTGGGAGCGGAGGTCGATCTCTACTGAGTCTGCCTTGGGGCTCGCGACGGTTAGCATCAACGCGGCTGTGTCCCCAAAGTCGCTCTGGAACGTGATGGGGCCGGCGCCTTGGGGAAGCTGACTATTTAATGCGTTGAGCTTCAAATTGATGTCGCTGAATTGACGCTTCAGATCGTCTACGTTTTCCGATAACTGGATATACACATAGGAGTATCCAGGCAGCGAAATCGATCTGACGCCATAGTCTGCAGGGGTTCCAGGGTGGATCCATTTATTTTGTGAGGCGGTGTCTTCAATCGGCTTAGTGATCAGTTGCTCAACTTGTTGGGCACTCGCGCCGGGCCATGAACAACTGGCGACGGCGACTCTGACAGGAATATTTGGATCTTTGCGTTGGGGCATGGACTTGTACCCGAACCAACCCCAGATGAGCACACCCAGGAGTAACACCCACGAAACCTGCGGGTGTTCGACGAAGAACCTCGGGACATTCCTCGTCTGCTCGATTCGTTCCTGATCACTTTTATGTGCCATGGTTTCTCAGCCTGACTACGGAATCACTGAAAGCGAATCATCTTCTTTCAAAAGCTGCGCACCGATCACGACGACCTTTTCTCCGACCTGAACTCCCGTTACGGAGACCGAACTGCCTTGGGTTGCGCCAACTGCGACCCGGCGAAGGTGTGCCTTCCACTGGCCCGACTCCTGCTCGGGAACGACTACTGCAAACTGCCCTGATTCTTCCGGATAAGGGACAATGGCGCTCAGCGGGACCGAAGGCTGCGTAGCCTCGCGTTTTCCACCGAGTTCAACAGAAGCAATCATCCCCGGCTTGAGTCTGTTCTTGCCGTTCGAGATCGTAACTTCGATCGTGAATACACGATTCCGTAGATCGGCGCCTGGAGAGATGCTGGTCACGCGTCCGGAATACTTTGTGAGGTCATTCTGCACTTGAAGCGCAAGCGACTGGCCAGCATGGACAAGATTGATAGCGTCTTCGGGCACGCCAAACGTCGCCCTTACAGCGCTAATATCGGCAATAGTGAAGGCGGCCGACGACGACGATGCCAAGGTCCCAACATCGATATTTCTTGCGAGGATGTATCCAGTGAACGGAGCCCTCAGGTTGGAGTCGCCTAACGAGAGCTGCGCCTGCCCTTGTGCAGCTTTTGCTCGGTTCACTGCCGCAAGGCTTTCATCAAAGCGCGCTTGCGCTTGATCGTAGTCGGGCTTCGTTAAGCTTTGGGTCGCGTAAAGTGCTTTGGCCCGATTGAAATCCTGTTCGGCCTGAGTATGTTGTGCAGCTGCTGCATCGACCTGTGCTTCGGATTCGTCCACTTGATTCTTCAGGTCCTGTGGCCGTATCTGTGCGAGAACAGTTCCTGTTGTGACATAGTCTCCTGTCCCGATATCGCGCATGCGACCATCGGTTGAGTGGATCTGCTTGATTTGCGTGATGTAGCCGGCTGTCCGGAAGGCAAGATCTACCTGAGCATACGGAATAAGGGAGGCGGAGTATTTGAGACCATCGGTTGATTGGTCGAGAGTCACCTCGGCCAATCGGACTGCGATGGGAGGCTTTGCGGGCAATGCTGACTCGTGGTGACAGCCCGCGACGATGGTTGCCATGAAAGGAATCGCTAAAGCCGCGGTCGCAACTCGGCGCAATCGCATCAGTGCATTGGTTGGTGTCACGGCGTTACTCCTCCCCCAAAGCCTTTTCAAAGTCAGCTCGAGTCGTCCAAAACGCAAACAAAGCCTGCCTACATTGGTCCTCGGTGGTTGCGAGCAACGCCTGCTCCTGCAGCAGGTCGCTAAGCAGAATCGCCTTTTGTGCGTATGCGTCAGTCTGGTTGCGAAGTTTCTCTTGTTCGGCATCCCGGACGTTTTCGGCCACGGCGAGCTGCGCTCTCGCTTCACGCAACTTTCGGAACTGGGAATCTACGTCCAAGAGAACCTGATCGCGCGCATCTTCCGTCGTGAGCGCCGCTTGGTGTTCGGCCAAGACCTTCCCGGCGAGATTGTGGCGCTTCTGGTTCCAGTCCCAGGGCTGCCACGTGAGGAGTGCTCCGATGCCGCCGATATTTTGTGGAAGGAGATCGATGCCAGCCGGGGTCAGATAGTTGGCCTGAATCGAGATGTCGGGCAGATATCGAGTTCTCTCAATCTTGGTCTCCAGGTTCGCCTGTTTCTCCCTTATAGTGGCAATCTTGATCTCGGGGCGCTGCGAAAGTGCGAGCTTTCGAGCGGCTTGCAAATCCATCTCTTCCGTTAGTGCGGTAGGAACTCCCTCGACAGAAAAGTCGACGAGAAGGTGTCGGCCAAGCAGCCGGTTCAGAGCCTCTTTCCGGTCAGCGAGCGTGTCTTCGGTGACAAGGAGTTGGTACTTGGCCTTTGCTTCTTCGGCTTTGACGCGAAGACTGTCCGCCTTCAGAGCGGCTTTCTCCTCCAGTCGGCGCTCCGTCAGTTGATGGAGTTCTTCAAGCGAATGGATCGTCGCGCGCTGGGATTCGGCCTGGCTTTGAGACTGAAGCAGAGAGTAGTAGGCGCCACGCACTTCGTTCACAATTTGCTGGTCCGTCTGCGCATAGGTCTGGTGACTCAGATCTTCATTCAATCGTTGCTCCGCGACGGAAAAGCGGATTCGCGGAATCTGAGTTATCGGTTGGGTCAATGTCATCGACGCTACGGCAACGGGACGGGCGGGAGTGTGCAGGTCCATGTTCTTGCTCGGGATCGGCCCCGTCGATGCATACGTGCCTAATTGACCCGCCTTGATGGTGAAGTCAAGTGGTTGTAGAAGCTGTGTGCCGAGAAGATACGTGTCGAAGCGGGGATAGAGCGCGGTTTTGGCCTCTGCCGTGGCCTCCCGTTGTCGGTCGATGTCGAGTTTGGCCCGCTCTGTCGCGCGGTTGTTGGCTCGCGCTAATTCGATCGCTCGATCCAGCGTGAGCACGTCTCCCGAGCCTCGCTCTTGTCCCAGAGCCACGATCGCGAATGTCAACCCAGCAATGGCCACAAAGAGACCACTAGGTATCAGGCGCCTGAAAAACATCGAGGCCGCTCCACAGTTCGTTGTTGAATCGCTCGGGTGGTCGTGAAAAACGCGCGTCTTGAAAGACCCGCACGGTCAGGCGAACTGCGCCCTAACCGCCGGGACGGGGAATGTTTCTGGGATTGAGAGTGCAAGTGCCTTGCCAGAGGACCGGACAGAACTGCAAATCAATCGAAGTTGTTGGCAGGGGGATGTTTAGGTTAGCGGAATTACTTGGGAGCACAGTCCGGGCCGGGCGCTTGGGAGCCAGAGATTTGGCGCGAGTGCCAAACGCCCGTCACTGCGGAGGGCGGGAGATTCCCAACTTTTGGATCTTGTAAGCAAGTGACGTCCTTTTGAGGCCCAGGCGGGCTGCCGCTCCTCGATTACCTCCAACGACCCAATTGCTTTCACGTAGTGCTCTCACGATTTGCTCTCGCTCGGCTTGCTCCAGTGCATTACCGCGGCTAACGGCACCGTCGTCTAAGCTCGTCATGATTTCGCCCAACGGAACACGCAGCGAGGAACCAGTGGACAGTAATACGGCTCTTTCCATGAGGTTCTGCAATTCCCGAATATTGCCTGGCCATTTATAGCGAGTGAGTGCATCCATGGTTTCTGTCGGGATGTTCTCGATTTTTCTTCCCATGCGACGGGCGTACTTGTTGGCAAAGTGACGAACGAGGAGTGGAATGTCTTCACGACGGTCGCGAAGCGCTGGAACAACGATGGGAAACACATTCAACCGATAGTAGAGATCGCTGCGAAACTTCTTTTCCGAGACCATTTGAGTAAGGCTGGCATGCGTGGCCGCCAACACCCGCACATCGACTCGCTGGGTGCGGTTACTGCCCACTCGCTCAAACTCCTGCTCCTGAAGCACCCGAAGGAGCTTGGGTTGCAATTCGAGAGGAATATCGCCAACCTCATCCAGAAACAACGTTCCCTTGTTCGCCAGTTCGAATCTTCCAATTTTCTGCGCAATAGCGCCCGTGAACGAACCTTTCTCGTGGCCAAACAGGTCGCTTTCGAGAAGACCCGAAGGAATGGCTGCGCAGTTCACTTTTACGAAGGGTCCCCCTTTGCGTGGGCTCAGGTTGTGAATTGCGCGGGCGATCAGTTCTTTGCCAGTGCCCGTCTCCCCCTCAATGAGAACCGTTGAGTCCGCCGGGGCAACGATGTGAAGGTTTTCGAGCACGGCTTGCAACGCCGGTGAGGAGCCCACAATCTCCTCAAACATGAACACTTGATCAATCTGTTCCCTCAGTACAAGGTTCTCGTTGTGCAGTCGATCCTTCAGTTGCTTGATTGCCTCGAAGGCGCTCTCCAACTTCTCCTGAGCGAGACGCTGCTCGGTCACGTCCATGCTTGTACCGATGACCTCAACGACTTCACCCAAGTCATTCGTCACAGGGTGCGCGATGGTGTGGAGGTGCTTTATCGTTCCATCAGGCAGTACGATTCGATAGTCAGAAGGCAAATCCGCTTCCAACCCCGACGTCTCCATTTGCACCACCTGCTCAACCATCGGCCGATCTTCGGGATGAACCCTTGCCAAGAAATGAGCTAGAGATGGGGTTGTATTTTCAGGATCGTAACCCAGAATGTGAAACATTTCCCGCGACCAGAAACCATTGTGCGTACTCACATTCCACGACCAGCTTCCGCAGTGAGTCAATCGTTGGGCTTCAACCAGAGATGCTTCGCTCCGTTTTAGTTTCTCTTCGGCCTGCTTGCGATCGTCAATATCCGTGTAAAGACAATACCAGCGGATCATGCGATCTTCCGCATCCAGCACTGGAAGAGCACGAACCTGGAACCACCGATATACGCCGTCAGCGCGACGGATACGGTATTCAGAGTCATACCCAGCTGGATGCCCGGTTTCGACCGAATTCTTCCAAGTGGCCAGCACGCGAGAAAGGTCATCGGGATGAACAATGTCGGAGTTCGCCCAACCTTTCAATTCTTCAAGTGTCCTGCCTGAATAATCCAGGCCTTGCTGGCTAACAAAATCGAGTTCGCCTTCCGCCGTCATGGTAAGAACAAGGCCAGGAATGTTATCGATGATCAGGCGTAAGTTGAGTTCGCTCGCGCGCAGACTTGCCTCAGCGCGCCTCCAGTCTTCGATGTCTGTGGCAACACCATACCAGCGAATCACGCGACCACTGGAATCCCGCAACGGCCGCGCATTGGTACGAAACCAGCGATAGACGTTATCGAACCGGAGCACCCGTTGGTCTACTTCGCACGGCTCACCGGTTTCGACGGAATGCAACCATGCCGTCTTCGTTCTTTCAACATCCTCGGGATGGAGTACCTTAGCCCACCCAAAACCTACCAAATTCTCTTGACGCTCGGCGGTAAAGTCCAGAATGCGCTGATTAAGATATTCGATTCTCCCATCTGGAGCCGCATACCATGCGAATGTGGGAATGCTATCGACGAGCAGACGAAACCACTGTTCGCTCGCACGCAGGGCCTTCTCGGCATGTTGTGACGCGTCGAAGTTCAACGCATCGTCCACTGCAAGTGCCACCTGGTTAGCAACAAGCGATAGAAAGCGGACTTCTTCACTGCTGTAGGCATCGGCCTCGGCGCTGCCCACCGCAAGGCCCCCTAGGCGCCTGTGCACTGTCGTCAAAGGAAGCGCGCAAACCGAACGAACCCCGCGGTTCTTGAGCATCTCGCTTACGGCTGGGAATCGAGTCTCCGCGTCCAACGAGGGGATTATCAAGGGCTGTTGATGCTGGTGCACCCACCACGTGAAGGTTTCTTCCGGCGCGAGTTTTGGAACCTGGAGGGGATCACCCGGCTCGCCGTACGACGTTAGACGAACTTCGTGCGCATTCTCGTCATAGATGCCAACTCCCATGACGTAGAAACTCACGACGGCACGCAACTCGCGTGCCAGAACACTGAATAGTTCCTCGGAAGAACGAGTCGAGATGAGGGACTGGGAAACACGCAGGAGTGCTTCGTACCGTTCAGGGACTGCCGTTTCGGCCGCTTTTTGAATCGTTCCGCTCATCGGTGTAACCAGAGGCGTGCCGAAACAGCCATTCAGGTTTAAGCCTCGGCGACCATCTTCGAGTGCCCCGTTCATAATGACTGAGCTCGGGGAACGCAAAGCGGCGCTCGCAAGCGTTTCGTTTGCCTTATCTGCAAGATACACCGCGCCAGCCCCAAGGTCACCCAGCGACACCCGATCCGTCGCACCCGTCCAATATGGTGCTAGATCTCTGACTGCCGCGCCAAATGTCCGTCTCCGGATCGATCATCTCCCGACTTTCGCCGGTGAAAACCCTGGGATCTAAAAGCTGCAGGAGCATGTACATAGAATTGATTTGAATGCTGAGTCCCTGTTTGGCTCCCCAACTGCCATGTTCTCTCGCGTCCGGCCAATCGGAAATCAGTGAGCAAGTCCTCGCAATGCCGAGTTGTTGGGGTTTTGAGCAGTTGAGCGAGGTACGTGCTTATTCAGCCGAGGCATTCTAGAGACACCGGAAGCCCGTGGCTCTGGCGGACCTCATACGTTGGCGCATTCTGGCAAGCAGTCAAGAGTGAGTGATGCTGAAGATAACCATAACCGACTTGCCCGAAGAGCAGAGGTTGTCCTTGCAGGGTCAATTGGTTGGGCAGTGGGCGGACGAGCTCAAATCGATTTGGAAAGAAGCCAGTCATGCGGGGGATTTGCGGAGATGCGTCGTTGATCTGATCGAAGTGACATCGATTGACCGAAATGGCGAAGCGGCTCTGGCTGAAATGATGAGCCATGGAGCCGAATTCGTCTCAGGCGACGTGTACACAAAGCATCTTCTTCAGAACTTACGAAATGATTTGAAACGAGCTCGCATGAAAGACGCACTCAACCGTGAGTCCCAAACACCCTAAAGGCTTCGTACGATCGCAACCGGAGTTCACAGGATCTGCGTCTGCAACAGATTCCACATAACGCTCGCGACAGAGCGGCAGTGCGCGACGACATCCCTCCTTTCAAACGCCCTTTTTCCATGTAGCAGCTCTTCGAAAATACCAGCCCGAAGTAGTGCTTCAAAGACGTTTCCAGCATTCTGCGCGTTCTTTAGCTTCCACTTGTTCGTGCGCGCGCAACGGTCCACGTACTCTGCAAATATCTTGGACCTTCCACTCACTACCTCTCTGTGATATCGCCGACCGAGTTCGGGAAAACGATGAGCGTCTCGGGTCACCACGCGATAGAGTGACAGTTGCTCATCCGAGAGCACATGAGTGAGATACTCTATCCCTCCCGCCGTCAGGCCTTGAACAGAAGCATCGTCAAACCATGGATACCTCAGTGTGAGGGCTGCTGCGTTTTGTCCCATAGACGGAATCCAGTTGTCGCTGCATACCGCCTGCATCACTGCGCTGAACAACTCATCTTTATTCTCGAAATGGCGATAGATGGTCTTGACTGAAACCTCCGCCGCCTCTGCGATACCGTCCATTGAGGTCTGAGAATACCCGCTTTCCAGAAAAGCCCGTCTCGCCCCTGCCACGATTGCCGTGCGTTTTTGTTCCATCAAAGGTGCCTTCGGGTTTTCTTCAGACCATTGCTTCACTCTCTGCCTCCGAACGATTTGCTGGAGTTGGGATCGGCTGATGACTCCGATATCAGTAAAGATTCACACTTGCAATACCGTCCCATTACTCACTCTTTCACAAAATCCCTGAATCGACAACGATCGTTGTCACATCTAGGATAACGTGCATTGTCATACGAAGGAGGACACGAGATGGAAAGCAATCAACCGGCTGGCGACAGGAAGTTTGATTACAGTGGTTCAACGGCACTCGTTACCGGTGCTTCAAAGGGGCTTGGGGCCGCATTTGCGGAGGCACTCGCCGAGAGAGGGATGAACTTGGTGTTGGTGGCCCGCTCCACAGGCGAACTGAATGCGCTGTCCACGCGTCTTTATGCAAAATACAAGGTTCATCGTACTGTTCTCAGCATTGATCTGGCCGATCCCAGCAGCCCTCAAACAATCGCTGAGGAGCTTCAACGGCGCGGTATTGAAGTAGATCTTCTCGTCAATAATGCCGGATTCGGTCTGAACGGTTCATTTCTTTCTCATGATCCGAAGCAGAAGCAAGCTGAAATTGAGGTGAATGTACAGGCGCTGGTCGCTCTCACGCATCTCTTCGGCAAGGCAATGGCTTCCCGAGGCAAGGGTGGCATTATCAATGTTGCCTCGAACGCCAGCTTTCAGCCTGTTCCCTACATGGCGACCTACGCTGCAACCAAGGCCTTCGTCCTCCACTTCAGTGAAGCCATTCGCCACGAACTCGCCGAGAGGGGCGTTCAGGTAATGGTGACTTGTCCTGGCCCAACCGCAACCAGTTTCTTTGAGGGCACCTCCACTCAACTGTCGCCAAAAGACATGGACGATGCGGAGTCAGTCGTCAAAAGAACGCTCGAAGCGTTTGACCAAAAGCGAGACGTCGCATATCCAGGACGGATAAGCGTCCGGCTGACATCTTGGCTGCCACGACTACTTCCGCGGGCACTCGTTGCACGCATTGCCGGAAACGCAACCGCAAAGATGGGTCTCGCTGACTGAATAGCTCTTGCCAATTCTTAACCGGAGGTAGCCAATGCCAGAAAGCGCGGTACCCACATATATCACTAGCCTCATGCGCCATTTTGAGGATCTTCGGGACGGGACACATGGCGGCTCCGCAGGTCGAGAGGGTAAGGAAGCACATTTCGAGAAGGCGGTGCAACTGTTGGCCCCCATCTCCCGCGAGGTTCTCGCCGAAATGAACACTAATTTGTTGCTCAACACCGGCCAACTCACCGAAACGGGTGTGCGGCGCACGCCAGAGGGCGGGCTGAGCGCATCATGGGCTTTGAGCTGGCCTGAACAGCGCGCGGCCGGACTCC
>Ga0210408_10002307_pt1 | contig 18781 bp, 19 predicted proteins | sample IncBWH4MmetaG_FD_155471 | JGI IMG/M metagenome (GOLD analysis project Ga0210408, IMG submission 155471) | Forest soil microbial communities from Barre Woods Harvard Forest LTER site, Petersham, Massachusetts, United States - Inc-BW-H-4-M | ecosystem: Environmental > Terrestrial > Soil >...
TATGGGTACGAATTTGGCCAAAGGAAGGAAGCTTTAGGCAGGATCTTGGCTGTCGGATAAGAACTCGTACTTTTCAATCATCGTAGCCATCCCTGCGGATTCGCCTGGTTTCAAAACGCAGCGCTGAATGCGGCCATGGCAGCGCACTCGTACCGGGGTCCCGAGTGTAATTTGTGTGGGCAAAGTCATTTCGATTTCGACCAGGGTGCCATCGGGGATCGCTTCTGGCAGGTAAAAGTACACGCCGCCGGAACTCACGTCCTGCGTGACGGCGTGGGCCTGCTGCTGTTCAGAACCGTTCGTCCAGTGAACGGTTAGAGGCATCCCGAGGTTGAATCTTTCTGCGCGGCGTCGTTCCTGTTGTGACAATTTGTTTTTCCTCTAGTTTCAGTATCGAATTCATTGAATTTTAATATGATCCAACCTGAGTTAACAGATTGAAAAAAGAGATGTGGTCCAATTCTACAATGCCGAACTCAGAGCCCTGCTTACTGGGCGCTTCAAAAGCTGGCGTTTTTGGAGCGTGTGATTTGCCCAATTGCAAAATTTAATAGCTCTCGGCAGTGTGGGTAGTGCGTTTTCTCAAGAATGCCAGATTTCGATGAGATGACTTCTCGAGACTTGGCCCCAATCTTTACAATTCCTCCTAATCCCTTGGTGGATTGCTTCGGTTAGCGAGGGTGTTTATCAAGGAATTTTTCGTACGCCCCGTTTCAAGTTTATGTCATAAGATTTGCCAGTATGCGAGCGCCACTCTCAGCGCCATTGGCGGCAGCAATCTTCGCCTGCAGCCTGGGTTTGTTGGGTTCAAGTTTTCCATCAGGCATTCAAGCAACGAGGCCAGTAGCAGCCTTTTCGCGCTCTTATCTTGGTTTTGATCGGAATCGGTATCCTGGCGATCCCGCTCTTAAACTGTTGCGGCAAACCTTTTCATTTTCCGGCTATTGGCTTAACACACCCCCAAACGAATCTTCAAACACTTGGGAGGGCAAGCGCCAAGTCCTTACTTCAAATGGATTTGGATTCCTAGTGTTGTTCAATCGGCGCCTATATCGAGAACTTAAAGCTCCGGCGGACCCACGAACGCTCGGCAAGAACGACGCGGCGGCCGCCGTCCGGGCAGCGAAGAAAGAAGGGTTTTTCGAAGGGACCGTCATTTTTTTAGATCAAGAAGAAGGCGGGAGAATGCTTCCAGAGCAGCGCGCGTATGTGTATGCGTGGATTGACGCGGTCAACGCCTCTGGGTACCGAGCGGGAGTCTATTGCTCTGGAATCCCCGCAAACGAGTCGGGCGGAGCAACAATTATTACCGCGAACGATTTACGGGATAACGCTGACCAAAGAAAAATCGTCTTTCTAATTTACAACGATTCGTGCCCTCCGTCGCCCGGTTGTGCGTTCCCAAGCAATCCGCCGTCACCGCAACAGAGTGGAATTCCATTCGCCGCGATCTGGCAATTCGCTCAATCGCCTCGAAGACGAGAGATCACGGCCAGATGCCCGTCGAATTACCACAAAGATGGAAATTGCTACCCGCCGCTTTTGCCGTCAACCGATGGCGTCAATATCGATCTCGATTCCGCCGATTCACCAGATCCCTCCTCTGGGCGGCGCTGAATCGCTCGCCTCCACCAAACTTCCGATCCCGCTCGGCCTGAATCTCCCAAGTCCTAATAAGCAGGCCCTATCGGAAGGTGAGTTATGACCTCCTGCTTCGAGTCAATGCTAGCAGTGCCCATCGGCCGCTGCGCAGTTGACACTCTCCACTCCGAAGAGCAAAAATTGAATGGTGGAGAGTTTATGGCAAAGCCTCGCATCAAACACGAATCCAAGAGGAAACCTAAACCGGAGTTGCAACCCCCGATGATGACGGAGGACCCAGTGGAGGAAGCTTCCATGGAATCATTTCCCGCAAGTGATTCTCCGGCCTGGAATGCAGGCCATGAAAATCCTCCATCTCCGCTGCCAAAGAAGCCGGGGACTACCTGATCCACATTCGTCGATCCATGCGATCGGACCTCGAAGTAAGGCCAGATTCCGATAAGATGACTTCAGTGGACTTGTCGATGGTGTTTATCAGCATCCTCACGTCTATCACGGAAATTAGGCGGAGGGGCGTCTACCGGCAAATTCGTAATGTTGACAGCAAGATTAGCGTTTGTTTCCTGAGGCAGATGTCCCAATCGGAAATCTGGGAGATAGCCGTTGAAACCCCGTCAAATTGATTTGTATTGACGCGCGAAGCCAGCGGACGTATGTTTCGCTCAACGGTTGGAATATCCATTTTCCGCATGAGGTGAGCTTATGCCAGCACAAATTCCCAATCACGGTCCACGCGCCGCGGCAGCCTTTTTCGCCCTGACGGCTCTGTTGGTCGCGGGCGCAACGGCCCGCCTGGGCATGGCCAAGACGGCGCCCAAGCCCCCGAAATCCGCCGTCCCGGACATCTCCAGCGACGATCTCCAGCGGTCCCGCCGCCTGGATACGTATACGATTCTGGCCGATAGCGGCGCCTCGCGCGGCGAAAATATCTACTTCTATAAGTGCTGGATGTGCCATAACCAATATGCCAAAAGCGCCCCGCTATTGAAGGACCTCTTTCAGCATGAGAGCCTGACCTCCGGCGATCCCGTCAATGACGACAACGTTGCCACTAAAATCAAAGAGGGCGGCGCCGGAATGCCCGCATTTCGCACCAGTCTTTCCGATGCGGACATAGCGGATCTGGTCGCCTATTTTCATTCGGGAAAATGTTGCGTGGAAGGCGAAAATCCGCCGGCGAATCCCTGGTATCGCGCAGAAACGCAGAAATGGCCTGTGCAAAACGGGCTCACGGGCGGTGCTACTGGAACGGTGCGGGTGGCCAGCGGTGATTCCCCCGAGGGCGTAGGCGTACAGCTCGTCGCACCGAACGGAGTGCGAACCACCGTCTATACCAATGCGGAAGGGAAATTTGAATTCCCGAAGATGCAAGCCGGCTCGTATACCTTGCGCATTCCAACTCCCGTCCCATTCAAGCCCTATCGGCGAGATTCGGTCCAAATCAATGGCGCCCCGAAGCTCGACGACATTTTGCTGGAGAGAGTTGCCGACTCGGATAATCTTCCTGCCTCGCCGGTGCTGGAGTCTCAACTCAGCAGCGCGGAAATCCTGTGGAACTTGCCGGGAACGGCCGAAGAAAAAGCAATGGTGCAAAAGAATTGCTCCGGATGCCATTCCTGGCAGCAGATTTTCAGGAATCGCTATGACGAGCACAGTTGGAGCCTGATCGTCGACCGCATGATGCATTTCAGCGGAACAGCGATTGCCGTGCGCAACAAGCCCATGTCCGCGCCGGACCCTGAATTCAACATCCTCGTCAAGTTCCTTTCGCGAGTCCGCGGTCCGGATGGCAAGGACGCCCCGCTGCGAGTTTTCCCGCGCCCCCGCGGAGAATCGACGCGGGTCGTCGTTACGGAATACGAGCTGCCGCAGCAATTGCTCGCCCTTCACGATGCTACCGCTGACGGCCAGGGCAACATCTGGTTCACCAGTCACAAGACGCGCGTCGTCGGCAAGCTTGATCCGAAGACGGGTATTGTGACGGAGTACAAGATTCCGCTAACGCCCGGCTCCATGCCAGGGACACATCACGCCGTCATCGACAAAAACGGCATCGCCTGGATCTCGGAAAATTGGGCGCATCAGCTCAACCGGCTGGATCCAAAGACCGGCGAAGTGAAGCAACTCCTCATCGAGAGCAAGACTCCCATTAACGCTCCCAGTTTCGGAAATTTCACACTCGACCAGGACGGCTATGTTTGGGATGCCCGCGCCGACCGGGTTGTGAGGATGGATCCGAATACCGGCAAAGTCTTGCAGCAGTGGCCGCTTCAGGCCAACAGCAGTTACGACAACGCCATTTCCTATGACGGCAAGTATTGGGGCGGCAGCGGCCCGGCGAATTGGGGCAATACCGTCGAGATGCTGGACATTGAAACCGGGAAAATGCTGAATTTGAACAGCGGCGCTCACATGATGACCGCGAAACGTGGCGGGTTTGATCCCTATGGAAACACGTGGTGGGGTGGAGCCGACGGCTCGCTGATCGAACTTAATGCCAAGGCCGCCCGAATTGATGAATTCGTACCGCCGATTGCCCCGCATCCCTACACCGACTTCTACGAAGCCATGCCGGACAAAAACGGCGAAGTGTGGGCAGGCGTACTGCACGGCCGGCAAATGCTGCGATTCGATCCGAAGAGCAGTCATTGGCGCACCTATCAAATGCCGGAGCCCTATTCCTATGACCGGCGAACCTATATCGACGCATCCACTCACCCCGTAACGGTGTGGTATGTCGACTACAATGGTTATTTGGTCCGCGTCCAGCCTCTCGACTAGATCTCGGCGAAGGAAGGACTTCATCTTTTGGGGCCACGTTGCAACGCGCCGATTCTCAGAATAGTCGGGACTGCTTGTTGAGATGGCGGCCACGGGTGTCGTGGCCGTGACATGCAATCCTTTTTTCCTCTAATTCATTTTCATGCCCTAGGTCGCATTGCCGGAGTTTGGCTCACGGGTCCTGTCGATCGCCTGCCCAAATGGCTGAGATTTGTTTGCTGTTCCTTGGCGTACGGAAAATTTATTCCAACACATGATCACGCGTGATACTTTGTTCGCCACTCTCACACCGAGGAGGGATCTCCGGTGCGGAATCGCCTGATTTTTTTAGCTGGGGCCCTGGTGGCGGTGCTTGCGCTTTCATCTGCGTTGCGCGCCCAAGATGCCGCCCGCCCAGGATCGATGCCCGACATTTCGGGAGTCTGGCTGGTGGAAAAGTTCAATCCCATTTTGTTTCCGAACGGGGGCGCGCCTTTGCAACCTTGGGCGGAGAAGAAATTGAAGGCGACCAACCCGCAGACCAACGACCCCAATCTAGCCTGTCTGCCGGAGGGAGTGCCGCGGTTCATGATTTCTGTGCCTTACCCAATGGAAATCATTCAAGGGCCCACTCGTGTCTTCATTATTCACGAGGGGACATCGGTGCTGCGGCAAATCCATATGGGTCGGCAGCATCCCAAAGATTTGGATCCTACCTATGCGGGAGACTCGGTTGGCAAATGGGAAGGCGACACGCTCATTGTGGATACAATTGGATTCAACGATAAGACCTGGCTTGACGGTGGCGGAATCCCCCATACCGAAGCGCTGCACGTGGTTGAGCGCATCCGCCGCACCGATCACGACACCCTCGTCGACGAGTTCACGATCGACGATCGCATGGCGTACACGAAACCCATCACGGCTCGGCAAGTCTACAAATTAAAGCCGGACTGGGAGATTCATGAATATGTCTGCGAAGAAAATAACAAGTACACGTACCAGAAAAAATGACGGCGCAAGAGGGGAGAGGATGGATCGCAATGAGAAATAGTCTGCTGGTCTTTCCCGCTACCGCTATTTATCTGTTGTTATCGCTGGGGGAATCGACGCCTGCCCATCACGGGTTTGTGTCGTGGTACGACATGAGCCGCTCGGTCACCGTCAAAGGAACCGTAACGAGCTTTGAGTGGACCAATCCCCATACTTACATTTATCTGGACGTGAAAAATGAAAAGGGCGCCGTTGAAAAGTGGATCATCGAATTGGGTGCCCCGGGCATGTTAGCGAGGGTCGGCTGGAGAAGAGATTCGCTCAAGCCTGGCGACGAAATCACCACGACCGGCAATCCCGCCAAAGACGGCAAGCCCACGTTGCATCTCAGCAAGATTGTCCTCGCCAATGGCCAAGAGCTTTCTACAGCGCTCTAAAGGGCGTGAAGTCGCTGACTGTAGAATCTCCCACGTTGGACGACCCCCTGCCGTTGTGGCCAACGACTTCCATTTCTTAATCCCAACTCCCGAGAAGCCGCGTTATCGAAAATTGGAAATTCGCCTTAGCGGGCTGCGGCCTGCTTGAGCACGCTCCAGGACTGGCCCTTCGCCCATTGCTCAAAGGTATGCCAGCCTACTTCCGGATATTCGCGGCGCAGTCTAGCGATGTCCGCGCTGTAGCCGACACGGTCAAACCACTCGAACATCGTGGCGTAGTCTTCGTTCGCTGCCCGCAGCTGGGCAATGGGGACTTCCACGTACTCGATCTTGCGTCCGGAAACGCGCGAGACAATCTCAGCTGCCTGGCTGCCGGAGACTTCGTCGGAGGCTATGTCAATCCGTTTGCCGAGAAACTGCTCGCGGCGCTCCATCGCAAGCACGGCGAATCCCGCGATATCGTCCACTGCCACCTGTTGCAGTCCTCGCGAGGCCGGCAGGGCCATTGACAGTTTGCCCTGCTGAAGACGCGGCAGCCACGCCGGACCGAGCAGGTTTTCCATGAAAAAGACCGGGCCGATGATGGTGTGGGGGATTTCGAGAGATTGGATGTGCTGCTCGACCCTGTATTTGCTGTCGAAGTGCGGGATGCCGGTGCGGCGATCGGCGCTGCCCACTGAGGTGTAAACGAGGTGCGTCGTGCCCACCGCCTTTGCCGCGTCGGCGACGATGATGCCCTCCCGGGTCTCGACATCGGCTCCCGCCTCACGAGTGGACATGGCGAAAATAGCGTCGCTGGACTTCGCGGCGCGCTCGACAGAGGTGCGGTCTTCAAAGCTGCCAGTCGCGATCTCAGCGCCCAGCCGCTTCAATTCCTCCGCCGCCGACGAGTCGGCTTTGCGAGTAAAGGCGCGCACGTGGTGGCCCTTTTTCAGCAGCAGACGCGCGACTGCTCCTCCCTGCCTGCCCGTCGCACCAGTCACCAAAACAGTTAGTATGTTCGCCATAGCGATACCTCCCTCATCTAAGCCGGAATTTCCGGGATGGATGGTCAACTCGCGCATCATATGCTTCTCCTGCCCTGCACACAACGAAGGTGCCGCTGGCTCCGAAACGAATCATGGCGGACGAGTCCCAATAAACGGGGTTATCGGCAACAGATATTCGCGTCGTCCTCGCCCGGCCTGCCACGGGACAGCCGCAAAAATAGTCGCCGCGCATATCTGATTCTGCGCATTGCCAAAATGAGGTAAGATGCGCCGTTCCGCATCCGAGGGAGGGACACACCAATGAAAATGTCGCGCCACCTGCACGTGCTTTTCGTTGCCATGCTCTTCGTTCTTCCTTCATCCGCCCAGGATTCTGAGAAAAGCGCCGCTTCGCCGAACCTCGCGGCCAGCCCGTCAGCGGCTCTCTTGAAACAGTGGAATGAAATCGGGCGAAAGCTCATCGCCATGGCCGAGGATTTTCCCGAAGCCAAGTACGACTTCAAGGCGGCTCCCTCAACCGGCACGTTTGCCGAGCGGATGATCCATGGCGCCGCTACGAACTATTTCTTCACCAATCTTGCCCTGGGACAAAAACTGCCCCCTGAGGAAGATCCTCCACGCGCGCAGTTCAAAAACAAAGCCGCCATCGTTGCCTATGTCAAAAAATCTTTTGCCGATGGAGCGGCGGCCATCAAATTGAAAGGCGACAAGGGGATCTCCACTTTGGTGGTCGATCCTTTCGCTGGGGACGTCCCTGCAAACGCAGGGAAAGAACAGATTCGCCTCGGCGATTTTGCATACGGACTTGTCGAGCATTCCGGCGAAGTCTACGGCCAGCTGTCCGTCTACTACCGCGTGGCAGGCATGATTCCGCCGGAGTCCCGTCCGAAGAAATAGGAGTCGCACACACTCCGCAACAATAATCTAGATTTTCCACTGTATGCGCCGTATCCCGCCGGCCGCTGAATTCAGGGCCATTTCGTTTTTGTCATCCAAGATTCTCGACGTACCTATGGTAGGATGCGGCCAATTCGATGTTTTCCGATAGCCGAGTGTTCTCAGGAGCAAAATGGAGGGAGTTTCAAAATGCGGAATCGTTTCCTAGGCCTGATCGTTGTCTTGATAACAGTTTCGGTGGCTACCTGTCGACCAGCCCTTGCACAGGAAGCGGCGATCGCGCCGATGCATCTTCACCACGTTCACCTGAATTCCGTGGAGCCAAAGGCTGCGGCCGATTACTACCTGAAGCCGTTTCCATTGTCGACCACCAGGACAACCTTCAATGGCTTCGAGGCGGTCAAGACCGGCAACGTCTATTTGCTTTTCACGAAAGTCAACACGCCGCCACAGACGGAACTGACCGGGCCCCAAACCTCAGTGTGGCATTTCGGCTGGAACACTCCGGACTCGCGTAAATACAATGAGGAGTTTCACAAGAAGGGCCTGAAAATCGCTCAGATGTGGGACGCCGCCGACGGCAAGCTCGTGGACATGTCGAGCGATACATTGCCAGGGCTTCCGACGCAGGAGCAGATCCTCGAAATGCGAGCCAAAGGTGTGCAGCCGACACGGCAAGGGGGCTTCGGGTATCTCCGGGGCCCGGACGGCGCGATGATTGAGAACGCTCAAAGCGGCCAGGTGGAACGCTTCAACCACATCCACATGTATCATGAGCACCCGCTGTGTGCGATCCGGTGGTACGTCACCCACCTGGGCGCGACCAACCCGCAAGGCAGTGGCGGCGCCCCCGCCGCGATGACCGGGGAATGCAAACAATTGTACAGCCCTCCGACCTGGCCTTCGTTCGCAAAGTTTCCCGGCTTTGTTCGCGAGCCGTCCGGGAGCGTCCTCTTCGACGACATCAACATTTTGATCCGGCCGTGGCCTGGCGGCGGGCTCGTCAGCACGCGCGGGCATCTCGTGGATCACTGGGCCCTCAGTGTCGCGGACCTGGAACCCACTGTGGCCCGGTTGAAGAGTGAAGGGGTTAAGTTCCTTGAAGAGATCCACCCGTGGGGCAACACGCGGGCGGCCATGATTGAGGGGCCCGATCGAGTTGCGATTGAAATCGTGGAAGTGAAATGAGTCAGAGCATCTATCCATTCGACTCATTGGGGATTTGACCGCACCCAAAGATCACAATCAACGAAGTATCTTGAGGAGGCAGTCATGCGAAAGAAGATTCTGCAAATCCTGGCCGTGGTCCTAGCGACGAGTCCTCTTGTTGCGATGGCTCAAGCGCCAAAGGATGGCGTCTACATCAGCGATGAAGACGTCAAGGCCGTCTTGAAACACTCGCTCGATACGAAGCGAGCGATTCCGGACAATACACTCAGGGTCATCGATATGGATAAATACCAGCTCGGGGTCGCCGTCATCAACCGCGGAGCAATGGCGGCCAGCGGCGGCAATGCCGGAGGCGGCGCGACGGCGGCAAACCCCGCGCCGGCATGTGGCGAGAAACGTCCAGATGCTACAGGTCCCACCGGCATCTCCCATGATGATACGGCCGAAAGTTACGTAGTGATCTCGGGTAGCGCGACGCTGATCACTGGGGGCACGATCGTCAACGGCAGGCGTTCAGCGCCGGACAGCGAAGTCACGACAATTCTGAACGGCCCGTCCTGCGGCGGCACGATGGTCGGATACACCAGCCGTGAAATAAAGACGGGCGACATCATCGTCATCCCGGAGGGCGTGCCGCATGGATTTTCAGCGATCCCTGATCACGTGACATACCTGAGCATCAGGCCGGATCTGAAAAAGGTCCTCCAGCACGGGTACGTGAATCCAACGCTCAAGAAGTAAAGTTAGACTCGCGCGAATGAGAAGACGCCGCGCAGGTGAGCGGCATTCCGTCTGCAGAAAAAGTAGTCTATCTTGTCATTCCTGGCGCAGCGAGGAATCTCTCTCGAAGCCCTTATCGCTGCGTAAGCCGGATGTGCAGGCGGCGATAAAGGTCTACGACCTCCACCGATGAGCGAAGAAGCACGTGTCAATTTTTCTTTGGAAATGGCGCTCCGGAAACGTGAGAGAAGAGGACGAGAATCGACTTGAAGAAAATAAAAGCTGTGGCCGCTACTGGTAATCTGAGCTCGGGGTTTCGAGAAGAGACCCTCGTACGGGCCGTCCAAAACGGAGCCGATTTCATAGGCTGTGATGCCGGCACCACCGACTCGGGACCGTATTACCTGGGTTCCGGAAATCCGCGAGGCCCTCGCGAAGGCACGAAACGCAATCTCCGCCTTATGATTCGCGAAGGACTCAATGCGGGTATTCCCGTGATCGTAGGTTCTGCCGGGCATGCCGGTGGAACGCCACACCTCAACTGGACATTGGAGATTGTCCGGGAACTCGCGCGAGAAAACGAATGGCATTTCAAGCTGGCAAGCATCGATAGCGAGATCCCCAACGAACTACTCCTTGCGGAATTCCTGAAAGGCCGAGTGACTCCGCTTCATCCCGCCCCGGAACTGGAAGAAGCCTCCATTCGGCAGGCCGAGCGTTTCGTGGCCATGATGGGCATCGAGCCTATTCAATCGGCCTTGAAACTTGGGGCGCAGGTTGTGGTCGCAGGGCGTTGCAGCGACGTGGCGATCTATGCCGCGTTGCCGGTGATGGAAGGAATTCCGAAGTGTGTTGCTTTTCATGCCGGGAAGATTCTTGAATGCGGTTCAGCGGCCGTAGCGCAGCGATACTATCCGGATTGCATGGCAGCCGAGTTGGATCAAGATGGGTTCACCATTGAACCTCCGAATCCCGATTTTCGTTGTACCCCTCAAAGCGTGGCGGCCCACACTCTGTATGAGAATGCCGATCCCTATCGGCTTGTAGAGTCCGGGGGCACGGTCGATACGAGCACGGCGCAATACGAACCTATTAGTGAAAGGGCGGTACGCGTCAGCGGCGCGCAATTTATTCCAGCCGAGAAATATACAGTCAAGATCGAAGGCGCCGCGCTGGCCGGTTATAGGTCGATAGTGGTCGCTGGCATCCGCGATCCCCTCATCCTCCGGCAGTTAGACGAATTCTTGACGAGTCTCCGAGCCGTAGTGGAACGAAAGATTGAAGACAGCTTGAAATTGAATCGACGCGCTTACACCCTGCAATTCCGGATTTACGGTGCGAACGGTTCACTGGGCCGGGTTGAACCGTGCCCCCAAGTGGAGGGCCACGAAGTTGGACTGATCATTGACGTTGTCGCGCCATCGCAATCCGTGGCCGCTGACATATTGCCGATCGTCTGGCACACCGGGTTGCATCACCCGATTCCTGAGCAGGAAGGATTGATCAGCAATTTTGCATTTCCATTTTCGCCGCCAGGCGCGGACATGGGACCCGTTTATCGATTTTGCGCAAACCATGTATGGCAGTTGGATGACCCTTGCAAGCCGTTTCGCACCACTCTAGAAAATTTGTGATACTCAGGAGACAGGAAAAAGGCATGCCGGAACTTTGGCAATTTACGAAGCTGATTCGGAGCAAGAACGCGGGCCCGTTTGAACTGACTTTTGACGTCATGTTTAAGGACGAGGATTCTTTTCGGAAAGTAATGACAAGCGGCAGTCTCACCGCGGATCTAGTCTCGCAGATTTACAGAGTGGATCGGAAACAAGTTCGATTCTTCGTGATCGAATCGCTTTTCACGGTAAAGATATCGATTCCTCGCCCGGTTTTTTCAGGCGATGTGGATGACACGGATGTTTATGGAGGCCAGTTTCACGGCCCCCTGGTTCGACTGCAAGTGAATGCGGAATAAAGTCATTCGGTCGGCATGGTTCGTGGCGTCAATCGATCGACTCTTCCGGAAAGGAGCCTGGACGCTTGGCTTTCGCAACTACACCGCTCAAAGCTGGACAAGTTGCAGAGGCGCTCACGGCTCCGACGCGCGTGCGGTGGACCGTTGTGGCCCTGGTAGCATTTGTGACCGGCCTTACGTACGTTGATCGCCTCAACTTGGGGATTGTCGCCAAGGACTTCCAGGAGGAATTCCACTTCACAGCGCAGTCCATGGGCTGGATCTTGGGAGCATTCAGCCTTGGTTACGCATGGTTTCACTTGCCGGGAGGGTGGCTGGCCGACCGTTTCGGGGCGCGCCGAGTTCTGGCAGGAGCAATCATTTGGTTTTCCGCATTCACGGCTCTCACGACAATCGCGCCGAGGCTGCCAATTCTAAACTTGGTGAGCGCCGCTTGGGCATTTGCGATCGTTCGCTTCCTCATGGGGCTTGGTGAATCCGCTGCTTTCCCCGTCGGAAATAAGATGATGGGGAATTGGCTAGGGCCAAATGAACGCGCGCTGGGCACAAGCATATTTCTTTCGGGAGTCGGTGTCGCCGGAATCATCGCGCCTGTTCTGTTGACTAAGATGGCCGTTGATTTTGGATGGAGAACGCCGTTTTTGGCACTTGGACTGGTCGGAATCGTTGCAGCCGTCGGCTGTTATCTTTATGTGACCGACCGGCCGGAACAGAATCCTCGCGTGAACGCCTCGGAACTCGCGCTCATCGCGCGCCTTGCCGGCAGTGAAGTGCCATCAAAGCAAGAGGGGGTCGCGCCAAGAACGCGCGTGCCGTGGAGCAAGGTTTTTTCCACGCCATCCATGTGGGCCCTCATGGTTTCCCATTTCTGCCTGGTATATCCCCTCTATATTTTCTTTACCTGGTTTTTTATCTACTTGGTGAAAGTTCGCGGCGTCACGGTTTCCAAAGCGAGCATTTGGGGATCCGCACCGTTTGTCGCCAACATCATCATGGTGCCTTTTTGGGGCTGGCTTTCCGATCGCGCAGTCGAGAAATTCGGGAAAAAAGATGGCCGGCGGGCAACTGCTTGGCTGGGAATAGCGGGCTCGGCTCTCCTGCTTTGGACAGGGAGTCAGACCCTGAACAACAATGCTGCTCTTGTGCAGCTTGCCATCGCAGCGGGATTCAATTTCGCCGCGTCCGCCATTCTCTATACGACATGCACGGACATTTCCGCGAAATGCTCGGGTTCGATTTCGGGGATCATGGCCACTTTCGGCAGCCTTGGCGGGGCGGCGTCGCCGGTTGTCACTGCGATGATTGCAACCAAACTCGGCTGGAGCGCCGCCCTGAATTTCGCCGCGGTTATTACGGTGATCAGCGGCGTGGCCTGGTTCTTCATCGACGCTGATCGCATGATCGAGTAGGCTCTCGAAATCTAGCTTGGGTCATCTACCCCTACACGATACAACGTGGAAGAAAGTGCCGCATTCGGACCATTCCATGCAAACGACGGCGAACGCGGATGTGGTGGATAGCGCTAGATAAACGCCGTTATCGGAATGTAAGGTCCGCCGCGGCGGACCTTACATTCCGATAACCAAGCTTCGTTCCGTCGCCGCTCGGTTGGCTTCCATTGGCGAAGCCCTACGTGGCGCTAGTCGAGTGGATATTCGCGGCGTCGGAGACCCAGCCTCAATCGCCGGACTTGCCGAGGGCCTTGAGGAAGTCCGACCACTGCGCAACATTGCCATGCAGCGGTGAGATCGTGACAACCTCAATTTTCTTTCGTGTCAGGTTGTCGTAGAGATTGTTGCTGAAGCCCAGCGCGACGGGCACCATCGGCGGAGCTCCGGGAGCCGGGGGCGTGAAGTCATCCCCTTCGATGAGGATCTTCTCTTTCGGCAGATACATGAAACTGATGAATTCGTTGTGGTTGTCGTTTTCCACGCGATAGATTTCGAGTGTGCGGTTTTCGTCGGTCAGCGTGTACTTGTCTTTGTAGGTGATGAACGTGGCCTTCTTGGGATTCTGCGAAAGTTTGTCTGGCGCGAGTGTGCGCGGCGCACTCCAAGACTTTTCGTAGAACGACTTGTTTGCATCGTTGGTGATAATCGTGATTCCCTCGGCCACGTACGTGCGCAAACCGCCGGAGTGATCGAAGTGATGGTGCGAGTTGATCAAGTACTTGATCGGCTTGTTGGGCACCAGGTTCTTCACTTCCGCCATCACCGCATTGGATCGGTTTTCGTCCAGCGGTGCCTCGACCACTACGACGTAGTCCTTGAACTCGATCAGGTCGCTGTTGTGCGTCCCGCCGCCCAGGAACCACACGCCGTCTGCCAGTTTTTGTGAGACCACACGAACCGGAGGAGGAGTGAATGAGCGCACCGCATCTGGCACTTGCAGCGCGGCCATCTCCGCGTTTCCCTTCGCATCCGTCACGTTGAGGTCCAGGGTCATCCAGCCGCCCTGCTTCTGGACGATGTGCGAGGGGAACTTGATTCCGCTGAAATCTTTGTAATCGGAGTAAGTGATTTCCACCGGCATGTCGCCAAGCACCGTGCTGGGAATCCAGGTCTCAACCTTTGTCACCAAGCCCTGATCGTCGACGTCTCCCATGACCTTGTTCTTTCCGGCCATGAAAGTGAGCACAGTAACTTTTTTCGAGCCGTCTTTCCCGGCTTTCGCGGTTGCGTTGTTGTCCGCCGCGGCTTTCAGGAAGCCTTGAGGCGTCAGCCAGATTTGAAGCTGCCGCTCATCGGCGGTAGCGGGGGCAGGTTGCGGCGCAGCGCCCGGCTGATTCCAGGCATACTGGCCGCTTACGATGTTTACCTGTTTCTGCTCGCCGGCAAACGGAGCTTCGCCGCCATGGTCAGGCGGGTCGAGTTGAGTGCGGGTGAGTTCTTCTTTCGCGGAACGGTTTGCGTAGTCGATTGTCTTGGTGTAGCTAATGACATTGGTGACGTGCCAGGGCACAGTCGGGCTCCAGTTTTGCCCGTATCCCCCGGCCTTGCCGGTGCCGGAATATTGAATCGAGTTCACATCGCCGATGGCTCTTTGAGCTTTCTGAATTACGGTTTTGGCATCTTGCGCCGATGCGGTTGCGGTTCCGAGGACCAGCAACAGCGTGAGCATGGCCCATTTTCTTCCTGACATGTTTCCTCCTGAAATACACTGAATAGAATCGCAGCCCAGGAGCTAGCGGTCGCTGCGGATTATACGGCAGTTGGTTGCCGCACCTGGACAGGATAATTCCCGAGAGAAGACCCAGCTACTTCTTTTCCGCTCCGGCTTCCTTCTGATAGTTCTGAAAGATGTCCTTATCCTCACAGACGAACTCCGCGATATTCCAATCCGGCTCAAAGTCGAAAACCCTCTTGGTCGTCAAGGGTTTTGTATATGTTTTGGGATCGTCCACCGTGATCTCATCCAGCAGGTGGTCGTGGTCCGTGCGCCGGATGCGCTCCACAACGTGCAAAGCGTCGGAGTGCGGATGGCCTTCACTATCGATCCATGTCTTGTCGTTAAAGCCGCTTACGTCGATGACGAGCGTATCTCCCTCCCATTTGCCAATTGAATCTCCCATCCACGTCGGAGTCAAGTTCTGATGGTTTCGCCCGTCAGTAAAAATTTGTCGCACAATGTTGCCGTATTCATAAAACATAATCACTCGGCCGGTAACCTGAAGGATCTCCATCGGGTAAATCGAAACCGTATAGATGCCTGGCACTCCGGGAGGCAGACACTTTACAATCGGTTCGGTCGATGTCGTGGACGCCACTGCGTTGGACCCGTGGGTGGGCCGACTGGCCTTGAATCGTTCCTCTCCCCAGGGGGTCAAAGGCAATTTTTCCAGGCGGTTGCCCTGTGAATCGACCCAATTCGGCCGAGTAGCTTTACCAACCTCTTGCACCCAAACACCGGTGATCGCCGAGGCGTGAGTCCCCGAATCAGTGGTATCTTGTTCTGGCCTGGTTGCAGAATGAGCCAGCAACCATGATGAGCACGCAATCGACGCAAGCAACACAGTCCAACCAATCTTCCCTTTATGCATTTGAAGCTTCTCTCTATTTGGATTGCCGCTGGTTTCCAAGCCCTGACCTGATCGCGAAAATCAACCGCCGGGAAATTCCTCGCCGTTCGCTAATACGATTTTTCTCAAAAACATGGTCTTCGACCCATTCCTCGCCGGACAACCGAAAACTGTGATTTGGTCTCTGGCCTTCACGGTCTCCTTCGTCCAGTGGCCCCTCCGCGACAGCATGCTGGGGCTCTGGAGTTCACCTTGCCATTCTTCGATCTTGCCCTGATCGTTCTTCCACGTGAAGGTAAGCAGTGCATGGGGATTCACAAACACGAAATCGGCCACGGTCACATGCCAGCTAACCAGCTTTTCCATGTCATAGTCGGAGACACCGTGATGTCCAAACATTGCCGGAGAAATCACAAGGAGGGCGGTGACTGCCGCCAAAGAGATTGTGAGTTTATTTCTCATGTCAGAAAGCCCTCAAGAAAATTCCCCCTTGGTTATAGTTTCAATTCAAATGTCTCGAGACACGGTTTCCGATATTACGCGAGGCCGAAACTTGTGGCGCTTGCAGTCTGCCAATCTCCTGAATTGAAATTCCCGATGGTGTATGGCGTGCATCGTACGCTCGACCCGCGCTCGGCACAATAGAATTGTCACGTGAGCCGGGCACGGTGGGGAACGCGAGGTTCTGGCGGCCAAGCCCTGACAAGCGACAATGACCCAATATTCCGGAAGTATTATGGGCATAAGGAGTAGACAGCCGTGACTATGCGCCAAAACAAGATTCACACTCAACTTGGCCGCGCTGCGGTGCAGATCTTTGCTGCCAATGATCGCTTGAACCAGGTTCTGATCGAACATCTTGACCCTACCGTCTGGAAAGCCAAACCACCCGGCAAGGTCCGCACGATTGCAGCGATCTTCACGCACATGCACAATGTCCGCTGCAAGTGGGTCAGGCTTACAGTTCCGCACCTGAAGATGCCACGGCAGCTCAACCGCGCTCATTGCACGCCGCAGCAAGCCCGTGCGGGATTGGCCGAGAGCGCCGCTCGCTGCGCGGAGATGCTGGCTGAAGCGCTGGGCGGTGAGGGGGGACGTGTCGAGAAGTTTCGCAGAGACGGCTGGGCTCGGCCTTGGCCGGTTGGCCTGGAAATGCTTTGCTACATGCTTTCTCACGAAGCACACCATCGCGGGCAGGTGAGTATGCTCACGCACCAGCTCGGATTCCCGTTGCCGAACAAGGTGGCGTCCGGCATGTGGAATTGGGAAAAGGTGTGGAAAGAATGCGGGTTGCCCGGCGGCCCCGGCTTTGATTCTTTACGGGCTACGGAAAAGGTAGATTAGATTTGTCATTCCGAAGGGCGCGGATCAGATGAGAGCGCCCGGACCCCGATTGTGAGAGGACGCTTGGATGTGAGGGGCATCAGCCGCAATCGCTGCTAGTTTGATGCCATTAAGTTCCGGCGACAACCGAGAAATCGGGCGAGATCCAGAGCAAAAAGAAAGCGAGAATGGGCATGGCGTTACCCGTGGTGATTCAAGCGGTCCGCTGGACGCACATTCTGGCCGGCTTCACGGCGTTCTTCATAGCTCCCATACCGCTATTGACCGGTAAGGGCGGAGCGACGCATCGGCGCTGGGGCAAGATTTATTTCTGGGCCATGGCAGTAGTGGCAATCACTGCCATAGTCCTGGCGCTGTGGCGTCCGATCTTTTTTTTGGCATTCGTCGCCGTCTTCAGTTTCTATTTTGCGTTTCGCGGATACAGAGTGTTGTCCCGCAAACGTCCGCTGGGCGGGCAAGGACCCGGAGCCATTGACTGGGTGGGCGCGATACTGGCGTTGCTGGGCAGCGTGTCGCTGATCGTTCTGGGCATCGCGCGACCAGGTCCGGTTTGGGTGCGGTTAAGCATGGTGGCGATTGTCTTTGGAGTGATTGGCGTGGGGTTCGCAGCGAGTGACATATGGAAGTTCATCCATCCGCCGGCCGACAAGAACTTTTGGTGGTATGCGCACCTCGGCGGGATGATCGGATCGTACATCGCCGCGGTTACGGCATTTTCGGTGGTCAACTTTCATTTTCTACCTTTAACCGCGCGCTGGCTGTGGCCGAGCGCGATCGGAGTGCCGGGGATTTTCATATGGACCGGCTACTATAAGAAAAGATTCGGGCGAACTGGCAAGCCCGCCGACGCCGCGTGATGACTAGACGCGGTGACTCGGTTGGCGCACTCCGCGGACTTATTGACGTTCAATGGCGACGTTTGAGGAAGGCACTTCCAGACGCATCATGCGATGGTTTCCGTCCACGTAAACCATAATTTCGAGGTCCGGCGAACTGACCCGCACGGCTTCGTACTTCCCGTTTCCCGCCTGCTGCTGTCCGAGCGATTCCACTGAAATACTTCCTGGAACCATGTCTTGCGGGATGAGGACAGGAAAGGTCTGCTTGCCGCCGGCTTTCCAGTCGTAAAGCCGGGCCAGCACTCCGTATTGGTAATAGAGATTATTGTCGAGCACTGCGATGTGCTGCGAGTTGAACACAAAATCCTTGCGGAGCGGTGATGCCGCGCCCAGATCGGCTGTACATTTCGCAGTCCCACTTTCAAACTCGACAGCGCCACTCGCTTTCTTCTGAGCTTCCGCGGACCAATCGTAATGGAGGGGCGCACCGTCCGCGGAGAGTCTGAGCTGGCCGGTGGCTTTGATCTCCCCGCCATCCGGCGTGCGTGCGCTCATCGAGCTGTGCTGGATCCACGCATCGCCGGATTGGGAAATCTCAAAATCCTCGTTCCCGACGGCCTGGCCATTGATCAGGATGCGGAATTTGCCTTTGTCGGGGGAAAACACGGATGGCGCACCCGCGGGCTTCGCCGCACTCGCGGGAAATGCGGGAGACCAGGCAGGATCCAAAACCCGCGGATGAAAACCGGCGCCACCGGGGCGCGCCAACAATATTCCAGCGGCCAATGGCAACGCCAGTGCGGCTGCGGATAGGCGCTTCAGGTAATAATTGTCACGATTCATGACAGCGGCGCTCCAGGAAAATTGCCACCTGCTTGGGGCGGCGCAGACCGGCTGAATATTCCCAGGGCCAGAATTTGCTCGACGACGCGCATGGGTTCTCCGCCGCTCTCGACACGATAATCGGCCTGCCGGTAGTACGGCAAACGCTCCTCGTAGAGTTTACGAAAACTTGCTTCATCGCGGAAGAGCGGTCGGTC
>Ga0210408_10002308_pt1 | contig 18767 bp, 16 predicted proteins | sample IncBWH4MmetaG_FD_155471 | JGI IMG/M metagenome (GOLD analysis project Ga0210408, IMG submission 155471) | Forest soil microbial communities from Barre Woods Harvard Forest LTER site, Petersham, Massachusetts, United States - Inc-BW-H-4-M | ecosystem: Environmental > Terrestrial > Soil >...
CACCGCGCTTTCTCAACCAAGTCCCGATTGGACAAACTCCTCCGGCTATGCTGAATTGGCCGGAGATGAAGCAGTTTGACTTCCTGGTTTTGGGTAGCGGGATCGCCGGGCTCTCGTTCGCCTTAAAGGTGGCCCCGCATGGGCGCGTCGCCATCATCACCAAGAAAGATCGCGCCGAGTCCAACACCAACTATGCCCAGGGCGGCATCGCCGCCGTCACCAGCAAAGAAGATTCCTTCGAACTCCACGTGCGCGACACCTTGGAAGCGGGCGCGGGGCTCTGCAAAGAACCGGCCGTGCGCGCGATCATCCAGGAGGGCCCCGCCCGAATCGCCGAGTTGATCCAGTTGGGCATGCAATTTTCCGAGCGCGAGATCCCCGAGTCCCACGGTGCCCGCGAACTCGACCTGGGCAAGGAGGGCGGGCATTCGAAACGCCGCATCCTGCATGCAAAAGACATCACCGGCCGGGAGGTCGAGCGGGCGTTGCTGGCGTCGGTGGCGGCCCAGCCGAGCATCGAGATTTTCGAAAACCACCTGGCGATCGACCTCATCACCAGCCAAAAACTTGGCTATGTCGGAGACCATCGCTGCCTGGGAGTCTACGTCCTGGACAAAGCCAGCGGGCAGGTCGAAACCTTTGCGGCTCCGGTGACCCTGCTGGCCACCGGTGGGTGCGGCAAAGTCTATCTCTACACCACTAACCCAGACATCGCTACCGGGGACGGCGTCGCCATGGCCTATCGCTCCGGCGCGGCGGTGGCCAATATGGAGTTTATCCAGTTCCACCCCACCTGCCTTTATCATCCCCGCGCCAAATCTTTCCTGATCAGCGAAGCCGTTCGCGGTGAAGGCGGCGTCCTCAGGAACCTGGACGGAGCCGAGTTCATGGACCGTTATCACCCCCTCAAATCACTGGCCCCCCGCGATGTCGTCGCCCGCGCCATTGACAGCGAGATGAAAAAAAGCGGTGCCGATTACGTTCTGCTTGATATCACGCACAAACCCGCCCGATTCCTGATCGAGCGCTTTCCCAACATCTATCAAACCTGTTTGCGTTACGGGATCGATATCACCAAGGAGCCGATTCCGGTCGTCCCGGCCGCCCATTACCAATGCGGCGGTGTCGTCACCAACCTCGAAGGCGAAACCGAAATCGCCGGCCTCTACGCCGTCGGCGAGGTCGCTTGCACCGGCTTGCACGGGGCCAATCGGCTGGCGAGCAACTCCTTGTTGGAGGCTTTGGTGTGCGCCCACCGTGCCGCCCAGCGGGTCATCACCCACCAGCCCAAGGGCGCTCAATTCCAAATCCCGCCCTGGCAATCGGGCAATGCGCATAACCCGGATGAGTTGGTGGTCGTGTCGCATAACTGGGACGAAATCCGGCGGGCGATGTGGGATTACGTGGGGATTGTCCGCACCAATAAACGGCTCCAGCGCGCCCAGAAACGCATCGCCAATTTGCAGGAGGAAATCCAGGAGTACTATTGGGATTTCATCGTGACCAATGATTTGCTGGAACTGCGCAACATCGCCACCGTCGCCGAGGTCATTGTGGCCAGCGCCCTGCGCCGGCCCGAAAGCCGCGGCCTGCACTACAACCTGGATTATCCCGGTCCGAACCCGGATTGGGCGCAGCGCGATACTGTCTTGCGGAAATCGTCATGACTCAATCGCCGTTCCAAACGCGGCAGCTGCCCATTACGCATCAAGTTCCTCTTTCGACTTCCTCAAAACCCGGAAGCGATGGCTCCACGGATCAATCCGGCAGATCGCGCTATAGCCGCATTGGTCACAGGCTGTTAGAGAGCCTTTGCGATATGGCGCCACTTCCGTCCGACCCGAATAAATCTGCTCTCCCATTTTCCTGAGATGCTTTTCCACCGAATCCAGCAGCGCCGCAAACTCGCTCGGGGCCAGTGCCTCGCGCGAGTTTTTAGACACTTTCCCGTTCTTGTTGAGCCGGTACTTGAATTGGTCGCCTTGGGTCACGCCGCGGCGGTTGTCCAAGTGCCGTAGCACCCGGGTATCGAACCGGCCCGTGTGGCAGTAAGCCTCTTTTCGGACTCCCTCACTGTCTAGAGCCTCGAGTCGATTTTGCGCGCGTTCCGTTCTGCCGCGCAGATTCACATAGAATACCCCTGCCGGGACGAGCTGCCCCACGCCGAAAACTTCGCGCGGGTTGGGCCAGTGGCGCAGCACGTTCAAGTAAGCAGGCAATTGCAATTGTAGCCCGTGCTCCAGCAGCACCGCGTCCATCTTCTTCTGGCTGGATTTATAATCGAGCACCACGCACAGCGCCCGGTCAGCTACCGGCTCCCGGAAAAGATCGATGCGGTCGATCCGGCCGGACAGTTCCACGCGCCGGCCTTTCCCCAGGTCGATGCCCCAGCCGGGCGCACCCTCTTCTCCAAAACCCAATTCAACTGCCGCCGGCTCGAACTCGTATTGCGCTTGCATCCATCCAACCAGGGTTGCCACGAAATCCTGCAGCGACGCCGTCAGGCTCCGCGCCATGAATCGTGTTTGTTCGCTTGCCTGGAGCAACCCTTGACGGTACTGGGCCATCAGGCCCTGGGCGATAACCGCCACGCGTCCCCGGGCTTCGCTCGGCGTGATCTCCCGCCACCGCTTCTTCTCCGCCTGCAACTGCTGGTGGAACAACGCCAGCACCTCGTGCTGAAAACTCCCCTGCTCCCGCACATCCAGCTCGAACCGCTTCCGCTCTTCCGCCCGCAAACCGGAATGGACGAAAAACTTGAACGGGCAGGCGGCGAATTGTTCCAGGCGGCTCACTGAAGTGTGCAAGACTGACCCATAAAGCTGCACCGCCAACTCCGGCGAGAGCGATCCCTTCACCTCCGGCTGCTCAAAATGCTGCAACGCCTCCAACAGCGAGGCCAGCGCCGGAAGCGACAGCAGTGCGGATTCGTCCGGGGTCAGGAGTCCGCAGCCAGTAGCCACTCCGTGCTTTTCTGCTGCTACTGACTTCGGGCTCCCGTCCTTGGACTGTGGACTGTGGACTGTGAACCGTGAACGGTAGACTCTCAACAACGGTCCTGCCAATTCACTCACATGCTCACTCCGCCGCCAGTCGAGCGTTCGGGGCACCACTTCAGGTTCCAGGGCGGGAAAGAGTTGACGCACATGGGCAAGGAATGGCGAGGGATTGAGCAGCGCTCCATCCGCATTGTGCGCGGCACAGCTCAGCACCACTCGTTGGCGCCCGCGCGTGCAGGCCAGATAGGCATAGTAGCGCTCGCGACCGAGATGATGCCGCGCACTACCGCCCGGCATTACGTTGCGCCTTTCGAGCTCGAGTCGGTCGCTCTCCGTCAGCAGCAGGGCGCCTTGTGGCAGCGCGGGAAAAACCGTTTCGTTGAGGCCCAGCACCAGCGCAAGCTTGACGTCCGGATTGCGCGATCGGTCAAGCTCGCCGACGAGCACCTGGTCCAGCGCCGGCGGAATGACCCCAACCGTCAAGTTGGCCAAGCCTGCTTCCAGAATCGGCAGCCACTCGCGTAACGTCAACGCCTCCCTCGAAAAGGCCAGTTCCAAGTTCGCCAGCCAGCCGTTCATTTGTTCCCAAACCGTCCCATGAACCGAACCGGGGAGATGGGGATCCGCGCTGGCGTCCTGCCCCCACTCCTGGAGCTTGCTTTCGACACCGAGTTCTCCCCAAAAACCCCTGAGAGCGACCGCCAATTGCGCGCCGGTCGGTTTGTCATGGGCCTGCTTCAGCGCCAGGACCAGGCGCTGGAAAGAGGGTAAAAGGCGCCGGAGCAAACCTGCCAGCCACGCCGTCAGCTCCGGGTCGCCAGGGATGACCATGGGCTTTTGCCAGGCTGCGCCTTTCCAGCCGCGGGCCAGCGCTTCATTCTCCAACTTGTCCAGTTCCTCTTCTGCCGCTGGCGCCAGCCCCGTCTTGAGTGCGGCGAACCAGTCGTCGCTCTGCCAGTTAAACGCCACTGTGCGCAGGCTGCTCCGCGTTAGCTCGGCCAGCGGGTGATGCGAGACCGACTCTCGCCGGTCCAGGAAGAACGGGATTTCGTATCGCAGGAAAACGCGCTCGATCGACTGATGGTAGCCCTCCAGCTTGCGCACCAGCACACTCACCTCTCGATAACGTCCACCAGCCCGCACATGCCGTAGAATCTCTCGCGCCGCCTCGACCACCTCCGCCTCCGGGTCGGCGCACGTAGCCAAACGCAGGCTCTCCTGCCCGTGGCAGGCTGCCTCCCTACCTTTTCCCCCTGCGTAGGCCCGCGGCTCCGCCCAGCATTCCTCCAGATGCTGCAACACCGGGTTGTTCGCAAACCGGCTTCGGCCCTCATCCCGGGGCAAACATTCCACCACCACCTCGGTATCCGGCATCGCCGCAAAACGCTCACGGCACTTCTCGAAACTGCGGCGTACTCCCGACCACGGTGAGAGCCAGGAGCTTTTCTTCCCGGCCACTCTATCGAGGCAAAAAGTCACCGTGGCTTCCTCGCACGTGGGCAATACTGCCGCCAGCAAATCAACCTCCTGCTCTGAAAACTCCGCAAACCCATCCACCCATAACCGGCCGATTTGAACCGTGAACTCTGGACTCTGGACCGTTGGTTGTGGACCGTTGATTATGCACTCTCCACTCTGGACTTTGGACTTTGGACATTGGACTCCCAACACCTCCGCTGCGCTCGTCAACAAACAATCCGCATCCTGCAGGCTGTGCTCCTCCAGCCAGCCGAGATAATCCCGCAGCAAGGCGGCGAGGTCGTGCAACTTATAACCCAGGCCCTCGTTGCCCCGCATCTGCTGGGAGAGCTGGCGCAGCGATTCGGGTGTGAGCTGGTGGCGCTGCAACTCTCGCAACGTCAGGCTGAGCTGCTGCGCGAAGCCGGTCAGCCGCGCGCTGGCCCGAAACAGTTTTAAACCATCGCGTTTGCGCGCCAGCAAACCGCGCAGCACCATCAGCCGGCCTTCCTCGTTGAGCATCCGTGGCGGTCGGGCGTGCACTCGCTCGAAAATGAACCCCGCCAGCCGCTCGAAGGAAAGAATATGCAGCCGCGTGTAACCCGAGATGGAGGGCTCGGAGAGCAACTGCCGCTCGAGCTGATAGGTGGTCTGCTTGGGTGCCACCAGTAGCAGTGGCGGTCCTTCCGCCGAGACCCCCAACCTCTCCCGTGCCTCCGCCAGGCACCGGAACGTTTTTCCGCTGCCCGCCGGCCCCAACAATAAGCGCACGCGCACGCCCTATTGTCTAGTATTGGAGTCAAAGATCAATCCGCGGCGCTTCCCAATTGTATGGTTTATCCAAGATATCCGCAGATACCAAACCACTGCCGGCGCCACCTTCCGGAAGCTGATGACGAAATCGTTCGTGCCGTCCTTGTCCAGATCGGCCACCAGCGCGCCCGTTTGCTCGGTTGATGCCCCTGGCACTGGCAAATCGCCCGTTGAGCTCGAAAGATGCCGCCACCCCATAACTTTATCCTCCACTTTGTCCGGCCCCTGCGCCTCAGCACTCGGACTGCTCAGCAACAGAAATAAAAGGCTTACCTCAAGGCCGAGCGACACCGCTATGGACTTCAAAAAAGGTGGGAAAACGTATCGGCGTTTCGTTGTCTCCCATTGGCTTGTCTTCATTGGTCCCGTAAACCGGAATTCTTCCGCCACTCTGGCTCTTCCTTGCTCAATTTCCTAGTCCTTCCTTGCACCACTATCCATCAAAGTTTGCGCAGCTTGCGCAAATCTCTGGTGCGTTCGCAAACGTGTTGTCCCGCATTTAACTCTTTGGTTGCCGCTCGTCGCTGTTAGTTTTCTCAACTGAAAATGTTCTGTTTATGCCGCGGGCGCCCGCCAATCTTAAACACCAACAACTCCCTCAATTCCACCAACATTTGCCCTGCCACCCACAGCGGCCAGCCCGTGTAGCCGCTCGCTGTCTTCACGATCTCCTTCGCATACCCCCGGTTCCCCAGTTGCCGAAACCGCTTCGCCTTGATCCCCGAGCGCACCGCCAGCAGCCCCTTGAGTTTCATCCGCCGTATTAACCCCGGCGATTTGCCCCGCAACGCCTCAACTTGCTGTGTGGTGCGCCATTCATCCACGATCAATGCCTCGATGGTCGGCGCGCGAACAACCGTCTCGTTCGACCCGTGCCAGCGGTAGTGGGCCAGCACGAGGTTTACCGTCACCAGCTTCTGACAGTGAGCCCCAAACTTGGGCCAAAACACCATGTCGCCCAGGATCGGCATGTCTTCCGGAAACCGCTCTGGCGCTGACTGGCGGTTGGTCTTGAGCAACGTCGCGCAGAAGGCCTGATTGCCAATCTCGGCCTTGCGCGCCAGGAACGTGTCCACCTCCAGCACCTGCACGTGGCCATCGGGTTTGCCCGAAATACTGAGCCGTTTCCCTTGCTCGTCGATGCGTTCGTCCAGGCACCAGGCTAGGCCGCGCCCGGTGCAATCCTCCAGGTGCCCTGCCATCACTTCATAAAACTTCGGCGCAATCAGGTCATCCCCGTGCAGAATCTGCAGGTAATCAGTCTCAGCCGAAAAATCGAGGCAGCGATTGAAATTGCCGAACGGACCGAGGTCCCTCGGATTGCGAATATATTCCAGCGGCAGGCCCTTGAAGCCCTGCACCATCTCCGGTGTGTCATCCGTCGAGCAATTATCCAACACCACCACCCGCTCGGGCCGCCGCGTCTGCTGCGCCAGCGATTCAAGCGTTTGCAAAATAAACTGCGCTCCGTTACGGACAGGTATAGACGTCGTGATCATCTTAGACACAAGAATTAGCAGCGAAGACGCGAAGGCGCGAAGAAGAAATTCAATGTTTTGGCTGTTCTTTTTCCGGCTTTATTCTTTGTTTTCTTTGTGTTCTTTTGTGGCCGTGATGATTAGTCCCAACCAGATTCCCGTCTTTATCCTCTGCGGTGGCCTTGGCACCCGGCTGAAAGAAGAAACCGAATTCCGCCCCAAGCCCATGGTCCCCATCGGCGAACACCCCATCCTCTGGCACATCATGCAAATCTACGCCCGCCAGGGTTTCCGCCGCTTCGTCCTCTGCCTCGGCTTCAAAGCCGACTTGATCAAAGATTATTTCGCCAATATCCACCTGCATAACGCCGACTGTACTATCCGCCTCAAGACCAACGAAGTCACCGTCCACGAGCATCGATATGATCTGGACTGGGAAGTTACCCTCGCCCATACCGGCGAGAAGCACATGACCGGCAGCCGCGTCGCCCAGGCCACCCGCAAATACCTCGGCCATACCGAGCATTTCGCCGTCACCTATGGCGATGGCGTCACCGATGCCAACCTGGTCGATGAACTGCAATGCCATCTCAAAGGCGGAAAACTTGGCACGGTGCTGGGTATCAACCCTCTCTCTCGCTTCGGCGAAATCAAGGTCGAGGGCGACCGCGTGGTCGAGTTTGCCGAAAAACCCGACATCGAAGACCATTGGATCAATGGCGGCTACTTCTTCTTCCATCGTGACGTGGCCAAATACCTTTCCGAGAAGGAGGATTGCGTGCTCGAACGGGAGCCTTTGATTCGGTTGGCCCGTGATGGGCAATTGAACATCTACCGTCATCGCGGCTTCTGGGCCTGCATGGATACTCAGCGCGACCGCGAGCACCTCACCAAACTCGCCGAATCCTCTAACCCACCATGGTTCCCGAAGCTAACCACAGATGACCACAGCGGTTAATGATGTTTTAATTGTGGGCGGCGGTATCGTCGGTCTGGCGACGGCCTGGCGGTTGCAGCAGGCGCGGCCGGGTTTGAAGGTGCTCCTTCTGGAAAAAGAAGAAGGTCTGGGCCGCCACCAAACCGGCAATAACAGCGGCGTCCTTCATGCCGGCCTCTATTACAAACCCGGCTCGGCCAAGGCCCAACTCGCCGTCGAAGGCCTGCAGCAGATGCTCGCCTTCTGCCAGGAACACCGCATCGCCCACGAGCAATGCGGCAAAATCGTTGTCGCCACTTTGCCCGAAGAATTGCCTCGTCTCGAAACGCTTTGGGACCGGGGCAATGCCAACGGTTTGAAAGGGCTGCGCAAGCTGACGCCCGAACAGATCAAAGAAATCGAGCCGCACGCCGCCGGCATTGCAGCCGTTCATGTGCCGCAGGAAGGCATTGTGGATTACCCCGCCGTTACCGAGAAGCTGGGCGAACTCATTCGCCAGTCCGGCGGCGAGGTCCGCCTGGGCGCGCGCGTCACCCGTCTGCGCCCCGACAATGGCGCCTGGGTCGCCGAAACTCCCGCCGGGGACTTCCGCGCCAAATTCCTCGTCACCTGCGGCGGTCTCCATGCGGACCGCCTCGTCAAGGCGTCCGGCCAGCATCCCACCGCTAAAATCGTCCCTTTCCGCGGCGAGTACTTCAAGCTTCGCCCCGAGCGCCAATGCCTGGTCCGCAATCTTATCTACCCGGTGCCCGACCCGAAATTCCCGTTCCTGGGCGTGCACTTCACCCGCCTGATTCACGGTGGGATCGAGGCGGGCCCGAACGCGGTGCTCGCCTTTTCACGCGAAGGCTACCGCTGGAGCCAAATCAATCCCCGCGATTTGGCCGAGGCGCTCCTGTTCCCCGGCCTCTGGCGCTTCCTTGCCGCCTATCCCAGCATGTGTGGCTACGAAATCCGCCGCTCGCTCTCCAAAGGCGAGTTCACGCGCTCCTTACAGAAGTTGGTGCCCGAAATCCAGGCTGAGGACCTGGTCCCCGGCGGTGCCGGTGTCCGCGCGCAGGCCATGCTCCCGGAAGGCAAGTTGGTCGAGGACTTCCATTTCGAGGAAGGACCGGGTATCCTCCATGTGCTCAATGCGCCCTCACCCGCTGCGACCGCTTCGCTGGCGATCGGTCAACGGATTGCCCACAAATTGCAGGCGTTAACAAATGTTTAATTCATTCTACAGGAATAAGCGGGTCTTGGTCACCGGTCATACTGGTTTTAAAGGCGGCTGGCTTTCTCTCTGGCTTTGGAAACTCGGCGCTCGTGTGTGGGGGATTAGCCTCCCACCTCCCACAACCCCAAATCTTTACGATACCTTCCGAACGGAGGTTTTTTCAGGCGAAGCCGAATGCGATATCCGCAATCTGGACCGTTTGATCGCCGCACTCAAACCCGCGCAGCCGGATATTATTTTCCATCTGGCGGCCCAGCCCATCGTGCGGCGCTCGTATGAAGAGCCCCTGGAGACCTTCCAAACAAATGCTCTGGGCACCGCCAACCTTTTGGAAGCGGTGCGGCGGGCCGCCCTACCATGCCCCGTGATTGTCATCACCAGCGACAAGTGCTATGAGAACCGTGAATGGGAGTATGCCTATCGGGAGACCGATCCCCTTGGAGGCCATGATGTCTATTCCATGAGCAAAGCGGCGGCGGAACTCGTTGCCAACGCCTGGCACCGTTCGTTCTTCCGACCCAACCCAAAACTTGGTCCGGTGGCAACCGCCCGCGCGGGCAACGTCATTGGCGGAGGAGACTACGCCCAGGATCGCATTGTGCCGGATGGTGTGCGCGCCCTGGTGGATAAGCAACCCATACCTGTTCGCAACCCCTCCGCGATTCGTCCCTGGCAGCATGTCTTGGAATGTATCAGCGGCTATCTTTGGCTGGGAGCGCGGCTGGCGGCGCAACCAAAGACTTCGCCCTTGGCGAGTTCCTTCAATTTCGGTCCGGAGCCCTCGGCGCGTCAGCCAGTACGCCGGCTGGTCGAGGAGATTCTGCTATCCTGGCCGGGCGAGTGGAAGGATGCTTCCGCTCCGGGGAGTCCTCACGAAGCCATGCTCCTCTCCCTTTCGATTGAAAAGGCAGGCGCGCTGCTCAACTGGTACCCAGCCTGGGATTTTAAGGAGGCTGTTCGCCGCTCTGTGCTATGGTATTATCAGCGGCACGTGACAGGCGATCCAAAAATGCTGGACTTCTCGAGCTCGCAAATCGACGGCTACGTCGAGGCTGCGCAGCACAAAAACCTTGATTGGGCAAAAGAATGACCCGCCCAAATTCGAGTCTTGTCGGCGCAACCGAACCTCAGACGGGAGACATTGCCACTTTGAAAGCGGAGATCCTACGTCTGGTCAGGGAGTTTTCCCGACAAACCCACCATGCCAATCGCCCTGGATACGAATTAGATGAGGAAGCTGGTGCCGAACGGCCCGGCTTTGTGCCCGGGTCCACCACCGTCCCTTACGCCGGCCGGGTTTTTACCGAAGAAGAAGTCGCGGCTGCAGTGGGTGCTACCCTCGACTTCTGGCTCACGCTTGGCAAGGAAGGTGAGGCCTTCGAAAAGGGCCTGGCCGACTTTCTCGGCGTCAAGGCCAGCGTGCTCTGCAACAGCGGCTCCTCTGCGAATCTGCTGGCCGCCTGCGCGCTGTCCAGCCCGCGCCTGGGCGCCCGCCGACTAAAACCTGGCGATGAAATCATCACCGTCGCCGCCGGATTTCCTACCACCGTAGCGCCCATCCTGCAGAATGGTTTCGTGCCGGTGTTCATCGATAACGATCCGATTACCCTCAATGCCCGGGTCGAGCAGCTTGAAGAGGCCTATCGCGAAAACAAGACGAGGGCCGTCTTCATGGCCCACACGCTTGGCAATCCTTTCAACCTTGCCGCCGTCACCGAGTTCTGCCGCAAACATCAACTCTGGCTTGTCGAGGATAACTGCGACGCCCTCGGCTGCCGTTACGATGACAAACTCACCGGCACGTTCGGCGACCTCTCGACGCAATCGTTTTATCCGCCCCATCATCTGACCCTCGGTGAAGGCGGCGCCGTCAATATCGTCCAGAGCCTGAAGCTCAAGGTCATCATCGAAAGCTTTCGCGATTGGGGACGCGATTGCTGGTGCGCCAGCGGTAAAGATAATACCTGCGGCAAACGCTTTGACTGGAAGCTGGGCGAACTGCCTCGGGGTTACGACCACAAATACATCTATTCCCACTTGGGCTACAACCTCAAGCCGCTGGACATCCAGGCTGCCATCGGCTGCGTCCAACTCCAGCGCCTGCCGCAGTTCATCCAGGCCCGCATCGATAATTGGGACTATCTCCGCCGCGGCCTCAACGATTGCGCCGAGTTCTTCGACTTCATGCTGCCAACCCACGCCACCGGCTGGACCCCAAACGGCTTCGCCTGGGACAACTCCGGCCATCGGACGACCTGCTCGTGGTTCGGATTCATGTTGAGCGTAAAACCAACCGCGCCCTTCAAAAAGTTCGAGCTCGCCCGTTACCTGGACGAAAAGAAAATCGGCAACCGCATGCTCTTCGGCGGCAACCTCCTCCGCCAACCCGTATTGGTGCAACTGAAGAAAGACCGGCCGGACTCGTTCCGCGTCGTTGGCGATTTGCCCGGCGCCGACACGATCATGAAAGAAGTCTTCTTCGTGGGAACTTATCCGGGCCTGACGCGCGAGATGCTCGACTACATAATCGCTACGATCCGCGCCTTCGTAAAAAGGATCTAAACACGAGAAGACTCAAAGACCATATGGAATGAAACCCGATTCTGAAATTCCTTTCGCCTCTGCCCGTCTTCGCTGTTAATTCTTCTTTGCGCTCTTTGTGTGATCTTTTGTGGCAAATCTTCGGCATGACCGCTCCCGCACCGCAATTCCAGGCACTTCCGACCAACCTTCCCGGGCTGGTGCTGTTGCAGCCGCCCATCTTCGAAGATGCGCGCGGCATTTTCGTCAAAACTTTTCACGACAACTTCTTCCGCGACGCCGGCATTCCTTTTGAACCGCGCGAGGAATTTTATTCTGTTTCAGCCAAAGACGTCCTGCGCGGGATGCATTTTCAATTGCCCCCGACCGCCCATGCCAAACTGGTCTATTGCCTCAGCGGCCGGGTAATGGACGTGGTCCTGGACATGCGGCGCGGTTCGCCGACTTACGGTCGTTCATTCAATTGCATCTTGGATGCCATCAAACGCGAGTCTCTTTATGTCCCCGTCGGGTTCGCCCACGGCTTTCTCTCCCTCGAGGACCGCTCCCTCATGATCTATAAAACCGACGCCGTCCACGACCCGGCCTGCGATACCGGTATCGCCTGGGACTCGTTCGGTTTCGAGTGGCCGGTCACAAACCCCATCATGTCCGACCGCGATCGCCGCTTCGTGCGGTGGCGGGAGTTCAATTCGCCGTTTTAAGCCACAGATGAACCCAGTTCCCGCTTAACATGCGCATCCTTTTCACCGGTGCCAGTTCGTTCAGCGGCTTTGGCTTCGTCCAGGCGCTCACTGCGGGCGGGCATGAGGTCATCTGCCCCTTGCGCGGCAGCCTCGAAGCCTATACCGGCATTCGCAGCCAACGTGCAAAACTCCTGCGGGACCGCGCGCGCCTCGTCCCCCATGCCCCGTTTGGTGGCGAGGCGTTCCTCAAGCTGCTTCGGCAAGGTCGTCCCTGGGACCTGCTCTGCCATCACGCCGCGGAGGTCGGCAATTACAAGAGTCTCGACTTCGACCCGTTTCAGGCACTCCAGAATAATACACAAAACCTCCGCACCGTGCTCGACGCTTTCAAACAGAGCGGAGGCAAAGCCGTCGTGCTGACCGGCACCATCTTCGAGCCGGACGAAGGGACCGGCGACGAACCGCTGCGCGCCTTTTCACCTTACGGCCTCTCAAAAGGACTAACCTGGCAAACGTTCAGGTTTTATTGCGGCCAGGCCAATCTTCCGCTCGGCAAATTTGTCATGCCCAACCCGTTCGGACCTTGGGAAGAGCCGCGTTTCACCTCCTATCTGCTGAACACCTGGAAAGAACAACGTCCGGCACAAGTGAAAACTCCCGACTGCGTCCGCGACAATATTCACCTCGATTTATTGGCCGCCGTTTACGCTCAATTCGCCGGACAGGTGGCCGGGCTGACCGGCGGCTGCATCAGGAGCAACCCCAGCGGCTACGTCGAAAGCCTGCAAGCCTTCACCATGCGCGTCGCTCACGAAGTCCGCACGCGCACCGCCTGGCCTTGCGAAGTGGAGCTATTGGCGCAGACCGATTTCAGCGAACCGATGCGCCGCTCAAACCTGGACCCGGCAGCCACCCTCGTGCCCAACTGGGATGAGAAACGCGCGTGGGACACATTCGTGGAGTTTTACAATCGGAGCGATAACGACGGGCACCCTAGCTAAGTAACGTAGTGAGACAGAGTCGGTCCAAAACCGCAGAGGTCATCCACGCTTTTCATTATTTAACTCTTTCGCACACCGTCAATCATCCACCCTCCGCCCGCGGCGCCCGGAACCACACACGCGCATACCCGTACGCGAGCGCCTCTGCAATCACGCCCCTCACCCCCGCGCTCGAACGCCACCAGTGGCGCTCATCGTAATCCATACTCGGCACCGCCGTGACTCCCACTTTCACGCCCTTGCCCAGCGCCCTCTCAAACATCAGCCGCGACCGTCTCGCATGAGGCCCCTCGGAAATCAAATGCACCATTGCCGGCGCCAGACCGTGCCCGCTCAGCCACCGGCGTAAACTCACTGCCGACACATACGTGCGGTCCTGGCGCACCAACGGAGCCGGTACCGCCTGCACCTCGTTTGTGTTCAGGCCGAGTTTGAGCAATGTGGCCGCTCCCAACTCGGCAAAAGTCTTGTAAACCGAGAGGGGCGCGCCCGCCTCCAATGGTCCGCCCGTGACATACAATTTGTCATAGTGATTTCGTCTGAACTCAGCCACGGTCGCTTCCAGCGCGTAATCCGGTGCCCAGCCTTCGACCACCAGCACGCCTCCCGGCAGCGGTTCGGTAACGGCGAGGAAGGGATGAATCTCCCGGATACTTATAATTGCCAGTACGGCACAAACCAGAAACAAAGCCAGCCACCCGCGCCAGGTTGGCACCACACATTGCCGGCGTCGAAGCAACCCCCAACAGCGCTTATTCTCCTGCATGGGTTTTCATCCTGGTCCTTCGCTTTACAATCTCAAATCTGAAATTTGAAAATCGTGCTCCACTCAGCGTTCATCTGCGGGCCGCCCCTCACCTCGAGAGTTCCTTCGACCAGACCGTGAATTCCTTGGGGTGAGCCTGCTCGGGTTTTTTGAGCGGCCACAAACGGGCATGAATATAAGCCCGCCAGGTCGAATGGCCGAGCGGCACTCGCACCCACTCTCGGAGTACAAGCCGGGGGACAGAACCGCCCTGCTTGAAGCCGAGAACCACACCAAAGCACTGCTTGCTTATGACGGGCCGTACGTGGAGTGCCTGACCAACAGCAACTGGACGGAATACAGCTCGGATGTTCCCGAGATGGAGAACCTGAAGCAAACCCACCGGACAGGTCCGACCCAGAGCAGTGTCTGGTCAAAGTGACTTGAGCCTGGGAACTCGCAGGCTGCCGCGTGGCGCAACCCGCGCCCGGCAGCAGAGCCGTCAGCAGCATAAAGATCCGACGCATGTCGGCAAAGCTAGAATCCTGTGGGCCAATTGGCCACAAGATTTGTACGACCGTGACTTTAGACTCGACCCTTCCGGCTTGCAGCCGCTATGTTCCCGCGAGCTTCAAAAAGGTGAATTATGGATGAATTGCTGAAGATGCTGCAAACCAATGCGCTGGAATCCCGCGAGAACATTGGCCGGATGCTGGGCCTGCCTCCCGCCGAAGTCGATGCCCGCATCGCCGATTACGAGAAGCGCGGGGTCATCCGCGGCTACCAGGCCATTCTCAACGAAGATCAACTCGATCTCGACAAAGTCACTGCGGTCATCGAGGTCAAAGTTACCCCTCAACGCGAGGGCGGGTTCGACACGATCGCCAACCGCATCAGCCGCTTTCCCGAGGTGCGCTCCGCCTACCTGATGAGCGGTACCTACGATCTGCTGCTGTTTGTCGAAGGGCGCACGTTGCGCGAGGTGGCCGCGTTCGTCAGCGAGCGGCTTTCTCCGCTGGAAGGCGTCTTGTCCACCTCCACTCATTTCATGCTCAAGACCTACAAGCGCTTCGGCGTGCTGATGCACCAGGAAAGCTCCGATGAACGGCTCAGCATCACTCCGTAGCCGCCTTAACGCGACCGTGCGCGATATCCCGCGTTCGGGCATCCGCGACTTCTTCGACATCGTCACCTCCATGAAGGAGGTGATCAGCCTGGGCATTGGCGAACCCGACTTTGATACGCCCTGGCACGTGCGTGAATCGACGGTCTTTGCCCTCGAACGCGGCGCAACGCATTACACGAGCAACCTCGGTTATCTCGAACTGCGTCGCGCGTTGGCTCGCTACGTCCGCAAGGCCTTCGGCGCCGAATACAATCCCGAGAATGAAATCCTGATCACAGTCGGGGTCAGCGAAGCCCTTGATCTGGCACTGCGCGCCCTGCTCAACCCCGGCGAGGAAGTCCTCTATCACGAGCCTTGCTATGTTTCCTATCGCGCAACCATCCTGTTGGCCCACGGAATCCCGGTAGCCGTCGAGACCCAGCCCGAAAATGGTTTCCGCCTAACCCGCGCGATGCTCGAAGCCAAAGTGACGCCCCGAACGAAGGTGCTGATGCTCAATTTCCCTAACAACCCGACCGGTGCAGTCATGAACCGGGCCGATCTCGAGGGTGTAGCCGCCTTCGCCCGAGAGCGTGACCTCATCGTCATCACCGATGAAATTTACGGTGAGCTGACCTACGATGCGCCTCATACCAGCCTGGTGAGCCTTCCAGGGCTGCGCGACCGCACGCTCTTGCTGCACGGTTTCTCCAAGGCATGGGCCATGACCGGGTTCCGGCTGGGCTATGCCTGCGGTCCCGCCGAACTAATCGAAGCGATGATGAAGATTCATCAATACACGATGCTCTGCGCTTCTTCACTGAGCCAGAAAGCCGCTCTCGAAGCCCTCGCCCGGCCCGAAACGGACATCGCCGAAATGGCCGATGAGTACCGCCGCCGCCGGAATTATATCGTGGGCGCCTTCGCCGACATGGGCCTGGAATGCCATCGCCCGCTCGGCGCTTTTTACGCCTTTCCGAGTGTGGCGAAGTTTGGGCTCTCCGCCCGAGATTTCGCCTTGAGGCTGCTCCAAGAGGAGAAAGTCGCGGTGGTCCCGGGCACCGCCTTCGGCGCCTGCGGCGAGGGTTTTGTCCGTTGCGCGTATGCCACCAACATGGAGAACATAAAGGAAGCCCTGGGGCGCATCGCCCGGTTCATCGGCGGGCTAAAACGTTGAGAACGCACAAGACCTTGAAGACGCCGCCAGTACCCTCGAACTCGAGAAGAGGGCCTGACGATTTTCTCACTTGCGCATTTGAAGTTTCTTGACTATGGTATGGTCACAGCAAGCCTTAAAGACAAAGGCATGCTGAGTTCGTTGAACCAAAGTCAAAAACCACAACCATGAGAACACGTATTGAAGATGAGTTTACGGACCTGCGGATTTCCCGGCAGCGGAAATACCAGTTGCGCATGCAGCGGGACCGGCGCTGCACCGAATGCGGCGAACCGGCCGCCGAGGGTTCCCGGTGCTTGAAGCACCTGATCAAGGCCCGCGAGCGCCAGCGCAAGAAGCGCGGCCTCAAACGCCGTTACTATAATACCCTCAGCTACAAGCTCCAGGGGAAGGCGGCCTAAAGCCTGAGCCGGTTGCCGACGTTGCGCTGCTTTGAAATCACCGGCGAGGGGCCAGGTGGTTCGGGAGGTCCGGCGCGATCTATCTCGCTGTTTCAGAACTGGTCGGTCTTCTCCCTAAACAACACATTGAACGTAGTCATCGAACCGTAGCAGCGGGTAATGTATTGTTGCATTTCGAGCTTCTCGCCATCGGTAAGTTTCTCGTGCCCATTGAGCTTCTGCTCCAGCACACGGAGCTGATTACGCATCATGACAATCTTGTGGAAGAAGGTTTCCAGCGGAACCTCCTTGGTCTGCGCGGCAGCATCGGCCGGGTGCAGGACCAATTTCCCATTGTGCCAGCGCGCGCCAAGTTGCTCAACCACCGCATCCGGCTTTTCCAGTCCTAGCTGGTCGAGCGTGGCGGTAATTGTTTGTTGAACGAATTGAGCCAGCGGCACCTCCAGTCCGCGAACGGCAGCCTGCGGTTCCGCCGGTTCCAGGCCGCTGGGTTCCGGGGCAATTGTGCGTTTGCCATCGTCAAAAAGGATCTCCGCAGTCGCTTCGGAAATGGTCTTCACCACGCCTACTCCGTATTGTGGATGGCGAACCCGCTGAGCCAGATGGAGAGCTTCAATCTTCATTGCGGAAATTAATCACAGATAGACGCGGATGCCACGGCATTTTTTGCCAACCTCCAACGCTTCCTTCGCCGCGGTTCCGCCACTCGGCAGCCGCTCCGCCAACGCTCGTTGACAGCCCTCCCGAGGCCGTTTAGCTTCCGGTCCATGTCTCGGCTGCCGTTTGAACTGCTGCTGGCGCTGCGGTATCTGCGGCCCAAAAGGACTGCCGTTTCGGTCATCACCCTGATTTCCATTCTGGGCGTCACTTTGGGCGTGGCGGTGCTGATTATCGTGATCAGCGTCATGACGGGTTTCGACCATGACTTGCGCAACAAGATTCTCGGCTTCAACCCCCAACTCCGCATCGTTGAACGAGGCCGGACGATTCACGAGTACGAGCCGCTCAGGCGCCTTGTATCCTCGAATCAGTACGTCAAAGCCGTCGCGCCTTACGTCCTCGGCCGGGTGCTGCTGGAAACTCAGCCGGCGAACGGACAGGCCCAATTTGACGCGCCCATCCTGCGGGGCATCGATCCGAACCTGGAATCGAGGCTCAGCACTCTCCCAAACAGCATCGTCGAGGGCAAATTTGATCTCAGCAACGGAGGGGTGCTGGTCGGCACCAATTTCGCCTACGATAAGGGCCTTCGGGTAGGCGACCGAGTGCTGCTGTATTCGCCGGAAGAATTGAAGAAGTTGAAGGAAAAAGAAGGCAAGGAAAACGAGAAGCTGACGCTGAGCGAGTACGAGGTGCGTGGAATTTTTGATGTCGGTTACTATGATTATGACGCGATGTTTATCGTGACCTCGCTGGAGGATGCCCAGGAGCTATATGTCCTTGGCGACAGCGTGCACGGCTTGCTGGTCGTGCTGAAAGACCCTTATCAGGCCCCCGCGGCCGCCGAAGAATTGAGCCGGACGCTCGGCTCGAAATACGACATCACTACCTGGATGGAGGAAAACGGCAATCTCCTGGGCGCGTTGGTAGTGGAGAAGAATATGATGTTCTTCCTGCTTTTCTTCATCATGATCGTCGCGGCGTTGTGCATTTTGAGCGCCCTTATCACCTTCGTCGTGCAGAAGACGCGTGAAATCGGCATGCTCAAGGCCCTGGGAGCAACGGACCTGCAGGTGGCTGGATTGTTCCTGAGCCAGAGCGGGTTCATCGGCTCAGTGGGGGTGGCGCTGGGATTTGGGTTGGCCCGGCTGGCGCTGGCTTATCGCAATGAGTTTCTGATTTTCATGCGGCGCGTGACGGGTTTCGAGCTGTTTCCCCAATCGATCTATATGTTCGACAAACTGCCGGCCTTGATTGTGCCGGGAGACATTCTGCTGATTTGTGGCAGCGCCTTTGTTATCTGCCTTCTGGGCGGGCTGATCCCCGCCTGGCGAGCGGGCCGGCTCAAACCGGTCGAAGCTCTCCGGTATGAATGACCTTCTGTTATCGGCCAAAGCTGTGCATAAAACTTACCTGCTGGGCAAACGCTCGCTGGAGGTGCTGCGGGGCGTCGATGTGGAGTTGCGCCGGGGAGAGTTCCTGGCCTTGCGTGGCGCTTCAGGCGCCGGCAAGAGCACCTTGCTGCATTTATTGGGGGGGCTGGATAC
>Ga0210408_10002309_pt1 | contig 18759 bp, 15 predicted proteins | sample IncBWH4MmetaG_FD_155471 | JGI IMG/M metagenome (GOLD analysis project Ga0210408, IMG submission 155471) | Forest soil microbial communities from Barre Woods Harvard Forest LTER site, Petersham, Massachusetts, United States - Inc-BW-H-4-M | ecosystem: Environmental > Terrestrial > Soil >...
GCGAATAGGCCGGTCTGCTCCGGACTCGCGGACAACGACGTGAGAATCTGCGTCGTGAAGACGTAGATCGTGGCAAGGCCGCTGGAAAGCGAGATGACGATCGCGGGCCGCACCAGCGCAGCCCAGGCGCGGAGATGGAATGCAGGACGCAAGCGAACCAGTCGGTGTGCGAGCACCCACGTCGCCGCGAGCACGGCGAGGCTCGAGGGGATCAACGCGAGCAGAAACGGCAGCAGACCGGCGCCGACGAGCACAAGGGTCACCGTGAGACCGACCAGAATCGCCTGGCGCGCGAGCTCCAATCCGCTCGTCACGCCGAGGCGAAGGCTCGTCGTCAACGGCACGGCGACGGTCACCTGAAGCGCCGCGAGTCCGATGCCGACCGCGGCTGCGAGTGCTCCCCACGTGCGCACCGTGCCGTACCCGGCAAGCAGCGCGAAGACGCCGCAGATGGCGACCGCGACCAGTGTCGTCACGATCTGCAGCCCCAGACGATCGCCCATCAGCTGTGCCTTGCGCTCGATGCAGACCAGAGCGAAATCGCGCGTGGCGAGGCTCGTGAGGCCGCCCTCGGTGAGCTGTGTCACGAGCGTCGCGAGCGCGATGATCGTCGCGTACTGGCCGAAGCGAACGACTCCGAGGTGGCGAGTCAGCAGGATCGCCGAGACCGCGCTGAGGAGCGCCCCCGTCCCGAACCCGGCGAGCCGAAGCACCGCTCCGCGCATCACCAGGCCCCCGGCCCGCCCTGTGTCCAGTACGTCGGCGGGCGGCTCGTTGACTGGCTCTGACACTGGTCCCACCATTATCCCGGCCTCCGCACGCGCCAGATCGCCGTCGCAGGCCGACCGGCGGGGCGAATTGGTCTCGTCATCGAGGCGACCAGTATCACGCACGCGGGCGCGGAACCATACGCACCGTCCTTGGGTCTACCCGATGACGTTGCCCCTGCCGCGGGAGGCGCTACCGTTTCAAGCTGTTTCCGGCGCCCGCACCACCGCAACTGTGCTCGCCGTGAACCGTTCCTGCGGTGCGGCCTTCGACCCAGACACAATCCCAATCCCAATGAACCGCCATCTCGCCATCGTTCCCGCGCACAATGAGGCAGCAGCGATCGCGACCACCATCGAGGAGATCCACAGGCTCGCTCCCGACTTCGATGTGCTTGTGATCGACGACGGCTCGACGGACACGACGGCGTCTCGCGCCGAATCGGCAGGAGCATGGGTCGTGCGGCTGCCATTCAATCTGGGCATTGGCGGAGCGATGCAGACGGGATATCTGTATGCCCAGGAGCACGGCTACCAGGTCGCCGTGCAGATCGATGGCGACGGGCAGCACGACCCTCGCTGCATTCGCGACCTGTTGAACCGCCTGCAGGCCAATCCGAAGCTGAACATGGTCACCGGCTCGCGCTTTCTGCAGGCCGAGGGCAATGGTCACCGCTCGTCGGCGCCGCGTCGCGTCGGCATCGTCATCTTTGCTCGCCTCGTGTCGTGGATAACCGGTCGGCGGGTCACCGACCCCACGTCTGGCCTGCGCATGACCAATCGCGTCGGCATCGAGTTGTTCGCGCGCGACTATCCGCACGACTATCCCGAGGTGGAGGCGATCCTGATGATGCATGCCCATCGCCTGGAAAGCTGCGAGATTCCGGTGGCGATGCGGCCGCGGACCAGCGGCGCCTCGGCGATCTCCTCGACCCAGCCCATCTACTACATGGTCAAGGTACTACTGGCGGTGTTCATCGGCCTCTTCCGATCCCACCCGACGGTGGAGCCGGGCGACACCCCGATCAGCGCCGAGCACGCCCTCTGAGCCGATGGCACACCAACGCATCATCGCGATCGTCATCAGCGCGGGCCTGCTGCTGCTGATCCTGGAGCTCGTGCGCCGCAGGCGCCTGATGGAGCGTTATGCGCTGCTGTGGCTGTTCTCCAGCCTTCTGCTGCTGGTGCTGTCGGTGTGGAGTGGCCTGCTCAACACACTCGCCTCGGCATTCGGAGTCTCCTACCCCCCGTCCGCCCTGTTCGCGGTCGCCTTCGGCGTCGTGCTGGTGCTGCTGATCCACTTCTCTCTGGCGGTGTCGCGACTCTCTGACCAGAACAAGGTCCTTGCCCAGCGCGTGGGACTTTTGCAGCACCAGCTGGATGAACACCTCGGTGTGGATGCCGGCGTGCCACAGCCAGATCCGCTGTCGAGCGTCGCGAGCGAGCGTGTGCGTCAATCCGTCAGCTGACGCGCCAGCTCCGCGAACCGACGTGCGCTGACGCTGCGATCGAAGCGGCGCACCGCCTCGGCGCGTGCGCGCGCGCCAAAGCGCGCCCTGAGCTGAGAGTCCGTTAGCAGCACACTCAATCCCTCCCGCAGCGCGTCGATATCGCCGGCCGGGGTCAGCAGCGCGCTCTCCCGATCGCACACCACCTCGGGGGTGCCGCCGACATCGCTCGCAAGGACCGCGCGGCCGAGGAGCGCGGCCTCGAGCACGGAGGTCGGCAGACCCTCTGTGTAGCTGGGGTTGACGATGATGTCCGAGGCTCGAATCAGCGCCAGCGCGTCGGCCTCTTCTCTATAGCCGAAGAACAGGCAGCGATCTCCAAGTGCACTCCGCCGAGCCAGCGCCTCCAAGTCGGCCCGTCTGGGACCGTCGCCGACGATGCACAGGAGCGCATCGAACCCCCGCAGGCCCGCGAACGCTTCGATCAGATCGGCTACCCCCTTGCCGTCGATCAGGCGACCTATGAACGTAGCCACCGGGCGGCCGGCCGCGAGCGCCGACAGCTCGGCGGAGGGCTCGACCGCGTCGTAGCGCTCGGGATCCACGCCCCGGTAGACCACAGGCGCCTCGCGTCCAGCCAGCTCCCTCACAAAATCGGCGGCGGCCGCCGAGATGGCCACGACCTCGTTTGCCCCTCGCAACACGAGCCGACCCAAGGTCAGGTCGTAGGCGCGGGCGGCGCGACTGTGCAGACGGGTGTTGAGGTGAACATAGTCCGAGCCATGCTCGACGTGAAGCAGGGGAACGCCTGTGGCGCGGCTGTAAGCCAATGCCCCGGCCGAGCTGAGAAAGAAGCGAGTGTGGGAGACGACCACATCGTGATCGCTTGGACGCAGCGCGAGACGGGCCGCCCTCCAGAATGCCGGGTGCCAGAAGCTTGGGCAGGGGAAGTTCGGGATCATGTGAAACGCCGGGTGGCGCACGACGCGATAGCCGGGAGCGCGCTGTTCGAACGCCGGCCCCTCGGGCGGGAGGCGCGAAGTCATGACCGTGATCGAATCGACCAGTCCGAGGCGGATCAGCTCGTCGTGAAGGTCGCGTATATAGCCCTCCAGACCCCCGACGTAAGGCGGAAAATGGGGGCTGAAGACGAGCAGCCTCACGGCGAAGCTGGTCGCCGGCTCGGGCTCAGCCAAGGCAAATCGGCGTGACGCCCGCGAGCACGCCCAGCGTCTTGCGGCGCCTTATGGGTCTCAAGCATCCGCGGCATGATAGGGCTCTCCAATCTGCAAGCATCGCGCCCGTGTCGCCCACCGATGCCCCCACTCCCACGATCGCGGTGGTGATCCCCTGCTTCAACGACGGCGCAACGCTGCTGGATGCGGTGCGCTCGGCACAGTCACAGGATCGGATCGCCGAGCTTGTGGTGGTCGACGACGGATCGACCGATCCGTACACAACCGAGACCTTCCAAGCGCTGGAGCGCGAAGCAGTGCGAGTCGTCCATCGCTCCAACGGCGGTCTCGGAGCGGCCCGCATGACCGGCGTGCAGGCCACCGACGCCGACTATGTGTTCTGCCTGGACGCCGACGATCGGCTGCTGGCGGGCACGCTCTCGGCGCTGGGCGCCGCGCTCGACGACGATCGCGGACTCGCGCTCGTGTGGGGGGACTACCGCCTGTTCGGCGACCGCGCCTGGCGTCAGCTGACGGCGCCCACGCTCGACCCGTGGCAGATCAGCTACCAGAACGATATCCCCGCATCGGTGATGATTCGCCGCTCGGCGCTGTTGGAAGCCGGCGGGTGGCAGCTACACAGGTATGAGGACTGGGACGTGATGATGAGACTCGCCGAACGCGGCAGACGTGGGCGCCGTGTTCCGATCGTCGCCTATGAGTACCGGCAACACGGTGTACGGATGCTGCGCGACGCGGCGAGGCATCACGGTGAGATCTACGCGCTGCTGCGCAGCAGGCACCCGGGCCTGTTCGCCCAGCGGCGAAGCGCATGGCGGCGCTCGGATGCCCCGTGGGCGTTGAAGCTGACCCTGCCGCTAGTCTTCGCCCTGCCGATCGGCTCGAACCGACAGCGTCTGCTGGCGGGCGCCATCTGCCATCTGGCCCGTCGTCGCGGCGTGCGCCTGCTGCTGGAGCGAGCCAGAAGCAGGGTTTAGCCAGCCAGCGCTTGGCGGTATACGCGCCCGAGCGCCTCGCGACGGCGGGCCACCGACAGCGGGCCTGCCCGGACGCGCTCCAACGCGCCGGCGGCCAGACGTTCGTGCAGACCACGATCCTCGGCCAGCCGCGCGAGGGCGCCGACGAGCCTGTCGAGATAGGCATCGGAGGGCGCCGCCAGCGCTCGTCGGAAGCAGCGTGGCGGCGGCAGCGTGCGCTCGAAGCGGCAGAGCCCGTCCTCGCCGTAGAGGAGATTCTCGCCCGTGCACAGCAATCCGCTGACCTCGTGCTCGACGATCTCCGGGGTGGCGAAGTGCCGAGCGGCGAGCACGGGCATGCCGTGAGCCATGGCCTCGAGCATGACGAAGCCGAGCGTGTCCATGTGGGAGGGGAACAGCAGCACATCGGATCGTTCGAACAGTCCCCTCACCACATCTCCTCCGGCGGGCCATCTGTGCAGCGTCACCCCCGGCGAACGCCATACCTCCTCGCGCCACCGATCGGGGACGTCGCTGACCATGTCGAGGCTCACGTCGTGCGTGGCGCGCACACGCTCGACGGCGCGCATCGCCTCGACCCCACCCTTGGCGAGGAACGCGGTGCCGACGAACAGCACGCGCAGCGGGCCGCGCTCGCGCGCTCGTGGCCGCTCGGCGATGGGATGGATCGCCGGCAAGACTGTTACCGTCCGCTCAGCCGGCCCGACGGCTGTGGAAGGACCCAGCGCGGACTGCAGGCCGCGCCGCGCCGCCTCGCTCCACGGCAGCAGGAACCGCAGATTCGGGTTGGCCAGCGCGCGCCTCAGCCGATCCCGTGCCCAGGGTCGGCGCAGGGCAACGCGCTGGTAGAGGGCAAACGCTTCAAGGCACTCGAAATCCACTACGTACGGCAGCGGGCAGTCGCGCACCAGGAACTGGGCGCTGTGCACCAGGACCGACCCCGGCAGCGGCTGTATCCGGGCTCGACGGACGAACCCCGCATAGGAGAGCGACCGGATCGCGGCGCGCTCGCCGTGCTCGCGCAGCCAGTCCATGGTGCGGCCGTGAGCCGCGATCCCGCGTGTCGCCGCCGCCCCGTCTCCGTCCAGCTGCGGGTGCGGCGAACGATACGTAAAGCCCTCGGGAGCAGCTCGCAGCTGCTCGCGGAACAACGCATGAGAGGAGCGCCCGACATGGAAGTGGACAATTTGCCTGCTCATCAGCTGCCGAGCTTAGAGCGCGTGCACAAGGCACGCTGCCACCGGCTTGCACCAACTCCGCTAGCCTGCGCCGAGCGAGAATGCCTCCCGCGACGATCACGACCGAGGGTCACTTGCATGCCGCTCGCGTGCGCTGAACGGAGAACGGAAGCGGCCCCGTGCGTCTGGTCATAACCGTCGAGCGCTACGCTCCGGCGATTGGAGGGGCCGAGCGCGTCGCCCAGAGAGTCGCCGAGGGCCTGGCGGCTCGCGGTCACGAGGTGCATGTGGTCACGGGCCCTACGCCCGGCCCCCAGAAGATGGGCGGAGCCCATATCCACCGCCTGCCGATCGCCGGCAACGAGACACGCGGCATTCACGGGGATGGAGAGGCTGTGGTGGAGACGATCGACCGGCTCCACCCCGAGCTGGTGTTCAACTACGCGGCACAAACGTGGGCAACCGACTGCTGCAGCGCCCTGTTGGAGCGGGACGTGCGACCGCGCATGGTCCTGGCTCCCTGCGGTTTCTCCGGGCTGGGCAAGCGCCGCTATGCGAGTTACTTCGCGGAGATGCCCGCCCGCCTGCGCCTCTACGACGGCCTGATCATGCACTCGACCGTCTACCAGGACTGGGTGTTTGCCGAGCGCGCGGGAGTGCAGCGAATGTTCGTGGTGCCGAACGGCGCCGATCCCCCCGGGGGCGGAGAGGCGCTGAGCGCCCAGATCACCGGCAAGCCCATAGCGGTGACGGTGGGCAGCCACTTCTACACGAAGGGTCACTGCGATTTCTCGCGCGCGACGCGCTCGCTGGCCAGACAACGACCCCTGGTCGGCGTGATCGTCGCGCCAGAGCGCCACGGCCTGGATGCCTTGCGTGGTTGCCAGTTGGCCTGCCAAACGCGTGCGAGGATGCGCGGAGACGGACTACGCGTGCTGGACGGCGCGGCACCCGGGGTCGTGTCCGATGCCCTCGCCGCAGCCGACCTGTTCCTGTTCACCTCTCGTGTCGAGTGCGCACCGCTGGTCATCCTGGAGGCGATGGCCGCCGGCACCCCCTGGGTCAGCTACGACGTGGGCAACGTCGCGGAGCTTCCCGGCGGGCTGGTCGCCCACAGCTACGGGGAGTTGCTCGATCATGCCGGGCGGATCCTGGACGGAGCCTGTCCCGAGTTGGGAGCGCAGGGCCACGACGCCTGGGATGTGAATCATCGTTGGGAGAACATCGTCGGGCGCTACGAGTCGGTGTTCAAGGATCTGCTTGCTTGAGATCGACGGCCGAGCCGCACGACTATGCGGCAGTGAACTATGCGGCGGTGGAGAGCCCGCCGCTCGAGCCGGTCGCGGCGACACCCTCGGACTCCTGCAGGCGAAACCACTCGACGGTCTGCGCGAGACCTTCCTCCAGCCTGACCTTCGCCTGGAAGCCCATCAGCTCACGCGCCCGCGTGACGTCCAGGCACCGTGTCGGCTGTCCATCCGGCTTGGACGTATCCCAGACGATCTTCCCCTCATAGTCGCTGAGACGCGCGATCGTGCCGGCGAGATCGCGGATGCGAGTTTCGATGCCGGTGCCGACGTTGACGGGAGCGGAGGTTTCGAGGTGCTCGGCCGCCAGCAGCAGCGCGCGGGCGGCGTCATCGACGTAGAGGAACTCGCGCGAAGGGCTGCCGCTGCCCCACATGACGACCTGCGCGGCGCGATTCTCCCGGGCTTCGTGAAACTTGCGAATCATCGCCGGGATGACGTGCGAGTCCTCCAGGGAGAAGTGATCGCCGGGACCGTAGAGGTTGACCACCATGGGCACGACGGAGTCGAAGTCATACTGCCGCCGGTAGGCGTCGGACAGGACGAGCATCATCTTCTTGGCGAGCCCGTACGGCGCGTTGGTCTCCTCCGGGTAGCCGTTCCAGAGCTCGTCCTCCGAGAACGGGATCGGCGTTAAGTTCGGATACGCACATACCGTGCAGGCCGAGACGAGCTTCTCCACGCCCGCCAGGCGGGACTGCTCGAAGACGTTGCCGGCCATCATCATGTTGCTGTACACGAGCGTGGCCGGGTTGCACCGGTTATAGCCGATCCCGCCGACGTCCGCGGCGAGATGGATGACGACCTGCGCTCCATCCATGGCAGCGCGAGTGGCGGTCGAATCGAGGAGGTCGTGCTGAGCCGAGCGGATGACGCGCACCTCGGCTCCGAGCCCTTGAAGATCACGGACGATCGCGCTTCCGACAAATCCCGCACCACCGGTGATCGTCACCGCTCGACCGGTCCAATAAGCTCGACTTGGCTCCCGCACGCCCTAGTAGCCTAGCCGATCGCAGAACGGCCTCGCCGATGCGCGGCGACGGGTTGTGCGCCCAAACCTCGATGACAGGACTTTTCCTCAGCGCTTGGCTTCTGTTCCCGCTGCTCCTCCTGGGGGTCTGCGCGGGGTTGGGCCTGCTCGTGCGGCGCTTGAGCACAGGCGCCGTGTCCGGTGTCCTGCTGCTCCCCGTCGGATTCGCCCTGGCGGTGACGCTGTGCACGCTCGGGACGTCCGTGACGTGGCTTGCCCCCTCGGCGGGCGCGCTCGTCGCCGTCATGGCGGCAGTCGGGCTCCTGCTCGAGCTGCCGGGTCTGCGCATAGCGGGGCGGAGACCCCCCGGCGCATTCGCCTATCCGGCCCTCGCCGCGTTCGGGGGCTTCGCCGTGATCGCCGCGCCGGCGGTCCTCACCGGCACGCCGACCTGGACCGGCTTCGGGCGCATCGTGGACACAGGGTTCCAGATGGCCTTCTCCCAGCACCTCGCCGAAGCCGGGCGGTCGGTGCCGGTGGGCAACTCGTCCTTCAACGAGACGATCGAAGGGCTGACGGGCAACGGCTATCCAGGTGGAGCGCAGGCCACGCTGGGCGCGCTCGCCGGGGTCATTCACACGGACGTGGCATGGTGCTACCAGGCATACCTGGCGTGGGCGGCCGCGATGGGGGCGCTCGCGCTCTACGCGCTGCTGCGCCGCGCGATCACGAGCCCGCTCATCTGCTGCATCGGCGCCGCCGTGGCCATCCAGCCGAACATCCTCTACGCCTATACGCTGGAGGGCGGGATCAAGGAGATCACGACCGCGACCCTGCTTCTCCTCTGCGCCGCCGTGCTGGTCGAGTGGCTCGCCGGACGGGCCCCGCCTGTGCGCTCCCTCCTTCCGCTCGCCCCGGCGCTCGCTGCTGTGCTGGCAGCCTTCAGCTACGGAGCCCTGCCGTGGGTCGGGTTGATGCTCCTTGGCGCGTTCGTGCTGAGCCTGCTCGCGCGGGGAAGGCGCCTGCAGACGCTCGCGAGTTGGAGCATTGCGGGGGTCGCCACGGCGATCCTGGCGATCCCCACCGTGATCGCCGGGGTCAAACTGTTCGGAACGGCCAAGTCAGCGATCCAGGGTGTGGTCGAAGTCGGGCTCGGCAACCTCACCGCCCCGATTCCCGAGATATCCGCAGCCGGCGTGTGGATCAGCAACGACTACCGCTTTCCGCAATTCGCCCACGCGAGCGCAAGTCATACACTCGACAACCTGATCATCGCGCTGGGAGTCGTCGGTATCCTCGCCACGCTGTGGAGGCGGCGGTGGACGATCGCGGTGTTCGGAGCGGCGGCACCGATCGCGCTCGTCTACGTGGTCGCGCACGCCGGGCCATGGGTACAGCTGAAGGCGTTCACGATCACCGCCACGATGTTCCTGACAATGGCGTTCATCGGCGCGGGGTGGCTCGCCACCGCGCACCTGCGCAGGCTGACGCTGCCGGTGAGAGCCGCCGGCTGGCTCGCCGTGCTGACCGTGAGCGGAGCGGTGCTGTACGGCAACGCGCTGACCTATCACGACATGTCCCTGGCGTCGGCCGCCCGCTACCGACAGCTCGAACAGATCGGCGAGCGGTTCGCCGGCACAGGCCCGGCCTTTTTCCCTGCCTTCGACGAGTACGCCGAGTACTTCCTGCGCCGCGAGCACGCTTACGACCTGGTCCGCCCGCCGGGCTTGCAGGTCCGTCCGGGCGCGGTGAGCCTCGCTCCCGGAGAATTTGCCTATTCGTATGACATCAATCAGTTGGAGCTGGCTTTTGTGGAGCGCTTCCCTCTGCTGGTCATCTCACGCAGCCCAGTGGCATCACGCCCGCCCGCGAACTACGCCCTGGCGGACAGAACCTCGGAATTCGAAGTGTGGCAACGCATCCACCCCGCCGCTGAGGTCATGGACCACCTGCCGCTGTCCGGTCTGCCGACGGAGCGCACCAGGGCGTACTGCAAGCTGCTGCTCGGCAACGTCAAGAAGGCGGGAGCGAACTCGGTGATCGCCTATGTCCCCAGCGGACCACGCGTAACGCTGATACCCAATCTGGCGGCGCACCCGAGCTATTGGCACCCGCTGACCCCCGAAGCGCTGCGCGGCTACGGCGCCGGCACGATCTCGGGATCGATCTCGGTCCCGGCCACGGGCACCTACGAAGTCTCGATGCCCGGCTCGGTTGGACGCCCCCTGAGCCTTTACGTGGACGGCCGTCGTGTTGGCGGCATCGCCTACCAGGAGCGCTATCCGGGACAGTATCTGCGCTTGGCGACCGTGACGCTGAGCGCGGGCACCCACCGCATCCGCCTGAGCCGCCCCAGCGGGAGCCTGGCGCCGGGCAGCGGCGACGGCCCCACGCCGGACACCGGGGTTGTCGGGACGTTGATATTCGAGCTCGAGCGGCCTCAGAACGGCAAGCTCCTGGTGGCGCCGAGCAGCCAGGCCGCACGCATCTGCGCCGCCCATGTTGGCTATGAGTGGATCGAGATTTTGCGGCCCGGGGGCGCGTCCGCGGCCAGTCCGCCAAAAGCGTAGTTTTGCGAACCACAAGTACGCAAGCACTTGTTTGCCGCGACCGAAGTCATCGCCGCGTAGCATCCGACGCAATGCTCGTCGTTGGAAGCATGCAGCTTCGTGGGACAGAAAGAGCGAAACCCATGTCGGCCCCGCCCGCTGGTTGGCGACACCGATCAGCTCTCAAAGGGGCTAGATGATTGATTCCATGGGGTTAGGCGCAGTAGTTGACGAGTGCGCGGGTGGGTCGGCCGAGTTGGTGGTTGAGGGTGACGGCGGCGGCGAGGGTGAGCAGGCGTTGCACGATGCGCTCTCTGAGACCGGCGAGTGTTCTCGCGCCGTGGCGCTCCAGTGTCAGCAGGTCCTTGCAGGTCCAGAAGATCGACTCTATGCGTTGGCGGATGGGTGCGAGGTGAGGACCCGGGCCGGGCTCGTCTTTGCGTCTGGGTCTGAGGATCGTGGCCTCGAGCTCCTTCATCCGCACCATGCTCGGAGGCTGGGCCTATGGCGCGATCTACCGAGACAGCCGCGAGCGCACCACCGCCCTCGCAGGCTGGATCGACTTCTACAATCACCGAAGACCCCACGGCGCCCTCAGCCACAAGCCACCCATCGCTCGCCTCAACGAGCTGAACAACCTCCCCGGGTCTTACACTACGGGCTGCCTCTTACGTTGTCGTGTTCGTGGGTGAGCTCGAGCTCCATCGTCAGGGCTCCAGTCGCACGGGCAGCGTCTTGTGCTGGTTGGCGAACGCTGACTCGACGTGTGTGCACTCGCCGGCGATCTGGATCTCGGGGTAGCGTTTGAGCGTCTCCTCGATCAGGATCCGCAACTCCAGTCGCGCGAGCGCGGTGCCCAGGCAGAAGTGCCGCCCACCGGCACCGAACGCCTGGTGCTCGGCTTCGCGCGTCAGGTCGAAGCGGTCGGGGTCCTCAAAGCGCGTCTCATCGCGGTTGGACGATGGGTACCACATGACCAGCTTCTCGCCCTCACGGATGCGCTGCCCGTGCAGCTCGGTGTCGCGTGTGGCCGTGCGGGCGAAGTGCGCGAACGCCGGGAACATGCGCAGTGACTCCTCGACCGCCGCCGGCACCAGCGAGGGGTCCTCGAGCACCATCCGTCGTTGCTCGGGGTTTTCCATCAGCGCGCGCATGCCGCTGCAGTAGGTCGCCTTGGTGCTGTCGTTGCCGGCGGCCATCAGCAGCAGGAACCCCATCACGATCTCGTGGTCCTCGAGCCGCTCGCCGTCGAGCTCCGCGTGCACGAGCACGCTCGTCAGGTCATCGGTCGGCGCCGCGCGTCGTTCGGCGATCAGCTTGCCGCAGCGCGCGAACACCTCGGGCACCTCGCGCTCCATCACGCTCTGCGCACCCTCCGGCGTCGCGTCCGGGTCGCCCGCGCCGACGATCGCGTTCATCAGGTTCGCCCATGCCTGGTCGTCCTCGGGCGATAGGCCCATGAAGCTGCCGATCACCCGCGCCACCACCGGCTGGGCGACGTCGCTGACCAGATCGCAGGTCTCCCGGCCCTCGAGCCGCTCGAGCACCTCGATCGTGATCGCGCGGATCGCGTCCTCGTGCTCGGCGATCCGCTTCGGCGTGAAGCCACGCTGGAACAGCGCCTTTAGCCGGTCGTGCTTGGGCGGGTCCATCCCGATGAACATCGCCTGCTGCATCTCCAACGACAAGCCTGCATTGGATGCGGTGAAGCCGCCGACTTCGGAGGAGTAGATCTGCCAGTCACGGCTGACCTCGAACACGTCCTCGGCGGTCGTCACCGACCAGAAGCCGGCTTCGTCGGGAAACTCAGCGATGCCGCTTGACCAGTGAACCGGACACTCAGCGCGCAACCGCCTGAACAACTCCAGCGGCGGCCCCTGCTGGAAGTGGGCGCGGTCAGCGACGCCCAGCTCGTCAAGCGGCATCTGATCCTGGCTTGTAGTGCTCAAGTGTCCTCCCGTCTTGACTTGGCTTGATCTACAGACGCAGCCTACTCCTCGGGCTGGCCGCCGCCCACAGGTTTCGGCGCGCTCCCAGTTGCTCGGATCGACCGAGAGGGCGATCCTGGTTCTTAGGCGTCTTTGAGGTGCTTGGGTTGTGCGTAGGATTCGAACGGCTAGTAACGATTGATACCCGCTCCGGTGGGAGTGTGCGTCGCCGAGAGCACGAGATACGGGAGGTCGTGTCGTGAGTCTGCTCGGCGATTTCAAGAAGTTCCTGCTCCGTAGGAACGTGGTCGACTTGGCGGTTGTGATCGGGACCGCGTTTGGGCTGGTCGTCAAAGCCCTCGTCGCGGACCTGCTGACCCCGATAATCGCGTTGATCTTCGGGCAGCCCGATTCGGCACGTTGTCGTTTACGATCGACTCGAGCCACTTCTTTTACGGCGACTTCATCAACAGCCTGATCACGTTCGTGTCGGTCGCCGCGGCGGTGTTCTTCTTCGTCATCAAGCCGATGAACTACCTGCAGTCCGGTCGCGTACAGGAGGATCCGGACACCAAGGAATGTCCTGAGTGCACGAGCGCGATCCCGGTCAAGGCTCGTCGCTGCCCGCTATGCACCGCACAGATCGTAAGCGCCGAGGGTGGGCGCGGCGTCATACGCATAAGAGCCCTCCGGCCGATTCGGGCCGGGCCTCTTTCCCGTTGCCGGAGTGTTGTCACGCTAGGTGGGTCGGCTCGATTTCAACGCGCCCGTAGTGGAGAGTGTCGGGGTGGGCGATCCTGTTGTGGCAAGCCGATGAGATTGGCTCTAACCGCCCGCCATGCCCACCCGGCGACTAATCCATACCTCATTCCCCCGCCCGCCCGAGGCGCCCCCGTATGCCAGGTTGCGCAGGACAGCGAGCACGCGGTCGGCGTCGCCGACCTTGACGCGGACAGTGGTTGTCACGTAGTCGGTCCCGGTCCGCTGACTGGTGATGGCGAGCACCTTGATGCCCGCTGCAGCAAGGGCGGCCCTGGCATCCTCAGACGCCGTGTTCGGGAGTAGCGGCACGGCCTCATCATACGCCTACGCCGGGGCCGCGCTCGCGGTGCACTGCGCTTTCGAGCGCTGGTGCAGCGGCCTTCTGAAATTGACAAATCCGAGCGTCACCGCGACCGCGAATGCACTCGTCAGCATGTCGGTGCCGGCTAGACCCTGGTGGCTCTCGCCTTCGCCCAGAGAGCGAGCGCCTCGGCGGATGCCGCTCATGCTGCCGCTCAGGACGACCAGCGGAAGTCCGAGAGCGCCGGGCTCGCGCTCGCGCTCTTGGCCTCATAGCAGCAGCGCCGAGCGGGGTCCAACTACGCTTCAAAGGTCCAACTACGCTGAGCGGCAACATGAGTCCAGCTTCTCCAACCGCCGGCGCATCGCCGTGCCCGTGGCCTTCGGCGAGAGCTGCCTGGCGATGTCCGCTCGCGCCCGCGCCCCGATCGCGGCCGCCTCCTCGGGTCGCTCGATCACCCGGCGCATCAGCTCCGCGGCGTGCTCGACGCTCGGCTGCGCCCACTCGCCCTCGGGCGGGTAGATCTCGCAATCCGGCCCGACCCGGCCGATCGTGTAATCGACCAGATAGCTGTTCTGGCTGTTCATGAAGTCGACGTTTCCCGAGTAGTCCGTACCGATGACCGGCTTGCCGATCGCCATCGCCTCGGCCATCGTCAGCCCGAAGCCCTCGGAGCGATGCAGCGAGACGTAGCAGTCGCACGCAGCCATCAGCCCGTCGAACTGCGCCCCGCTGAGCGAGCGATCGATCACGTGAATGTCGGGGCGACCGTGCGCGGCCCACAGCACCTCCTCCTCGGCCAGCGGGCGCAGCGGCCCGTTGATCGTCTTGATCAGCAGCCGCGGCCCCTCGCCGGGGGCGAACGCGCGCTTGAACGCCTCGATCAGGCCGACCGGGTTCTTGCGCTGGATCGTGCTCAGGTAGTCGAACACGAACAGGAATAGGAAGCCGGCGTCCTCGGGCACGTCCAGGCGCAGCGGCGCCACAGGCTCGGCGGGCGCCTGCACGGGCGGTGGCAGGACGATCGTGGGCACGGGCGCGACCGCGCCGATGTTCTCGGCCATGAAGCGCGAGTACACCCAGATCTCCTGAACGAGCGCAAACGCGCGCCGCCAACGGGCGGGGATCGTGTCGATCTCCCAACCCCAGATGCCGATGCGCGGTCCTTGAAAGTAGTCCTCGCCGAGGCGCTGCACGAAGCTGGGGAGCTCTTCGGCGTTGACGGCGACGATCTCGAAGCCGTGGTGGACGCCGTCGTGGACCACGTCCTCGAAGCTGTGCCGGCCGTATCCGTCCTTGAGCTCGACGGGCAGCTCCAGGTGGTGCAGCGGCACGCTGGCGGTGCTCACAGCGACGCCGGCCGCCTCGAGCGCCCGCGCGTAGCCGCGACCCGCGGCCCCCAGACCGAGCGTGTGGCTGAGGTAGCCCGTAACGCGTACCGCCGGCTGAGCTCCGTTCGACAACGCCGCTTGCGCGCGGGGTGCAGGCGCGGACGCAGCGAGCGTCGCAGCCGGCTCGGCGTTCTCGGTCTTCACGTCCTCCATGGGCTGGGAGGCGTTCTGCGCGAGTCGGCCGCTCGCGGCCGTCAGCCGGGGGGCTGTAGCGGAGCCCGGTTGGGGCGGCATGAAGCGGTCGGGAATCGACACCTCCTCGCGCCCGAACGCCCAGCACCACGCGACGTAGTCCGCTCCGTCGGGGCCGTCCAAGTCCGGGTAGGCCCGCACCACGTCCGGACGCTCGCGCGCGACACGGTGAAAGACATAGCGGTTGATGCCGTGCGCGGCTCCCCTGGGGGCGGGCCCGTGCAGCCAGTCGAGGAACGCTCGCGTGCCCGCCTCCTCGAACAGGTCCTCGACGGGCCGTCCGAGCGCGAGCGCGGAGGCGTATGCAGCCCGCAGCGACTCGTCATAGACGAGATCCTCCTGCAGGCGCCGGCCCACCTCGCCGCGACGATCCAGGTCGCGCCAGCCGGCGCGGAGCAGCTCGGCGGCGTAGCGCTCGCTGAGCTCGTGCAGGGCGGGCGAGCGGCTGACCCGTGCCCGGCTGGCGTTCGCCGCCAGGCGGTACGGGCGGTCGGGCTCAAAGCCCGGCAGGTTGAGAAAGCGCAGCGGTCGGCGCCCGTTCACCAGCACCCCGTCCGCACCCCCCCGAAGCGTGCGGCAATGCAGGTTCCACAGGTTGAGGTTGCAACCGGGGTCGTCGAGCACGGCGGTGGAGAACCGTGCGGGGGCGAGCTCGAGATAGCGGGCGAGCCAAGGACGATCCTCGGGGCGCTCGCCGCTGCGACTGCCATCCAGCGATCCGAGCGCCCGCTCCACATGCGCGCCCCACCACTGCAGGAATGGCTCGGCGCCGGCGCTGCCGTCGATGCCGATGATGGTCTGCTCGATACGCCCGGCCCGATCCATCTGCGAACGCGATGGTTCGAGCCCGTCGTCGGGCACGTCGGCGCGCATGCGCGGCACCAGCAGTACGCTGTGCGCCGACAGCGCCGAGGCGATCGGCTGCAGGTCGGCCAGGACCCAGACGGTGCTCGGCAGGTGCAGCACCGGTCCGGAGGAGCGCTCGGCGTGACGGCGCAGCAGGCCGGGCAGCAGCAGCGTGCACAGATCCTGCTCGTCGTGCAGCGCCAGCAGCGCCTCGATGTCGAGGTCAAGCTCCCGAACGGCGGAGCACAGGCGCAGGGACTCCTCGGGCGCGACCGCGGCGACCACATCCTCGCCGGCCACCAGCACCACCTCGTGTGTCCAGCTTGGCTGATGGCGCACCAGCGAGCGCGCGAGCACGCGCGCACGAGGCAGGCTCTCCAAGGTCGCGAGGGTAAGGACGTGCATCAGCGCTCCCGATCGTCTGCTCGCGTTGCTTCGCGACGCAGCCTCTCGGCGGCAAGGACCAGCTCGCGCACAAGATCCTCCAGGCGCTCGATCTGCTCGGTGTGGCGCTTGCGGAGGTGTTCGAAGTCACGCTCCAGACGCTCCAGCGCAGCCGCCGTGCTCGCCTGGCGGGCGCTGTAGCGGGCATACGGGGGCAACATCCGCAGCAGCCACCGGCGTACCGTGCTCCCCAGGCGCCCGCGCACACGCGGCGAAGCCGGGTCCTCTGGAGCTGGCGATCTGGCTGTTCGGTCTGCGTTCATGGGTAAGGCGCGGCGCCTATTATCGCCAACGGCTCGCTCCTGCCGCGCGGCTGCTCTAGGCTGCGCTCTCGGCCGTGCTACAGCCGAGGCGAGCAGAGGATGACCGACCAGACGCGACTACGGGTGACGATCGACGCGCGCGCCCTCGACGGCGCGCTGATGGGCACCCAGATCCATGTGCTCGAGCTCGTGCGCGCGCTCGCGCGGACTGGAGCGCTGCGCCTGCGCGTGCTCGTGCGCAGCGAGCGGATCGACCAAGCGACGCTCGCCTCGCTGCGCGAGCTGCCCGACACCGAGATCCTCGCCGCCGAGGACGTCGCTGACTGCACTCCCCGGAGCGCCGTGTTCCATCGTCCGCAGCAGACCTTCTCAGCCGGCGACGTCGCCCTCGCGTGGAGACTCGGCGAGCGGTTCGTGCTCAGCCAGCTGGACCTGATCGCCTACCGCAACCCCGGCTACTTCCCCGACGCCGGCGCGTGGGAGGATTACCGGCGCGCGAGCCGCCACGGCATGTTCGCGGCCGAGCGTGTCGTCGTCTTCTCCGAGCACACGCGGCGCGAGCTGCTCACCGACGTGCTCGCCGACGCAGAGCGGATCAGGGTGGTGGCGCCCGGTCTGAACCACCGTTCCGACGGGGAGCCGCAGATGCCGCCCGCGCTCGCTGCGCGAACTCCCGACGGCAGCGACGGCGATGGGCCGTCCTCGGAAAAAGCGCCGGGCTTCCTGCTCTGTCTCGGCACCGACTACGAGCACAAGAACAGAGTGTTCGCATTGCGAATGCTCGCCGCGTTGCACGAGCGTCACGACTGGCGAGGGAGGCTCGTGCTCGCCGGCACGCATGTAGCGCATGGCTCATCGCGCGAGCTCGAGCGCAAAGAGCTTGACGCGCACCCGGAGCTGCGCGAGGGCGTGATCGACCTGGGGTCCGTCGAGGAGGCGGAGAAGGAGTGGCTGATGGAGCACGCCGGCGCGGTGCTCTACCCGTCGACGTACGAGGGCTTCGGGCTGGTCCCCTTCGAGGCGGCGTTGCGCGGCGTCCCATGCTCGTTCGCGCCCCAGTCCTCGCTGGCCGAGGGGGCGGCGGGGAGGGCCGCGACGATCGTCCCCTGGGATCCCGTACAGAGCGCCGCGGCGGCCTACGCGCTGCTCACCGACCCCGCGGCGCGTGCGCGACACGTGCAACTGCTCGCCGCTGCCGCGCACGAGCTGACCTGGGAGCGAGCGGCCGCGGAGATGGTCGATGTCTACCGGGAAGCCGTGCTCGCGCCGGTGCGCGACGCGGCGACGCTCAGTCGCGACGCACTCGCCCGCGAACGTGAGCTGACCGTCGCCCACCAGTCTGTGGTGCAGACGCTGATCGGCGAACGCGAGCTCGTGCTCGGCGACTACAACGAGCTGCTCGGCGAAGTCGGCCCCGGCCGCAGCCTCGTCGGTCCTCGTGGCACGCTGCCCGAGGATCTGCAGCGCGGACTGCTTGCGCTCAGCGCCCACCCGGCCCTCAGCCGGCCGCTGTATGGACTCGCCGCGGGCGTCTTCCGCGCCGCGCGCGCGCTGGCTCGCGCCGTGCGGCGCCCGCTGCGGCGAGGGTGATCGCGCTCAGGCTCGCGAGGCTGCTCGCGCCGCACCCATCGGGCCGGGGGCGCCGGCCTGCACGCGCGCACCAGTGCGAGCGCACCGGCCCGAGCGATCCTCACATCGATATACGCTCTAACGCATGACGGCCCTCGGCGACGCCTCCACCCCACAGCGCCCAGCGCTGGCGGCGCAGAGCGTCCACAAGCGCTTCAAGATCCCCGAAGAGCGCAGCCACACGCTCAAGGAGCGCGCGCTGCACCCGCTGCGCCGCTCACGCCACGAGGACCTGCACGCGCTCAAGGACATCTCCTTCGCGGTGAGACCGGGCGAGTTCTTCGGCATCGTCGGACGCAACGGCAGCGGCAAGAGCACGCTCTTGAAGTGCCTGGCCGGCATCTACCGCGCCGACGAGGGCGAGATCTGGTGCAACGGTCGCATGTCCACGTTCATCGAGCTCGGCGTCGGCTTCAACCCCGACCTCGCCGCTTACGACAACGTGGTCCTGAACGGCATCATGCTCGGCCTGTCCCCGCGCGAGGCCCGCGCCCGCTACAAGCGCGTGATCGAGTTCGCCGAACTGGAGGAGTTCCAGGATCTCAAGCTCAAGAACTACTCCTCGGGCATGCACGTGCGCCTGGCCTTCTCGGTGGCGATCCAGGTCGACG
>Ga0210408_10002310_pt1 | contig 18758 bp, 14 predicted proteins | sample IncBWH4MmetaG_FD_155471 | JGI IMG/M metagenome (GOLD analysis project Ga0210408, IMG submission 155471) | Forest soil microbial communities from Barre Woods Harvard Forest LTER site, Petersham, Massachusetts, United States - Inc-BW-H-4-M | ecosystem: Environmental > Terrestrial > Soil >...
AGGTTGACCGCTTTGCCGCCGCCGCTCGGAATCGCGAACAGATCATAGATCTCCGCTCCGCCCCGGTCCGATTGATACAGGATCCACTTTCCGTCCGGTGACCAAATAGCCCCGCCCTGCCGGTCATCCGACTGGCTGAGTTGAATCGGCCATCCGCCCGCGGCATTCACCTTCCAGAGGTTGAACCGTCCCGTGAAATTCGAAGAGAACGCGATCTCTTTGCCGTCGGGCGACCAAGCGCCGCCCCCCGTTGCTCGTGTGTAAAAGAGATCGTCAATGGGCACGGCTCCGGCGCCGGTCTCCTCCGCCGACACGATTTTTCTGGGCTCGGTGATCTCCCGCGTGTCGGGCGACGTCGCCGCCAGTGACACCACCGCGGTTGCAAACGCCAGCAATGCAAATCGAGTGCGCATATTGACCTCCGGGTGGAGCTTTGTCTTGCTTACTCTCCAGGGTGTTCGGAATGCGTTGCGGCCGCACCCGGTTCTTCCATCGTCGTATTCTGTGGCAGCGCGAAAGCATAGAGCGCGTCTTGCACAGCGGCAATGAGGTACTGCCGTCCATCGATTTGGTACGTCATCGGTGAAGCGGCCATGCGCCCGCCCGCATTCAGGTGCCACAGCGTTTTCCCCGTCGCCGGATCGAGCGCCAGCAGATTGCCCGAAGTGTCGGCGCTGAAGAGAAGATGACCCGCGGTAGTCAGAATTCCTGCGCCATTTTCGTCCTCACCCGTCTCATGGTTCCAAACCACTTTGCCCGTGCGATAGTCCAGTGCGCGTATCGTCGAGTTCGCCCACAGGTTTCGATCTCGTCCTCCCCACCCCTCCGCTTTTCCCGTTACCGTCTGATAGTAGATGCTGAAGATGCGCCGCGCATTCACATAGAAAAGGTTCGTTTGTGGATCAAAGCTTGGGGACATCCAATTCGTCGCTCCGTCCGAGCCCGGCTCGACGAGCGCGCCGTCCGGGCTCGGGGTCGCTTCCGGCTTGGCCATGGGGCGTCCATGCGCGTCAACTCCCGTAGCCCACGTTTGATCGATGAACGGTGCCGCTGCCAGATACTGTCCATTCGTTCGATCCAGCAGAAAGTAAAACCCGTTGCGGCTGGCCTGCGCGACCAGCTTGCGTTTCTTGCCCTTGAATTCGGCGTCGAACAAGACTGGCGTCTCCACCGCATCCCAGTCGTGCACGTCATGCGGCGAGGGCTGGAAATGCCACGCCAGCTTCCCGGTGTCCGGGTTCAGCGCCACAATCGAGCACGTATAAAGGTTATCGCCCGGGCGCCCTTCGCCCGCTAGCACCGGGTTGGGATTGCCCGTGCCCCAGTAAAGCAAATTTAAGTCCGGATCGTACGTGCCGGTCATCCACGTCATCCCGCCGCCGTGCAAAATCGCATCGCTGTCCTTTGGCCATGTCTCCGAGCCGGGCTGGCCCGGATCGGGGTCGGTATACCAGGTCCATTGCGTCTCTCCTGTCTCCGGATCAATCGATTTCAGGAACCCCCGCACATCCGTAACGTCGCCGGAGACTCCGGCGATAACATGATCGCGGATCACGAGCGGCGCCATCGTCGAAAAATACCCAAGCTTTGCGTCCGCGAGTTCCACGTCCCAACGCACCTTGCCGTCCTTGGCGTCCAGGCAGACGAGGTGCGCGTCCGGCGTCGTGAAGTACAGCCAGTTCTTGTACATGCCCAGCCCGCGATGCCCGATGTGATCGCCCTCGGATTGCCGCTGGTAATGCCAAATTTCGCGGCCAAAGCGGGCATCCACCGCCCAAACATTGTCAGGCGCCGTCAAATAAAGGATTCCATTCACTTCCAGCGGCGTCGATTTGAGCACCTGTCCATGCGTCCGAAATGCCCAGGCCAGCGTCAGCGAATTGATATTCTTCGCATGGATCTGGTCCAGCGTGCTGTAGCGCGCTCCCGAATAGTCTCCGTTGTAGGTAGGCCAGGTGTCTGTCGCCGGCTTCAACAGCGCGGCCGCGTCCAGCCCCTGTGCACGCGCGGGCCGCGCTTGCAGGCCCACGGCGAAAACTAGCAGCAGCAAAATCATCGGCCTTACTTTTTCGCTGTCCGCGCAAATGTAGCTCAGGCCTCCTGGCCTGAGGCTTTTCTTCGCCACCATCGAGATCGCTCGTTCGACCTCGCGGCCCGCCGATTTGGTCGCTCTATAGAGGTGAGAAAGCATTCCGTCTCCTGTCTCTTTTCCGTTTCGCTACTTCAGTGTTTCCAGATAGGCGAAGAGGTTGTGAACATCCGCCTGCGTAAGTTTCTCGAGCAGTTCGCGATGTGCGGCAAGAGGATCCTGCAATTGCACCTTCACCCGATCGCGTTGGAAGGACCGATACCATCCGGAGGCGTCGCGCAAGCCGATTACAAAGTCATCCGCGTGTTTCACTTCGCCCTGGACCTGCTCGCCGGAGGGCAGCGTCACAACCGCAGTCGCGTGTTTCCCTTTGGGATAAAGCATGCGCGCTTCGAGATCGATGGGAGAGTGTTTGCCCGCGATGCCCGCCAAATCGCCACTGGCCGAATGACATTTGTTGCAGCCGCCAGCGCCATTGAAAAATGCTTTTCCAGCCTCTGCGCTTCCGGTAAGTAACCTCTCGACTGGATACTCTTTCGGTACGCTCGAGGAACGTAGCGCTTCCGCTGCGCGCGCGTGCAGGAATGCCGCAACGTCTAGGATTTGCGCGTCGCTTACCGGCATCGCCGGCATTCCTTTGTCGGGGCGCCCCTCGCGTATCACCGGCCCGATCTGATTGCCCTTCACGTCATGCGCTACCAGCGGCGAGCGCACAAGGTCCGGCCCGCGCGCGCCCGTGGCGTCCGCGCCATGGCAGAATCCGCAGGATTGTTCGAACTGTTTGCGTCCGCGCTGCGCAGCCGCTTTGTCGTCCGCGTCGGCCTGCGGCTTGGCCGCCGACTTTTCTAAGCCGCTCACCAGGGCGAGCACAACAAACAACATCACGAATTTTGTTGCCCGCCGACACCAGGAAAGTCCAAGTCCGCTCATAGCCCTCCTGCCGGGACGTATTCTATCCGCCTTCTCCCACTCTCTCAATTCATAACCTCTGAATTCCAAGGAAGCCTCGCTCCTGCCAATCGCCGTTCATTTACTTCGACTTTTGTGTTACGTAAGGTTGTCTTCTTTGTGGAAGGCCGAGCTCTGAGCACGCCAATTACGCACGCACGCAATCTGCAGCGCCCGCTGCTGTTTCTTTTTCTCCTCTCGCTTGTGCTCTCGAATCCGTGGGTGCGCGGCGACGGCGTGGGCTACTACGCTTTTGCGCGAGCGCCGCTGATCGATCACAGTTTAAACTTTGAGCACGACTACATTGCCGCGAACACCAGCTTTCGCGAGGCGCGCCTCGATGAGCACAGCGAGCCCAAAGAAATATTCCGCACGCGCACCGGCTATCTCGATAATCACTTTACCGTCGGCCCGGCAATATTGTGGGCGCCACTTTTATTGCTGGCACATGGCGGTGTGCTCCTGGCCCGCACGCTCGGCTCGCAGGTGGCCGCGGATGGATTCTCCGCTCCATACCGCTTGGCCATGGCTTTTGGCACCGCGTTCTGGGGATTCCTAGGGCTGCTGCTGGCGTTTCGCCTGGCGCGCCAATATGCCGGAGATTTGCGGGCCTTCCTCGCGACGCTTGCGATTTGGTGGGCCAGCTCCCTTCCGGTATACATGTATTTCAATCCTTCCTGGTCGCACGCCCATTCCGCCTTTGCGGTTTCGCTGTTTGTTTTTTATTGGCACCAAACACGTGAGCGGCGCACCCTGCGCCAGTGGCTTATGCTCGCGCTCATCGCAGGCTTGATGCTCAACGTGTATTACGCCAACGCCATGCTGCTGATGATTCTCGTGGTCGAGGCGCTTCGCGACTACGCGGCGGTTTTTCACCGGGGTGTTGGAACCGCCGCCGCTGCTTCGCAGCTTCTCGCCAAGCACTTGCTGTTTACCGCCGTCACGCTGCTCTGCTTGCTTCCCACGTTTGTTACCCGCTACATCGTTTACGGCAATCCCTTCGAGTCCGGTTACGCGTCGATACAGAACTGGGCGTGGCGCTCACCGTATTTTCTTGCCGTGCTGTTTTCCTCCGAACACGGTTTGTTTTCCTGGACCCCGCTGCTCCTGCTCGCGACCGTTGGTCTCGTTTTATTCAAATGGCGCGAGCCGCGCGCAGGCACTCCGCTGCTCGCCGGTGCGCTGGCGTTTTATCTTTTTATTGCGTGCTATCCGGACTGGGCCGGCATCTCTTCTTTCGGCAACCGTTTTTTTATTTCGCTGACGCCGCTATTTATTCTCGGCCTCAGCGTTCTGCTCGCGCGCGTCGCCGCGCTGTTTCGCAGCCAACTCGCAGCCGTTGCCGGTGCCTCCGTGCTCCTCGCCGCATTCATGCTTTGGAACGCGGCGTTCATGTTTCAATGGGGCGAGCACCTGATTCCTCCCCGCGGGCCGATTTCCTGGCGCGAGATGATCCGCAACCAATTCAGCGTTGTGCCGCGCCAGTTGGCCGCGCACTTGGAGAATTATCTTTTTCATCGCCGCGACTTAATGCGCCAAATCGAAGACCGCGACATCAACCAAATGAAAAAACAGTCCGAGCCCTGAATCTGTACGTGCCGCGCCGAAGAGTTCCGCATGAACGGCGCGCAACCCTCAGACCTCTCGCGCTCGTGAGGCGAACAATCTCTGGTAATCTACTTGCAGTTTCATCAGCCCTGTTGCAAATGTTTTTGCGCGTGATTTGATGGCTACAGTTACTGCCTCGCAATCCACCACGCCCATGCAGGTGCATGCCAGCGCGTCCGCGGTGGTGCGCATCGAGCCGCCGCGCGGCTGGCTGGAGTTGCGCCTCGCGGAAGTCTGGGAGTATCGCGAGCTGCTGTATTTTTTCACGATGCGCGACATCAAGATCCGCTACAAACAAACGGCTATCGGAGTTTTGTGGGTGGTGCTGCAGCCGCTGATGACCATGGGCGTGTTCACGATTTTTTTCGGGCGGCTTGCGAAATTGCCTTCGCAGGGGCTGCCGTATCCGGTGTTTTATTTCGCGGCACTGGTGCCATGGACGTATTTTTCGCAGGCGCTTACCGCCTGCACGAACATCGTGGTCGACAACCAAAACGTGATTACGAAAGTATATTTTCCACGGCTGATCCTGCCGGTGGCGGCGGTGTTTTCCGGGCTGGTGGATTTCGCGATTGGCCTGGTGGTGATGGTGGCGCTGACGTTGTCCTTTGGGATCCATCCGCCGGCGACGGTGCTGCTGCTGCCAGTGATCATTGTGCTGGCGGTGCTCACGGCGCTGGGAGTGGGGCTGTGGACTTCGGCGTTGAACGCTTTGTACCGCGACGTGCGCGCGGTGATGCCGTTTGTGGTGCAGTTCTGGATGCTGGCGTCGCCGGTGGCGTATCCCAGCTCGCTGGTGCCGGCGCGCTGGCGCTGGCTGTACGGGCTGAATCCAATGGCGGGGGTCATTGACGGATTCCGGTGGGCGCTGACCGGACACGGACAGCCGCCGGGTGCGGCAATGGCCGCGTCGGCGGTTGGTGTCGGCGTGGTGCTGATCGGCGGACTCTTTTTCTTCCAGCGCATGGAAACGAATATCGCGGACCGCGTTTGAGCGAACTCGCCTGAACGCCGCTTGGGGGTACCACCCCCGTTAACATCAAAAGAGTGCGGAAGCCATTGAAAACAGAGGGAATAGCGGCGCGCCGTTGCGCAAAAGAGTGCGTAATTGCATGAAAATAGTGAGCTTACATGTATGTGATAAGAAACAAGGGACTTGGTATGGCCCTGAAAAGTTGGCCCGATGCGGCAAGCAGCCTTCTCTGGGCAGTACACCCCACCCCCGGTGTTTTTGTAAGTGCGTATTCTAAAGGAGTTGCAGGAGGGGTGTCTGTAAGTGCGGATTCTAAAGGACTTATTTGCACCAAAATAGTGCAAAATGCGAGGCTTCACGGAAGTGCGGAATCTAAAGGAGTTAGGGGTGCTGCGGGGCGACAGGTTTGTTCGAGATAACACGCGCAATCTTAATACAGGTCTGGACGTTTGTCAATAGTAAACTGTAAGTTCATTAGTATGAATGACGTGGAGGGAAAATTCAAAAACCGCACCCTTTGCAAAATGCGCAAAGAGTGCGGCACCCTAAAATGCACCGGCCTGGCACGAACCTAACCTGCGAAGGGGCTGCCACCCGCTCGAAGTCCGTGAGGTCGCGAAATTCATAGGAGCCTGACCACCTATTGTTGTGATTTGCCCTCCGTGAACCGCTTAATCCCCGGATCGGTCTCATGTTGGAGATCGTCGCGAAGGACTTTACGGGATGCCGGGGAATCTATATTCCATAGGATCCGCGCAGCGCGCCATCTATCCATCGTGTCGCCACTGCGTTCTAACAAATTCGCGAGCGCTGGAACGGCTGGATCACCAATTTCGAAGAGTGCCTTCCCCACAGGATCGGAATTAAGGCTCAGCATTTCTCCAAATAGGATAATGCTCGGTCTGAACGGACTCCGCGGCAGCGCTTCCATCAAGGCGGGCACCGAATTCGATGCCTTCAGTTGCCCTGCCAACCAAACTGCGTTTCTCCACACTTGATCTAACGTCAGCTTGTCAATCATATCGGGCAGCTTCTCTACCATGTACTCACGCGCAGCGGGATCTTCGCTAGCTACTCTAAGAATCACTTGAGCTGCATGATTTGTAGTGCCAGCGTTATTGAGTTGAGCGAACAACTCATGGATATCCGGTTTCTTCTGGGCCGCAGTCGGCAAGCTCAGCGACCCGCACATCAAGACGAAGGCCATGCAATATTCCTTGCGCACAAGACACCTCAAAAATTGAGCGCGACATTCCCGTAGCCAGCCGTCGAGTTCGTTCTGTCCAAGGTACCGCCCGATGAGACCACGATTTTTACGCAGTGATATACGGTCCTAGAGTAGCCCGTAGTGGTGTGGGTGTAAACGACGTGAAAATTGACGCCGAAGGTCATCGAATCAATTGGACGGGCCCCCGATCCTAGAACGCCGCAGCCGGTAGGAAGCTGGGGACAGGGAAGCTGGGGACAGACGGGAAGTTTCCCTTTTCTTGAGACCCTGGGTCAACACGAGTCACACGAGCTATGGCAGACAAATATCGGAAAACCTCCCGTCTGTCCCCGATTGCCCATGACGGCGCTGCGGCACGAGTAACGCGGCGAGTCCGTTACGATGGAGCGTCCATGGGACGATGGTCCAGTCCAACTCTTTGGACGGTTAGTCGGATTCCGGACAAGTGCCAATTGCGGGCTAGAAACGAGGTTCTGGGAAACAGAGTTCGTGAGACGCTGCGGCATCGCCTGTGGCGCATTAAAAATTAGGGGATTATGGGATCAGTCGAACCTGAGGGCGACCATGGGGTCGACGCGCGCGGCGCGTCTTGCGGGGACGTAGGAGGCGAGCACGGCGACGAGCAACAGCACCAGCGCGGTGACCGCTAAAGTTGCCGGGTCCGTGGCGCTCACGCCAACGAGGAGATCCTTTAGCACGCTCTTTAATAGAAGCGCCAGGACGAGACCGATGGCCAGCCCGGCGGCGGCAAGCCGCAATCCTTGGCGCATGACCATGGTCACGACTTCACTGTGGCTGGCGCCGAGCGCGACGCGGATGCCCACTTCCTGCGTGCGTTGCGCGACGGAGTAGGAGATCACTCCGTACAGCCCGACGGCCGCCAGAACTAGAGCGAGGGTCGCGAAGCCTCCGAGGAGCATCATGTAAAAACGGCGCTGGCCCAGCGAGGCGGAGACCAACGTTTCCATGAGCACTGGCTCGCTCACCAGGGCATCGCGGTCTATGGCTTGCACGATTTTGCGGGCCGGTTGGGTCAGCGCGGCGGGTAGTCCCCGCGCGCGAATGACGACCGTCACACCATCCATGCCGGACTGGGCCAGCGGCACGTAGAACATGGGCGGGATTGGCGCGTCGACGCCGAAGTGGCGGACGTCTGCCACGATGCCGACGATTTCTCCTTCATTTTTTTCGTAGCCGCCGCTCGCGCCGAACGTGAGCTTCTGGCCTATGGCATCCCCTTCGGGGAAGAACATGCGGGCCGCCGTTTCGCTGATCAGCAAAACGCGGGCCGCGCCCAGCCGGTCGGATTCCGTGAAGGTGCGGCCCTGTCGCAGCGGAATGGCCAAGGTGCGGAAATAGTCCGGCGCGGCGAAGCGCAGCTCCGCCGAGGGTTCATCCTTTTCAGGCACGTTGCGGCCCTTGACGGAGAAGCTGCTGCTGAAATCGTCACCGGAAAGAGGCAGCGGCGTTACGGCAGCTACCGATGCGACGCCGGGTAAGGCGCGCAACTGGGTGAGCGCTTGGTCCCAATAGCTTTGCAGGGCGGCACTGTTTTTGTAATGCGCGTCGGGCACGCCGACGCTCATGGTCAAGACGTCTTTGGGGTCGAAGCCGGGACTCAACGAACTCAGGCCGACGAAGCTGCGCACGAGCAGGCCGGCGCCTGCGAGCAACATCATGGACAGCGCTACTTCTCCTACGAGCAGTGCGCCCCGCAAGCGGCCCGCTTCGCGTGTCGGCGACACGGACGTTCGCAGCAGGCCGGACGCATCCCGCGCGGAGGAGCGCAGCGCCGGGACCAGCGCGAACAGCAGCGCGCAGGCGATGGAGACGCTCACGGCAAAGGCCAGCACCGGTCCGTTTAGCCCAACGCTCGCGAGCCGCGGGATGTCCGCCGGCCCGAAGCGCACGATGGCCACCAACGCCCAATAGGCCAGGAGCAGGCTGGCGGCTCCGGCCAGCAGGGCGAGAAGCAAACCTTCGGTCAACATCTGGCGAACCAAGCGCGCGCGTCCTGCGCCGAGGGCGCGGCGCATGGCCAGCTCTCGATGGCGCACCGTCGCGCGGGCCAGCAGGAGGTTGGAGATATTCGCGCAGGCGATGAGGGCCACTAGCCCTACGGCTCCGAGGAGCACGAGCAGCGCCAGACGAATGTCGCCTACCAGGGCTGCGCTCCAGAGCTGCGCGCGCACGCCCCACTTGCCATCCTTATCCGGGTAAAGCTTTCGGAGTTGCGCCATGATTGCGGAGAGATCGTCGTTGGCCTGCGCGAGGGTCACGCCGCTCTTCAGCCGTCCCAGCACGGCAAGGTAATGGGCGCCGCGCTGCGTCATTACCTTGTCGTCGAAACCGATGGGGACGTAGGCGTCGCTCGCGGACAAGGGAAAGCGGAAATCGGCGGGCATCACGCCGATAATGGTGTAGGGCTCGCTGTCGAGTTGAATTGTTTTTCCGATGGCGTCGGGTGCTCCGGCGAATGCCGACTGCCAAAGGCGGTGGCTGAGAATGACGACATGATTTGCGCCCTTGCGATTTTCCTCGGCGGCGAATTCGCGCCCGAGCATGGGTTCGGCCTGCAGGGTGGAAAACATCGCGGACGTGGCCATCACCGCATTAACACGCTTGGCCTCCCCGAGTCCGGTTAATGCAAACTCGCTCGTCCGGTAGGCGAACATGGAAGAGAAGGAGCGGTTCTGGTCGCGCCAATCGAAAAAGTCGGGCGGCGAAGACGAGTAGCTCGTGAGGGTGCCGTTGCGATCCCAGGTAGAAGATACGCGCACGATTTCGCCGGCATGGCGATAGGGTAGCGGCCGCAATAGCACGGCCTCGATTACGCTGAACATGGCGGTATTCGCGCCGATGCCCAGGGCCAGTGCCAGCACCGCAACAAACGTGAACGAGGGATTCTTGCGCAACATGCGCAGTCCGTAGCACAGATCCTGGAGGAAACTTTCGATATGCGTTTCCCAGCCGACCTCGCGAACCTGCTCCTTGAGAGTTTCCATGCTGCCCATTTCGATTCTGGTTTCGCGCGCCGCTTCTTCACGCCCGGCGCCCGCATGCATCTTTTGCTCGACGGCGGTCTCCATGTAGCCGCGGAGCTCTTCGTCCAGCTCTTGTTCCGCGCGCTGCTTTCCGAATAGCGCCCGCATCCCGCCGCCGATGATTTTGAAGATACGCATCAGACTTCTCCGGATGTAGCTTCCAGGATTCGCGCGATGGCCGCACTCTGGGCCTGCCATTCACGCGCTTCGCTTTTGAGCTGCTTCCGCCCGGTATCGGTGAGCACGTAATACTTCGCGCGTCGATTATTCTGCGTGGCGCGCCATTCGCCGTGGATCCAGCCCTGCCGCTCCAGTCGCCGCAAAGCGGGAAACAGCGAGCCGGCATTCACCTGGAAGACGCCCTTGCTGATTTGCTCGATGCGCAGGCCAACGCCGTAGCCGTGCATAGGCTGGAGGGCCAAAGTTTTCAGGATGAGCATGTCCAGAGTGCCCTGCACGACACTGCCGGGTTTTTGCGCCACGGTCATTTTCGTTCCTCTAGATTGGCGAGAGGAGGATAGCGTGCTTCTCTAGATTGTCAAGAGGAAAATGGCAAGCGAAGAGGCTTTTGCCGAGGTCACTCCATGGCGAGGGCGCGGATTTGGTTGCCGGCGACTTTCAGCTCGATGCCGTAGGGCGGGCGGGGATCGTATCCGTGCACGATGGCACCGCGCACCAGAATGTTGCCAGGGAGCTCCTTGAGTTGAAGGGGATCAAAGATGGCCCGGCTGCAGGGATTCACAACCATGGGATGCTCGGCCTGGAATCGGTAATCGGAAGAAAGCTTCGCGAGGTCATCGAAGTACACGAACTGGCACTGACTGAAGGGCGCTTCCAGGGAAAATGCCCAATAGGATTTGCTTTCGGATGCAGGCCCCGGCAAGCGAATAATGAGCGCCGGAACGTACTTGGACAGGGTCAGACTTCGGAAGAAGAATCTCTTGGAGGACCAGGGCTGCGCTAACTCGCTGACGGTGGCGACGTCCGGATTCGACTGGCTAACGTAAAGCGGCCTCTGCGCTGGGTCCGTTTCCGCATCCGTACTCTGCGGCTGCGCGGAAGGAACGTTGTCTTGGCGAGCGAGCGGCGCGTCGGAATCGCCTTGATTGACACGGCTGATCGCTTTGATGACGAAAGAGCCGAGCATGGCGACCAGCACGATTCCGGCGGCGATTTTCGCGAGGCGCTTGGCGACCGCGGCAAGATCCACCTTCGTCGTTGGCCCAGCGTAAACGCCGCGCGCTGCCCGCATGATCTCGGCAGCGGCATCGTTGGCGGCAGCATCGCTCGCCGGCGGGGCCGGCTTGGCGCGCGGAGGGGATGGGGGCGTAGGGCGCGCTTCGACGCCGGGAATTTGCGGCATCTCGGCCTTGAAGTTCCTTTCCTTCACTTCGCGGAGGGGCACGTCGCGACTGGCTGGCGGTGCTGCGGTGCGATTGACGGGAGGTGCGGCGTTCGCCTTGGCGGCGGCGATGGCTTCGCCCGGCCGGTAATTCTTCAAGTCCTCCAGCAATTCGCGGCAATTCTCGTAACGCAGATGCGGGCTCTTGGCCAGCGCTTTCAAGATGGTGCTGCTCACGCCCAGCGGAAGACTGGGATTCAGATTCTGCGGCGGCGCCGGGTCCTCGTTCAGAATGCGGTACAGAATGGAGGCGACGTCCTGGCCGCGAAAAGGCCTTTGGCCAGTGGTCATTTCGTAGAGCATAACGCCGAGCGAAAAAATGTCGCTGCGGCCATCCACGGCTTTGCCTTTGATCTGCTCTGGCGACATGTAGCCGGGAGTGCCCATTGCAGAGGTCTGCTGCGAGGCGCCGTATTGCAGGATTTTGGCGGTACCGAAATCGGTGATCTTCACAAGATCATCGGCAGCCAACATGATGTTGGCGGGCTTGATGTCGCGGTGCACGACGTTGTTATCGTGCGCGAACTGCAGCGCGGAGCAGACTTGCTCCATGATGTGCAGGAGACGGGGAAGAGGGAATTTCTGGCCGGAATCCAGCAGGGATTGCAGGCTCTTGCCGTTCACCAGCTCCATGGTGATGTAGTACAGGCCGTCCGTTTCGCCGGCGTCGTAGATCACCACGATGTTGGGGTGGGTGAGGAGCCCGGCAGCGCGTGCTTCGGTTTGGAAGCGCTCGACTAACTCCGCGTGGGACATTCCGGTGCCCTCTTCGGAGAGCCGGATGGTCTTGACCGCGACGGTACGGCCAATCAGCGGGTCTTTGGCGCGATAAACGACACCCATGCCACCGCGGCCGAGTTCGCCAAGGATTTCGTACCTGCCGGCTTTGGTGGCTGTGAGCATCTTCCCGTTCCTAAGGAACAGACAGAAAAAGGCTTACTGGCCACCTTCTCGCCGTTCCTTGCGGAGGTCAATGCCCCCTCGGGACTAGTGTTTCGGAGTCGCTACGGGCGGAGTTGCGCGGCGGCTGCGCGGATATTGGGGCGGAGGGAGATAGAGCCGGAGGGCGAGCGGTCCCCGGAGTCAAGCTTTGGGTTGGAAGAGGCGGGAGATGAAGGATTTTTCGGGTTTTGACTTTGCGGATTCGCTGGCTTCGAGGGCGGCGAGGCGCTCGATGGCCTTGGTGTGCTGGGGATCGATTTCGAGGATGCGGCGGTAGAGAGGGACAGCGCGCCAGGGGAGGCGCATGACTTCGTAGAGCTCGCCAAACTGGAAATAGGTGGAGGTGTTCCATTGGTCTAGCTCGATGGCCAGGGAGAAGTGGCGGACGGCGTCCTGGCGGTATTGCGGGATGGCGGCGAGACTGCGCGCGAGCATGGCGTGATGCTTTGCGACGTCCGGGGCGATTTCGACGCATTTGCGGAGCCAGAGAAGGGAGCCGGCAAAGTTGCGTGCGCGGAGGGCTTGCTTGGCGCGGGTGAGGCACTCGTCGACGGTTTCTTGGGTTTCGGTTTTTTCTAGGCCGAGGGTGAAGGCGCCGGCAGCGGCGATTTGCTTGTCGTAGGCGGCGCGCGTTTCCGCATCGACGATCGTTTTGTAAGCGATGGTCAAGCGGCCCATCAGGTCCTGAAGCAAGCCGAGCCATTCACTGTGGCCCATATGGCGGTCGGGGTGAAACTTGCGGGCCAAGCGATGGAAATTTTCTTTGACGAGTTCGGGCGGAGAGGCGGCGGTGACGCCGAGCAGTTCGTAGTAGGTGGCCTTGGCGGCGAGGTTGAGCAGGGCGTGAATTTCGCCTTCGAATTTTTTTGAGTCTGGCGAATCATCGGCCGGAGCGGGGCTCCGTGGTTCGGGAGCAGCGGCTACGGCTACAGGCTGCTCCGGGACGGGTGTTGGCGTTGCTGCTGGCGCGGGCTGAGCGGCTTGCTCCGTCGGCTGCGCACTCTCCGCCGGCTGTGCGGGAGTGGGCACGCTGATGACCGCGCCGAGAACCAGCAGAGCGTAGAGAGCGCGGGCGGCGGAATCTTGGGGGACGGTGCAGCTTGCGAGAAAGTCCTTTGCGGAGACAGGACGCGAAATGGAAAGGAGGAGGCGTCGTTCGGTATCGTCAAGTTCGACGACTTGGTAGCGAAGCAACGGATCGGGAGAGAGGTCGATGCGCAGGGCGGCATCGGCGGCGAGATGCGCGAGCGGGAGATCCTTGGCGCGGCGGACAGCTTCGAGGAGGAGCTTGCCGAGAGGAACTGGGATGCCGATTTCGGGGACGACGTTTTTTTCGAGCGAACTGAAAAAATAAAAGCGGCCGGAAGGATAGTCGAGGATCGACGAGGTGATTTGCGTCAACTGGCGCTGCACCCAGAGAACGACTTGCTCGACCGTGAAAATGCCCAATTCAGTGATTGCCGAGCCGAAGCGCTGGCCGGTCTTGACCAACTCCGTGGCTTCTTCAAAGCGACCTTGCGTGAGGACGCCTTCGCGCAGCATCATTTCGCCGAGACTGTCCTGGCGGTCGCTGCTGGTGGCGAAGACGAGCTGGCCGCCGTCGAAAAAAAGATGGCGCTCGACGCGCCCGAGGACGAGTTGGAGCTGGCCGGTGAGGCGAGCGGAATAAATTTTATTGAGTAACGCGAAGAGTTCGTGGTGCGTTTTGATTTCGCCGGAGTCCAGGGGCAACGCACCGCGTTCGAACCAACTCGAAGGCTGGGGAATGGTTTGGAGGCTAGATTCTTCGGCGAGCTGCTTGACGAAACGATGGAGACGGGCGCGGTCTTCGGAGCCCATGTGCACGAACTGCACGCCCATGCCGTGTCCGGCGCGGCCGTGGCGGACGATGGCGCGCGCGCGGACCTCGCCGCCGGGAACGTCGAAAAGCATTTCGACGTGCGTGCCGGCGGAGAGCGGATGAGCGACGAGAAGAAACACACCGCCGATGCCCAACTCCTCGGCATTCGAGACGTTGCGCTTCCCCGCGCCTTGCCAGCCGACCAGCAGATCTTTGGGCGCCGTATAGCGCGGATGGCGGCGCCGTTCGTGTGTTGGAATTTCGATGGTAAGTCCTTGTTAACAGAATCATACGCAGCGGGTCGGAAGGGAAGGGGTGGTGCCGTATGACGCAACGATTTGCAGCGGGCGTATGATAGGGCCGGCGGCGAGCCGATCCTTCGACGAGGCTCAGGGTCAACAAGATGCCGGCGACTCAGTGATAACCGCGGGGCGAGCCGGGCGTCCAAACTAGCGAGCGGTTCGGGGCTGAGAAGCAGGGAGGGGAGTCATGAAACGCAGAGAATTCATACGGCATGCGGCTGGCGGAATGGGAACAGCGTGGCTGGGCTACGGCGGCCTGGCGGCGAAACGCGGACTCCTCGCTTCGCTTGGAATGGCGCCGGATGCAAGGCTGGCGGCGCTGCCTGCTCTGCCGCGCAAGTTTGCGGCGAACGAGACGGTAACCATCGGGAAGACGGGGATTCAGACAAGCATGCTCGCGATGGGAACGGGCACCGTGGGGTCGGGGCATCACTCGCATCAGACGGCACTGGGGATTAAAGGGTTGTCGGATTTGCTCCTGAATGGATACGAGCATGGGCTGCGATTTCTTGATGCAGCGGATTCTTATGGGAGCCACCCGCACGTGGCAGAGGCCCTAAAGCACGTGCCACGCGACAAGGTGACCGTGCTGACGAAGACGTGGGCACGCGATGCGACGACGGCGCGCGCGGACATCGAGCGATTCCGGCAAGAATTGGGGACGGAGTACCTGGATATTTGCTTGATGCATTGCCTGACGGAGGGTGACTGGACGGACCGGTACCGCGGAGTAATGGACGTGTTCGAGGAGGCCCGGCAGAAGGGCACGATTCGGGCGCATGGATGCTCCTGCCACTCGATCGAGGCGCTGCGGACGGCGACGAAGTCACCGTGGGTGCAGGTGCATCTCGTGCGCATCAATCCGATTGGGTCGTTCATGGACTCGGATCCGCAGACGGTGGTGAGCGTGATACGGGAAATGAAGGCGGCTGGAAAAGGAATTGTGGGGATGAAGATTTTGGGTCAGGGGGATATGCGCAACCGGCAGGATGAGGCGCTGAAATTCGCGCTGGGACTGGGGTTGCTGGACGCGTTTACGATTGGCGCGGAGAGCAGGACGGAGCAGGAGGACTTGATCCGGCGGATTGGGATGGCGGCTTGAGGGAGAGAGAAGATAACGCAGAGACGCAAAGAACGCAGAGTGGACGCAGAGAAGAGCGGGTTGCGGGTGGGGAACATCTGAACTTGGGGGCAATTGACGGGGGTCTGCGGGGGACTGGAACATGGAAGCATGGACACAGTGGCTTCCAAATCACCGCGACGCAGTGGACGAGCTTTCCTGAAGATGAAGTTGAAGGCGCAGGGGCGCGCGCACGACGGGCGGAAATTTCGGGAGACCTGCGAAACCGTAGTGGTGAACGCGCACGGGGCGCTAATCCTGCTCAAACACGAGATTGATGACGGCGAGATGCTGGTGCTGACCCACCCAGAAACGCAGGAAGAGCAGGAATGTCGCGTTGTATATTTGGGAGAGCCGGCGGATCGGCAGCGCGTGGGAGTGGAGTTTCTTACGCCCGCGCCGCGCTTTTGGGGGCTGGACCTCGCCGAGGATGCTCCGCAAGCCAGCGAAGCCAACTGAGCAGTAAAATCACTGAGAAGCGTTGATGGGGCTTCGTTGCGGCACCGCGTGGGCGAGTGCCATTCGCCTACGACGTAAAAACCATTCGCCCACGCGCCAGGCCAGCAGCATACCCACCAGTGCAGCGTAGAACAGCGGACGGAGCACCGCGGATTTCACCTGCCAGTAGTAGTGAATGACTCCACAGACGGCGCTGATGTAGATGGAGCGGTGCAGTATGCGCCAGCGGCGGCCGCCGAGACGGCGAATCCAGCCGGCGGTCGAAGTAATCGCCAGAGGAATAAGCAGCGTGAATGCGAGAAACCCCACAGTGATGAACGGGCGCTTGTAAACGTCTTTCCAAATTTCGTGAGCATCGAAAAGCTTGTCGAACCAAAGATAAGTGGTGAAATGCAGGCAGGCGTAGAAAAAGGCGAAGAGGCCGAGCATGCGGCGGAAGCGAATCAGCTCGGGAAGGCGAAGAAGCTGGCGCAGCGGCGTGATGGTGAGCGTGATGACCAGGAAACGCAAGGTCCAGTCGCCGGTGGCGTGCTGAATGAACTCCAGCGGATTGGGGATGGTGTAACCGCGAACGAATGGCCAGACGATGGCGGTGAGCGGACCGAGGCACAAAAGGAATAGAACGGCTTTGGTCCATCTGCTGACGAGAAGGGTGTGCACGCAGGGATTCCCGCCTAGTAGTTTTTGCGCAGATCCATGCCGGTGTAGAGGCTGGCGACTTGATCGCCATAGCCATTGAACATCAAGGTTTTGTGCGTTTTGAAGAATTCGGGGAGGCGGCGCTCGCGAGCCTGGCTCCAGCGCGGATGATCGACTTCGGGATTCACGTTGGAATAGAAGCCGTACTCTTGTGAGGAATAGAGATTCCACGTAGTGGGCGGCTGGTCCTTGACAAAACGGATTTTCACCAGGGATTTGATGCTCTTGAATCCGTATTTCCATGGCACGACCAGGCGCACCGGCGCGCCATCCTGATTAGGCAACGTTTCGCCGTACATTCCGACACAGAGAAGCGCGAGCGGGTGCATGGCTTCGTCGAGCCGCAGGCCTTCGACATAAGGCAACTCGATTCCAGCGTATTTTCCGAGCGGCATCTGGCCGGGATCGTAGTAGCTTTCGAAGGCGACGAAGCGCGCTTTCGGTGTGGGCTCGACGAGGTTGACCAATGTGCTGAGGGAAAAACCGATCCAGGGAACGACGATGGACCAACCCTCGACGCAGCGATGGCGGTAAATGCGCTCTTCGAGAGGCGCGAGTTTGAGGATTTCATCCATCGAGAACTTCCGCGACTTCTTGACCTCGCCGCTAACGGAAACGGTCCAGGGGGAAGTGACAAATTTTTGGGAATTCTTGGCGGGCTGGTCTTTGTCCACGCCGAATTCGTAGAAGTTGTTGTAATGCGTCACGTCGTTGAAGGAATTGATTTTTTCGTCTGTGCTGAAGGGACCTTTGATGGTGGTGAGCTTCGTGCCGGCGTGGACACTTTGAGATGGAATCGCCAGATCGAGCAGGCGACGGCCGGCAACGGCAGCAATGCCTGCGAGGCCCACGCCGCGCAGAAATTTGCGGCGGTCCAGGTAGACCGACTTTGGCGTTACATCCGCATATGTCAAATCTGTTGCCTTGCGAAGCAGCATAGTTCCTTTTCAGACCGGGTGAAGCCCGTGCCCCTCTTATTATGCTACGGCTGCTGCCTCCGAATGGATGGGTAATCGCAGGCTCGAGCACCCTCCTCCGAATTGGATACCCCGGCCGCTGTGAGTTTCAGCCTAAATCGCGGAAAAGAGCCTGTTTTGCGCTAGGCTCTGGGGTTGAGTCGAATGGCCGCCCGCCGTAACCTTCGATTGCGTTCCACCATCCAAGAGGCAACCAAAGGTTGCCATTCGCGCTCGGGGAGGACAGGTTATGACCAACTTCTTCGTAAATGGGAAGGCTGTCGAGGTCGACGTCGACCCATCGACTCCATTGTTGTGGGTGCTGCGAGAGTCGCTGGGACTGACGGGAACAAAATTTGGCTGCGGGATGGCGCTCTGCGGAGCATGCACCGTACACCTGGAAGGAAAGGCCATCCGCTCGTGCGTAGCTCCGGTATCGCGCGTGGAGGGGAAGCACGTGACGACGATCGAGGGGCTGTCCACCGATCTGACGCATCCACTGCAAAAGGCGTGGATCGAGCTGGACGTGCCGCAGTGCGGCTACTGCCAGTCGGGACAGATTATGAGCGCGGCCGTGCTGTTGGCGGAGATTCAAAAACCTACAGATAAGGATATCGATGAGGCGATGGGCGGCAATATCTGCCGCTGCGGGACGTACTCGCGCATCCGGGAAGCCATACGCCGGGCTGCGGAATTGAGCGACGGACGGAGGGCGAGATGAGCGCACCAGCGATGGTGGGACGGCGGGAGTTCCTCAAGACGGGTGCGGCCGTGGGAGGCGGGCTTTTCGTGAGCTGGTATCTGCCACTGCCCACCGCGGGCGCAGGCAAAGCCGCGGCTGGGGAAAATCAGGTTGCGTTGAATGCTTTTGTGCGGATTGGTTCGGATGAGAGCGTGACGGTGATTGCCAGCCATTCGGAGATGGGTCAAGGGGTTTACACGTCGCTGCCGATGCTGCTGAACGAAGAGTTGGAGGCAGACTGGTCGAAGATTCGCGTGGAAGGGGCGCCGGTGGATAAAGTCTATAACCATCCGGTCTTTGGTATGCAGATGACCGGCGGAAGCACGACGTCGCCCGCGGAGTGGGAACGCTACCGGAAAATGGGGGCGCTTGCGCGGACGATGTTGGTGGCCGCGGCGGCGCAGCA
>Ga0210408_10002311_pt1 | contig 18757 bp, 10 predicted proteins | sample IncBWH4MmetaG_FD_155471 | JGI IMG/M metagenome (GOLD analysis project Ga0210408, IMG submission 155471) | Forest soil microbial communities from Barre Woods Harvard Forest LTER site, Petersham, Massachusetts, United States - Inc-BW-H-4-M | ecosystem: Environmental > Terrestrial > Soil >...
CGGGGACGGCACTACATTGCGTGCCGCCAAAAGATTCGCTCCGCCGACCGCGACCATTACACCATCGACAAGGGCCTGCGCGCCGCGACCCGGCAGCGGTTCGAAGCCACTCGCTCGAAGCGGAGTAAGCCCGCGTCGTTTCGCTTCGGCAACGATGACTTTGGCCAACGGGTGTTCAGAATCCATTTCGACAGCGGCAGCACGCTCGAACAGGTTCTCCTCGTTGATGCCGGGTGCAAGGACTACGCCCGAAAGTGCCAACATGCCCCGCGTCAGGGTTCCTGTCTTGTCGAAAGCGATCACATCTAAATTGCGCGTTCGCTCGAGGGCAAGCCTGTCTTTGACGAGAAGGCCGTTTCGCGCGCCGAGTGAGGTCGAGATGGCGATCACGAGTGGAATGGCCAAGCCGAGAGCGTGTGGGCAGGCGATGATGAGAACCGTGGCCGCGCGGATTAAGCCATGTCCTCTGTCGCCCGCAAGCCACCAATAGATGAACGTTGTCGCGCCTGCGGTCAGTGCCACATAAAAAAGAAGGGCTGCAGCACGGTCGGCGAGAGCCTGCGCACGCGAACCCGAAGCCTGCGCGGCAGCCACCAAGCGCATGATGCCGGAAAGGGCCATTTCATCTCCAACCGCCGTCACGGATACGCGAAGGCTTCCCCCTTCCGCGACCGTTCCCGCAATCACTTTGGCGCCGGGGGCCTTCGCGACGCGTTTTGACTCTCCGGTAATCATGGACTCGTCGAGGTCCGCGGTCCCGTCGACCACGTCTCCATCAGCCGGGACGCGCGCTCCAGGACGGACGAGCACAAGGTCCCCTGCGCGCAACTGCCCGATGGGAATGGTTCGGATTTCCGAGCCGTCCACACGTTCTGCGGTGTCGGGCAGGAGCGCGGACAGAGCGTTGAGTGCACCGTGCGCTTGGGTGACCGCGCGCATTTCGAGCCAGTGACCGAGAATCATGATGGTGATCAGCGTGGCGACTTCCCACCAGACCTCTACCTCGAAGAGGCCGAATGTGGCGGCGAGCGACGCGCCGAAGGAGACGAGGATCCCCAGGCTGATGAGCGTCATCATTCCCGGCTTGCGGTCGGCTAGTTCTCCACGAGCGCCGCGGAGAAAAACGATTCCTCCGTAAGCAAAGACGATCGTTCCGAAAATCGCTGGAATCCATTTTGATCCTGGGAACGACGGTGCGGTGTAGCCGAGCCAATGCTGAACGTCGTCCGACCAGACGACCACTGGAATCGCGAAGGCCAGGGTCCACCAGAATTTGTCGCGGAACATGGCAACAGAATGCCCCGCGTGGCGGTCATGCCTCGGATGTGGACCGGCCATTGCGTACTCGGCATACGAATGACTCAAGTCTGAATGAGCGGCGTGATGCATTTGGCCCATGCGAAGACTCCTCTCGCTCGAAACGCAACGCTAGAGGGAAAAGGAGCACGAGCCTGGCCAAAACGGGCCGCCTTCTTAAATCGCGTCACACCAAGCTTCGCCAGCGGGGTACGTCGAGATCCCGTCCGAATGCGGGTGTCGAGTGGACGTCTCGGTGTTGTTATCCCGACACCAACGATTCAGCCCAAAGCCTAATGATCTCCCGGAGGCCAGATCGCCAGACAAATCAGGCATTTTCACTGATCCCTACGGCGCCGCTGAAGTCATTGAGTCGATGAAGGGCGCAATGGGTTCTGCACTGGATTATTTCACTTGCGTCTGCAGCAGCTGTTTGAGTTTCTTGCGTGCCCTTGCGACTCGCGCCTTTACCGTGCCGTTTGGTATTCCCAGGGCTTGTGCGGTTTCGCGAATACTCAAACCATCTACCCCGCGGAGTTGAAACGTTCCACGCAAAGTAGGAGAGAGCTGTGCGGACACCTGCGCCAGCCGTTCGGCAAATTCGCGGTTTCGACATAACTCTTCAGGGCTTGGTCGGCGATCTGACAGCATCTCCGATAGCTGGCGATGGCACTGCTCTCGATTTTCCTGGTCCAAAGGAATATGCACTTGCCGGGGACGTCGACGTACTTTCATCCGCGCAGCATTGATTACGATTCTGGTCAGCCAGGTGGACATCTGGGCCTGCCCCTTGAATTGGTCTAGATGTGTGTAGGCGGACAAGAAAGCATCCTGGACCGCATCTTCGGCATCTGCCGCGTTGCCTACCAAGCGCAGTGCTATCCGCGTGAGGAAGGGCTGATGGCTAGCGATAACGTTCGTTAATTGCCGGGTTTCTTCCTGGCGACCGTACAAGATCGGCTCACTGAAAATTCCTACTGTCGTTCCCATAAGTTGAACTCCTTCGATGCACCGATTAATTGCACGTCGCGTTCCATTGTCCGCATTCAGGATCTATTCCGGGGTACGAGAATCTCCTCTCGTAAGGTTTGCCCTGAAAGGAAATCCTCCTTTTCCAATTTCCACGGGAACGCTTACATCGGAGCTAACCGATTGACTAGCACGATTTCCGGTCTATGATGGAGTCTTCAATTTCCCTGCAGGTGGTCCCTATGAACATCCTAACTGACAAGATCGTGCTTGGTATTACCGAGGACGAAGTCGCGATCGGCAGCCACCTGATCCATTTCTGGAGAACAAATCCCAGTATTGCGTTCTGTTCGGCCACGATGAAGCGAATCATGAGGTTTCGGAGATTCTCAAGGAAGAAATATCCGGACTTGGATCGGGTGATCCGGGAAGGGCGGCTCGTTATTTTGCGCCGGGAGGGTTCGGCATCTGAGACGTTAGCAAATATCGAGGCGGCGTTTGCGGCCGCCGTACGCAAGGGAGCGACGGCAATTCGTTACCTGGGCAATCTTGGTATGGGCCGGGCTCCTTTGCCCGGCAGGGGTACCGACGAAGTAATTGAACTTGAAAATGGGGCAACACTTCTGGGACGCCGCTATCCGTGTGTCATTGTATGCATGTACGACGTGAAGACGGTCTCTGGTCGCCTACTGCTGAACGCGGGATTTGGTACGCATGATCTCGCTGTTTGGGGGCATGCGCTGACGCAAAACGCCTACTTCGCGCCCCATGAGGAGGCGAAGCGTAAGTATCGAGCCGCCCTATGATGGGGAAGTTTCTTGGACATTAGAGATCAAGATTGTTCTGAGAGGTCGCCCGGAATTTGTCATAAAGCTTGTGTCAGCAGCCCAGAGAATGTGGCGGAAGAGTGGTCTTTCTGAAAAAGGTGTGACCTAGAAATTTTTTGTGATCACACCTCCCATTGCTTCCAACCTTGCAAACGATGACCGCTGAAGCACAAGGCGTTGGACGGAGTAGCGAGCCGATAGACCTCCAGGCTGTAATCGAAACGATTCCAGCGTTGGTCGTATGTGCTCTGGCGAATGGTTCTGCCGAGTTTGCAAACCGCGCTTGGCAAGAATACACCGGCAGCTCAGCATCAGAACTAATCGGCTTCGGTTGGCACGCGGCGATCCACCCCGACGACCTTCCGAAATTGATTCAAGAATGGACTGTGGCCGCGGCCGGTGGCAAGCCGTTCGAGTCTGAGGCCCGCGTACGCCGTGCCGACGGCGAATATCACTGGTTTGCGATCAGAAAGGCTTTGGCCGTCTCCCGAGACCAGGTTGGCAGGCCGTCGCTGCGCGCGCTAATCGCTTGCGAGGACATCCAGGAACGCAAGCAGGCACAAGACAGGCTCCAACAAAGCGAGCAACGATGGCAAACGGCATTCGCGAACTCAGCAATCGGCATAATGATGCGTGATCGCACCGACCGCATCTTTGCTTCGAACAGGGCCTTCAGGAATATGTTGGGATACACTGAGGCGGAGCTCTACCAACTGTGCCAAACTGACATTACCTACGAAGAGGACCGTGAGCTTAACCTGGAATTGATAGGAGAACTCTGGGAAGGCAAGCGACAACACTTCCAAATCGAGAAGCGCTACCGTCGAAAAGACGGCACGCTAGTTTGGGTGCGTAACAATGTCGCCCTCGTTCCAGGAGCAGGTGGTATAGCCCCTTTCCTGTTCACAATCGTCGAAGATATTACTCAACGCAAACAAGAAGAGTCCGACCGCCGCTACAGCGAAGAGAAGCATCGCGTCGTTATTGAAGCGGCCAGCGACGCTGTGATCTGCGTGGACGAGTGCAGTGTAATCCTGCTTGCAAATCCCGCCACCACGCGAATTTTTGGGTACGAACCTGCAGAGCTAATCGGAAAACCCTTGACCGTACTTATGCCGGAATTCCTGCGGAAGCTTCACGAACATGGATTCAGACGGTACTTGGCAACAGGTCAGCGGCATATCAATTGGCAAGGCACCGAGCTCACTGGACTCCGCAAAAATGGAGACGAGTTTCCCGTGGAAATCTCGTTCGGAGAAGTGACCGCTGAGGGCCATCGGTTATTTACGGGTTTTGTCCGCGATATCAGCGAAAGAAAGCAAGCCGAGGAACTCCGAGCCTCCTTGCACGCAACACAAGCGGAGCTTGTTAGGGTCTCCAGGCTGACAACTATGGGCGAATTGGCGGCTTCTATAGCGCATGAAGTCAACCAGCCTCTGACGGCTGTGACCAATAACGCTAACGCCTGCCTAAGACTGCTTGCCACTCGTAATCTCGAACCAGAAGTTCTGCGTCGGGCCCTTGAAGAAATCGTCGCGGATGGCACCCGCGCAAGCGCCGTTATAGCTCGGATCCGCGCATTTATAAAGAAAACGCCTACCGAAAAGATCGAATTGGATATGAACGAGGTGATTCAGGAAGTGCTGGCCTTAACTGGCCGCGAGCTTCATGAGAATCGAGTCTTACTTGAGTGCCAACTGACAAAAGCCCTGCCGTCCGTGCGGGCTGATCGCGTCCAGATGCAACAGGTCGTCCTGAACTTGATCATCAATGGCATCGAGGCCATGACGACGGTCACAAGTCGACCTCGTTCATTGTTGGTGCGATCGCAGCTCGACGAATCTGGCGACGTACTAGTTGCGGTACACGACTCCGGCACTGGCCTCGGTTTAGAAAGAGATCGCGTCTTCGCTCCCTTCTTCACGACAAAAGCGAACGGTATGGGAATGGGCTTGCCGATCAGCCGCTCACTTGTCGAAGGTCAAGGTGGACGGCTCTGGGCAACTCCCAATTCTCCGCACGGCGCGGTGTTTTCTTTTACGCTGCCCGTAGCTGCCGGGGGGCTCTCATGAGCAGCGCACCCGTCGTGTTTATTGTCGATGATGATCGGTCAGTGCGCTCTTCGCTCAAGTTTCTCATCAGCAGCGTGGGTCTGGAGGTCGAAAGCTTTGACTCGGCCGACAGCTTCTTGAAAAGAAAACTTCCTGACGTGCCCAGTTGCCTTGTGCTGGACGTCAGGCTACCTGGATTAAGTGGACTCGATTTTCAGCGCGAGCTTGCAGCTAGAAACATTCGTACCCCCATAGTCTTTATCACCGGTCACGGCGATATTCCGATGAGTGTTCGCGCTATGAAGGCCGGGGCAGTCGAATTCCTCACCAAGCCCTTCCGTGACCAAGATTTGCTTGATGCTGTTCGCATCGCGCTGGATCGCGATCGCGCTAGACGTGAACAAGAGCACGAACTAAAGGACCTCCGACACCGTTTCGACTCGTTGACTCCTCGCGAGCAGGAGGTGATTTCCCTGGTGGTGTCCGGCATGCTCAATAAACAGATTGCTGGGGAACTCGGAACCGCAGAAAATACCGTGAAAGTTCAGCGTAGCCGGGCAATGGAAAAGATGAACGCGCAATCCCTTGCTGAGCTTGTGAAAATGATGGAAAAGTTGAAAGGCCCCTCGGAAAGAGCCTCGTAAACGAAAGCATTACCTGATTTCTACCAACGTCCAATAGATTCCTTCCCCTCTACGAAATAGCGTTGATTTGAATGGGGGTATTAGGATGCTAATGAATCTGATCGCGGTGGTTGACGACGACGAGTCCGTCCGCCGGTCCACCAGACTATTGGTCGAATCGTTTGGCTTTCGGGCGGCGGTCTTTGAGTCTGCCGAAGGTTTTCTGAGATCTGGCCAGGTGCGCGATAACTCCTGTCTGATTCTGGACGTGCAGATGCCCGCAATGGACGGACTGCAGCTTCAAAACCACCTGGCGGCCGAGGGCTGCGGCATTCCGATCATTTTCATCACCGCTTACGACGACGAAGAATCCCGTCGGAGAGCGATGCGAGGCGGTGCGGTCGCATTTCTGAAGAAGCCTTTCAGTGACGAGCAGTTACTCCAAAACATTCATTCAGCCTTGCGGCACGGTGAAGACGGCAAGAAGAGCGCCCCAAACGGTACCGTGCTGATGTGAAGACATCGGTCGAATCTCGGCTCGGCGATCACGTGGAAAAAGAAACTTTCATATGCCAGCCTCGCAGGGGAACCCGCTTTTGAGGTTGGTTTTTCTCGCCGTTGAACTCACCTTAAAGTTGCAGCGATTCGCGGTCGTTTGGAATAGAGACTTGTAAAATCTGGGGTGAAAATTCAAACGATCGAATCGTCGGTCGTCCCTCGATCCACGCCCGCTGCCAAACACGTCGCTCGGGCGCGAGGCAAAAATTGGCGTCGAGTACTTTGTCCCACACCCGAGAACCCGATCCAAGAACGTTTGAATCGGGCCTTGCCGTAACGTTGCTTGGCCGGGTGCGGGCCTATCGGGCTCAGTGGCTCCCGTTGAGGGGTGAACGGTGATTTAGGTGCCAGATTCAGTCGGCGGTTTGTTGCCACCACTGCTGCTCCACGCGCTTCTGCTTAAACTCATTTATGTCGTTTGGCCGCACTGGGCGTGAGATCCCGAGGCTCTTCATTTTGGTAATTAAAGTGGTGCGCTTCAGTCCCAGACGGGCGGCTGCACCATGAGGTCCTCCCACCATCCAGCCCGTTGCTTCTAATGTATGTAAGATCAAGGCTCGTTCAAAATCCTTGAACGTGTGCGCTCCAGGAGTTACTTCGGATGTTGTTGGCACGACCGGGTTCCCGTCTGATAAAGGTGAGGGATTCAAAGGCACTCGGTTGGCCAAGTGGATCATGCCTGGTTCAAAATTCTTAGATGCGTCCCCTGGTGAGCTAAGGGCGAGTGAGGTCCTGTCTGTAGAGAACGGATTCGGAAGCACTCCATTGTCCGAGCAGATCACAGCTCGTTCGATCAGGTTCTGCAGTTCCCGTACGTTCCCCGGCCAAGAATACGAGGTGAACGCATCTAGGGTTTCTTTCGAGATATGGTTTATTTCCTTGCCCGCCCGCCGGGCGAGAACTTCCACAAAGTACGACACCAGCTGCGGAATGTCCTGCCGCCGCTCTCGTAGGGGTGGCAATACGACTGGAAAGACGTTGATACGATAATAGAGATCGTTGCGGAATTCTTTCCGCTGGACCATCTCGGGTAGATCGCGGTGTGTTGCCGCAATCAAGCGGACGTTGACGCGATGTGTCTTGCCGCTCCCCACACGCTCGAACTCTTGCTCTTGCAGGACCCGCAGCAGCTTAGGCTGTAGGGCCAGCGGAATATCCCCTATTTCATCCAGAAAAAGTGTTCCCCTGTCGGCCATTTCGAAACGGCCGATCTTTTGCGCAATGGCCCCAGTGAACGCGCCCTTCTCGTGTCCGAACAGCTCACTTTCCAAAAGATCAAAGGGAATGGCGGCGCAATTCAGCTTTATAAAGGGGCGCCGAAACCGTGGGCTGCTATTGTGAATAACCCGCGCGATCAATTCCTTGCCTGTACCTGTTTCTCCAAGAACTAGAGCTGTGGCATCGGTCGGCGCCACTCGTCGCACCTTCGCTAGTACTGAATTCAGAGCAGGGCTGTTGCCGATGATTTGTTCAAATCTGTCCTCAGACGAATCCTGTTCATTTGATGGAACTCTGTTAGTATCCTCCATGATTTCCTCCAGACAGGCTTCCTTCATCGCGACGTAAAGCTGAACGAATGGCTTGGAGTAGCTGTTGGTCTGTGAAAGGTTTGCCCAGGAACGCGATCGCACCGGCTTGCAGCGCTCGCCGACGGGACTCCTGGTCGTCGTAAGCGGTGATGAAAATGATCGGAATGCCGCAGCCTTTGGCCGCCAGTTGACTTTGAAGCTGCAGTCCGTCCATGCCCGGCATGTATACGTCCAGGATGAGACACGAGGTGTCGTGCGGCTGTCCAGATCTCAGGAAGCCTTCGGCAGACTCAAAGACCGCCGCCCGATAGCCAAAGGATTCGACCAGCAGTCTCGTGGACCGGCGCACGGACTCATCGTCGTCAACCACCGCGATCAGGCTCCTTGCCATTCTGAACTTCGCTCCAAACTCAAGCTATTCCCAGGTGGAGAAGTAATCTATTGGGCGTTGGTACATCTAGGTCCTAGAAAGGCGGGATTCTTGTACTGCCTTCGTTTACGCGGGTTTTCCCGAGGAGCCTTCGAGCTTTTCGCAGCGCCGAAGCGTCAGCAAGCCCTCGGATAATGTTATCGAGCCAAAGAGTGCGACCATGTTGGTGAAGTCGCTGTGTCGTTTTCATTGTCCGCTCAATCCGTTGTAGGAACCGAGCCAATGCCGACAAACTAATTTAAGCTCCCAACGCTCTTGACCCGAGATGCGAGTCCGTCTTCAACCGTATTCCGCAAGCGTAGAGCAGTGTCCGCGTGTCGTTATAAAGCCTCAGTGCTGCTATATCGACGCTGACAATTGGGCTTCCAGCGAACAATTGCACCATTGTTGGAAGGGGCATGAGTCTCTGTTCAGCCCAATATTTCCGTTTTTTGGCGATTGCCGTGCTTCCGACGAATATGGGCAAGGCCGATCCAAGTTTGTCCCGCATCTCCGCGTGCTTGGAATCGGAAGTGCAAATCGAATCGAACAATGAACCAATTAATTGAGAGTGGATCGATTAGAGATGGGCGGCCCCCAGCAAACAGAACGTTCTGGCAGTCTCGCGCATTAAGCGCATTGAGGATTTTCGGTCTCCACTGGCCGGAGTATCTGATGGAAGCGGGCGAGTTAGGCCTGTACATGCTCTTTGCTTGTGCACTGGCAACTTTGTTACAGCACCCTGCTTCGCCGGTCCGACACTTAATCAGCGGCAGCCTGGCTCGCCGGGTGCTTTATGGATTAGCGATGGGAAGTACGGTTGTCGGGATCGTGATGACGCCATGGGGGAAGCAGTCTGGAGGTCATTTCAATCCGGCAATAACCTTGACCTATTACAGGCTGGGCAAAGTGGAGTTGTGGGACGCGTTGTTCTACGCAGCAGCACAATTTTCCGGCGCGACTTGGGGCGTTGTGATTGCTGCATATGTCCTGCGAGGAGCGCTGGCGCAAAGCGCCGTACGGTACGCGGTGACAGTGCCCGGGGTGTATGGAAACGCTGATGCATTCATTGGCGAATTGACAATCTCTTTCGTGTTGATGATCACGATCCTTTTCGTGACCAACAGCGAGAAAGTGGCGCGATCCACGCCGTATTTTGTAGGTGCACTCTACGCCATATACATCGCGTTCGAAACACCGCTATCCGGGATGAGTATGAACCCCGCGCGAACATTCGGTTCAGCATTTCGTGCCAGTTACTGGCACGGCATTTGGATTTATTTCATAGCACCGACGTTGGGCATGTTCTGCGCCGCCGAGGTTTTTCTTCGACTTCGCGGCGGTGCCCCTCCGTATTGCGCCAAGCTCCACCATGCCAACAACAAACGCTGCATCTTCCACCACCGGCAACAGTCGACGAAAAGTCATTCATCGTGAAGAGGGCAAAGCCAGAGAGGAAAATGCTATGGTGGCTACGGACCGGTGCGCGGGTTCTAAAACTGAAGCTTGAGGGCGAGCTGAATCGAGCGTGGGCCTCACGACCGGTCAGGGCCTTGCTATAAAGTATTGGCAAAAATTTTGCGGGCTGCCTATTCAACTCAACAAATCTGTGTCTGCAAATCCCGTGGCGAGAGTCATGGCTGCGACGGCGAGTCGTTCGACAGGCACTGCAAGTCGATATTTCGACAGACAGAGTTCGGCGTATTCGTCCGGCTGTTCATGACGGTAGCTCCTGCAAGATCTTGCATTTGACTTTATCGCTCATTCGCGTCAGCATTTCTTCCCCACACATTGGAGTGGCCAGTGAGTTGCACCTCCTTGGTCGATGGAGGGGGAAATGGCTACAGCCGCACAACACATAAACTCATACAGGCTCGAACTCGACCAGCGAGGTGCAGAAGCGACCGGTTTCGAACTGGCCCTCCGGAGAAAAAATCGTGGGGCAAGACGAGGCGGTTAAGGCCGTCGCAGATCTTTATCAGACATTCCGCGCCGGTCTGAACTCATTCGGTCGGCCGCAACAACCAAGAGTGGATCTGAATATTGGCTTCATGCCATGCATGATAGTTGCACAGAGAACATGCCCAGAGTGGAAAAGGCCGCTCATCTCTCGGACGCCTGCTCCTGACGAATAGTGTGGATACGGCGCAGGTTCATCAAGATGTTCCACGCTTCGCGCCAGGACTCGCAACCCATAAGTAGGCGGTGGCGACGTGACCGATCATGCTCTTGCGTCCACGAAATCCTTCTTGCACAGGCCGTGCTTGCTGCTGGCCCTATCACTAACCTTTCTGCCAGTACGTGGGTGGTCCCAAACGCAGCTTGGGACTGTTTTCGGTACCATCTCCGATAAAACTGGAGCTGTTATTCCCGGCGCCGAAGTTACCGTCGTGAACGTAGGTATCGGATTGAAACGAGATGCCGGCACGGACATGAACGGTCAGTATTATGTCGCGGGCTTACCACCGGGAACGTATACGGTTCGTGCAGAGAAAGAAAAATTCCAGACAGAGCTGCGTGAAGGGATTGCGCTCAGTTCGGGTGCCACAATTGCGATAAATTTGTCACTGATGGTAGGCGCCATGCCACAGCATGTGACGGTCAATGCGAACGTGGCAATCGACAATACTACTTCGACTGTTAGCGGCGCCATCGCTGAACGAAGCCTGACCGACCTTCCACTGAGCGGCCGCGATCTGTTTAAGAGTGCTACCCTGGTACAAGGAGTTGCACCGACACCCAGCAGTGCTCCTTCGTTGCTGTCGAACGGTAAGGCGGGACAAGTGTCAATTGACGGCATGCGGCCGAGTTGGACGAATGTTCTTATCGACGGTATGGATGCGAATGATCCTGTGTTTGGCTATTCGCCGGCGGGTGCATCCGGCCTATTTCTCGGGCTGGATGATTTCGTGGAGGTACGCGTTTTGAGCCAAACCTTTGGCGCGGAGTACGCTACGAAGGGGGCTGCTGTTATCGAGACGATTACTAAATCAGGCAGTGATAAATTCCATGGTTCGCTTTTCGAATTACATCGCGACGCCGCGCTCGATGCCAGGAACTATTTCGACTTAAGTAGCCGTCCGATCCCGCCGTTAGTGCGCAACCAGTTCGGGGCCAGCATCGGTGGGCCGATAGTGCATGATCGTACCTTCTTTTTTTTCAGCTATGAAGGCTTCCGTGAAGTGCAGGCATCCACAGCAATTGGGAGCGTGCCCAATGCGCTTGCGCACCAAGGATTGCTGCCCGCTGTCCATGATCCCAGCGCCTGCACGAGTGCCTCTCCCAATGCGTGCGTCGCGGTTGGAGTTGATCCCCGCGTACATCGTTTTCTTGACCTACTGCCGCCTTCGAATGGAGCAGACAATGGGGACGGAACTGGCGACCTAATCACTGCCGACAAGAGTGCCACCAACGAGCACCACGGCATGGTTCGTGTCGACCACAACTTCTCCAATACGCATTCGCTATTCGTGCGCTACATCATGGATAAAAGCTCTTCCCTGGTGCCGTATTTCGGGACACCGCCCGGAACATATGTGCCGGGATTCCCGGTCGGTCATGAAGCGCGCAATCAGTACTTTACGATTCAAGATCGGAGAAATCTAGGAAGAGAGCTGTTCAACGAATTGCGATTCGGTATCGACCGGACGACCGCGTCGACCTCAATCGTTGATACGCATCCCGGCCTTTCAATTTCTTTGCTGCCTGGCCGACCGTTCGGAATGATCGACATCGCGGGCATGAGCTTGATAGGCAACAGCCCAGAGATTCCCTTGGGTGATTTTTCGACGGTCTATCAAGTTCAGGACCAGGTTTCGCGCACAACCGGTCGTCACACCTTGAAATTCGGAGCGGAGTTTCGAAGGATCCAATCCAATGGCCCGCTCGATTTTGGGGTGAATGGGTTGTATACGTTCCAGGATCTGAGTCCCTTCGGGTTTCCAGCACGCAGCAATAATCCGGCTCTGGAATCCTTTCTTCAAGCCCTGCCTCTGTCGTTCGTCGGTTCTGTTCCCTCAATGTCTGATTCAGACCGCGGCTATCGACAGAGTGTGGTGTCTGGGTTTGCGCAGGATTTCTTGCGAGTAAACAGCCGACTTACGGTAAATGCCGGGCTGCGGTACGACTTCTACTCCAATCCGACCGAGGCAAACGGACGCCTCTCGGCTATTCGTGACCCAGCGACTGATTCTGGGCCAACAGTCGGGAAAGTATTTGCCGGGACACCTGCGGATCTGTTGTCACCCCAGGCTGGCTTCGCATGGAACATTTTCGGCGACGGCAAGACCGTGCTGCGGGGCGGAGCTGGCATATTTCGCGATCAGTTCCCCGTAATCCTGTTCGGTGCCGACCGATTTCTGCCACCTTTCTTCGGCATAAATTCCTATGTCTTTCCCAGTTTTCTCAACCCCCAGAATGCAGTCCTAACGCAGCCGATATACCTTATCGAGACGACGTACCATCCGAAGTTCCCATACGCGCTGCAATATAATCTCAACCTGGAACGGGAAATCGCGCCAGGCACGATTCTGAGAGCGGGGTACTTCGGCGCGCGGGGTAATCACCTCACCCGGGAAGCAGAACAGAACCCTTTCGAACCAGCGTTGGGGCATCGCTACAATCCGAACTTGCCTTCGCCGCTGCAGACGGTGCTGACCGATGCACAATCTTTTTATAATTCCTTCCAACTCTCCGTCTCGAACCAGTCCCTCAAAAGCCTTACTTGGCAGGCGTTCTACACGTTGGCCCATTCCATCGATGATGCTTCGAACAGTTTCCTCATAGAAGCTGTAAATGAACCGCCCGGGTCTCAGAACATTTTCGATCGTAGGGGAAGCCGCGGACGCTCCAGCTTCGATATCCGGCACAATTTCGTCGCGAGCGTCGTTTATGAACTCCCTTTGGGACGCGGAAGTCACTTCGGTGGCTGGGAGATTTCTGGCGTCGCCAGCGTTCACAGCAACGTGCCTTTTACTCCGGTGCTTTCCTTTGATAACGCCGACGCGCAGTCATTAACTATCACCGAAAGACCCAACCTAGCCGGGAATCCTTACGCGGGCATTTGTCCGAACGGCGCCAAGGTAGGGACTCCGACATGCTGGTTCAATCCGGGTGCATTTGCTTTACCGGCTCCCGGTCAGTTTGGCACTGCTGGACGCAATATCCTGCGCGGTCCCGGCTTTGCACAATTTGATCTGGCACTGCGGAAGAGTTTCCAACTGAGGGAAGGCATGAAAATCATGCTAGGAGCCGAAGCGTTCAATCTTCTGAATCATCCGAATTTCGCCGTACCGAGCAACACGCAAAGCCCTCTTACCCTCGGTGGCAACGGAGACGCCATTTTTAAGGATGCAGCGAGCGATTTCGCCAATAACGTCGGCCGGATATTCTCGACTGTCAATACGGCGCGCCAGATTCAGCTGGCCTTTCGCTTCGTTTTCTAAGGGGCAAAGGGTGAGAACATCGAAACCAGATGTTTAAAGACGTAAGTTCGCGCTGGCGACCTCATCATCAAGTTGGCTCGCTCGCTGCCCTAAACCTCCGGGAAGGCTCTTGCTAACCAGATGTGAGGGGTGGAAAATTACGTTCCTGCCGGGATTGGAGCCTTGGCCAGCCCCGCGATGTTGGCCATTTTTATAAGAGATCGCATTCGCGGAGGTCTTCTCCGAACATCAATGAAGTGTCCCGGTGAAGCAGAGGCCAGGCATCGTGGAGATGTCAGAATATACGCGGGAATGTCTTCGTGAGGATGAGGAATTCATCCTGTACCGAGTACGTGCGAGCGCAGCAGAACTGCCTTCTGTTCTCCTGCTGACCCTTGCTTCAATACGCCCCTCACTGGAAAGCCTCAAGAAGATAGAGCACGAATATTCGTTCCGCGACGATTTCGACGAAACATGGGCAGTTCGACCCCTTGCGCTTTCGCAGTTCAACGGACAGAAAGCGCTTGTGCTCGAGGACCCCGGTGGCGAGCCTCTCCATCGTCTCATTCAGGGGCCCGTCGAGACACGTCAGTTCTTGCGTATCGCGATCGGTCTCGCAGCTACGCTCAAGCAATTGCACAAGCGAAAGTTTATCCACAAGGACGTGAAACCCTCCAATGTCTTGGTTGACACCGTGACTGGTCACGTCTGGCTTACCGGTTTTGGCATCACCTCTCGCCTTCCGCGCGAACGTCAATCGGCAGAACCGCCCGAGGTGATCGCGGGAACACTCGCCTACATGGCACCTGAACAGACAGGACGAATAAACCGCTCCATTGATTCGCGCACTGATCTTTATGCCTTGGGGATGACCCTTTACGAGATGTTGACCGGTAGCCTGCCCTTTACGGCTTCGGATCCGATGGAATGGATTCATTGTCACATTGCACGGCATCCGGTGCCACCTCAGGAGCGAGTGAAAAGCGTGCCGGGATGTCTTTCCACGATCGTGATGAAACTGATCGCCAAAACTCCCGAGGAACGCTACCAGACGGCATCCGGCGTGGAGAGTGACCTTCGGCGCTGCCTCGCTGAATGGGAAGCGCACGGGTCGATTGCCGAATTCTCGCCGGGCCAACACGACGTCCCAGATCGCCTACTGATCCCTGAGAGATTGTACGGGCGAGCACGCGAGATCGAGATCCTCCTGAGTGCGTTCGACGATGTGGTAGGCGGCGGTGGGCCGGGTCTGGTGCTGGTTTCCGGATACTCCGGAATCGGCAAATCCGCCTTCGTCAACGAGCTGCACAAGCCGCTGGTTCCTCCGCGCGGTCTTTTTGCTTCGGGCAAGTTCGATCAATATAAGCGGGACATCCCTTACGCGACTCTGGCAAAAGCGGTTCAAACCCTGATCCGCCCTCTTCTGAGTCAGAGCGAAGAAGAGTTGAGCAAGTGGCGCGATGCCCTTCATGAGGCGTTAGACCCGAACGGACAGCTCGTCCTGGAGTTAGTCCCGGAATTGAAATCTATCATCGGAGAGCAGCCGGCCGTTCCGGAACTTCCCGCGCGCGAGGCGCAAAACCGGTTCCACCGAGTATTTCGCCGATTCATCGGTGTATTCGCGCGCCTGGAACATCCTCTTGCCCTGTTCCTCGACGATTTGCAATGGCTGGATGCGGCGACGTTGGACTTAATGGAGGATCTGCTGAGGCAGCGCGACGTGAAGCACTTGCTGTTGATCGGCGCGTACCGGGACAACGAGGTTGGCCCAGCTCACCCTCTGATGATCAAGATTGAGGCGATGCGTCGAGCAGGAGTGGTGCTGCAGGACATCGTGCTAGCACCTCTGACTCGCGAAGACGTGGAGCAACTCGTTGCGCATTCTCTTCATTGTGCTCTCGACGAAGCTCGAGCCCTCGCGGAATTGGTCCACGAAAAGACGACAGGGAATCCGTTTTTCGCAATCCAATTCATTTCAGAGCTTGCCGACGAGGGATTGCTCACTTTCGATCACGGCGAAGGGCGGTGGACCTGGGATGTGAGTCGAATTCGCGCGAAAAACTTCACGGATAATGTAGTGGAGCTGATGGTCGGCAAGTTGAACCGCATGCCAGCCAGCACCCAAAACGCATTGAAGGAACTGGCATGCCTGGGCAACAGCGCGGACTTGGACATGCTGAAAATGGTCTACCAGGACACGAGTGAGGAAATAGAGCTTCAGCTCTGGGAAGCGGTTCTAGCAGGTCTTGTCTTCCGTTTGGAAGATTCTTATCGTTTTCTTCACGACCGTGTGCAGGACGCAGCGTATTCCCTGATACCACTGGAATTGCGGTCCGAAGCTCATCTGCGCATAGGCAGGCTTCTGCTGGCACAGACCCCGACCGAAAAGCTGGACGAGGAGATCTTCGAGATCGTCAATCAGCTGAATCGTGGGTCTGATTTGATGACATCCGCTGCAGATCGTGGAAGATTAGCCGAATTGAATCTGGCCGCCGCCCGGCGAGCGAAGAGTTCGGCCGCGTTTGCGTCGGCCCTAAGCTACCTTACCGTTGCACGCGGATTCCTGTCGGAAAAGACCTGGGACGACAGTTACGATCTCACGTTCGAGATTGAAAGTCTCTTGGCGGAGTGCGAGCTACTGACGGGAAATCCGGCAGCGTCTGAAGATCGCCTGTCGAAATTGCCGCAACATGCGAGGACCCGACATGATCTCGCGGTCGTCACGCGTCTGCAACTCACGGCCTATACGGCTTTGGATCGGAGCAACCGCGGCGTGGAAGTCTGCCTGGAATACCTGCGCAGGGACGGCAATACATGGCCATTGCATCCGACGATCGATGAAGTACGCAGTGAGTATGATCGAATCTGGAGGGTGGTGGGAAGCCGTCAAATTGAGGACTTCCTGACCCTATCCTTGATGACCGACTCGGAAGTCCGGGACGCCATGGACGTTCTGACCGAGGTTGTGACGCCGGCAGTGTTCTTCGATGAGAAACTGTCGTCGTTTCTTCTTTGCCGGATGGTGCTTTTAAGCCTCGAGCATGGCAATACGGACGCGTCGTGCTTCGCCTATGTGTGGTTTGCCATCGTAGCTAGATCGCAGTTCGGTAACTACAAAGACGCATTTCGATTCGGTCGTCTGGGTTATGAACTGGTCGAAAAACGTGGGCTGAGAACCCATGAGGCCCGGACGTTGATGTCGTTTGGAAATATTGTCATTCCGACGGCAAAACACGCCCTGGAAGGTCGTGATCTGGTACGGCGCGCGTTCGATGCTGCCTACCGAAACGGGGATCTGACCTTTACCGCTTATAGTTGGAACCAGTTGACTACGAATTTGTTGGTGGTGGGGGACCCGCTGGCAGAAGCCCTAGCCGAGGGAGAGAAGGGCCTTGCGTTTGCGGAGAAGGCTGGCTTCGGTCTCGTGGTTGACCTGCTGACGGCACAGGTCCAACTAATCCGCACCCTCCGTGGGTTGACTCCAAAATTTGAATGCTTCAACGATGACCATTTTGATGAACTCGAATTCGAACGGCATCTAGCTAGCAACCCGGTCTTGGCGGATCCTGAATTCGGGTATTGGGCTCTTAAGGTCCAGGCCCGCTTCCTTGCCATGGACTATGATTCGGCGGTTCATGCGGCATCGAAGGCGCAACCGCTTCTTTGGTCGGCACCGGCACTACACGAAACGGCAAACTTTCGCTTCTATAGTGCGCTTTCGCATGCAGCAGCATGGGACTCTGCATCTGCTGATGAGAGGCAGGAGCATTTCGCCGCTCTAGCGGCTCACCACCAACAGCTCCACATATGGGCGGAGCATTGCCCGGCGAATTTTGAAAACCGTGTTGCCCTAACGGGTGGAGAAATCGCACGCATAGAGGGCCGCCTGCTCGATGCTGAAGGCCTTTATGAAAAGGCCATCCGCTCGGCGCACGCAAACGGATTTATCCACAATGAGGCGGTTGCCTACGAGGTTGCCGCCCGCTTTTACGCCGCACGAGGCTTCGACAAAATCGCAGATACGTATCTGCGGGAAGCCCGGTACTGCTATCTCTGTTGGGGAGCTGACGGCAAGGTAAGGCAACTCGACCATGTCTATTCCCAACTCAGGAAGGAGCGGCCAGCTCAGGGCACGACGAGCACGATCGTGACGCCGGCCGAATTCTTGGATCTAGCTAAAATAGTCAAAGTCTCCCAAGCAGTCTCGGGCGAGATGGTTTTGGAAAAACTGATCGAGAGGGTCATGCGCGCGTCCGTCGAGCACGCGGGCGCTGAACGGGGGCTTTTGATCCTTGCGCGAGGTGATGAACTGCGGATAGTGGCGGAGGGCACGACCGGCGGAAACGATGTCACGGTGCATCTGCGAGATGCCTCCGTCTCCGCGGTCGGGGTGCCCCAGTCCGTTATTCGCTACGTGATGCGAACTCGTGAGGACGTTATTCTCGACGATGCTACTGAAAGGAATCCGTTTTCAGCCGATCCCTATATTGTTCAGCACGGCGCGCGTTCTATTGTCTGCTTGCCGGTGCTTAATCAGGGCAGGCTCAACGGAGTCATTTACCTGGACAACAACCTGACCGCCCACGTTTTCACTTCTGACCGGATCACATTTCTCAAGGTGCTTGCGTCACAAGCAGCCATCTCGCTCGAGAATACGCGACTCTACCGCGATCTCGAAAATCGTGAAGCGAAGATCCGGCGCCTGGTCGACGCCAACATTCTGGGAATCACGACCTGGAATGTCGAGGGCGCGATCCTCGCGTCCAATGAAGCCTTTCTCCGCATGGTGCAATACGATCATGAAGATGTGGCCGCGGGTCGCGTGCGTTGGAGGGACATGACACCTGCGGACTGGCGCGAGCGCGTTGATCGCGCCTTGGCAAAAGTAATGCAGACCGGGAGCGTACCGCCCTTTGAGTCAGAGTTGTTCCGGAAAGATGGCAGCCGCCTGCCTGTGCTGCTCGCCGGGGCGCTGTTCGAAGAAGGTGGCAAGGAGGGCGTTGCTTTCGCACTTGATTTGAGCGAACAAAAGCGCGCGGACGAGGCATTCCGCCGAAGCGAGAGTTACCTCG
>Ga0210408_10002312_pt1 | contig 18745 bp, 17 predicted proteins | sample IncBWH4MmetaG_FD_155471 | JGI IMG/M metagenome (GOLD analysis project Ga0210408, IMG submission 155471) | Forest soil microbial communities from Barre Woods Harvard Forest LTER site, Petersham, Massachusetts, United States - Inc-BW-H-4-M | ecosystem: Environmental > Terrestrial > Soil >...
CCGGCACCGGCAGTCCGCACGAACCGATCGGCCGCTCGCCGCGGAGCCAGTTCATGGTGACCATCGTGGAGGTCTCGGTGATGCCGTAGCCATCGAGCAGCGGCGTTTTGAATCGCTCCTCGAACGCCCGGTTCAACGTTGCGGGCATGATCGCGCCGGCCGAGATGCATAGCCGGATATTCCCGAGTCGTTCGATGCCGCCCTCCTGGGCCTTGTGCAGCAGATAGTGGAACATGGTCGGCACGCCGGGAAAGACGGTGTACTTCCCGGACTGCATCAGTTCCAGGGCTTGCTGCGGCGAGAATTTCTCCATGATGTGCTCGCTCGCGCCGGCGGCGAGAACGCTGAGCACCGAAAAGTTCAGCCCGTAGGAATGGAAGAGCGGCAGCGGTGAAAGGACGACATCTTTCGCGCTCAGCTCGCAGATCGGTGACCAGCATGCCGCAGCGATCCACAGCATGCCGCGCAGCGACAGCAGGACGCCCTTGGCGCGACCGGTGGTGCCGGAGGTGTAGATGATGAACGAGGAGCGGTCGATGTCGTCGGGATCCAGCGGCGTGTCATCGGCGCCGACCGCCAGATCGGCCATTGCCAAGCCGGCCTGCTGCGCATTCCGGCCCGCATAGATCACTTCAGGCGAGATTCCGGCATCGCGCGCGATCTTCGCGACCAAGTCCTTCCTGGCGGGCGCCGTGACGATGGTCCCGCAGCTTGCGTCCGTCAATCGATAGCTGATTTCGCCTTCTACCGCGTCAAAGCTGATCGGAACGATCACGGCGCCGGCCCGAAGGCCCGCGAAGCACGCTTCGATCCAGTCCACTCCGTTCGGCAGATAGATGGCGATCCGGTCTCCCTCGCGGACGCCCGCTTTCGCCAGGTTTACGGCAATCGCGGCGGTGTTTTTTGCAAGTTGCGCGTAGGTTATCGAGCGCGACGAATCCGAATACGCAACTTGCTCCGGCCGTTGCTTGGCGTGCCGATCGAGAAGCTTCGCGATCGGCGCGATCAGATCCAGGTGCAGCATCGCTCGCCTCCTATCAGATCATGCTGAATCCGCCACTGATACTGATCGTCTGTCCGGTGATCCAACTGCCGGCGTCGGAGGCAAGCAGCGCCACCATCGGCGCGACGTCTGACGGCTGGCCGAGGCGCCGGATCGCATAGGCCTTGACCAGCTTCTCGCGGTTGGCCTCGACCCATGCCTCGTCGTGCGCGGTCTCGATCAGACCCAGCGAGATCGAATTGGCCGTCACGCCCGAACGGCCCCATTCCCGCGCGAGTGACTTCATCAGCGCGATGGTGCCCGCCCGAGCCGCCGCGGCAAGCGCCAATCCGGATTCGCCGACACGCGAAGAGTCTCCCATGATCGAGATGATGCGCCCGCGCCCCGAGGCTTCCAGCAGCGGGCCGGCGCTGTGGCAGCAATTCAACGCGCCGTACAGACAGGTATCGATCTGCTTGCGCCAATCCTCGGTCGTGCTCTCGCTGAAGCGCTTCCGGAACACCAGGCCTGCGTTGTTGACGAGAACGTCAAGCCCGCCGAAGTCGCCCTGGACATTCGCAACGAGTTGCTTGACCACGCCGGCATCGGAGATGTCGGCCTGATAGGCTTTCGCCTTGCCGCCAGCCTTGCCGATCTCGGCGACGACCGCCTCGGCTTCCGCCTGCGAGCCGTGGTAGTTCACGGCCACGGCCGCGCCGGCGGCGGCGAGCGTCTTGGAGATGGCGGCACCGACGTCCCGCCCACCGCCCGTTACGAGGGCAACGCGTCCCTGAAGATCGATCATTTAAGATTTTCCCTTTGCTTTGAGTTTGGCCCGCTCCATGAGCCTGAAGATGCGCTCCGGAGTCATCGGTAGAAGATTGACGTCGATATCGAACGGCGACAGCGCGTCCGCGATCGCGTTGGCGATCGCCGCCGGCGCGCCGATCGTGCCGCCCTCGCCCATCCCCCGGAAACCGCCGGCCACCAGGGACTCGCTTTCGATATGCACGACGTCGATGTCCGGGACTTCGGGCGCCGACGGGATCACGTAGTCAGCGAGACTTGCGCTCAGAAGCTGGCCGTCCTCGTCGTAGACGAGCTCTTCGAAGAGGGCCGCGCCGATCCCCTGCGCCACGCCTCCATGAACCTGGCCGTCGACGATCATGGGATTGATGATTCTGCCGCAGTCTTCCGCAACAACGTATTTGTGGATCTTCACGAAGCAAGTCGCAGGATCGACCTCCACCGCGGCGATGTGGGTGGCGGCAGCAGTCGTGCCGTTGATCGGGTCGTAGGTGAAGCTCGCGCTCAATTCCGCGCGCTCCTCGACCTTCAGCGTCTTCATGTCGGCGTAGACCGCCTTCGCGACCTGCTTGAACGTAACGGCACGGTCCGTGCCGATGACGATCGCCTTCCCGCCGGAAACCTCGATGTCGTCGTGGCTGGCCTCTAGCAGATGCGAGGCGACCCGCTTGATCTTGTCGCGCAACAGCGCCGAGGCATGCTTGGCAGCGCCCCCGCCGAGAACCGCGCTGCGGCTCGCGTAGGTGCCGGTCGACATCGGCACCCCGTCGCTGTCACCCTGGATGACGCGGATGTCCTCGAAATTCGCACCCAGATCGTCGGCGATGATCTGGGCCAGCGTCGTTTCGAGCCCTTGGCCATGGGACGCGACCCCGAACGCCGCGGTGATGGCGCCGGTCGAGTCGATGGAGATCTTCGCCGTCTCCGAACCGGTATTGATCGGCATTCCAGGGGCAACCGCGATGCGCGATCCGATGCCGGTCAGCTCGGCATAGGTCGCGATGCCGATACCGAATAGTCGCCCGTCGTCGCGCGCATCGGCTCGCCGGACCCGAAGTTTCTCGTAGTCGGCGGCTTGGCCGGCCGCTTCGAGGCACTCGACGAAACCGGTCTTGTCCCAGATGATTCCGGATGCGACCCGATACGGAAACTCCTCCGCACGGACGAGATTGCGCCGGCGGATCTCCATGGGATCGAGACCGAGCGCCTTGGCGCCGAGATCCATCAACCGTTCCGCAACGAAGGTCGAGATCGGTCGCCCGACCCCGCGGTATGGTCCGGTTGGAGGCTTGCAGGTGGCGACGCCCCGCACAGCGCCACGATAGGACCGGATCTTGTAGGGGCCGGGAAGGAAACTGACGACCTGGACCGGCTCCAGGCCGCAGGTCCACGGATAGATCGAATAGGCCCCGATATCTCCGAGGACGTCGGCCTCAAGGGCGATCGCGATGCCGTTCTCGTCGAATCCCATCTCGGCATCGACGATCTCGGCGAACGCCTGACTGCTGCTGCTGATGTCCTCCAGGCGGTCCGCGGTCCACTTGAGGGAGCGCCCGAGCTTGCGGGCCGCGATGCAGATCAGCAGTTCCTCCGGATAGAGCGAGCCCTTCGATCCGAAGCTGCCGCCCACGTCCGGCGCGACCACCCGCAAGCGACTGCCGGGAAGGCCGAGGGACTCGGAAATCGCGTCGCGCACGATGCCGGGGATGTTCGAGGAGGTATAGAGCGTGATGGCACCACGCGCGGCGTTGTATTCCGCCGTGTAGCTGCGGGGCTCCATCGCGAGCGGCGCCTTGCGGGTCATCTCGAAGCGGCCGCTCACCCGGACGGCGGCGCTTTTCAGGTCCGCCTCGACGTCGCCTTTCTTGAATTCGCGGGCGATCAGTACGTTCGTGCCGGCCTCTTCGTGCAACAACGGAGCGTCCTCCGCCATCGCCTTCTCGCTGCGTGCGACCGTCCCCAGCGGCTCGAACTCGATCTCGATGAGCTCGAGCGCGTCTTCCGCGAGATACCGAGATGTCGCGACGATCGCCGCGACGGCCTCGCCAACGTATCGCACCTTGCCGCAAGCCAGCGGCACGATCGGCGTCGCGTAATAATTGGCCATCCGCGAGAACGGAATCACCGGCTTGAAATCGTCGGCGATGTTCTCCGCGGTGAACACGGCGATGACGCCCGGCGCTGTCTGCGCCGCCGCCGTGTCGATACGCAGGATCCGCGCGTGAGGCTGTTCGCTGCGGCGGAAGGCGACGTGCAACGCCCGATCCGGCTTGCGATCGGCGGCATATTCGCCGCTGCCCGTCAGAAGCCGTGGATCCTCCGTGCGCTTGATCGGGGCGCCGACGTGCCGAGGGCGCAGCACGTCCGCCGGCCGTGCGAGGCTGTCCTTACTCATAGCCCACGTTTCCCTTGCGCAGGCTCTGCCATTGTTGGTCGTCATGGCCGCAGATGACGGTCGCTCCGCACTTCTCGATCCGTCTCACCTCCTCGAACGACTTCAGCAGCGCTTCCGCATTCCAGGTGTTGCGCGGCGCGGTATCGGTATCGAGGCTATGCCGCAAACTGATCGCATCTGAAGCCAGCAGGAATTGGCCCGCACGATCGAGGCTGACCAGCGCACCGAGCGTGCCTGGCGTGTGACCGGGTAGCGGCACCAGCACGACGCGGGCGTCGCCGAAGAGGTCCTTCTCGCCGTTCACGGTTTCCATGGGCTGTCCGCAATCCCAGTCCGCCCGAAGGTAGCCGGCGTTTTCCGCGCCCGGAGCCTTCGCGGCCTCGAGCTCCTTGGCGTGGGCCAGGATCGTCGCCTTCCCAAAGAACTGGTTGCAGCCGCAATGGTCCGTATGGAAATGGGAGTTCACGACGATGTCGATGTCGTCGGGCCCAAGTCCGACACGGGCAAGGCTGGGCAGCAACATCTCGTCCGCCCCCATGATCGGCTTCATCACCTTCGCGAGCGGCCCCCAGCGCTCTTCGGCCTGGTCCACCACCGACGGATGGCACCCTGTATCGAACAGCACGTTGCCCTGCTTGTGTCTGATCAGGGCACAGCTCACCGGCAGGTCGATCGTCTCGCTGCGGTCCGCACTCGGGACGTAGATGCTCTTCTTCATGCGAAGACGCCCTGCCGAAAGGAAGTTGAGCTTCATCATGCTTGCTTCCGGCGGATGGCGGCGGCGCTCCTGATCGCGGCTACGATGTTCTGGTAGCCGGTGCAGCGGCAGAGATTTCCGGACAGGCCTTCCCTGATCTCCTCGTCGGTCGCGAGCGGATATTTGCGGAGCAGATCTTCGCCCGTCATCAGCATGCCGGGCGTGCAGAAGCCGCACTGGAGGCCGTGATGCTCGCGGAACTGCTGCTGCAGCACGTTGAGTGCTGCCGGCGTTCCCAATCCCTCGACCGTGCTGATCTCGGCACCGTCGGCCTGCACGGCGAGCATCAGGCAGGATCGCACGCTGTCGCCGTTCATCAGCACCGTGCACGCTCCGCAGACGCCATGTTCGCAGCCGACATGCGTCCCGGTCAATCCGAGCGTCTCGCGCAGAAAATCGGACAAGAGAAGACGCGGCTCGACGCCGGAAACGCGCTGTCTGGTCCCGTTGACCGTCACGGATACGTTCACCGTCATCGCAGGATCACCCTTTCGCTGCCAACGCCGTCCGCATGGCCCGCTTGGCCAACTCGCCGAGCAGATGTTTTCTGTATTCAGCGGAGGCGTGCAGGTCGCTGTTGGGAGTGACGCTGGACGTCACCAATTCGGAGAACCGATCCGGCGTGCGGCCGTCGACGTCGATTTCACCGAGCCGCTCCTCGACGCCTGCGAGCCGCAGCGGCGTATCGGCCACGCCCATTACCGCGACGCGCGCGCCCTCGATCCCGGACCGGCCGCGTCGGATCGACACGGCGATGCTCGCGAGGGCGAAATCGCCGAAGCGACGCGCGATTTCTTCGAATGCCCATCCGTCGTATTGCAGGATCGGGAATTCGATCTCCACGACGATATCCTCAGGCTCGAGGCAGTTCGTCAGAGCATCGACGAAGAAGTCTCTCGCCGCGATCGCGCGCCGGCCGGCCGGTCCCTGCACCGTGAGGCTGGCGTCGTAGAACATGGCCATCATCGGCAATTCGGCCGCCGGATCCGCGTGCGAAAGGCTGCCGCCGATGGTCCCACGGTTGCGGATCGCCAGATGCGCCACATGGCGCATGGCCGCCGACATCACCGGCAGCTTGGCCGCAATCAGCGGCGAGTGTTCGATCTCGCAATGACGCGTCAGTGCGCCGATCGCCACGCTGTGGCCGCGCAGTTCGATGAACGACAGGTCCTTGATGCCGTTCAGGTCAACCAGCACCGTGGGCCGCGCCATCCGGAAGTTGAGCAGCGGCAACAGGCTTTGGCCTCCGGCAAGGACCTTTCCCTCGCCGTTGGCCGCCGCGAGCGCTTGCACGGCGGCGTCCAGCGTCGTCGGCGCGAAATATTCAAACCTGGCAGGCTTCATCGACGTCGCCCTTCAAGGCCGGTTTCCTTCCGTGCCTGGCCATCGTTATTCGCCGCGAAATCGCGGAGGCCTTTTTTCCGCGAAGGCCCGTCGGCCTTCCCTAAAATCCTCGCTGTCCGAGGCGGCATCGATCAGCCGCTGCGCGGCGGTCAGATCGAGCGTACCCGCCCCCATGGAGAGGCCGTTCAGCATGAACTTCGCGCCCGCGATCGAAAGCGGCGCATTCGCCGCCAGGCACTCGACGAATTGCTCGGCCGCGAGTCCAGCATCGTCATGAACCTCGTCGATCAATCCCACCGATCTCGCCTGCTCGGCGGGGTAGCGGTCGCCCGAGTACAGGATACGTTTGGCGTTGGCGATGCCGACAAGCGCCGACAGCCGCTGAACGCTTCGAACACCGTACACGATGGAAAGTTTGGCCGATGGAATTCCGACGGTCGCGGACCGATCGGCGAAACGAAAATCGCATGCCAGGGCGAGATGGCAGCCTCCGCCCAGACAATAGCCGGAGATCGCGGCGACCACCGGCTTTCCCAGCTCGGCAATCGCCGCCGAGCACGCGTCGACGGCGACTTCGTATTCGGCGCTTTGTTGCCTGTCGTTCCGGATCTTATCGAACTCGGAGATGTCGGCGCCGACGCTGAAATCCTTTCCATTGCCCGTCAACACCACCGCGCGCAGATCCCTGTCGGCGGCGAAGCGCGAGAAGGTATCCGCCAGTTCGCGCCACATCGCCAGCGTGACGGCGTTCCTTAACGAGGGTCTGTTTAGGGCGACATGCGCGATGCCGTCTCGCCGCTTGATGTCGATCTCTTCCAGCATGGCTCCTCTCGCGCCGAACCGCACGAACGTCGGACAGTCCATCGCGGCCACGTTCGGGACGTCGCTCGAACGTCCCGAAGTCACTTGCATAAGTAGACTAATTCATCTCGACCCGTCAAGTCGGTCGCGAGATCGCGCGGGGGCCGTCTTGCTTTAAGCTCTTCGGCACTGCTCAGGGGGTATTGTTTTGCGCGCGCTCCGTTCGGCGCGTATCACATTAGTTCTATCTAGGTTTTCTTTGATCTCCCGGTGCACATCGTGCACACGCCGCTTATCCGATTGAAGAACTTTAGCTCTCGTTCCAATCCATCACTGGATCGTTCGCGACCGATTTGCATAATTGAGTCCCCCGCGTCGCGTACGACTCCGTCGTCTTTACGCGGCGACTTTCCTCCTGCCGCTTTCACGAACGGCATTGCTGGCCGAATTGTCGGCAGCAAAAAGCCCTTGAAAACGATGTGTTTTCAAGGGCTTTGTCTGGTTGCGGGGATAGGATTTGAACCTATGACCTTCAGGTTATGAGCCTGACGAGCTACCGGGCTGCTCCACCCCGCGATAAACCGTTGCGCGCCTTGAGAGAAAACCGATGACGAGACGGCTCGAAGCTGGCGGCCAAAGCGCGCCGATCGACCCCGTCCAAAAGGCTTCCTGAGAAGGCAACCCCGGGCCTCAGCCTTAGAGGGTGCGGGCGGTATGTACCAACGCAAGTCCGCTTTGGAAAGGGCTGAAGCTCCGTTTTTTCCGGTTTTGTGACAGCCGGATCATGTCAAAAACCCCTCAAAACGAGCGCTCTTGCCAGAAGTTCCACAAAGGCCCAGCCTTGGCGCAACGAACGGCCGGGAAGCGCCTCGGCGCCGAACCCGCAAAATAGGGGGAAGACGCGTGGCGGACATATTCGATTTCGTGGTGGTGGGTGGCGGTTCTGGCGGTTGCGCGGTGGCGGGCCGTCTTTCGGAGGATCCAAAGACGTCGGTGGCGCTGCTCGAGGCCGGCGGCAAGGACGACAATTGGGTGGTGACCACGCCCGGCGCTCTGGTGCTGATGGTCTCAGGCCGAGTCAACAACTGGGCGTTCGACACGATGCCGCAGAAGGGCCTCCAGGGGCGCATCGGCTATCAGCCGCGCGGCAAGGGCCTCGGCGGCTCGTCCGCCATCAATGCCATGGTCTATATCCGCGGCCACCGCCGCGATTACGACCAGTGGGCCTCGCTCGGCAACACCGGATGGTCCTATGCCGACGTGCTGCCCTACTTCAAACGCTCGGAAGACAATTCCGAACTCGAGGGCGAATATCATGGCAAGGGCGGCCCGCTCCGTGTCTCGGGATCGCGCTCTGACAATCCGGTCCGGGAAATTTTCCTGCAGGCCGCGCGCGAGGCGCAGTTCCGCATCCGCGAGGATTTTAACGCCGAGGACCAGGAAGGCCTCGGCACCTACCAGCTCACGCAGAGCAAAGGCGAGCGCTGGAGCGCGGCGCGCGGCTATATTCACCCGCACATGGGATCGCGCGCCAACTTGCGCGTCGAGACCAGGGCGCATGCGACAAAAATCCTGTTCGAGGGCAAGCGCGCGGTCGGCGTCGAATATCTTCAAGGCAAGGAGACAAAACAGATTCGCGCCCGTCGCGAAGTGATCCTTGCCTCCGGCGCATTCCAGTCGCCGCAGCTCTTGATGCTCTCCGGCGTCGGCGATCAGGGCGCGCTGGCAAAGCACGGCATCGCGAGCGTGCATCATCTGCCCGGCGTCGGACAGAACCTGCAGGATCATCCCGACTTTGTGTTCGGCTTCACCTCCGACGCGCCGTACTTCGCCGGCCTGTCTTTCTCCGGCATCGCGCGCATCTTCAAGGGAATTGCGCAATACCGGCGCGAGCGGCGCGGACCGATGACGTCAAACGTTGCCGAATGCGGCGGCTTCCTCAAAACCCGCCCCGACCTCGAGGTGCCCGACATCCAGCTGCATTTCTGCATGGCGATGGTGGCCGATCATGGCCGCAAGCCGCGCTGGGGCACCGGCTTTTCATGTCACGTCTGCCTATTGCGCCCCAAGAGCCACGGCAGCGTCTGGCTGCAAAGTGCGGACCCATTCGCTGCACCCGCGATCGATCCGAATTTTCTCGGCGAGGAAGCCGACGTTGATGCCATGGTCGCGGGCTTCAAGATGACCAAACGGCTGCTTGATGCCCCCGCGCTCAAGGCGCTGCAAACCTCCGATGTCTTCACCGCGGGCGTCGAGAGCGATGCCGATATTCGAAAAACCCTGCGCCAATGTGTCGACACCGTTTACCACCCGGTCGGCACCTGCAAGATGGGCGTCAATGACCCGATGGCCGTGGTCGATCCGAAGCTCAGGGTTTACGGCCTGCAAGGCTTGCGCGTGGTCGATGCCTCGATCATGCCGACCCTGATCGGCGGCAACACCAACGCGCCGACCATCATGATCGGCGAGAAGGCCGCCGACATGATCAAGGCCGAGGTGCGAGCCTCGTCATCCTGAGGTGCGAGCCTCTTCGGCGAGCCTCGAAGGATGACGAACGAACAAGCGGCCATCTTTCGAGACGCGCGTAGGCGCGCTCCTCAGGATGACGGGAGCGAGCGCGGAAGCAGCCTCAATTCAGCAAAAACCCGCCATCCACCGTCACCACGCTGCCGGTCATGTAGCGCGATGCGTTCGACGCGAGCAGCAGGATCGCACCGTCGAGATCGGATTCGGCACCGACCCGGCGCTGCGGTATCCGTTTTGTCAGCTTCTCGCCCGCGGGCGTTGCCCAGAACGCGTGGTTCATCTCGGTGTCGATATAGCCAGGCGCGAGTGCATTGACGCGGATGCGGTTACCCGCGAGCTCCAGCGCCATCGCCTTGGTCGCCTGCACGATCCCCGCCTTCGAGATCGTGTAGGGCGAGAGGAATTTCATCACGGTGATGCCGAGCACGGAGGCGATATTGACGATGTTGCCTTCCTGCTTGCGTGCGATCATCCGCCGCGCCATCTCGGTCGCCAGGAAATACGCGCCCTTCAGATTGGCGTTGATGACGGCGTCCCAGTCGGCCTCGGTCTGGTCGGTCGACAGCTTTTCGATGGCAATGCCGGCGTTGTTGATCAACACGCTGATCGGGCCAAGGGCTGCCTCCGCGGCATCGAGTGCCTTGCCGATCGAAGCGACATCCGTGACGTCCATCTGCACGGCGGCGGCGCGGCCGCCCTTGCCCCTGAGTTCCTCTTCGAGCGCTTTGAGTTTCGCAACCTGGCGCGCCGCCAGCACCACGGCAGCGCCATGCGCGGCCAGGACGCGCGCGAATTGCCGCCCCAACCCCTGGCTTGCGCCGGTGATGAGGATGATTTCTTTACGAAGGTCGAATAGGTCAGACATGATGGAAGTCCAAAACCGAACGCGCCCATTGATACAGACGATTTTAGCGATCGCAAACCGGTTTCATTGACCAAGCGCCGCCACGACGAGCAGGCAGAGAACAAGCCGTCATGAACAACTTCGATATCGCCGTCTATGCCGGACTGGTCATTGCCATGGTCTCTGGTTTCAATACCGGGCTGTTGCGCAGCGCAATCACGATCCTCGCCTACCTGATCGCAGCACCGATGGCCGTGTGGGCGATATCGGCGATCGCGCCGCAAATCTCAGGTGCGGGCGCCTCGCCGCTCACCCAGAATTGGGGACTGTTCCTGGGCACGTATCTCGCGATCGGTATCGGGATCGCAAAGCTGATGCGCATCACGCTGGACGAGACCATCGGATCGGAAGCCGGCCTCGGCGATCGCCTTGCCGGCGCAGCCCTTGGCGCGGTGCGCGTCGGCCTGGTGGCGACCACGGTGGTGCTGATCTTCGACCAGCTCGTCCCCGGCGATCGCCAGCCGGCGTTCCTAAACGGTTCGCAACTGCGGCCGCTATTTTCAGCCGTCGGGCAAAAAGGCTTCAAGTCGCTGCCGCCCGAGGTCACCGCCACCATTGACCGCCTGAAGAAAGAGCAGCGGATCTAGGCCCTATCCGCTCAACCATTACCCTCCCCGGCATGCAATTCGGTCTCTTATCAGGGCCGTCGAGGTTGGCTAAAGTAGCCTGACCTTCAAAACACCTGACCGCAAAAACAACTGACCGAACGGGAGTGAAACAGTGGATCTTGGGATCAAAGGCCGCCGCGCCATCGTCTGCGCATCGAGCAAGGGACTGGGCCGCGCCTGCGCGATCGCGCTGGCCAATGAAGGCGTGCACGTCACGCTGACCGCACGCGGCGCCGAGGCGCTGAAAAAGACCGCCGACGAAATACGCAAAGCCAATCCCGGCGTGACGGTGACGGAGATCGTCGGCGACATCACGACATCAGCCGGGCGCGAAGCCGTGCTCAAAGCCTGTCCCGATCCGGATATTCTGGTCAACAATGCCGGCGGCCCGCCGCCCGGCGACTTCCGCAACTGGACCCGCGACGACTGGATCAAGGCGATCGACGCCAACATGCTGACCCCGATCGAGCTGATCAAGGCCACCGTCGACGGCATGATGGCGCGAAAATTCGGCCGCATCGTCAACATCACCTCGGCGGCGGTGAAGGCGCCGATCGATATCCTCGGCCTCTCCAACGGCGCGCGCACCGGCCTGACCGGCTTCGTCGCCGGCCTCTCGCGCAAGACCGTGATCAACAATGTCACCATCAATGGGCTGTTGCCGGGACCGTTCGAGACCGACCGCCTGCGCGGCGTGGCGAAGGCCGAAGCCGAGAAGCGCGGCATCACGCCTGAGCAGGTGCAGGCCGAGCGCGCAAAACTCAATCCCGCCGGACGCTTCGGCGACCCCGAGGAATTCGGCTTGGCTTGCGCCTTCCTGTGCGGCGCCAAGTCCGGCTTCATCACCGGACAGAACATCCTGCTCGATGGCGGCGCTTTTCCGGGAACGCTGTGAGGGCCGTCTGGTACGAACGCACCGGACCTGCCGGCGAGGTCCTGACGTCGGGCGAGATGTCGACGCCTGTCGCCGGACCGGGCGAGGTTCGCGTCCGGCTGGAGGCTTCCGGGGTCAATCCGGCCGATACCTACCGCCGCGCCGGCACCTCACGCGCGATGGAATATCCGCGCGTGATCCCGAACAGCGACGGCGCGGGGATCGTCGACCAGGTCGGCAGTGGCGTCACGCGGCTGAAGGCCGGCCAGCGCGTCTGGCTGTTCAACGGCCAGCGCAACGGCCGCGCCTTCGGCACGGCGGCCGAATATATCGCGCTGGCAGAACATCTGGTGACCGCCTTGCCGGATGATCTGTCGTTCGCTCAAGGCGCGACGCTCGGCATTCCCTGCATGACCGCGTGGTGCTCGCTGTTTTGCGATGGGCCGATCGTGGGACAGACGGTGCTGGTCACCGGCGGCGCCGGCGCGGTCGGCCACTATGCCGTACAGCTCGCCAAATGGGGCGGCGCCACGGCGATCGCGACCGTCAGTTCGGCCGCCAAGGCCGAGCAGGCGCGGTTGGCCGGCGCCGATCTCGTCATCAATTACAGAAGTGAAGACGTTGTAGCCAAGGCGCTTGATTTCACCGGCCAGCGCGGGGTGAACCGTGTGGTTGATGTCGATTTCGGCGGCAATCTCGCAACCACGCTGAAACTGATGGCGATGAATTCCACCATCGCGATCTACGCCACCAACGGCAACCGCAACCCCGTGGTGCCAGTGCGCGAATTGATGGAGCGTTGCATCGCTCTGCGTTCGCTGGTGCTGCCTGCGCTGCCACCGCCCTTGCATGCGGCAACGCAGGCCGACATCACGAAATGGCTCGCGGCAGGACCGCGCCTGCACAATATCGCCGGGCAGTTTGCGCTAAACGACACCGTGCAGGCGCATCTTGCGGTGGAGAAAGGCGACAAGCTCGGCACCGTCATCGTCGACTGCGCGCGCTAAGAGAGGAATCGCTTTGGATGCACTGGAAGGTCGGCAAGGTCAAAATCACCAAGGTGGTCGAGCTCGAAACCGTCGGCTCGACGCGTTTCATCCTGCCGCTCGCGACCAACGAAGAGATCCGCAAGCTGCCCTGGCTGATCCCTCATTTTGCCAATGAAGAAGGCCGGCTGAAAATGTCGATCCACTCGCTGGTGGTAGAGACGCCTTCGCGCCGCATCGTGGTCGACACCGGGCTCGGCAACGACAAGCAAGGCCGCAACGTGCCGACCTGGAATAACCGCAGCGGGCCGTTTTTGGAAACCCTCACGCAGGCAGGCTTTCCGCCCGACAGCATCGACACCGTGCTGTGCACGCATCTGCATGTCGACCATGTCGGCTGGAACACCAAACTCGTCGGCGGCCAATGGGTGCCGACCTTCGCAAACGCGCGCTATGTGTTCGGCAAGACCGAATACGAGCACTGGCGCGACCACAGCGACGAGCCGGACAAGGCCGCCGTGTTCAACGATTCCGTGAAGCCGATCATCGACGCCGGCAAGGCCGAGCTGATCGCCAGCGACCACCGGCTGTGCGAGGAGATCACCATGATCCCGACGCCTGGTCACAGCCCGGGCCATATGAGCATCCTCATCCAATCCGGCGGCGAGGAGTGCCTGCTGACGGGGGACGTTGCCCATCATCCCTGCCAGATGGCGCATCTTGACTGGTCGTCGACGGCCGATTCCGATCCCGTGCAATCGGCGGCGACGCGGCGGCAATTGTTCTCGCGTTTTGCCGATGCAGCGACGCTCGTGATCGGCGGGCATTTTTCCGCCGCCCACATCAGGCGTGACGGTGATGCCTTCAAATTCATCGTCTAGCAGCCCAGCAATCCAGCTGCGGCAGTTGAATTTCCCCGCGCCCTGTTCCATGAAGCGTGCCAGGAAAGCCCGATAATCCTCAAGAAACCCCGAAGGGAGTGAAAAATGAAGCTTGTTCGTTATGGTGAAAAGGGTGCGGAAAAGCCCGGCCTGATCGATAAATCCGGCCAATTGCGCGACCTGTCGGCGCATCTGAAGGAGCTCGATGGCGCCGCCTATGCGCCGGCCTCATTGAAGAAGCTGGCCGAACTCGACACCTCCAAGCTTCCCGCCGTCAGCGGCAAGCCGCGGCTCGGCGCCCCCGTCACCGGCATCTCGAAATTCGTCGCCATCGGGCTGAACTATAGCGACCATGCCAAGGAAACCGGAAATCCGATCCCGTCCGAGCCGATCTTCTTCCTCAAGGCCAATACCGCGCTGTCGGGTCCGAACGACGCGGTCGAGAAGCCGCGCGGCTCCACAAAGCTCGACTGGGAAGTCGAGATCGCCGCCATCATCGGCAGCCGCGCCAAATACGTCTCGGAGGCCGACGCGCTCAACCATGTCGCCGGCTATTGCATCTGCAACGACGTCTCCGAGCGCAATTTCCAGATCGAGCGCCTCGGTCAATGGACCAAGGGCAAGTCGCACGACACCTTTGGGCCGGTCGGCCCATGGCTTGTCACCAAGGACGAAATCGCCGACGTGCAGAAACTGTCGATGTGGCTCGACGTCAACGGCAAGCGCCGCCAGACCGGATCGACCGCGACCATGATCTTCTCGATGGCGAAGTGCGTTTCCTATGTGTCGCAATTCCTGACGCTGATGCCCGGCGACGTCATCACCACCGGCACGCCTCCGGGCGTCGGCACCGGCATGAAGCCGCCGCAATTCCTCAACGTCGGCGACGTCGTCACGCTCGGCATCGAAGGGCTCGGCGAGCAGCGGCAGGAGATTGTCGCGGCGTGAGGCAGCCTTTGCTAGTCACCGTCATTGCGAGAGCGTAAGCGACGAAGCAATCCAGACTTACTTTACGGCTTTCTGGATTGCTTCGCTGCGCTCGCAATGACGCCATACGTTTGAGCGTTGCTTGAAGGAATAATCCAAATGAAACTCACCTTCTCTCCCGCCTCGCCCTTTGCCCGCAAGGTGCGCATTGCGGCGATCGAGCTTGGCCTGATCGACAAAATAGAATTCGTGCCGACCACGGTCGCGCCGGGAACGCCGAACGATGAATATTCGCGCGTCACGCCGGTGAAGAAGTTGCCGGTGCTCATTCTCGACAATGGCGAGGTCATCCTCGATTCCTATGTGATCGTGGAATATCTCGATGAGCTCGCCGGCGGGGGAAAGCTCATTCCCGCTTCTGGGCCGGCACGCTGGAAGGTCAAGAGCGACCATTCGCTGTTGCAGGGCATGCTCGATTCCATGCTGCTGTGCCGCTACGAGAACATGGTGCGGCCGGAAGGCTCGCGCTGGAAGGCGTGGTCCGACGACCACTGGAATCGGGCCTGGATGGGCATGGCACGGTTCGAGGCGCGCGACGACGTGCTGTCGGGCCCGCTTTCGATCGCGCAGATCGCGCTCGTTTGCGTGCTCGGCTATGCCGATTTCCGCTTCGCCGATTGCGGCTGGCGCAAGGCCTGTCCGAAACTCGACACCTTCCATCGGAAGATGCTGGAGCGGCCGTCGGTGAAGGTCTCGCTACCACCGGCGGCCTAACAGGAAGACCGCGCCATGAACCTCAAATTGACCAGCCTCAAATTGACCGCGGGCGATCTCACCATTCACCGCATCATCGAGCAGGAAACTACCTTTCTGCCCGCGCTCGATATGCTGCCCGGCCTGACGCCGGAGCGGCTTGCCGAGAACAAGCCGTGGATGAAAAAGGCCGGTGCGATCGACGACAGCGACACACTGATCCTGTGTTTCCAGTCCTACATCGTGAGGACGCCGCACCACACCATTCTGATCGATAGCTGCATCGGCAACGACAAGCCGCGGCCGCTGCGCCCGAAATGGAATATGAAGACCGACGACACCTATATGCGGGGGCTCAACGCCGCCGGCTTCTCGGTTGGCGACATCGATTTCGTGATGTGCACGCATCTGCATGTCGATCATGTCGGCTGGAACACACGGATGGAAAACGGGCGCTGGGTGCCGACCTTCCCAAGCGCGCGCTACGTGTTCGCCAGACGCGAGTTCGACTATTGGACCGAGCAGAACGCGAAGACGCCGGTACCGCCGTTCGGCGACAGCGTGCTGCCGGTCGTCGAGGCGAGACAGGCCGAGATCGTCACCAACGATCACCAGATCGGCGATCACATGCGGATCCTGCCGACGCCGGGCCACACGCCGGGGCACGTCGCCTTCAGCTTCGGCAAGACCAAGGATTTAGCCGTGTTCTCGGGCGACCTGATGCATACCCCGTTGCAGACCCGCTATCCGGAATTGTCACCGAAATTCGACGTCGATCCCGTGCAGGCGGCCGCGACGCGGCAGAGCTTCCTCGAGCGTTATTGCGACACCGATACGCTGTGCTGCACCGCGCATTTCCCCTCGCCCTCGACGGGAAAGATCCGCCCTCATCCGGGCGGCGGATTTAGTTGCGAGGCGGTGGCGGCTAGCTAAGGTGCTCGTTTCACCTCGCCCCGCTTGCGGGGAGAGGTCGGATTGCGAAGCAATCCGGGTGAAGGGGACTCTCCAAGGACTGTACTCGCGGAGAAAGCCCCTCACCCCAGCCCTCTCCCCGCAATGAACGGGGAGAGGGAGAAGCAAGCTCACTCGAACAGGCTCGGCGTGTGATTGACGACGGCGCCTTCGATCTCAAGCATCTTGAGCTTGGTCACTACGCCGCCATTGGCGGAAAATCCGCCCGGCTTGTTGCCCGCCGCAAGCACGCGGTGGCAGGGCACCACGATCGGGCAAGGGTTGCGCCCGAGCGCCTGACCGACGTCGCGTGACAATTCCACGCCGCCGAGTTTTTTGGCGATATCGCCATAGGTCATGGTCTTGCCCGGCGGAATGCTGCGGGCGATATCGTAGACGCCGCGATTGAACTCCGGCACCCCGTCGAGATCGAGCACGACGCCCGAAAGGTCGTTCGGCTTGCCGGTCAGCAGCTCCTTGATCGCCTCGATCACGCGCCCCACCTCCAGGGTGGGCTTGGCTTCCGGGATATCGCCATTGCGCTGGAGGATGCGCTTGCGGGTCTTTTCCTCGTTGCTCATCGGCAGTTGCACGCCGCTGATGCCGCGCTCGCCCCACACGATGCCGCACGGTCCGATCGCGGTGTCGAAGATTGCAAAGCTTTGTCCGGTCATGGCTCGCTCCAACTCTTTCAAGTTCTTTTGCTTTGAGCTTGATGCTGAGCCTTGTATCTAGGCTTGGAGAATGTTGCTATCCACCCGGATTCCGACAAATCTCATACTGTTCCAAAGCTTTTCGAGCGCGCAACCTCAGCCCCGCAGCCCGCCTCCCTTTTTCACAGGTCCACGACGAGTTCCCAAAAAAATGCAAACGCTCCGCGTCAACGGCCATGACATGGCCTATCTCGAGGTTGGCGAAACCAAGCAAGGCCCGCCGCTGGTCTGCGTGCACGGCTCGCTCTGCGATTTTCGCATCTGGTCGGTAGTGCTGGGACCGCTCACCCGAAAACACCGCGTAATCGCGGTCAGCTTGCGGCATTTCTTTCCCGACCATTGGGACGGCCGTGGCGATACCTATTCGGTCGCGCAGCACGTCGCGGATATGATTGCCTTTATCGAGCAACTCGGCGAGAGCCCGGTCGACCTGATGGGGCATTCCCGCGGTGGCCACGTCTCGTTCCGCCTCGCGCAGCGGCGGCCCGATCTGTTGCGCAAGCTGATCCTGGCCGAGCCCGGCGGCGAGCTCGACGCCACGCTCGATCCGGCATTCGAACCCGGTCCCTCGCCGCTGGCGGCGCGGGTCGCAGCCGCGGCCGCGAAAATCGCCGGCGGCGACGTCGAGGACGGGTTGACGATGTTTTTTGACGCGGTCGAGGGTCAAGGCGCCTGGGCGCGGCTGCCGGCGACGCCAAAACAGCAGCTGCGCGACAACGCGTTTACGCTGATCGGACAGGCCCGCGACCGGCGTCCGCCATTCTCCAGGTCGGATGCGGAATCGATCAAGACGCCGACGCTGTTCATCGGCAGCGCCAACACCAAGGGCATGCTGCCGAAGGTGCTGCATACGCTGGCGGCTCATGTTCCGAACTCAAGGACCGCGATTATTCCCAACACTACGCATCCGATGTTCGAGCAGGCGCCGCAGAAATTCTGCGAGATCGTGCTTGATTTTCTCAAGGCTTGATCGCCATGCAAACGCTGCGCGTCAACGGATACGACATGGCCTATCTCGAAGTCGGGAACGGCCCGCCGCTGGTCTGCGTGCACGGCACGCTCGGCGATTTTCGTACCTGGTCGGCTGTGATGGGGCCGCTGTCGAAACGGTTTCGCGTGATCGCGGTCAGCTTGCGCCACTTCTTTCCCGAACATTGGGACGGCATCGGCGACGATTACCGGATGAGCCAGCATGTCGCCGACGTGATCGGCTTCATCGAGCAAATCGAGCCGAAGCCGGTGAACCTGATGGGGCACTCGCGCGGCGGGCACATCTCGTTTCGGGTCGCAGAGGCGCGGCCAGAGCTGTTGCGCAAATTGATATTGGCCGAACCGGGCGGCGACCTCGATGCGACGCTCTCTCCTTTGGCTGAGCCTCCCGTACCCTCCGCGATCGGCGCGCGCATCATGACGTCGGCCGAGAAGGTCAAAGCCGGCGATATCGAGGGCGCGTTGCGGAACTTTTTCGACGGGCTCGACGGCGACGGCGCCTGGGCTCGATTGCCGGCGGCGGCGAAGCAGCAATTGCGCGACAAT
>Ga0210408_10002313_pt1 | contig 18715 bp, 14 predicted proteins | sample IncBWH4MmetaG_FD_155471 | JGI IMG/M metagenome (GOLD analysis project Ga0210408, IMG submission 155471) | Forest soil microbial communities from Barre Woods Harvard Forest LTER site, Petersham, Massachusetts, United States - Inc-BW-H-4-M | ecosystem: Environmental > Terrestrial > Soil >...
CCTGCTCAAAACTCATCGTGCCCCAGCGGTCGAGCAGGGTGTACCAGGCATCCACCACACCCGGCAGCCCGCCGGAGAGCAACCCATCGCTCTCGGGAATTTTGCCGCCGCTGTTCTTCTCGTACCACTCGATGGTGGCCAGCTTGGGAGCGCGTGGTTCAGCGTTTACCGAATAGACTTTCTTTTCACGCGCGTTGTAGATCAGCAGGACAGCGTCGCTGCCAACCCCGTTCAGTGAGAAGTCGGTCACGCCCAGGGCCGCTTGGCCGCCCACCGCTGCATCGAACGCGTTCCCACCTGCGTCCAGGATGCGCCGTGCCGCCTCGGTCGCCTCCGCCTTCATCGAAGAGACCGCAGCCTGGCGCCCACGAATGACGGGCCGCATGGTCTGGAATCCGGTGTCAGTACTCTGCGCCATGGCCCAAGGCCCAAACCACAGGATCAGACCTGCAGCCAAAATGGCCAGCACTCGCGGAGAGACAGTCATGGAGAACCTCGCTCGACTTTTTGAACTCGAATCGCCGGAGCTCGGGATCGAGCTTCCAGTTCATCGCAGAATAATGACATCCCAACGGTTCGTATCAGGATATGGCTTCAGCCATATCGTAAAACGCAATCAAATCACCCGGCTTCAGCCGCTGCTCATTCTGACTTGGGGACTTCATTTTAGCCGGCCGCGGAAAGAAACGCGCTTACCCCGCCTTCCGCTCATCCCTCTTCTCTTCCGGCCCCTCGACGTCCTCATCCCATTCGAACGAGAGCGCCCGCGCCGTGGTCTCGATTGGCGCAAGCTCGGGAATGTCTTCCGCCACCGACGCGCCCAATTCGGCGAACTTGCGTGCCGAAACCAGCACACGGCTTTCCAGCGAACCAACGGCCTTGTTGTAGGACTCGACGGCACGATCAAGCCCCGTGCCCACGGAAGTGATATGTCCAGCTAAATTTCGCAGCCGCTCGTGCAGTTCTTTGCCCAGCATGCTGATCTGCTGCGCGTTGCGCGCCAGCTTCTCCTGGTTCCAGCCGTAGGCCACGGCCTTCAACAGCGCGATCAGCGTGGTCGGCGACGCCGGAATCACACGCTGCAGGACTCCCTGCTCGATCAGGCCGGGATCTTGTTCCAGCGCCGCGCTGAAAAACGTTTCTCCCGGAAGGAACATCACCACAAATTCCGGAGTCGCCTCAAACTGCTCCCAGTAGTTCTTGCCACTGAGAATCTTCATATGATCGCGGACCTGCCGCGCATGATTGGCCAGACACTTCCGCCGAGCCTCTTCGTCATCGGTCTCGAACGCCTCCAAAAAGGCTTGTAGCGGGGTCTTTGCATCCACGACGACGTTCTTTCCGCCGGGCAACTTCACTACCAGGTCAGGACGAATTCGTCCCTCGTCCGTGGTGACGGTTTCCTGCTCGGCGAAATCGCAATAGGAGAGCATGCCCGCAATCTCGACTACGCGCCGCAACTGAATCTCACCCCAGCGACCGCGCACATTCGGAGTGCGCAACGCTCGCACCAGATTGCCAGTCTCAGATTGCAATTCTTTTTGCGTGGTGATGAGCGATTGCACCTGGGCATGCAGCGCTCCGTAAGCCTGGCCGCGCTCTTTTTCGATCTGCTGTATCTGCGCATCCACTTTGTTCAGCGAATCACGCACCGGCGAGACCATGTCCGCGACTGCCTTCTGCCGCGCATCGAGATCACACTGCGCTTCGCTCTGAAACCGCTCCAGGCTTGCCTTTGCCAGTTCCAGAAACGACAGATTGTTGCTCTTCAGCGCGTCGGAAGCCATCGCCTTGAACGCGTTTTGCAGATTTTCTCCGGCCTGTGTCACCAATTCGATCTTTTCGTTGCTGATCTTCCGTTCCGATTCCAAAGCGGATTCTAATTTTGCCTTGCTGGTGACAAGTTCCCTCTGATCCTCCAAAAGCCGCGCCAGATCGGCCTTTTCGGCCGCTAATTCCTTGTCCATCAACGACAAACGCACGCTTAGCGCTGCCGTGCGCGAGCGCAGCGCGAGCCATGCAATCAAACCGCCGAACAAGAGGCCAATAGCCCCACTGATCCCTAGTTCCATAGACACAGGTAACTACCCCACCTCGGTTCCAGCCTCTAGCCTAGCACTGGCAGCAAGTTTGAGCCTGAACGCGATCCTTCCCAGGGTCTGTTGAGTGGGCACAAGCTGATGCTTAGAGTCCCTAGACGATTGTTGGCGCTCCTGCTGGTCGTGGGCGCTGCCTCGGTTCCGCCATCCGCTCGCATGATGGCTGCCTCCGGGGAGAGCGCGGGCGCCACGCAGAAACCCGCGCCGCGCGCCACGTTGAAGCCAGTTGCGGCGACCGCCCCCGACATTCCTTTTCACGATTACGATTTTCAAGCCGAGCAGCAACTTCTGGAAGCGGCCAATCAGTCCCGCGCCCAGGCAGGGGCTCCTCCGCTGACTTTGGACGACGGCCTTTCGCAGGCTGCCCGGATTCACGCGCAAGCCATGCTCGATGCCCAGCAGCTTTCGCACCAGTTTGACGGCGAACCAGCCCTCCCCCAACGCCTCGCGGTCATGACTCACCTGCAACTCGATCAGGAGGGGGAAAACGTCGCGCTGGATTCTGACGCCGTCCACGGACATCAGCATCTCATGCTTTCACCCCCGCATCGCGCGAACCTGCTCAACCCGGCCTACAACGTGGTCGGGTTGGGCGTGGTCCGTGGCTCGGGAACACACGGCGAAGACCATATTTACATCGTCGAAGATTTCGGCCATGCCCTCCCCCATAGTTCTCCGGCCGAAGTGAAGGACCGCGTCGCCGCCGCGGTGAACCAGATGCGCCGCCAAGCCAGCCAGTCTGAGCTGACGCGCCGCGATCTGCTCACCGCGGACGACGCTGCCTGCTCCATGGCGCAAGCTGACAAGCTTGGCACCTCCCCTATTCATCAGCTGGCGCAGCGCTCTACTGTACTGACATTCACCAGCCTGCATCCTGAAGCGCTGCCCAACGGCGCCGAGCAGGCAATCTCCAGCCGCACCCTGCACAGCTTCTCGGTAGGCGCCTGCTACGCCCGTACCGACACGTATCCCACGGGAGTGTATTGGGTAGTGTTGTCGCTGGATTAGGGATTCGCTGATTCGCCGAAGATTGGGACGAGAGGGGTGCTGGCCTCAACCGCTGCCCTTGGGCTTAGAAGAGGGAAAATCAATCCTGAAGACTACGAGAAGGGAAAAGAGCAGAAATTGAAAGAACTGGTCGCAAACACGAAGTTGCTAGCCACTAACTACTGACCACTGCCCTCACGCTCCCACTGCGTTATGCTCCGCCATCCGCTTCTTGTTGTAGCGCAGTGCGACGTTCATGTACACGTTTCCCATGGCGGTTTCAAAGCAGATCATCAGCGCTTCGACATCTTCGCTGGTCTTGTCGCCCTCGGCTGCCGTGAGCAGAAGAGGAGGATGGACGCGGAAATGAAAGCCCTGATCGTTCAGCGCGGAGATCGCGTTGCCGACGACCTGGTTCGCGAGTTCGAAGATCGTCTCTTTCACCAGCGCATCGGTTTCGGGCAGGTCGGCGCCGGCGTAGTGGCTGGCCACACGCACGGCCGTCTGCGGCTCGAGATCGAGGATGATGCGCCCCTCGATGTCGCCGGTGAGTGCCACCATTCCGGCGACGCCTTTGCGACGATAGGCATCCTCTTCCATGGTGAGGTTGCCCACCTTGGTGGTGCCCTGCAAGCCCTGCGACAAAACGGCGTCAGCCGCGTTGATGAAGGGCTGGATCAGTTCCATCTTCATTGAATTAAGCTCCCGCGCCGGCTGCTACCGCGCCGTCTTCTCCCAGCACGTACTTGATGACTTCATACAGAACTTCCGGCTTCACCGGCTTCTGTACGAAATGGCGCGCGCCTCGCTGCAGTGCCGCCACAATGTTTTCCTGATAGCCCACCGACGAGACCATGACGATGCGCGCCTCGGGATGCGCCTGGACGATTTTCTCGGCCGCTTCGATCCCCTCCATCTGCGGCATGGTGATGTCCATGAGCACGATGTCAGGATGGGTTCGGTCGAACTCGCTGATGGCGGTCAGGCCGTCCCCGGCTTCGCCCGCCACCTGCCCGCCGAACGTTTCGATCATGCGGGCCAGGTTCTTGCGCGCAAACACGGAGTCGTCCACGATCAAGTAGCGGACCGGCTGCCCGTCCTTGCTGCGTTTCACTGGTGCAAACTGCTCCATGACCAACCTCCCTATTTCAACTCTTTATCACTTCACCGACCGCCCGGCCAGATCACCCTGGTCACGCGGTTTCGCAAGCTGTTCATAACTAACGACTTAGTTTCCGGCTCGCGCTCCCTTGCCAGCCCCGTCTATTTCGGAGCCTTCTCTACGGCCGCAAATCGCCTGCAGTGTCATCGACATTACGTCCAGGGCAACCACTCGCGTGGCATATCCACGCTCAATCGCCGCCTTTGGCATGCCATAGACCACGCAGGATTCTTCACTCTGCGCGATGGTCATGCCGCCCGCCTTCTTTATAGCGCCCAACCCTTCCGCTCCGTCGTCGCCCATACCGGTCATCAGCACGCCAACGGCCTGGCTGCCGTATTCCTCCGCGGCGCTGCGCAGCAGCACGTCGGCGCTGGGACGGTGTCCGTTCACTCGCGGCTCGTCGTTCAGCACTACGATTTCTCCCAGTGGGAGCCGTTTCACTTTAATGTGGCGGCTTCCCGGGCAGATCAGCACCCGCCCGGCCTGCAGCAAATCTCCGGACTGCGCTTCCTTCACGCGTAGAGCGCTCAGCTCATCCAGCCGCCGCGCGAACATGTCGGTAAACCCGTCCGGCATATGCTGCACCACCACGATCGATCCAGGAAAATCGCCTGGCAGCTGTGACAGCACGTACTCGAGAGCCTGCGGCCCGCCCGTCGAAATGCCGATGGTAATCACTTTGGCGGCCGCCGCCGGCGCGACCTGGCGCTTCTCCGGCCGAAGAGAGGCGCCCGGCAGAATCCTTGGCTTCAACTTGCATTCGGCCGCGGCCTTTACCTTGCTGATCAGTTCCTGTGCGGTCTCTGCCATGTGCGCCGGAGCATCTTTGGGTTTGGTGACGAAGTCAAACGCTCCCCAGCCCAGCGCCTTCACCGTTACCGAAGCGCCTTCCGTGCTGTGGGAGCTGACCACGATCACCGGGAGCGGATGCCGCCGCATGATTTCTTTCAGCGTGTCGATCCCATTCATGCCCGGCATTTCCAGGTCTAGGGTCACCACATTCGGCTTCAGCTCTTCAATTTTTTTCAGGCAGAACGTCCCATCCATCGCGGTGCCAACCACTTCGATGGAGTTATCCGCAGCCAGCATCTGCGGAATCAGCTTCCGCATCAGCGCTGAATCGTCTACCACCAGCACGCGTACGGGACTTTTTGTCATGCCTGGCCTCCCGCGGCGCCGAGCGCCAGGCGCACTCGATCGGTGTGCGTCAATAACAGGCCAGAGTTCGCCATGCCCGAGGTTTGCGGCCGCGATCGCGCGACATGTTCGACCACCGCCGGAAGATTCAGAATCAGCACCACGCGCCCATCGCCCAGGATGGAAGCGCCTGACACCAGGTCAGTCGAGAAGGTCTGGCCATCCAGCGCCTTGATCACCAGTTCTTCTTCCCCTTCCAGCTGGTCCACAATCAAACCGTATTTCCTCTCTCCCACGGAAATGATCAGCACGAAAAGCTTGCGTAGCTTGCGGTCGCCCTCCGCCACCTGCGCTCGCCCCAGCCGCAGCAGCGGCAACACCTGGTTGCGCAGCTGTAGGACTTCATAATTGTCGACCTGATGGACCTCGGATTCCGCCGTGCGCGCGATCTCCACCACCGCATTCAGGGGAATCGCATACAACCGCTCCTCCACCCAGAACAGCAGTGCCTTGATGATGGCCAGCGTCAGGGGCAACTTCAGCCGGAACGTAGTGCCATGCCCGGGACGCGTCTCGACACTGATCGTCGCCTTCAGACGGTGCAACACACTCTGCACGACGTCCATGCCCACACCCCGCCCGGAGACCTCGGTGACTTGCTCCGCCGTGCTGAAGCCCGGCCGGAAGATGAAATCGAGCGTTTCGGCTTCGCTCAACCGCGCCGCTTCTTCGGCGGTCACCAGCCCGAGTTCGATGGCCTTGGCGCGAATCTTTTGGGTGTAAATCCCCCGCCCGTCGTCGGCGACCTCCACCACCACCTGGTTGCCCTGGTGATATGCATTCAACCGCACCATGCCCTGTTTCGTTTTGCCCGCCTGCTGCCGTTCCTCCCCCGGCTCAATGCCATGGCTCACCGCGTTCCGCACCAGGTGCGTTAAGGGCTCGGCGATCGCGTCCAGAATTCCTTTGTCGAGGTCGGTATCCTGTCCGCTGAGCACCAGCTCGACTTCGCGCCCGCACTGCCGCGCCACGTCGCGCACCATGCGGGGGAAGCGCCGGAACAGCTGCTCCACCGGCACCATACGAATCTTCATCACCGAGCGCTGCAGATCGTTGAGCACTCGCGCCTGGAACGCCATGGCATCGGCAAATTTTCCGCGCAGCAGTTCCTTGGGATAGCGTTTGGAAAATTCGCTCAGCGCCTGCTGCAGCATGGACTTCCCGATGATGAGTTCGCCCACCAGGTTGAGCACATTGTCGATGCGTCCGGCGTCCACGCGCAGGATGTTTTCCAGCATGCTCTGCGCCGCAACCGGTTCGGGCGCAGGGCTAGGAGCTTCCACGGGGGCCGCTTCCGCGGCCAGATCGTCTGGGACACGATTCTCCGGCACTAGACCGGGCAACTCGGTTGCCGGCTGGCTCGCAGCCGGAGCCGCCGCTAGCAGCAGATCCACTGCAACTTCTTCCGCGATCGTCGGAATGCGGCACTTGGCCGCGATCTGGTCCGCCGTCTGCACGCTGGCCAGCACGAACTCCACGTGTTTCGAGGCCGCTGCCGACTTGACGTCGGGCCGCACCGCCAGGATCGGGCCCATGCCGCCGATGGCGTTGTGCACTAGCTGCCGTCCCGCGATCGGCATGGCGCAATGCGGATCGATCTTTACCACCACGTGAAACACGTCCTGACTATTGGCCTGGGCCTGCACCATGGCCAGCTTTTCGTACTCGGTCCAGTCCGCGGTTGCTTCCACCAGCGCCGCTTTTGGTTTCTTGCGGCGCGATTTTTTGGCCGCCGGCTCCGAAGTTAGTTCCTCGATCCGCTTGCTCAGGCTCTTGGTGGAGGGCAGCTTGCCTCCACGGCGGTAGGCTGCGAGCATCTCCGCAAACACGTCTGCTGCGGCAAACGCGATCTCTGCCACGGCTATCTGCGTGGCTGCTCCCTCCAGCGACAGCGCATCCTCGAACTGGTGTGCCAGTTCGCTCAACTCGCGCAGGCCGCATGCCGCAGAATCGCCCTTCAGGGTGTGCACCGTCCGCCGGATCCCGCGTACGATCTCCTCGTCGCCGGGCTTCTTCTCCAGCTTCAGCGCCTCCTCGTTCAGCGCCTGCAGCAGTTCCTGCGCGGTCTCAAAGAAGAGATCCCGCAGTTCCGCTCCGCGTTCGTCGGGAGGATTCGTCACTCTCTCACCTCAACTCGCTGGTAGGCGGTTCCGCTGTCGCGATGCACCATCTGAAACTTCTTGGTGATTCCCAGCAGGCTCTCCGCATGGCCCACGAACAGGTAGCCGCCGGGATTGAGGCAGCGGTAAAACTTCTCAATCAGCCGCTTTTGCTCGGCCTCGTCGAAATACATCATCACATTGCGGCAGAAAATCACGTCGTTGCGCTGCGGCAGGTACTCCGTCTTCAAATTGTGAAAGTCGAAGTGCACCATTTCCTTCAGCGCTTTTTTCACTGCGTAGCGATCTCCTGTCTTGTCAAAGTAGCGCAGGCGGAAGCCGTAATCGACCGAAGCCATTTGATTCTCGCTGTAGGTGCCCTCCTGTCCCGCCCGCAGCACCGAGTAACTGATGTCGCTGGCCAGCACCTCCACCCGCCACGGTGGTGGTATCAATGGCTTCGGCATGGGCAACTCTACCGGTAACGGATTCCGCAGGTAGTAATACGCCAGCGCGTCGGTCACCATCATGCCCAGCGTGTAGGCTTCCTGTCCGGTCGAGCAGCCCGCGCTCCACACCCGGATCGAGTACTCGCGGCGCGACTGCTTCTGCTTGAACATTTCTTCCAGCACATGTTTCTGAAACAGATCCAACTGCGCCTTGTGCCGGAAGAAGCTGGTCTCGTTGACCGTCAGGTTTTCCAGCAGCTTGGCTAGTTCGTCTTTGCCTTCCTTACTGATCAGCAGCCGGTAGTAGGCGTAGAAAGAGTCCGACTTGCACTCCCTCAGACGGCGCAGCAGCCGGTCCTGCAAAAAGTGCGTGCGGCGTTCGTCGAAGTGCATGCCGCACTCTTGGTAGATGAGCGCCTGCAGCAGCTTCAGTTCCGCCTCGGTCAGTATGGGAGCAGGTGCTGCTCCGGATGTGCTCATGCTCGTTCTCGTTCCCGTTTGACCCTGATTTCACAACCCGCAGGCATCGCGGTCGTTCCGGTTCCGCTCACCGCGCCGACGCGCCCCGCCCTTCGGCCTTGGCCGCCGGTTTGGCTTCAGTCGTCACGCTCTTGACCTGCAGGCTGCCCGGCGCCAGCAACTTGCTCATGTCCAGCAGCACCACCAGGCGCCCCTTGACCTTGCCCAGTCCAGTTACGCAGTTCAGCCCACCCTCCTGAAACACGGCGGGAGCCGATTCCACGTCTTCGGTGGGAATCTTGAGCACCTCGGACGCCGAGTCCACGATCAGCCCGGCCAGCCTTCCGGAATGCTCGACCACCAGAATCCGGTTCTGCTTCTTCAGTGCGACGTGCTTTTCCCCGAAGCGCTTGCGCAGGTCCATCACCGAAACGATCTTGCCCCGCAGATTGATCACGCCTTCCAGGTAATCTGGCGCATCCGGCACCGCGGTAATCTCCGGCACGCGTACGATTTCGTGGAGTGAAGTGATGGGCACGCCATAGGTCTCGCGCCCCACCTGGAAGCCCACGATATGGAGTTCGACTTTCATGGCCGCCTAGAACTGCGCTCCCGCCGCCGCCCGGCGCGCGCCCCGTCCGGAGGGATCCGGGGTGCTGGGGTGCGAGTTTTCTTCCAGCGCGAAGCGGTCCATGAATTCCAACAGGCCGCGCGACATCTTCGACATCTGTTCCGACGACGCCGCCAGCTCGGTCGAGCCGGAAGTGGACTGCTGCACCAGTTCACGCATCCGTTCCATGGCCTTGACCACGGCCTGGGCTCCGGAAGCCTGCTCTTCCACCGCCGAATTGATTTCGTGCGTGATTTCGTTCAGCCGCGTGGTCGCCCGCGCGATCTGCGAGGAGCCGTGCGACTGCTCGTTGGTGGCCGCGCCAATCTCCTGCGCGAACTTGTAGACTTCGGTGACTACGTTCGAAATCTTGCGCAGCGCCGAGTTCAGTTCTCCGCCCAATTCCAGGCCTTCGTTCACGATCGAGGTCGAGCGGTCCATGTTCTCGACCGCCTTGCGGGCTTCCTTCTGAATGCTCTGGATCAGTTCGGAAATTTCCTTGGTCGACTGCGCCGACTTTTCTGCCAGTTTGCGCACTTCGTCAGCCACGACCGCGAAGCCCAGGCCGTGTTCGCCAGCGCGGGCCGCTTCGATAGCCGCGTTCAGGGCCAGCAGGTTGGTCTGCTCGGCCAGATCGTCGATGACCTCGATGATCTTGCCAATGTCGTCCGCCCGCTGCCCCAGCGCCCCGATAATCTCTCCCGAAGAGTTGATCGTGGTGTTGATGCGGGTCAGCCCGTCGGTTGCCTTCTCCATGGTGGTGATGCCGCTGTGCACTTCCTCGCGCGACCGGTTGGAGATGTCGAGCAGCACCTTCGCGGTGTCGGCCACGCGCTGAATCGACGCCACCATCTGGTCGATCGACGCCGAAGTCTCGCTCACGCTCGAGGCTTGCACCTGCGTGCTCTTCACCATGTTCTGCACGTTGACGCTCATCTCGTGCATGGTGCTGGTCACTTCGTCGATGGCCGAGGATGCCTGCAGCCCGATCTTCGCCGAATCGTCGGAAGCGCCGGCCACCTGGTTCGAGGCGCTCGCGACCTGCGACGAAGCGTCGCGCACGCTGCGCACCAGGCCGCCCAACCCTTCCAGCATGCGTACGAAGGCGTTGCCCAGCGTGTCGTGCGTGGAACGCGGCTTCACTTCCACCGTCAGGTCACCGCCCGCGATCGCTTCCGAAACCGTTGCCATTTCCTTTAGGTAGGTCACCATCTTGGCGAAGGTCTTGGCCAGCTCGCCAATCTCGTCATCGCGGTTTACGTCGATGGAATGTTCCAGGTCTCCTGTATTGCCGATCTGCCGCGCTATCTTCATCAGGTTGGTCAGCGGCTCCGTGATCCCCTTCGCGGTGCGGAAGGCAATCGCAACGCCCAGGCCCAACGCCAGGAACGTGCTCAGCAACGAGACGATGATGGTTGCGGTGGAAGCCAAGTCGTCCGACTTGCGCCGCGCTTCCACCAGTTTGCGGTTCTCGCTGTCCGCGCCTTCCAGCGCATCGGTGGAGTTCTTCACCCAGGACGACGCATCTTTCTGCAAGTAGTAGATCTGGAGTTCGGCCACGGTCGCGTTGCCCGAATCCACGTCCTTGCGCTTCTCAATCAGGGGCTGCGCGAATTCCTTTTCCCACGCTTGTTCCAGTTGCTGCACCTTTACCAGGGATGATTTCACCTGGTCCGAACTGGCCAGGTTCTTGCCCTGCTCCAGCTTGTCGCTCAGCGCACGCACGCCCTCGTTCATGTGGTCGACTTCGCGCGTGTCCCCGCTGAGCAGGTAGTTGCTCAGGTACAGCCGGTTCTGCATCATCTGGAAGCGCACCGAGTTCGTCGTGTCCGCGAGCTCCAGCGACTGCGCCGCCGCCGCCTTGGCCGCGTGCTCCCGCTGCACCGCCAGCAGGTTCACCAGGAACAGCACCACCACCATGGTGAGAATGATTCCGAAATTCATGTACAGCTTCTTGCCTATCGTCATGCGGTTCCTCCTCCGCGGCCAGGCGCGACTACCGCGGCTCGAACTTGAAATCGATGATGCCCGTGCTCTCCATGGATGCCGGTTCGAAACGCCATTTCTTCACCGCGTCCAGCGCGGCACTGGCCAGTACGGGCTGGCCACCCACTACTCTGGCTTCTTTTACCGATCCATTCGGCGCCACCACCACTTCCACCTTTACTGTGCCCGTGATGTTCATCTTCCGGGCCAGTTCGGGGTAGCTCGGCTGTACTTTGGTTTTCGCGCGACGGACAATCTCGTCGCTCTGGGTTTGCTGGGCGCGGGCGTTTAACGGGGCCTCTGCCGTCGCCAGCGTCAGTACCGCCAGCAGCACTGCAGTCGTTCTTTGAGACACAATCCCTCCTCAGGTGGGAACACCTGGCGACCCTCTTCGTGCAACGCCTGGGCCACCCGCGCGATCCGCAAGAAACCAAAGTCACGTCTTGGATGTTGTTGCAAAATAACGATTTAGTGCGACATCCCCGGAATCGCACCGTACCCTCCAGCCTAGATTCGTCTCATCTAGGGCCTCCAGGCGCAATAATTTCTCATCATGAGACACCGTCTCAACCTTCCCGCATTTGCACACCTCGGCACCCCTCCCCCCATTTTCCTTGACTCAAATTGAGATGGCAGTTAGTTTCCCCTTAGATTCAATCACTTGTGGATCACGAATCCGTTCCTCTGACCGACCCTGCCACGCTGAAGTTCGTGGGTGGCAACTCGCTGGTCTCACCCGCCGCCCGTCTCACGCCGGGTTCGGACGAGGGTTTCCAGAATCTCTTGCTCCGTCTGGCTGCCAAGGCCGGTGAGCGTTCCGATTCAGCGACTTTGATCCAATTCTTCTGCCAGGCCACGCGCGAGTTCTTCCAAGTGTCCGGCGTCTATTTTTGGCGAAGCCAGTCGGGCGATGAACTGGTCGGGGAGCAGGTCGATGGCAAGCTGGCCGAGGGTTTCGTCGGTCTCCGGCTGCAGCCGCAGGAGAGTACCGTGACCGTGGAAGCGGTACGCCACCGCCGCACCATCTTCGCCAATCATGTGCGCTCCGCTATGTTCCCCGCAGCCCGGGAATTCCAAGCTCGCTCGCTGATGGCGGCGCCCCTGGTGGTTTTTAACGACGTGATCGGCGCAGCTACCTTTCTGCACGATTCCGACGAGAATTTCTTCAACGACGACCTCGCCGCGAAAGCCACTATCCTGGCGGGCCAACTCGGCAGTCTGCTGGAGGCAACCCGTCTCGGCGAAGTCTCGCGCGAGGAGCACCGCCGCGCCGAAATTCTGGCCGATGTGGCCCAGGCCCTGCACGGAACACCCGACGTTTCCGCCGTGATCGAAGCCCTGGCCGACCGTCTCCGGCTTCTACTGCGGACTCGGCTGGTGTGCGTCCTGCTGCGCCGCGAAGGCCCGTTCGAACTTCGCGCCGTCTCGGCGGAAACTTCCCAGCTGGCCAATTCCGTCCGCGCGCGTCACGATCGCCAGACCATCCGCTTCGCCGCCGATCTCGCGCAACGTTCGGTTTCGGCCGGAGAGCCCATCACCTTATCCATCGGCAACGATGCGCATTCCCTCGGCAGCCTAGTTTCTCCGGGAATGTTGATTGCCGCCCCGTTCCGCACCTCGCACACGCAAGGGGCAATCCTTGTCTATCCCCGCCAGGACGGAGTCTTTACCACCGAGGAGAAAGCCCTGGTCTCGGCCATCGCCGGCTTCGGAGCCGTGGCCGTGGCCCACGCTGAGCTCTACACCAGGGCCCATGCGCAGGCCCACGAACTGCACCAGCTCCTGGAAATCTCCTCCGCGCTCAGCTCCAGCGGCGATCTCGAACAATTTCTCCAGGCCTTCGTGGTTCGCGCCGCTGATTTTCTCGGCTTCGGACGCTGCTTCATCGCTTTGCTGGAAGATGGCGCATTCCGCGTCCGCTACGGGGTCGACAAAGGTGAGCCCTACCGCGTCGAAGTGATTTTTCCCGAAGGAGCAGCGACCCACGCCCTGCGCGGCAAGGAAGTTTTCTGGTCCGACGAAGCCAGTAAAATTCCCGGAGCCAACCTCGACGCCATTGCCAAGTACCGGGTTCGCCAGCTTCTGGCGGTGCCTCTGCTCGGTTCCGACGCCGGAGTGCTGGGCATGTTCGCCATGCTCGACCGGCTCGACGGCACCGGCATCTCCAAAGAAGATATACGCCGCGCCCGCGCGCTGGCGAATCAGATCTCGGTTGTGCTTGAAGTTGCCCACAATCTTCATCGCTCCGAACAGCACCGCCATCGCGCCGAGGCCCTGATGGAGTTGGCGCGCGAAATCGATGGCGCCCTACGCTTGCCCGATTTCGCGCGCCGCTTTGTTTGCCGCGCCGCGGAACTTACCGAAGCCCGGGCTGGCGCGCTGGTGTTGTCGCAGGATGGCCGCTTCCAGATTGTCGCCTTGCACCCCTCAGGTGGCGCGTCAACCTCGGGCGCAGCCCATGCCGCGACCCTCACTGGAACGGTCGATGCTTCTGCGGAAGCGCACGCGAAAAAATCTCCTGGAACCCCCGAACTTCCCGCGCGCGCTTTGCAAGAACGCATGCTCGGCTCGGCCCTCGGCGAACTGATCGCGGCTCACGCCGAGACCGTGATCACCGGTTCTGCCGCAGATCTTCTCGGCGCCGAAACTGCTTCCAGCCTGGGCTGGGACGATTGCATCGTGGTGCGCCTGCCCGGATCCAACGGGGAGTTGGCGGGTCTGCTGTGTCTTTCCGGCCGCTCTCGTCCGCTCGCGCAGGAAGATCGCGTCTTCCTCGAAGCCATGGCCGGACACGCCGCCATGGCTCTGGGAAATGCCCGCCTGTTTACCCGCATGGAGCAGGCCAACCGCCACTGGCTTGAGATTTTTGACGCCATTACCGACCTGATCATCGTGCACGATGAAGCCGACAAAGTGCTGCGCGTCAACCGCTCCTTGGCAGCCATGATCGGCGTCCCTCCGGCGGAATTGATCGGCGTCAACATGCGCTCATTGCTGGCGCTAAACGGGGACACCGCGCCTTACTCGTGCCCTTTCTGCCGCTCCATGGCCAACGACAACCAGAGCGACGAGTTTGTACATACGGTGCTCGACCGCAGCTACCTGGTTTCCACCTCGCGCGTTCACGGAGCCGCCAGCGAGGGCCTGCAGAGCATTCACGTGCTCAAGGACATCAGCGACCGCCGCGAAGCCGAACGCCGCTACCGAGAACTATTCGACAACATTCAGGAAGGCCTGTTCTTCAGCACGCCCGAAGGACATTTCATCGAAGTGAACGACGCCATGGTGCGCATGCTGGGCTATGCCAGCCGCGAGGAATTGCTGCAGGTCGACATTCCCACCCAGCTCTATTTGTCTCCCGAGCAGCGCCTGCAACACAGCGAGGCCATGAAGGAGAACGGCCACCTGCGCAACTTTGAAGCCACGCTGCGCCGCAAGAACGGTACTCCGGTTCACGTGCTCATTAACGCTTTCGGGCTATATGACCACCTGGGCCGCCTGCTACAGATTCGCGGGCTTATGCTCGATGTGACCGGCCTCCGCACTTACCAATCAGAACTGCATCGCGAGCGTGACTTCTCCGGCAAGATCCTGAACAATACGCAGAGCCTGATCCTGGTGGCCGACACCGCGGGCCTAGTCAGCTACGGCAACCGCCGCTGGTCCGATGCCGGTTTTCAGCAGCATGATCTGCTGGGCAAGCCGCTGCTCGAACTTGCTGCTCCCGGATTTGTCCGTCCTTTGTCTGACGCCATCCAGAACACTATGCGCGGGCAGCAGGTTGACAACCTGGAACTCCAGATTCTCCGCGGCGCGGTCTCCGCCGGACAGTTCTCCGCCAATCTCAGCCCCATGCGCGACGAGCAGGGCAACGTCGTCAGCATTGTGATGGTTCTCACCGACATAACCGACTCCACCGTGCTCCGCGATAAGCTGGTCCACGCCGAAAAAATGGCGGCCGTCGGCCAGCTCGTATCCGGCGTGGCCCACGAAGTCAACAATCCGCTTACCGCCATTCTGGGATTCGCCGACCTGCTCATGGAGAATCCCGATGTGCCCGAGACTGCCCGAAAAGATCTTCGCGTGATCCTGCAGGAAGCGCAGCGCACTAAGCAGATCGTGCAGAATCTATTGAGCTTTGCCCGGCAGATGCCGCCGCAGCGCAACGCCGTGCAGCTCAATACCATCCTGCGCCGCACCATGCAACTGCGCTCTTACGACTTCACCAGCCACGGCGTCGAAGTGATCGAGCACCTGGACGAGGGCCTGCCCGAGGTTATGGGCGACGCGCACCAACTGCAGCAGGTATTTCTCAATATCCTCAACAACGCCTATGACGCCGTTCACGAGGCGGGACGCCCCGCGCGCATCGAGATCATCACCGCAAAATCCGGAGAAACAGTTGAGGTCTCGCTCCGCGACAACGGCCCGGGAATCTCCTATCCCGACAAGATCTTCGATCCTTTCTTCACTACCAAGGAGATCGGCAAAGGCACCGGCCTCGGCCTGAGCATCTGCTACGGCATCGTGAAGGAGCACGGAGGCGAAATTCTCTGTCACAACAATACTGACGGGCCGGGCGCCACCTTCGTCGTGCGCTTGCCCGCAACTTCCCACACCGCTTCCCTGAGTGTGGCCGCAGGAGTGAACCAGCCATGAGCCTACCCGCCATCAAACCCGCTGTGCTGCCCGTTCTGCTCATCGAGGATGAGCCGGCCGTCATGGCCTACGTGCAAGCCGCGCTCGAACGCAGCGGATATCCGGTCGTCTGCTGCGAATCCGGAGTGGAAGCACTTCGCGTCCTCGAAACCGGAGAATTTCTCGGCGTCGTCTCTGACATGCGCACCCCCGGCGGCGTCGACGGCGCCCAGGTCCACGGCTGGATTGCCCACCACCGTCCCGATCTCGCCTCCAGAATTGTGTTCATCACCGGCGACATCGCCAACGAAGAAACCGTGGCTACGTTGCGCGCCACCGGTGCGCCCTGTGTGGAAAAGCCGTTCCGCGTGCAGCAGTTCATCGACGTAGTCTCACGGACCATGGGGAAAGCTCTGTGAACCTGAGCAAAGAAGACCTCCGCATCCGCCTGCTGATCGTCGACGACGAGCAGAGCATCCGCAAACTCTGCGTCACCGTCGGCGAAGCCCTGGGTTTCATCTGCCTCGAGGCCGAAAGCGGCGATTCCGCTCTCGCCTTGCTGGAAGAGCAGCCCGCCCACATGGTGCTCACCGACATGGTCATGCCCCACATGTCGGGCCTCGAGTTTCTGGAAAAAGCGAAAAAACTTTTGCCCCGCATTGAAGTCGCGCTCATGACCGGACACGGCTCCATCGAAACCGCGGTGCAGGCCATGAAGCTGGGCGCCTACGACTACATCACCAAACCGTTTTCGCCTTTGGAAGAACTTCGCTTGTTCCTGCGCCGCATGGCCGAGAAAATCCGCCTGGTCGAGGAAAACGAATTCCTCCGCCAGCGCATGGACTCCGAGACCGCCGTGCACGGCATCGTCGGGTCGTCCGCCAAAATTCAGGAAGTCCTGCGCCTGGTCTCGCGCCTGAAGGACACGCGCACGCCCGTACTGATCTCCGGCGAAAGCGGCACGGGGAAGGAATTGGTGGCCCGCGCCGTTCATTTCCGCGGCGCCTTTGCCGCCCGCCCGTTCGTCGCCGTAGATTGCGGCTCACTCGTTCCTACACTGATTGAAAGCGAACTCTTCGGCTACGAAAAAGGAGCCTTCACCGGCGCGCTAAAATCCAAGCACGGACTCTTTCAGGCCGCCGACACCGGCACCATCTTTCTCGACGAAATCGGCGAGCTGCCTCTGGAATTGCAGGCAAAGTTGCTGCGCGTGCTGCAGGAAAAAGAAGTGCGCCCTGTAGGCAGCAACCAGCGCGTCAAGGTTGACGTGCGCGTCATCGCCGCCACCAACCGCGACTTAGAAACCGCCTACAAACACGGAGCCTTCCGCAAGGATCTTTACTTTCGCCTGAACGTCGTCACGCTCCATGTCCCGTCTCTACGCGAGCGCCGCAGCGATATTCCCATGCTCGTGCACTGGTTCCTGGAGCGCTACGCCCCCGGCTCGGAACTGCACGTCACCAGCGCCGCTATGAAAGCGCTCATGCAATACGAGTGGCCGGGCAACGTGCGTGAACTGGAAAACTGCGTCGAGCGCGCCGTCGCTCTTGGCAATGGACAGATCATCGACCTCGGCGACCTCCCGCCGTCCATTGCCGGCCAGCCGCATACAACCACTGGCTCCGCGGCAGAAGGCTCTGCAGAAGGCTCTTCTGTGCTCGATCCTGATCTCACCGCCGCGCCCGAGTCAGCGCAAGCACCGCCGTCCTCAACTGATCTGGAAGACATCGAACGCGCTACCATCCAGCGCGTCTTCGAGCAAGTCCACGGCGACAAAACCCTCGCCGGACGCATGCTCGGCATCAGCCGCGCCACCCTTTACCGCAAACTGAAGCGCTACAACATCACGGGCAGCGCGGGGGATTCGTCGAGCCACACGCTGCAGTGAAGAAGTGACTAGTGGCTAGTGGTCAGTGGCTAGTAAAACCTCTTATCGTCGATATTCACAGACAAGCTGTTTCGTTTGGTGACGTGTATCACCGACCATCTTCTGCACTTTGCTCCACAATAATATGTGTTAGATGGAGTTTCTGGTCAGGGTGCTATGGCTATTCGTTCCTATCAGGATCTGATCGGCTGGAAGAAGTCGATGTCGCTGGTAACAGAAGTCTATCGTTGTACCCAGAGTTTTCCGCGATCGGAGATGTATGGATTAACCAGCCAAATCCGCCGCGCAGCCGTTTCCATCCCCAGCAATATCGCTGAAGGGCAAGGAAGACACTCGCGTGGAGAATTTAAACAATTCCTGGGACATGCCAAGGGATCGGTTTTCGAACTGGAAAGCCAAATCATCATCGCTTGCAACCTGGGCTACCTCGATGACGCGTGTGCTCAAGCGCTGCTGGAGCGAATCACAGAGGTTGGGAGGATCCTGAATGGCCTACTCACGTCGCTTGAGCCCACCTCGATGACCGGGGACTAGAACTAGCCACTAACCACTAAATCAATAACCACTTTCTTGAGACTCCCGTCTCACCCTGAGACGCCACCCGATCCTAGCCTTGCCTCACGATCCGCAGAACGTCCCTAACCCACTGAAAACACGCCCACCTCAGTGCTAGTCCTTCAGTGCTATGTCATGGCTGCGCGCGTGCATCTCTTTCTAGCGTAAACCGCGGATTCCGGCTCCCCAATGCTCTTCCTAACCGGGAAGAGGGGGAGCCCGCCCGCATTTCGGCAGAGCGAGCTTGGGAGGGTGTTCATCGCTTGGCGCAAGAGGCCACAGCCACCGCGCGCGCGGCGCAGACGGCCAGCACAGTCGCTGGTCTGGCGCGCTTTTTCCCAGAAGCCACGCCCGTCCGCATCCCGGTGCAGCTGGCTCGCACCATGAGCACCGAAAGCGCAGCGGACACCGCGAGCTGTGGTCCGTTCAGCGAAAGCACCGTCATCGAATACGGCACTCCCCGCGAAGTTCTGTTTGCCTGCAACACGCCGCTGGAGTTTGCCGACCTGCTGCGCCTGCGCAACTCCGATGGTTCGCTCGACGTGGAGGCCTCGGTGGTCGCGGTGCAATACCATCCCGGCAA
>Ga0210408_10002314_pt1 | contig 18713 bp, 17 predicted proteins | sample IncBWH4MmetaG_FD_155471 | JGI IMG/M metagenome (GOLD analysis project Ga0210408, IMG submission 155471) | Forest soil microbial communities from Barre Woods Harvard Forest LTER site, Petersham, Massachusetts, United States - Inc-BW-H-4-M | ecosystem: Environmental > Terrestrial > Soil >...
AAGGGAAAGAATGTCCAACAAAATTAAACTTAAATTAAAACGGCATCAGTGGGGGGGGGGGGGAGAAGCAACACTGCTCGCAACCGTAGATAAACAGATTGTTTAATATGAAACGAATCACCGTCCTGCTGGCTGAAGACCACCATCTCGTCCGGGAAGGCTTTCGGTCATTATTGGAACACGAACAGGATATCGAAGTGGTCGCCGAAGCCGCCACGGGCCGCCAGGCCGTGCAACTCACCCGGAAACTCCGTCCCGCCGTGGTCGTGATGGACATCGCGATGCCGCTCCTTAATGGGTTGGAAGCCACCCGGCAGATTCGCAAAGACTTTCCCGACATCAAGGTGCTCATTCTCTCCGCGCATAGTGATGACGTCTATGTCGAGCAAGTGGCGCTGTTGGGCGCAGCGGGATTTTTGCTCAAACAAACCTCGTCACACATTCTGGCCAATGCCATTCGCGAAGTGCAAAAAGGAACCACCTTCTTCAGCGCCCCCGCTTCCAAACGCCGCCCGGGTTGCGATCCAAAGTCGCTCAAGCGAGGTGGGCCGTCGAAGAAGAAAAGCAACCGCCTCAGTTCGCGCGAGGCGGAGGTGCTCCAACTGATTGCCGAAGGCATGCCCAACAAACAAGTCGCCGCCGAACTGGGCGTGAGCTTCAAAACGGTGGACAAACATCGCCAGCATCTCATGGCGAAGCTGAACATCCATGACGTCGCCGGCCTTACCCGCTACGCCATCAGTGCGGGAATCATCGAGAGCACTGTCCCGGTAACCATTACCTAGGCCCGGGGCGCCGCCGGGATCTTCTCCCTCGCTCCAGGTCCGGCCCGTCGCCACCCCCGCCCGCCTGTCGGGCTGGACTTATGCCTCTCATTAGTTGGGGTAAAGACCCCACGGTAAATCCCCCAATTTCGTCCGCGCGCCTTCCCTGTCTATTCTCGGGGCATGAAACCGAACCCAATCGCACCAATCCTAACTTCGTTTTTGGTCGCTCTGGCCATCCCGCATCGGCTCGCCACTGCCGCTGAAGCGCCCGTCGCCCTGGGAAGCGCGGCCAATTTCGGCGTGCTGGCCGGCTCCACTGTCACCAGCGTCGGTAACACCATCGTCAACAGCGACCTGGGACTCTGGCCAGGCACTTCGGTATCCGGCTTTCCGCCGGGGAAGGTCACCGGGACGATGCATATTACCGATCCGGCCGCGCAGGCAGCACAGGGCGATCTGACGATCGCGTATAACGACGCCGCCGCGCGTTCCACTGCTCCTGTCAGCGTCGCCAACAACATCGGTGGCCAGACCCTGGCCCCGGGCCTCTATAGATCCTCCTCCTCGCTCGCGATCTCCTCCGGCGATTTGACCCTCGACGGACAGGGCAATCCCAATGCCGTCTTCATTTTCCAGATTGCCTCCACCTTGGTCACCACCTCCGGTCGTCAGGTGATCCTCATCGGCGGAGCGCAGTCGGCTAACGTGTTTTGGCAAGTCGGCAGTTCAGCCACCATCGGGACCACCTCTGGCATGAAAGGCAACATCCTGGCTCTAACGTCGATTAGCATACAGACTGGCGCGACACTCGATGGCAGAGCTTTGGCCCAGAATGGTGCAGTGACCCTCGATAACAATGCCATCACTGGGTCCAGTGCCACTGGCGGGGGCGGCGGACCCGTTGCTTCGACCAACGTCTTCGTAACCGCTGTCTCGCCCATCACGCTGAATCCGCAGACCGGCTTGTTCGAGCAGACCGTTGGCTTGGCCAACAACAGTGCCAACACCGTCACGGCCGTCCGGCTGCTGATCCAGGCCCTTCCGGCCGACGTGCAGGTCTATAATGCGAGCGGCAGCACCAACGGCACCCCCTTCGTCCAGTATAATCTTCCCCTCGCTCCGGAAGCGACAGTTCATTTCCTGATCGAGTATTATCGCACCAATCGCCTGGCTATTCCCCAGCCTACCTTCGTAGTTCAGGACACCACTGCCACCTCCGTGACCGCAACCGGCGCGGCCTTCGCGATCGATCGTTTCGTGCAATTGGGCAATCGCTTCCTGATCGAATTTACCGCCATCCCGGGAGGCCGCTACGCCGTGCAGTACAGCAGCGACATGACGAACTGGCTAACGGCCGATCCCATTATCACCGCCCCGGCCAACCGGGTCCAGTGGTACGACGACGGCCCGCCCAAAACTGAAAGCGCGCCCACGAGTACCGCGAGCCGTTTCTACCGGGTCTTTGCACTGCCCTGAGTCTCGCCACCAATCAACTACCGGAGCACTAATATGAATCGAATTACCTTTTCCACGACGCTCGTCCTCGCCGCCGCCGCTCCTTTCGCCATGCACGGCGCGGATTTCCCCGAGAACCCCAACCGCCTGAGCCTCGGTCCGCGCTTTGGCCTGAACTTCAAAGCCGACTTCCGCAACAACGCGCCACCGGTCAATCCAGGGCCTGCGGCCGGCGGCGCCGACCACACCTACAATGACGGTTACGTCCTCCTGGACAGCAGCGGAAACGCGGGCGGCCTCACTTGGAACTGGGGCTACCAAAATGCCTCCCAGGTGGTCGAAGGTACCATGCAGTTCCACGCCATTCAGTCCAGTAGCGCTTCTGGCGCTTCCAGCCGTGCTGGCAGCGAGTTTTTCGACGACCCGCAATACGGAGCCGAACTGACCTACCAACGCGTGTTGGGCGGCTTACCCTTCCTGCCGGACGGCAACTGGGGCCTCGAAGCCGCCTTTGGCTTCACCGATCTCGACCTGCGCGCTAACCGCAGCGCGACCGGGCCGGCCACGGTGACTACCGATACCTATCAGCTTAATGGTGTATTGCCTCCCGGCGCCGGCTACAATGGCACCTTCCAGGGACCGGGCGCCCTGCTCGGCGACACCCCCACCCGCACCACCGCGGCCGACATCGCTACCCTGACGAGCCATCAAAAATTGAGCGGTCAGCTATATAGCATCCGCCTCGGTCCTTTTGCCGAATTCTATTTCACTCACCAATTGAGCCTCGCCGCCAGCGTGGGCCTGACTTTGGCTCCAGCCTCGGTCGATTACGACTTCTCGGAAACCACCACCCTGGCCGGCGGCGGCACGTCTGTGGCCAGCGGCCATTCGTCCAAGACCGACCTGCTCTACGGCCCCTACGTCAGCGCCACGCTCCGCTACGACTTCAACAAACATTGGGGCCTCTATGTTGGCGCTCAATTCCAGAGTCTGACCGACTTGGAGCAAACCATTGGCAGTCGCACCGCCCGGCTCGACCAGGGCGCCACCGTCTATGGAATCGCGGGGGCAAGTGTGAGATTCTAGTTAACGCCGCCGGGATCTTCTCCCTCGCTCCCGGTCCGGCCCGTAGCCACCCCGGCCCGCCTGTCGGGCTGGGCTTATGCCTCTCATTAGTCGGGGAAATACCCCACGGGCAACCCCCGTCATCCGCCGCACGGTTTCCTCGCTTATGATTGCCCTGCTATGAAAGGCAACGGCACCTCGAACGCTGGAGAACCAGCCCGCGCACCACTCCCCTCCGAAACTTATCCCTCCCACCGCGTCCTCGTGGCCGAGGACGACGATTTCATCCGCCAGTTCGACACCGCCGTGTTGCTCCACTCTGGCTACGAGGTGGACGCCGCCGCTGATGGCGCCGCCGCCTGGCAGGCACTCACTACCAACAGCTATGATCTTTTGATCACCGACAACGACATGCCCAAAGTATCAGGCATCGAATTGCTCAAGAAGCTCCGGGCCGCTCGCATGGCTCTGCCGGTCATCATGGCCACCGGAACATCACCCGAGGAGGAATTCACCCGGCAACCCTGGCTCAAACCCGCCGCCACACTGCTCAAGCCCTTTACTCCCGAGGAGATGCTCAGAACGGTGAAAGAAGTCCTGCGCGCCGCCGACAGCCACTGCGCCCAGCCTGAGCCGCTGCCAGGCCGGAGCAATCAGCCATTCTCCGAGGTTGTGCCGCTGAAATGATTTCTTAAGGGAAACCTCAGAGACGCAGCCATGTCCCTTTCGGTTTCATCTGATCGGAATGCGCCGCCGGCAGCAGCCGGGAACCCAGGTCCAATTCCCGTGCGCGCAGCCACGTTCGATACGGCGCTCCCCTCTTTGCGCGAGCAGGCGCGGACGCTACGAGATGAAGTGTTCGGACGCCGCGTCTTTGTGCGCGGGGTCGTCGAGGTGTCAAACCACTGCCGCCAGAATTGCCGTTACTGCGCGATGCGCCGCGACAACCGCGCGCTGAGGCGCTACCGCCTGGCGGCGGAAGAACTGGCCGAGTTGTTGATTCACCGCCGGCCCGCCGCCATCACCGACATCGACATCCAGGCGGGCGAAGACCCCGTGGCCGTCCGTGAGGTCGTATTGCCGCTGGTGCGCGAGCTGCGCCGCCGCACCCCCCAGCTTGGCATCACCCTTTGCCTCGGCACTTTGTCGCTACGAGAATACGACCAGCTCCGCGATGCGGGTGGTGATTACTATGTTTTGAAAATTGAGACCGGCGAGCGTGAGCATTACCATTCCATTGGCGCCCCGGGGACCTTGGCCGAGCGCGTGGCGGCTATTTGCTATCTGGCCGGCAACGGCTGGAAAGTGTCGTCGGGTCTCATCGTCGGTCTCCCCGGACAGACGCGAGCCCAGGTCGAGCAAACGTTGAACCTTCTGACCCTGCTGCCGCTCGCGGGTTGCAGCGTCAGCCCGTTTGTGGCGGGCGGCCAAACGCCATTTGGCGCTGCTCCCAATGGGAACATCGAGCAGGCTCTGAATTGCGTCGCCTGGCTGCGCTTGCGCGGACCGCGTTGGCTCATCCCCGCCGTCAGCGCCATGCGGCTGGTGTCGGAGGACGGCTACGTGCGCGCGTTCAACGCGGGCGCGAATCTGGCCACCATCAATCTGACACCCCGCGCCGTGCGGGCGGATTATCCGATCTACAAACGCGACCGCGTCATCATGGACGAGGAGCGCGTTCTGTCGGCCATTCAAGAGGCCGGCTGCGCTCTCAGCCGCGTCGGCATTGCCGCTCACTTGCGAAACACCCCCGAAAGGGTTCCCCTGAAATGAGTCAGTATCTGCGCATGAGAAACAGAAGGTTCCTCCTGGCGATCCATTGGGCGGAAACCGGCGAGCTGCCTTTAGAAATCAAAGTGATCACTCGCGGGGGGGGCGTTGTCAATGTGTCAACCCCTGGACACCCCCTCGCCGCGAGAAAAGACTTTTCCGGTCCAACGGGCTTGGGACGTTGGGACGGACTTTTTAGCCGCTCACCTCAAGAAAAAAATAAAAGAATTCCGAATCGTAAATTGTAAATCGTAAATCATAAATCCCTTGGGACGGCGCGGGACGGTCCGGGACGCTCGTGGGACGGTTGCAAAAGTGAGAATCGCCCGTGTTTACCGGCCATGGGACGGTGGGACGGCTGTACACCCCCAAGGTACCTCCTATCCCCCCTCATCTTCCTCCTTCTCTTCCTCGTCCCTCGTCCATCAACGGCAATCAAAGCCAATCAACACCAAAATCCCCCTCAGGACATGGAGCCGGCCATCTCCCATCTCCCAGCCGCACTCCGTCCCCGAGTATTCCCGGCCCATCCCGACCAATCCCGACCAATCCCGAGTTCGAAATATTTTTCTTTCAGAGGCCCTGTGTGCTTTGGACCTTGTCCCTTTGGACCCGAGCTCACCGGAAACCATCCGAACTGCTCCGAAGCAATCCGAACTTTAAAATATTCTTCCTCGCTGTTTGGAATTTGATGTTCATTTGGTGTTTGGAGATTGGTGTTTATTTGCAGTCCGACTTCCACTAACTGCGACTAACCGCGACTAACTTCGCCCCCCATCCCCCTTCGGACCTTGGACCTTGGACTTTGGACTGTGGACTGTGGACTGTGGACTGTGGGGCTGTGGTTTGACGTTTACTCGGCGGCATTGCAACTTGCACTACCCCAACCGCCGCACCATGCACTTTGCAGAGTTTCCGCTGAACTCTTTCGGCTGATCATTTCCCATCCGCGCCCACGAAAATTGCCCGGCGTTTTGTTGCTGGCAAGGCAGTTGCAGCTTTTTTGGGCCCGCCGGGAGGCGTGAATCCCGAGCGCCAGCCGGCGCGAAGCTGCAATGGCACACCACACGCTTAAGGCTATCGCACAGAGTCCAAATAGGAATTTACGCAACGAGAACGCACCTTATGAAGAATAAGACATTAATCATCATGCTCCTTTCCGCCGGCGCTTTTGCGGTGGGCTGCAATCAAGAGCAGACCACCTCGGAACAGCTCGACAAGGTCCAGACAGAAACAAAACAAGCCGCCCTGGACATAAAGGATTATACCTTCGCGCAGAAGGCTGAATTCGTCGAAAAGATGCAGGTCCAGTTGGCCGACCTCAATCGGGACCTGGACCAACTCGCCGCCAAGGTCGAAACCTCCAGCGACGCGGTCAAAGCCGAAGCCAAACCCAAGCTCCAGGCGTTGCGCGACCAATCGGGCCAGTTGAACAAGCAGCTTGACGAGGTCAAGAACGCCACTGAGTCCACCTGGGACAGCGTCAAAGGTGGTTTCAGGAAAGCCTATGAATCCTCCAAGGATGGGTTCAACCAGGCGCGTCAATGGGTCGGCAACAAAATCGCGCCTTAAGGCGCAGAGGAGATCTTATGAAAAAAACGAAATGCTCAAAAATCGGATTTATATTCGGCGCTGCGCTCTTAGTGAGCCTGACAGGATGCATCGGCTACGTGGACGACCCGCGTTATGCCAGGGGGTACGCATCCCTACCGCCAGTGTACGTCGAGAGTGGAGTGGTGGTCCAGGACGATTATGTTTATTACCCCGATTACCAGGTTTATTACAGCGGCAGCACCCGCCAATGCGTGTATCTGGAAGGGAGCGCGTGGGTCACACGGCCGGCGCCGCCGGGCATCTCGTTTGACGTGATGTTCGCCTCGCCGTCGGTGAGGTTGGCGTTCCACGACTCCCCGTGGTTTCATCACGCGACGGTTGTCCGGCAGTACCCGAGACATTGGGCCCCGCCGGGCTCAAGTCACAGCAACAGGGAGGGCCGCGATGAAGGCCATGGCGAAAGTAACAGGAGAGGACACGACTAGCATGAACGACAGGAACATTTCCAACATAAGCAGTCAGCTAACCGCAGAAATGCAGAAAGTGAATACCATGAATAGAGCTAAACTCTTGGGCGGCAGATTCGGAATCGTGTTGTGCGGTGCCTTGCTCGGCTACACCGCTCACGGACAACCCTCGGTCTCGGTCGGGGTCAGTGTGCCCCTGCCCTCCGTCGAGGTGGCGCTGCCTGGCGTGCAGATTCGCGCCGAAAGCGACTTTTACGAACCGCTCACCCCCTACGGACGTTGGGAAGTCGTCGGCTCTTACGGCCGCTGCTGGATTCCCGGGCGAGTCGAGGCCGATTGGCGTCCCTATTGCGAGGGTTATTGGCAGCGCACCGACGCCGGGTGGTACTGGGCCAGCGATGAACCGTGGGCCTGGGCCACCTATCACTACGGCCGCTGGGATTTGAGCCCGCGATTTGGCTGGTACTGGGTGCCACAGACGCAATGGGCCCCGGCCTGGGTTTCCTGGCACAGCGGTGGCGGATACGTCGGTTGGGCGCCGTTGTACCCATCCGGCGTCAGAGTCATCTCGCCGCGGGCGTATGTCTTCGTCGAAGAACGGCATTTCATGGAACCGGTTCGCCGTTCCACCCTGGTCGTCAATAACACCACGATCATCAACAAGACCGTGATCATCGAAGCTCCGGCCACTGCCGTCATCGAAAAGGCCAGTGGACGAACGATCCAGGCAGTCCCGGTTCAGGAACTGCGCCACAAGCAGGAAGCCGCGGTCGTTGCGCAGCAACGGTCGCCGGTATCGGCGGGTGAGAAAAGAGCCCCGACGCCCGTTAACAGCCAGGCTGCACCCGGCGAAAAGAAAACCGTGATTGCTCACGTCCCGCCTCAGGCTGACAAGCCAACCGCGTCCACGCGTGACTCCACCGCGCCCGCCCCGAAGATTACCAGAGCGCAGCCCGAGACACGCAAGTCCGTTCCTGCCACTCCGGCCCCGAAGCCTGCGGCCAAGCCCGAGGCCAGGACTGAAAGCACGCATGCCGTCGCGAATAAGGAACCCGTCGCGCCGAAGGCCAATCAGCAACCTGCGCAGCAGGAAAAGGCTGCCAAGCCATCGGACAAGAAAACGCAGCCCTCGGCTGGTGAAAAACCGGCCGCCAGTCCAAGCGCACCGGGCCCGGCCGAGAAAAGCCACGACAACAAATCCAAAGATTAAACAAAACATCAAAAAACCAAAAAACGATCATGATAAAAACATCTGTAATTAACACCCGCGAAACCTTAATCCTCGTGGCGGCCAGCGCCCTGCTGCTCGCCGGCGCGCCCCTGCGCGCCACCGAGACGGACGACCGCATCGAGTCCTCCGCCAAAAAGTCCTATGTGTTCAAACACTACCTCACCGACGATGCCATCAAAACCGAGTCCAAAAATGGCGCTGTCACCTTGACCGGCACGGTGGCCGTAGAATCCCACATCGGGCTGGCCCGGGACACCGTGTCAGGGCTGCCCGGCGTCAAGAGCGTGGATAATCAACTCACCCTCAAAGGGGAAGCCCCCGCTGAGCATTCCGATACCTGGGTCGGGCTGAAAGTGAAAACCGCGCTGCTGTTCCATCGCAACGTGAGAGCAACGAAGACCGACGTGAACGTCAAAGACGGCATCGTCTCGCTGAGTGGCGAGGCCTCCAGCATGGCTCAAAAGGAACTGACCACTGAATACGCCAAAGATGTCGAAGGCGTCAAAGACGTGAAGAACGAAATGACGATAGCCAAGACGGCAGCCAAGCCCGACGAAACCGCGGGCGAGAAGATTGACGACGCGTCCATCACGGCCCAGGTCAAGATGTCCTTGTTGTCTCACCGCTCGACGAGCGCCTTAAAAACCAAGGTCGAAACGACCGACGGCGTGGTCACCTTGACCGGCATTGCCAAAAACGCGGCCGAAAAATCCCTCGTCACCAAGCTTGCGACCGATATCGACGGGGTCAGCAGCGTGGTCAACAACATGACCATTGCTACGACTTTGAGCAAAAATTGAACAATGAATCTCTGTGGGTTGGCGCGGACGCGCCGGCCCGCAGCGGTTCCAAATCAAACTAAGAGGTAAAAACTATGTTATACACAATTGCGGTAATTCTGATCATCCTGTGGCTGCTCGGTCTGGTAACCAGTTACACGATGGGAGGGATAATTCATGTCCTGCTGGTGGTTGCCATTGTCATGGTGCTGGCCAACTTCATTTCCGGGCGCAGAGGGGCGTGAGGCGGAAATGAAAAGCGCAACTCACCTGGCGATAAATCATCGACGGATTGAAAGACTTTATGAGCAAACTCATTTCTCTGGCTCTGCTGGTGGGCGGCATAGTTCTGATCGTCACTGGCATTAACGCCACGAACTCATTCAGTTCGGACGTCTCGAGGTTCTTTTCCGGTTCGCCGACTGATAAGGCGGTATGGATGCTCATTGGAGGCATCCTCGCGGCGGTCGCAGGGCTCGCGACGCTGTTGCGCGGTCCGAAACACGCCTGAGTGCGTAAGTCCGAACCGCGCTGCTCGGAGCCTTACTGGCTTTATGAACTCGGTACTACTACAGTCCAACATGTTCGCAGCCTGCGAGGATTCTTCTCGACGCCGGAGCGCGGACATTCTTGTCCGCAGCAATGCCCGCGCCCGCGAACCGCGCCAGGTATTTCTACGGCTCTCACTGGACCTGCGTTGCTGCGGGCAAAAATGTCCGCGCTCCGGTCGGTTGCGGCCCGGTTGCTCGGCGGAAAGTGCGGTTTAAGTGAAATTGTCCTTCCTCGAATCCATCTCGCTTCGGCGCAAAAAACTCGCGGGCTGGGCGGCCGCGCTGTTTCTGTTCTACACGGTTCTGGGTTTTTTCGCTTTGCCGCCCATCGTGCGGCTGGTCGCGGTGAAGCAGTTGTCGAAACAACTTGACCGGCCAGTCACGATTCGGAAAGTTCGGCTCAATCCCTATACATTCTCCGCTACCATCCGGGGTTTGTTGGTTAAGGACAAGGATGGCGAGCCGCTGGTCTCGTGGGATGAAGCCTACGTGAATTTCCAACTCGTTTCGCTCTTCCGCCACGCTTGGATTTTCAAAGAGGTCAGCTTGTTGCAGCCCTTCGTGCGCGTGCGGGTGAACAAGGATTACACGCTGAATTTCTCGGATATTGTCGATAAATTTTCGCAGGCCGCTGCCTCAAAACCCAGTGAAACCGTCAATCCCCGCCCGTGGAGAATAAAGCGGCTGCGCCTGGCCGGCGGGAGTGTGTCTTTCGCCGACCTGACCCCCCGGGTGCCCTTCCGAAGAACCGTTGGTCCTCTACAGATGACGGTCAGCAATTTCAAAACTGACTCCGACTACCAGAACGTATTTGCGCTTTCCGGGATCTCCGAAGGTGGAGAGCGGTTCGCATGGAAAGGCTCGCTATCCCTCGCTCCGTTCCGCTCCGAAGGCGAGTTTTCGCTGGATGGGTTTGCGCTAACGACCTGCGCGCCGCTCTACCAGGACCTGTTCCGCTTTGAAATCAAAGACGGCGTGCTCAACCTTCATTCCACCTACCGCTATGAAAGCAGCGCCACCACCAATTTTCTGGCGGTGACGAATACGACTTTTGGGCTCAAGTCCCTGCGGATGGTGGAAAAGGACACCGGCCAGGCGGTGGTCGAGGTCTCCAACTTTGTCGTAACGGGTGCCAGCGTGGACGCGATGGGCCGTCAAGCCGAGGCGGACACCATGACAGTGACGGGCGGCCGGTTCGTCCTGCGCCGCAATAAAGACACTTCGGTCAATGCCATCGAATTATTGAAACCAGCCGACTCGGCGCCGGCAGCCCCGGGCGGGATTCTACTACTGCTCCGCGCGATGACCAATCTGGTGGCGATGCTGGTCAACACTACCAATCTCTCAAACGGCACCATCCGCGACCTCAACCTCACCAACTGCGCGCTGCGCCTGGAAGATCTGGTGAACGTGCAACCGGTTCGGCTCGACTTGGAAGATATCGCGGTTGACGGGAAGAATATTTCCAACCGCCCCGGGACGAACATAACTGCTGCGGTTTCGCTGCGCTGGGACACCAACGGCACCGTGCGAGCGGGCATTAAGGCGGCTCTTTCTCCGGCCAGCGCGGAAGTAACGCTGGCATTCGAGCAATTGAATTTGCGTCCGCTGGCCCCCTACCTGGAGCCGCACCTGGATATTTTCGTGTTGGGCAGCAAGCTCGGCCTGGCGGGCACGATGCAGCTGCGCAGCACCAAGGATGCGTTGCCCGAGGTCCGTTTCGACGGAGATGCGCGGCTGGACGGGTTCTCGCTCGCCGAGGGCAGCGCCACCGAAAACCTGCTCCAATGGGATTCGTTGCGGTTGTCCGGTATTGAAGCCAACCTCAATCCGCCGGTGGTCTCGGTGAAGCAAGCGAGTCTGGAGGATGTGTTTGCGCGGTTGATCATCGAGACCAACCGAACGTTCAACCTCCTGAGCGCGTTGCGCCGGGGCGGCACCAATGTGGCGGCCGCACTGCAATCGACGAATGCGGCAGCACCGGCGCGGCCAAAAGTTTCCCTGGCTTCGGTGGTTATCTCCAATGCCAACGTCCATTTCATCGACCGCTCGCTGCGGCCCAATGTGAACATCACTCTCGAGCAACTTGGCGGCACGCTTTCCGGGCTCTCCTCCGATGATCCCCAGCGGGCCGACCTCCATCTGCAAGGCACGGTCGATAAAACCGCGCGGGCCGACATTACCGGGAAGATAAACCCGTGGAATTCAAAGCAGCCGATGGATTTGAAAATTTCGCTTCAAGGTATGGACCTCCTGCCGGAAGACCCCTATTCAGGGAAGTACCTTGGCTACCGGTTGGAGAAAGGCGCATTGAGCGCGCAGCTCACCTATCAGATTACCGAACAAAAACTGAAATCGGAGAACCACCTGACGCTGGACCACCTCACGCTCGGCCGGAAAGTTGAGAGCGCCGATGCCACCAGCCTTCCCGTGCGCCTGGCCATCGCGCTGCTGAAAGACCGCGATGGAAGGATTGCCTTGGAGGTCCCGATCAGCGGCAGCCTGGACGATCCGCAATTTAACCTGGGCAAAGTGGCTTATCTCGCCATTCAGTCGGTGCTGACTAGAGTCGTCACTTCACCGTTTTCAGCTCTGGGCGCGCTCTTCGGGGGAAAAGGCGAGGAACTAAGCTTCCAGGAGTTCCAGCCGGGCTCGACGAATCTCCTGCCCGCCGCCATCGTGAAGTTGGACGCGTTGGCCAACGGCCTCTATGAGCGTCCGGAATTACAGTTGGAGATCGAGGGTAGTGCCGACCTGTTGACCGACCTCGAGGCTTTGCGCCGCGAGAAACTGAACCGACAATTCCCGGTGCAAAAATGGAACGCCGCCGCGAACCTGTTTACGGCCGGAACCAACGCTGCTGCCGCAGAAACCCCTACGCCCCGAATTTCCCGGCAGGCGCTTGCTTTCGACAAAGGGGCCTCCTTGCTCAGGAGCCCGGTGGCCTACTCGTTAACTATTCCCATCGAATCCACGCTCACACAAAACCATCCCGCACAGAGTTACTTGCGAGCATTTGCCGACGACAAAGGCGCAACGGCCCTGATGCTGATCTTCGCGCCTGTGGGGGGTGCCGGAGACCCGGACTCGGAGCGTGAGCTTCTGGAAACGGTGGAAATCTCTCCCGATGCTCTTCCGACCTTGGCGAGCGAGCGCGCCCGAAACGTGAGAGCATACCTGCTTCAAACCAGGAAGGTCGAACCGCAGAGAATCACCGAGTCAGTCCGAGGCGCGGGTTCCAAAGGCAGCCGCGTGTATGTTCGGCTGCAATGATGCGGTGAGCGCCACCCACCTTCCAGCATTCCGTGGACAAGCATCACTTTTCTCACGATCGATAGGGGGAAATACCCCCCGGTCAACCCCTGATTATTCGATTTCATTTTGCTGGTTTACTCTTACGGGGTGAGCACCGTCCACATGAAACCGACCCGCCGTATCAGCCGGCCAATAAAGCCAGGCCCTGCCCGGAAAGTTGTGCTGTTGCACATCTCGCCAGCCGCCTTGCGGACTTCGGAGATTCGTTATCGCCGGCTCTTTGAAGCCGCGCGCGACGGCATTTTAATTCTCGACCCCATCTCCCGCAAAATCACCGACGCCAATCCATTCATGTCGGAACTTTTGGGCTACCCGCGGGAAGAATTGCTCGGCAAGGAGCTTTGGGAAATCGGCCTGCTTAAGGATGAAAAAGCCAGCCGGTCGGCCTTTCGCGAGTTGCAAAAGAATCATTTTATTCGCTATGAGAATCTGCCGCTCCAAAACAAAGCGGGCCAGCGCCACGAAGTCGAGTTTGTCAGCAATCTTTACGACGAGGACGGACGAAAAGTCATCCAGTGCAACATTCGCGACATTACCGAGCGCAAGCAAGGCGAGCGCGCGCTCTCCGCGGCTAATGATAAGATTGCGCGGCATGCCCTCGAGCTGGAGCAAGTGGTCAAGGAACGCACCGGGGAACTCCGCGATACCATCGGCGAACTGGAAGGCTTCTCTTACAGCGTATCGCATGACATGCGCGCGCCGTTGCGGGCCATGCAAAGCTTCGCTCAGTTTCTGGTGGATGAATACGGCAGCAAGCTGGACGAACAAGGAGTCAATTATCTTCACCAGATCATGCGCTCCGCCCTGCGGCTCGACCAACTCATCCAGGATGTCTTGAGCTACACTCGGGTTCTCCATGCAGACTTGCCGCTGGGACCGGTGGATCTGGACCGGCTGGTGCGCGACATCGTTGAGACCTTCCCGAATGGGCAACCGCTCAAACCGCAAATACGAATCAAAGGCACGCTGCCGCACGTCCTGGCTAATGGGGCGCTCTTGGCTCAATGCGTCTCCAACCTGCTGACCAACGGCGCAAAATTTGTTGCGTTTGGGACCACACCGCGCCTGGAGGTTTCGGCGGAACAGAGCGCGGGTGCGTCGGTTCGGGTGTGGTTTAAGGACAACGGCATCGGCATTGCCGCCGAAAATCACGAGCGCATTTTCCGCTTGTTCGAGCGAATTAACACGACCAAGGAGTACGAAGGGACCGGCATTGGGCTGACCATCGTGCGCAAGGCGGCCGAACGCATGAACGGGCAGGTCGGCTTTAAATCGGAGCTGGGCAAAGGCAGCAGCTTCTGGATTCAATTAAGGAAGGCCTAGGGCATGCGAACCATCCTCCAGGTCGAAGACGATCCCAACGATGTTTTCCTGCTGCAACACGCCATGAAGAAAGTGGGCCTGGTGAACCCGGTTCGGGTGGCCACGGATGGACGGCAGGCCATCGACTATTTGAAAGGCGCCGGCAAATTTGCGGACCGTAGGAAATTTCCCCTGCCGTGCCTTGTGCTCCTGGATTTGAAATTGCCATTCGTGATGGGCCTGGAGGTTCTTAAATGGATCCGCCACCGGCCCGGGCCGGCGCTGATCGTGCTGCTCCTGACAGCCTCGGCCGAAGACGCGGATATCGCGACTGCCTACCGTTTGGGCGCCAATGCGTTTCTGACCAAACCGTCCACGGCAGCTAAACTCGAGGACATGGCCAAAGCCATCAAGGACTTCTGGCTGACGCACAACACGTTACCGAAGGAATCGCATGCGAAATCCGCAACTGATGGCCCGGTGCACGCACGCAGGAGAGTTCGCAGCGAAGCCGTTTCGGCCAGTTGATGGGGCAAGCGCAGAAAGCAGAACCACTTCCAAGGAAAGAAATGAAAAAAATCACTGTTTTACTTTGTGACGATCACAACATGATTCGAGAAGGGCTGCGGCTGCTCCTGGAAAAGGAACCGGATATCCAGGTCGTCGGTGAAGCGGCCGACGGCAACCAGGCGGTGGAAAAAGCGAAAGCGCTTCGACCGGATGTGGTCCTGATGGACCTGGCGATGCCGCGGTTGAACGGTTTGGAAGCCACGCGCCAAATTGCGAAGGAAATCCCCTCGATCAAAGTGCTCATCCTTTCAGCTTACAGTGACGATCAGTACATCGGCCACGCGATCGAAGCGGACGCTGCCGGCTATGTGATGAAAGAGACCGTCGGGAATGATTTGTTGCGAGCCATACGCGAAGTGGCCAAAGGAAACGCCTTTTTCAGTCCTTCCATTGCCAAACGCATATTGAAGCAGTGGCAGGGAAAATCGCTCAATGGGCGCGCGGCCGGCGCCAAGACGACCATGTTGACCGGCCGTCAAACGGAAATCCTCCAGTTGGTCGCGGAAGGATATGCCACCAAGCAAATAGCCGGCTTGCTGTCATTAAGCATAAAAACGGTGGAGAAACATCGGCAAGACCTAATGAATGCGCTGAACATTCATAACATTGCGAGTTTGACGCGGTACGCGGTTTCCAGCGGCGTCGTCGAATCCAACCGTTTGCCGAACGGGCCAGAGACCCCCGCGCTGCTCGCCACCGCCAAGTGAACGAATGGCTAAGCGATATGATCGGCTCCTGCTGGAAACCCTGCTTGGCGTGAATCTGGAAGGCAAACAACTGCGCCTGACGCCCAGGCTTCCGGCGACCTGGAGCACGTTCACCGTCCACTACCGGTATCGGCAAACTCCTTATCACATTCGCGTCACGAGGCTCCCGGGGGCGCCGCCTGGTGCCAGCCAACTATCCCTCGACGGTCAGGCGCTCACGGGTAATATGCTCCCCTTGCTGGACGATCATCGTGATCATGTTGTGGAAATGCAGGTCAGTTAAGCACCAGATACTAAGACCCCCTCGCGCACCGAAAGCCAAAATCAAAATAGGCGTAAGCAGGCCCGACGACGCCGTTGTCGTAGCGATACGAGGAGCGGGTGAAGAAGGCGTTGAAGGGGTTCGTGTCCCAGACGCCACCGCGCAGCACACGCTGGCCCGCAGGACCTGCCGGGCCGCGAGAATCGGCCTGCGTTGCGCCTGCATTGCCATACCAGCTTGAGTCGTACCAGTCCCAACACCACTCGAACACATTCCCAGCCATGTCATACAGCCCATACCCGTTGGCCGCAAACGACCCCACCGGGCTCGTGTAGGGAACCCCACCCGTCGCGTAGGCCGGGTGATAGTCTGGCGTCGGGCTGACATCATATGCATAGGAGTTGGTATTCGCGTAGTAGTTCGCCCGGCTGTGGCTGATAGTGTTCGCATCCGACCACGGGAACCGGTGTCCTGCCGCTCCGCCCCGCGCCGCCTTCTCCCACTCCGCCTCCGTCGGCAATCGGTAGCCCGCGAGCCAGTTTACCCAATTATTCAGCACGTTCGTCTGGCCCGCGCGATACACGTTCGTCTGCGCCGCCCCCGTGTAATACGCAGGCACTCGCCCCTCCTTTTCGCTGCGCGCATTGCACCACTTCACCACGTCATACCAGTTGATCGTTTGCACCGGATGACTGGCCGCCTTGCCCAAACCAGCGTTGTCGAACCTGTAGCCGTTGGTGATGGCCCATTGATAAACCTGGTCCCACTGCGCCTTGCTCACCAGGTTTGTGTCCATGTAGAACGCGCTGACCTGCACCGTGTGCAATGGCAGCTCGTCGCTGTCGCCATCCCCCTGTCCCATACAGTTGCCCATCGCGAACGAACCGGTCGGAATCAGGACCATCCCCACAGTCGTGGGGATAGTGCCGCGCACACGGAAGAACCGCACGCTGTAGGACATGGGCACACTCACCTGGATCGTCCCCTTGGCGTCGACCGTCACCGAACCCAGGCCCGCCAGGTTGTTGGTCCAGGGCCCGGTTGGCGAAGACGCCGATTCCACAGACACCACGGTGGCGGGCGCCAGGTTGGTGCATATCAGCACCCCGTTCCTGGCGAACGAACTGATGACGGGCGCCGCCGCCTGCGCGGTCAGGCACACCGCAAGCGTCAAGGCGCCCAGGCTGGGCCTCATTGCTTGTTTCATGCTGGGGATTTGAGTTCTCATAATGAAAGCCATGATCGGCGGGATCGTGATGGCGCGCCGCAGCATAACCATTCGAACAACTTAAAGCAGAGGAGGTGCCATGCGTCGAAGGTTAATAGCAACGAGTTGATGGCGAGTGGCTTGCGGGCAATCCGGATGCTTCAGTGTTCCTGTAGCAATCGCAGTTCGACTGCAATTTGCACTAATGCTGCCGGTAACACCATGCACTTTGCAGAGCCTCAGACAACGTGGCCAAATGAAATGCAAAATGTGTCAACCCATGATTTCGTCGCCGCGTAAGGCCTCAAAGGAGGCGGGCGGAATGCCCGCCACGACTGACCGGGTACGTCCCCACTTATGGCCGAGCAGAGCTCCTGGAGCGCCAAGCGGTGGTTTGCCCTCTTTTCCTAGAGGTCTTTCCCTCAAAGCGAGCGTCCGCGAGTCTGGCCGATGCCGCTCAGTTGCTGTCTGATTTCCAGACGGTCGATGAGTGGAAAATTCCTCCAAATAAAGGTCTTTACCCACTTACTTTCCAGCAGCCCAACACTAGGGTTGTAAGATTGACTATGGCAACGGATGCACCTCAGTTGGCGGACATTCTGCCAATGTCTTTTGCGCAGCAGCGCTTGTGGTTCCTCGATCAACTCGAGCCGAACAGCCCGTTGTACAACGTCCCCACGGTGCTGCGTGTGACCGGCAAGCTGAATGAAGCGGCGCTGCAGAGCGCCTTGGAGGCCATCGTAGCGCGTCACGAGGTTCTGCGGACCCGTTTCGTTTCCATCGAGGGCAATCCCGCCCAGATCCCGGAGGAGAATGTGTCCCTAAAACTCGCCGTGCGCGATCTCAGCGATATGCCCGCAGCCCGGCGCGAAGTGGAAGCCGGCGCGTTGGTGCGCGCCGAGGCGAACCTTCCATTCGAGCTGAGTTCCGCGCCGCTGCTCCGCACAACCTTGCTTCGGCTGCAGCTAAACGAGCATTGGTTCCTTGTGACTTTCCATCACATGGTGTCGGACGAATGGTCGCTCAAGATTTTCTTCAAGGAGCTAGCCGAGCTGTACGAAGCCAATTGCAACGGCGCGCCCGCGAACCTGCCGGCGCTCCCAATACAGTACGCCGACTACGCAGTGTGGCAGCGGGACTGGTTCAAGGGAGAAGTGTTCGAAGAACAACTCCGTTACTGGCGCAAGAGCTTGTCAGGCAATCCGCCGCTGCTCGAATTGCCGGCCGACCGGCCGCGTCCCGCAGTTCCGGCATTTCGCGGCGGCAATCAGGCGCGCGCGCTGCCGAAGGGGCTGGGCCAGGCGCTGAAACAAATCGCCGAGCGCAACCACGCTACGCTGTTCATGGTCCTGCTCGCGGCGTTCAAAGCCTTGCTTCACCGCTATACGCAGCAGGATGACATCGTGGTGGCTTCACCGATTGCGGGGCGGAGCCGGGTCGAGACCGAACCTCTCGTTGGCTTCTTCGTCAACACGCTCGCCTTGCGAACGGATGCCTCGGGAAATCCCACGTTCGAAGAACTGCTGGGCCGGGTTCGCGAGGTAATGCTCGGCGCTTACGCGCACCCGGATTTGCCGTTCGATAAACTGGTCGAGCATCTGCAACCGGAGCGCTCGCTGGATCATTTGCCGTTCACGCGAATCATGTTCAGCCTCCAGAACGAACCGCCCGGCGACTTGCGCTGGCCTGGCTTGACGCTGGAATTTCTAGA
>Ga0210408_10002315_pt1 | contig 18698 bp, 18 predicted proteins | sample IncBWH4MmetaG_FD_155471 | JGI IMG/M metagenome (GOLD analysis project Ga0210408, IMG submission 155471) | Forest soil microbial communities from Barre Woods Harvard Forest LTER site, Petersham, Massachusetts, United States - Inc-BW-H-4-M | ecosystem: Environmental > Terrestrial > Soil >...
CCCGATGGTTGCGCGACGGGATCGCCCGGACGGCCTGAGCCCGAACGTTGCGCATCGTGACACCGCACGGTCACGGCTGTAACGGGGGTTTCGGCGGATCGGTCACTGCTGTAACGGGGGTTTCGGTGGATCGGCCGAACTCGCGCGCCGGCCCGCTGCCCAAGCCATGTACGCACTACTTCGCTTTTGCACATACAGGAGGTCACCATGTCCAGCTCCAAACAACTCGCCGTTATGGCGCTCGCCGCCATCGTGTCCGGGGGCGCATACGCACAGTTTGATGGCGAAAGCCGCACGGACGCGCAGATCAGCGCCGCCGTCCAGAAACAGATCGATGAGCGTCCTGAGCTGAAGTCCGAGAACATTTCGGTCCGCAGCGCCCATGGAGTCGTGTACCTGCAGGGCCTGGTCGACACGCGAGTCGATCAGGACGAGGCCGCAGCGATCGCCGCCTCCGTTCCGGGCGTCGCCAGGGTCTACAACGGGCTCGCGGTGTCCGGAAACGGCTAGTCTTTTACGCAGCCTTCACCCCCGCCCCTTGCCCGCTGCACGGGCGAGGGGCGATCGAATGTCGCAATTGCTCTGCCCCTCCAAAGGGCAGGGCGGGTCGCCCCTCGCCCGCGCAGCGGGCAAGGGGAGGGTGAGGGCGCGTTGCTGCGTCAGACACACACCCGTGGCAACGTCGTAATGCTCCGGCCGGCAGGCGGGGGAAAGTCCCACTTGGTCGCGCGCGCGTGCGGGCGCATATTGCGCTTGAGACCTGTTACGCCCGCACGCAGGGGCCCGACGAACCGGTGGACACGACCCGCACCAATCTGCAGCAGCGCCCGGATCTTCCCCGCAAGCTGCGCCTGGACTGCGACCGCTATCGCCAGCACTCGGTGCGCGCCTGCGCGGGCGATGCCCATTGCGATCACGACTTCGAAGCCGCCCCGACCATGACCGAGGCCGACTTCGCCGTCTGGCACTGCACCCGCTGCGGGCGCGAATTCAAGTACGAAACCTGGAGGTCCGGCGCTTCGGCCGCGTCCGACCCATCGACGCGGCCGCTTTGAGGCCGCGCGCGCGCGAGCGGTTCACATCAGCACGATGTCGTACTGCTCCTGGTGGTAGGCGTTTTCGACCTGCATCGATATCGGCTTGCCGATGAAGTCCGACAGCATCGCGAGCGACTGGGATTCCTCTTCCAGGAACAGGTCGATCACGGGCTGAGCGCCCAGGATACGGAATTCGCGCGCGTCGCCGAACTGGCGCGCCTCGCGCAGGATCTCGCGCAGGATCTCGTAGCACACGGTGCGCGCGGTCTTCAGCACGCCGCGGCCGCTGCACACCGGGCAGGGCTCGCACAGCACGTGGGCGAGCGACTCGCGCGTGCGCTTGCGCGTCATCTCGACCAGCCCGAGCTGCGTGAACTGGCTCACCGTCATGCGGGTGCGGTCGTGCGCCAGCGCCTTTTTCAGCTCGGCCAGCACCAGCTCGCGATGGGCCGCATTGGCCATGTCGATGAAGTCCAGCACGATGATGCCGCCCAGGTTGCGCAGTCGCAGCTGGCGCGCGATCGACTGGGCAGCCTCCAGGTTGGTCTTGAAGATCGTGTCGTCGAAGTTGCGCGTGCCGACGAAGCCGCCCGTGTTGACGTCGATCGTCGTCATTGCCTCGGTCTGGTCGATGATCAAATAGCCGCCGCTTTTCAGGTCGACCCGCCGCGCCAGGGCCTTCTCGATTTCCTCGTCGATCTGGTTCAGCTCGAACAGGGGCCGTTCGCCGTCGTAGTGCGCCAGGCGCGCCAGCACGTTGGGCACGTACTGCGCCGCGAACGCCTGCAGCGCCACGAAGTTCTCGCGCGAATCGATCTGCACCGTCGCGGTGTCCTCATTGACCACGTCGCGCAGCACGCGCTGGCCGAGCGACAGCTCCTGGTACAGCTGCGTTTCCGGGGGGACCTTGCCGGCGGCTTCCTCGATCTGCTTCCAGCGCTTGCGCAGGTATTCGATGTCGGCCCGCAGGTCGTCCTCCTTGGCGTCCTCGGCGCTGGTGCGGATGATGTAGCCGCCGCTTTCCCCGGGGCCCAGCATGCGCGTGAGCATCTCGCGCAGGTGCGTGCGCTCGGCCTCGTCCTCGATGCGTTGCGAAACGCCGATGTGCGGATCCTGGGGCAGGTACACCAGCATGCGCCCGGCCAGGCTGATCTGGGTCGACAGGCGCCCCCCCTTGGTGCCGATCGGGTCCTTGATCACCTGGACCAGCGTCACATCGCCCTGGCGCAGCAGCCGCTCGATCGGCGGAGGCCGCTCCGAGGGCATCTGGCGCGCCTCCCAGATGTCGGCCACGTGAAGAAAGCCGGCCCGCTCCAGCCCGATGTCGATGAAGGCCGACTGCATCCCGGGCAGCACGCGCGCGACCCGGCCCAGGTAGACGTTGCCGAGCAGCCCGCGCGTGGCGGCCCGCTCGATGTGCAGCTCCTGCACGACGCCGCCCAGCAGAACCGCAACCCGGGTTTCCTGCGGCGTGATGTTGATCAGGATGTCTTCGGTCGACACCGGGCGGCGGCTACAGAATGCGAATGCCGGCCCGCATCAGGAGCAAGGCGGTCTCGGCCAGTGGCAGGCCGACCACGCCCGAGTAACTGCCTTCGAGCTTTGCCACGAAAATGGCGGCGCGCCCCTGGATCGCGTAGCCGCCGGCCTTGTCCAGGGGTTCGTTGCTGTCGCAGTAGCGCTGGATCTCCTCGTCGCTGATCGTGCGCAGCGTCACCCGCGACACCGACGTCGCCAGCATCGGCGTGACGTTCGGCCCGGGCGCGGCGGCCAGCGCGACCGAGGTTCGCACCTCGTGGGTGCGGCCCGACAGCTGATGCAGGAACTGCGCGGCCTGGGCGCCGTTTTCCGGTTTGCCGAGGATCTGGCCGTCCACCACGACCACGGTATCGGCCGCCAGCACCGGGTGAAACACCTGCGAGCGCGCGATCAGCACGCGCTGGCCGCACACCGCCTTTTCCAGCGCGACCCGCTCCACGTAGGCCTCGGCGCTTTCGGAGGGATGCTGGCTCTCGTCCACGTCGGCCGGCCTGCGCGGCTCAGCGCGCAGCAGCAGCGTCTCGAAACGCACGCCGATCTGATGCAGCAGTTCGCGGCGGCGTGGGCTGCGCGATGCGAGGTAGATGTCGGCCATGCGGATACGACGTCGACGGCGTGTCCTGGACGTTCGCGGGTTGCTCAAGCTCTATGGTAAGGGTGATTGGCGAGAACCGACCAGGCCCGGTACAGCTGCTCGACCAGCACCACCCGGGCCAGGGCGTGCGGCAGCGTCAGGCTGGACAGCCGCAGACGCAGCTGCGCGCGCGCTTTGAGCGGCTCGGACAGCCCTTCGGCACCCCCGATGAGGAACGACACGTGTTGCGATGCATCGCGCCAGCGGCCGATCTCGCGCGCCAGCTGCACGCTAGTCCAATCGGCGCCCCGTTCGTCCAGCGCAACAACGCGGTCGCAGCCGGCCACGGCCGCCGCCAGGCGCGCCTGCTCGCCGCGCAGACTGTGCGCGACCGGCTGCTGGCCGCGCTCCGGGCGCACCTGTTTCAGCGCCACCTCGAAGTCGCGCGGGAACCGGGCCAGGTACTCCTGCACCGCCTGCTCGGCCCAGGCCGGCATCCGGGTGCCCACGGCCGCGATCGTGATCCTCACCGGCCCCCCGAAGGCCGATGTCCCGGGCTGGTCAGCCGGACCCGCACCGGCTTGCCGCCCCAGAGTTCCTCCAGCGAGTAGTAGGCGCGGATCGCCGGCTGCATGATGTGCACGATGACGTCACCCAGGTCGACCAGCACCCATTCGCCCGCCTCCTCGCCCTCGATGCTCAAAACGGTGGCGCCGGCCTTCTTGGCCTTTTCGGCCACGTGCGAGGCCAGTGAACGCGTCTGCCGATTCGACGTGGCCGTGACCAGGACCACCCGGTCGAACAGGTCCGACAGGTGGGTCGTGTTGTAGACGCGGATGTCCTGACCCTTGATGTCCTCGAGCGCTTCGATCACCAGGCGCTGCAGGCGGCTCAATTGCATGGGCTCAGCAATACAGCCGGTGTTGGCCGATGTAGTCGAGCACGCCCGGCGGCAGCAGCGCTGCCACCGCGGCACTGTCGCGCGAGGCGGGCTCGGCCAGCATTGCGCGGATCTGCGTGGAGGAGCAGTCGATCGGTTGCATCGCGATCGGCACCAGCACGCCGGCCGGCCGGCGGGCCGCCTGCGCCGCGCTGCTCAGGTGGTGCGCGCGCAGCGCCGCCAGCGCCGGCTTGAGCAACGCGCCGTGCCCCGTGCGGGCCGCCACGCCCAGGTGCGCCAGCTCGATCAGCTGCTCCCAGCGGTGCCAGGTGTCGAGCCGTTCGAACTGGTCGGCGCCGATCAGCAGCACCAGCGGGCGCTGCACGCCCACCTCGCCGCGCAGCTCGCGCAGCGTGTCCACCGTGAAGCTGGGTCCGGGCCGCGCGAGTTCACGGCGGTCCAGCGCGAAGCGCGGCTCGGCGCTGACCGCGAGCTCGATCATGCGGGCCCGGTCGACGCCGTTGGCGGCGGCCCCTTTCTGCCACGCCAGCCCGGCCGGAATGAACAGCACGCGCGCCAGGTCCAGCTGCTCGAGCCCGTCGCGGGCCAGCTGCACGTGCCCGACATGGATCGGGTCGAAGCTGCCGCCCAGCAGGCCGATCGGTCGGCGATCGTCCGGGGTCATGGAACCGGCGGGGGCGCCGGGGCCAGCCAGTCGCGCGCCTGCAGGAACTGCGTCAGCCGGGCTTCTTCCGATCCGGGTTGCGGCCGCCAGTCATAGCGCCAGCTCACCCGCGGCGGCAGCGACATCAGGATCGATTCGACGCGCCCGCCCGATTGCAGGCCGAACAGGGTGCCGCGGTCGTAGACGAGGTTGAACTCGACATAGCGGCCGCGCCGCCAGGCCTGGAAATCGCGCTCGCGCTCGCCATAGGCCAGCGCGCGGCGGCGCTGCACGATCGGCGGGTAGGCCGCAAGGAAGGCATCGCCCACCGAACGCATCATCGCGAAGCTGCGCTCGAAGCCGAGCTCGGAGAAGTCGTCGAAGAACACCCCGCCGATGCCGCGCGGCTCGTTGCGGTGCTTCAGGAAGAAATACTCGTCGCACCAGCGCTTGAAGCGCGCGTGCAGGTCGGCGCCAAACGGGGCCAGCGCGTCGCGGCAGCAGCCATGAAAGTGGCGCGCGTCCTCTTCGAAGCCGTAATACGGCGTGAGGTCCATGCCGCCGCCGAACCACCAGATGTCGGCTGCGTGGGTCGCGCGTGCAACGAACAAGCGCACGTTCATGTGCACCGTCGGCACGTACGGGTTGCGCGGGTGCAGCACCAGCGACACGCCCATCACATCGAATCCGCGCCCCGCCAGCTGCGGACGGCTGGCGCTGGCCGAAGCGGGCAGCCGGGCGCCGGTCACGTGCGAGAAGCCCACGCCGGCCCGCTCGAGCAGAGCCCCATCTTCCAGGATGCGGGTGATGCCCGAGCCGGCCAGCGCCGAGTCGGGAGGCTTGTCCCAGCGGTCCTCGCCGAACGGGGCGCCGTCGAGGCGCTCCAGCTCGGCCACGATGCGCTGCTGCAGTCCCAGCAGATACTCGCGCACGCGCGCCGGATCGATCTGCGCGTCGCTCATCGAGCGTCCGGGGTGGTGCGATCGGACCCGAGGTGGCGGGCGGTAAATTCCAGCACCGCCTGGTACCAGGCCACGACGTTGCGCGGCTTCAGGATCCAGTGGTTTTCGTCCGGAAACACCAGCAGCTCGCTGGCGATACCCTGGTGCTGCAGGGCTTCGAACAGCGACACAGCTTCCCCGATTGGGCAGCGGTAGTCGCGCTCGCCGTGCGTAATCAGCGTGGGCGTGCGCCACTGGCGGATGTGGCGCATCGGGGCGTAGCGGTCGAAATGCTCCGGGTCGCGGTACGGGTCCTCGCCCCCCATCTCCAGGTACCACTCCGGCGGATGGTCGGTCACGCCGGTGAACGCCGCCATGTTCACGATGCCGGCATGCGACACCAGGCAGGCGAAGCGGTCGGTCTGCGTGCCGATCCAGTTCACCATGTATCCGCCGAACGAGCCACCCATCGCAGCGATCCGCTGCGAATCGATATCCGGCCGTGCGCACAGCGCGTCGGTGACCGCCATCAGGTCCCGGTAGCATTGGTCGCCCCAGACATTACCCCAGATCGCCTGCACGAACGGCTGTCCGAAGCCGCTGGAGCCGCGCGGATTCGGCAGTGCCACGGCATAACCCTGCGCCACCATCAGCAGGGGATTCCAGCGCCAGTGCCAGCCGTCCCCGCTCATCGTGATCGGCCCGCCGTGGATCCACATCGCGAGCGGCAGCGGCCCGCTCGAGGCGGCCGGCTTGATCAGCAGGCAGTGAATCACGCTGCCGTCGCCGGCGGCGACTTCGATCTGCTCGCAGCTGGCGGGCGGGCCGCCCTGCCAGCCGGACAGCGGCGCGAGCGAGCGCGGCTCCGATGCCGAGCGCGCATCGAGCACCACCACCTCGGGCGGCTGCAGCACGGTCGAGCGCAGCGCTGCCACGCCACCGTGCGGCAGCGCGGCCAGCTGCGAGCACACGCCGGATGCGGGCGGAACGCAGCGCCGCACGGCGCCGGTGCGCGCGTCGATCGCGAAAACGGGCGTCTGTCCCATGTCGTCGGCGCACACCAGCAGCTCGGCGCCGTCGAGCGACCATTCCGGCTGGATCGGCCAGCGGTCCCAGTCGGCCGCGCGCGGGGTGCACGCCCCGCTGGCCACGTCGATCAGTTCCAGCACCGGGCGGGGCGCCAGGCGCGCCGAGCGCTGGCTGCGCACCACCGACAGCGTGCCCGCATCGGGCGCAAAGCGCGGCCACTGGCAATTGGCGCCCGGGCCGGAGCCGAGCGCCCGCGTCGCCGCCGTTTGCGCATCGATCAGCAGCACATCGGTGTCCTCGCAACGGTCGGCGCCGGGCCGGGCGCGCGTGATCGCGATCAGCCGTCCGTCGGCTGTCAGGTCGAAGTCGGGTTCGATCGCGAACTCGCGCCGCGCCTGCGGCGTCAGGTCGGTGCGCTCCTCGAGCGGACCGGCCGCCGGGGCGCGATAGGCGATCACGTGGGTGGCTTCCCTTTGCGCGCCGTCGTCCAGCCAGTGGTCCCAGTGGCGCGCCGGCTGGCGCAGCACGCGGCGCGCGCTGGGGCCGTGCTTGCGCAGGTCGCCGGCGGCCTTGCGCTGCTCCTCTGGGGGCACCTCGGGCAGCACCGGGGCCAGCACCACCAGCCGGTCTGCCGCGCGTGCGCAGCGAAAGGCGTCCACGCCGAGGGGCTCGTCGGTGAGCTGCTGCGGCTCGCCGCCCTGCGCGGGCAGCCGCCACACCTGCATGCGTTTTTCGGCTTCCTCGTCGGGCTTGACTTCGTTGGGCTGCCGGTTCGACAGGAACGCGAGCGAGCCGTCGCGCATGAAGCACGGGGCCGCATCGCGGCTGTCGCCGCGGGTGAGCTGCACCGCGGTCGAGCCGTCGAGCGGAACCTTCCACAGATCCGAGACGTAGCGGGACCGCTCCCGGTCGAGCCGCTGCACGGTCGCCGCGAGCCAGCTGCCGTCGGGGGCGGAGGCGATCTCGCTGACCCGGCGCAGCTCGAGGTGCTGCTCGACGGAATAGGTCATCTCAGGCCGGCTCGCGCCAGCGCGCGGTGGCCGATGTCGGTGCGGAACTGCCGGCCGGCAAAGCGCACCTCGGACACCGCCTGGTAGGCGCGCTCGCGCGCCACGCGCACGTTCTGCCCCAGCGCGGTCACGCACAGCACCCGTCCGCCGTCGGTGAAGAGCCCCTCCGGCCGCAGCTGCGTGGCGGCGTGAAACACGATGCAGTCGTCGGCGTCCAAGGGCAACGATTCGATCGGATCGCCGCGCCGCGGCGCATCCGGATAGCCCTGCGCGGCCACCACCACGCCGAGCGCCACGCGCGGGTCCCAGCTCGCTTCGATCCGGTCCAGGCGTGCCTCGATCGCGTGCTGCAGCAACTCGACCAGGTCGGAGCGCAGGCGCATCAGGATCGGCTGCGCTTCCGGGTCGCCCAGCCGGCAGTTGAACTCCAGCGCGCGCGCCTGGCCGTCGCGGTCGATCATCAGTCCAGCATACAGAAAACCGGTGTACGGGCTGCCTTCGGCGGCCATGCCGGCGATCGCCGGCAGCATGATCTGGCGCATCACGCGCGCGTGCAGTTCGGGCGTGACCACCGGCGCGGGCGAATAGGCTCCCATGCCGCCGGTGTTGGGCCCCTGGTCGGCATCGAGCAGGCGCTTGTGGTCCTGCGAGGTGGCCAGCGTCAGCGCGTGCACGCCGTCCGACATGACGATGAAGCTGGCCTCCTCGCCCTCGAGGAAGTCCTCGACCACCACCCGCGCGCCGGCCGCCCCGAGTGCGCCGCCGACCAGCATGCGGTCGATCGCATCGAGCGCCTGCGGCAGCGTGGCGGCCACCACCACGCCTTTGCCGGCGGCCAGCCCGTCGGCCTTGATCACGATCGGGGCGCCGCGCGCGCGGACGTATTCGCGCGCCGCGGCCGCGTCCGAGAAGGTGCGCGCGGGCGCGGTCGGAATCGACTGCCGCTGCATGAAGGCCTTGGCGAAGTCCTTGGACGCTTCCAGTTGCGCCGCCGCGCGGGTCGGCCCGAATATGGCCAGGCCGCGCAGCTGGAAGGCGTCCACGATCCCGGCCGATAGCGGCGCTTCGGGCCCCACGACGGTGAGGTCGATCCCTTCGGAGCGCGCAAACTCGGCCAGCTCGTCCGGTTCGGTGGCGCTCACGTTCTGGAAGGCGGGGTTGCGCGCGGTGCCGCCGTTGCCGGGCGCGACGTACACGAGCTGCACGCGCGGCGAGCGCGCGATCTTCCAGGCGAGCGCGTGCTCGCGCCCTCCGCCTCCGACGACCAGCACCTTCATCGGTGCAGGCCCTCACCCCCTCCCCTCTCCCGCTGCGCGGGCGAGGGGCGATCGGGCGCCGCAGTGCTTGAGGTGTCCGCAGGGGCACCCGGTGTCGCCCCTCGCCCGCGCAGCGGGAGAGGGGAGGGGGTGAGGGCCTTCATTCTTCGATCGCGGCCGAGGTGTACACGTGCTGCACGTCGTCCAGGTCCTCCAGCGCGTCCAGCAGGCGCTTCATCTTCTGCGCGTCTTCGCCCTGCAGCGCGATCTCATTGAGGGCCTTCATCGTGATGTCGGCCACCTCGGGCCGCAGGTTCGCCGTCTGGAAGCCCTGCCGGATCGCCTCGAAATCGCCCGGCGCGCAGATCACCTCGATCGATCCATCCTCGGCGGGCTGCACGTCCTCGGCCCCCGCCTCCAGCGCCACCTCGAACACGCGGTCCTCGGGCGTGCCAGGAGCGAACACGAACTGGCCGCAGTGCCGGAACTGGTAGGCCACCGAGCCGTCGGTGCCCAGGTTGCCGCCGGACTTGACGAGCGCGTGCCGCACCTCGGCCACGGTGCGGGTCCGGTTGTCGGTCATGCAATCGACGATGATGGCGGCACCGGCCACGCCGTAGCCCTCGTAGCGGATTTCCTCGTAGTTCACTCCCTCCAGCCGTCCGCTGCCGCGCTGGATCGCCTTGTTGACCGTGTCCTTGGGAACGTTGCCGGCCGAGGCCTTCTCCAGCGCCAGCCTCAGGCGCGGGTTCATGTCCGGATCGCCGCCGCCATCGCGCGCCGCCACCGTGATCTCACGGATGACCTTGGTCCACAACTGGCCGCGCTTGGCGTCCTGCCGGCCTTTCCGGTGCTGGATGTTGGCCCACTTGGAATGGCCGGCCATGGCGGTAACTGGTGCGGGGTCGCGCGGGTGCCGCAGTTGCTGGGGGCCGCGAGTCTAGCAGCCTCAGAGAAGGGCCTGCGGGCGTTCGCCGGCGGCTGGTCGAAGCCGGCTAAAGGGGAGTAAAAGTCGGGCAATTCGGGCGCCATGAAACGGCACCTTTCGATCCCACCCTAACGTAGGCGCCGCACAGTGCCGATGATCTGGAGGACAGGGATCCGAGCCGGAACGCGGGGCACCAAAGGTCCTGTCGGATCCGCCCGGTGACCCGTCGGACGCCGGGACTTCGCGCTGCACTGCGGCACGGCGCCGGCGAACCGCAGGTCAACAGACGCCCGGTTTCTGGTACTTTTTGCACCATGCTGGCAAGCGAATTGCTTTTGTAATGGGTAAGGGCAACGCACCGCCCGATTTGGTGCGACAGGCCCGGATACGAGGACTGACCGATGAATGAAGTCGCTTCGCTTCCTGCCCCGATAAAGAGCACGATCTCGATCGCCGGATTCAAGGACATCTACCATGTTCCCCGGGTCGAGCAGGCGCTGAACGAGCTGCAGGACCTGGGCAGCAACGCCAACGAGGCGCTGCGCGCCACCTACGTCCGGATGATCCGGTTCGGGGGCCAGCGCTTCGCGATCAAGCCGTCGGCGCTGCCCGACATCGACGGGCTGATCGACGAGATGCCGAATTTCGAGGCGCCGCTGCAGGACATCCGGCGCCAGCTCGCGCTGTGCCTGTCGAGCGACGACGCCCTGGACCTGGAGCCGATGCTGCTGCTGGGCGATCCCGGCATCGGAAAGACGCATTTCGCGCGCCGCCTGGCCCGCCTGCTGGGCACCGGCTGCTGGTTCGTAGGCATGAGCTCGCTCACCGCCGGCTGGATCCTGTCCGGCGCCTCGGCGCAGTGGAAGAACTCCAAGCCGGGCAAGGTGTTCGAGGCGCTGGTCAACGGCGACTACGCCAATCCGCTGATCGTGGTGGACGAGATCGACAAGGCGAGCGGCGATCACCAGTTCGATCCGCTCGGAAGCCTGTATACGCTGCTCGAATCGGAAACCGCGCGCGAGTTCATCGACGAGTTCGCCGAGGTGCCGATCGACGCCTCCGAGGTCGTGTGGGTCGCCACGGCCAACGAGGCGAGCGCCATTCCCGAGCCGATCCTGAACCGGATGAACGTGTACGAGATCGATGCACCGGACGAGCAGGGCTCGCTACGGATCGCGCAGACCGTCTATCGCGAGCTGCGCTGCGAGCACAGCTGGGGGCGGCTGTTTCCCGAGGAACTGCAGGCCGAGGCGCTCGAGCGCCTGGCGCGCCTGAAGCCGCGCGAGATGAGACGGGTCATGCTGGCTGCCTTCGGCCAGGCCAAGATCGACGGCCGCCACGAAGTGCTGGCCTCCGACATCAACGACGAGCGGCTCGCACGCCGCTCGCGCATCGGCTTCGCGTAGCCCGCGCGTCCCCCACCAAGGCTCCGGCGCCCTTGGCCTCCGTAGCCGCGGCGAAGGAGGCTCAGCGCTTGGCCAGCAGGTCGCGGATCTCCTGCAGCAGGACCTCCTGGCGCGGCGGCGGCGCCGGGGCCGCGGCCACCGGCGGCTTTTTCAGCTGGTTAATGGCCCGGATCGCCACGAACAGCACGAAGGCGATGATCACGAAGTCGGCGATCGACTGGAGGAACGCGCCGTACTTCAGCATCAGGGGCTCGCCCTTGGCATTCTGTCCGATCTGCACGGCGAGCTTGCTGAAGTCGTTGCCGGCGGTCAGGATCCCGATCACCGGCATGATCATCGCCTCGACCAGGGCCGAGACGATCTTGCCGAACGCAGCCCCGATCACGACCCCGACCGCCAGGTCGATCACGTTGCCCCGCATGGCAAATTCCTTGAACTCCGTCGTCAGGCTCACGATGATTCCTCCCCGGGCTGCGCCCGCTTCAGTGGCCGCGGCTGCCTTCGCCGGGCGCGCCGGTCGGGGCGCCGGTGCGGCTGTCGGGATGACCGAGCGCCTGCGCCACGCGGCGATAGACCGGGCCCCAGAGCGGGTGGCCGATTTCGACGTCGTTGAGCCTGAAATCCGGATCGGCCTTGAACGCGTTGGTGAAATCGAGCGCGCATTCGGTGCCGCGGTTGAACGCACAGGCGATGAAGGCCAGGTATTTGTACGCGATCGCCTCGTCGCGATGGTCGACCAGGTTGGCGGCGACCGCTGCCCGCAAGGTCGCTTCGGCCCGCTCGAACTCGCCGCCGTCGTACAGTCGGATTCCGTCCACCAGGGCGCGTTCGGCGGGCCGCTGGTACAGCTCGGCGATGCTGGCCGTGGTCGGCGTCGGCTGGCAGGCCGCCACGAGCGCCGCAGCCGCCAGCACCAGCGCAACGCGCAGCGTGGACGCCGCGCTCATTCGAAACGGTGCGAAACGGAGACCGGGACCGCCGCCTCGACGTCGATCTGCTGGACCCATGGCGGCTCATCACCGTGGCGCACCTCGATCTTGTGCGGGCCGGAGGCGAGCGACATCTGGATCAACGGGGGCGAAACGCCGATGGCCTTGTTATCGATCAGAATCTCCCCCCAGGGTTCGATGCGGAAGACGACGGTACCGGAAGCCGACCCGGGCGTCGACGGCGCCGGCGACGTTGCAGCCTCCACGGACGGACCGGCCACGCCGTGTGCAGCGGGGGCGGGGCGACCGGCCGACGGCGGCGCGCGCAGCTGGCCGAGCAGGTTGCCCAGCGCCAGGCCGGCCGCCACCAGGCCGGCTGCCAGCGACAGCGCCAGCCGGTGCTGGCGCGCCCACGGCCCCACCCGGGTCAAGCGGGCGCGCGCCGATTGCAGCGATTCGGCCAGCCGTTCCACCGCCAGCGCCACCAGGTCCGGCCGTTCGCCGCCGGCTCCACGCGGCAGAGCCTGCGCTGAGGCCCCGCGCGACGGGGCCTGCGGAATCGAAGCCGACAGCGATACGCCCAGCGTCACCGTCGCCGGCCGGTCGGACCGTTCCGCCAGTGCGAACGCGACCAGCGCGTCGCGCAGCTCGCCGGACGTGTTGGGTGCAGTCGGCGACTTCGGGTCCAGCGCGTCCGACAGCAGCGCGGAAAATGCCGCAGCCCCGTTGGCGGATGGCACGACGCCGCCCGCAGCGCCCGCACCGTTGGACATCATCACCGCATGCGGGCGCGCCTGGATCATCGAGCACAGCAGTTTGGCGACCGAGCGCAGGTCACGGCGGCGCGTCTCCTCGTTGACCTCGCTCTGGAAGTACGGCAGGAACTGCTCGGTGCGCGACAGGGCGTCGTCGCCCTCGGTGCCGGCATCGATCCAGCCGCCGAATCCGCTCACCTTGGGCGAGCCGTCGGACTGAATCAGAACGTGCTGGGGCCCGAGCTGCCCGTGCGCCACGCCCTGGCCGTGCGCATATTCCAGCGCGTCGGCCACGCGCGCACCGATGCCGGCGCACTGCAGGTCTGTGAACTTCACGCCCGAGGCGAGCAGGTCCTGCAGCGAACGGGCTGCCACCCGCTCGATCACGAGGTAGCCGAATTCATGCCCGAGGCCGGCATCGAACACGGTCAGGATGTTCGGATGGTGCAGGCGCCCGGCCGCCTGGGCCTGGCGGACGAAAGCCTGCTCGATGTGGCGGCGCGCCTCGGCACGCATCGGCGGCCCGGCGGGCACGATCTGCACCGCCTTGACCACCAGTTCGCGATTCATCACCGGGTCGACCGCGGCGTACGAGACGCTGTGACGGTCCCGCCGCAACTCGCGCAGGATCGTGTAGCGGCCGATGACCTTCTGTTTGAGGGGTAGGACCTGGGACATCGCAATGGTCGAGTGCACCCGACCATCCGGGGCCAGCGTACTGTACCCCGCCGCGGCCCCCTTCGACAGGGCTGCGGTCCCTCGAAAAGCGCTGCGAGGTGCCCGCTAGAAGCGGTGCTGGACCTCCACGGCCTGACCCGGTTGCAGCTCGATCCGCGACACGTACGGCGGCGCGGCGCCGTTGCGCACTTCGATCGTGTGGACCCCGGGGGCCAGCGCCAGATGCGTCAGAGGGGGTGATACCCCATGGGAGCTGCCGTCGACGATGATTTCTCCCCAGGGCGCGATCCCCAGCGTGACGGTGCCGTCGACCGGTGGTTCGGCAGGCGGCGCCGGCGCAGCCTGCACCGCCTGCGCCGCCGGCGGCTTGGGCTTGGCGGCCTTGGCAGGCCGCGGCAGCGGCAGCGCCGAAAACGGCTTGACCGGAACGTCGGTCACCGGGTGCACGGCCGGGTCGGTCGCCGCCAGCGATGGGGCCGATGCCGGAGCCGCAATGGCCGCGGCCGGCGCGACCGCATCGGCGGCTGCAGTCTGAACCGGCGCGGCCGGCGCCCCGGCATGTGTCAGGCGGGGCTGCTCCAGCGCCAGGATCACGATCGATGCCGCCACGGCCACCGCTGCGACCGCGTAGCGCAAGTTGCGCCGGTTCAGCGGCTCCACCACGGTTTGGGGCGGCAGCGTGGCGCGGCGTCCGCCGTCCTCGCGCGCGGCCACCAGTACCAGGTCATTGCGCATCTCGGCCGCGCTCTGGTAGCGGTCGGCCGCGTCCTTGGCCATGGCGCGGTGCACGATCTCGATCAGCTCGATCGGAACGTCCGCATTGAGCTGGTAGATCGGTGTGGGCGGCTGGGATGCAACCTTGGTGAGCGTCTCTTCCACGTGCTTTCCGTCGAACGCACGCTGTCCCGTGAGCAGCTCGTACAGGATCGAGCCCATCGAGAACACGTCGCTGCGTGCATCGAGCGAGCGGCCCAGCGCCTGCTCGGGCGACATGTAGTTCGGCGTTCCGATCAACTGGCGCCGGATCGTCAGGGGGGCGTCGCTGTATTGGGCCAGCGCGACACCGAAGTCGAGCACTTTCGGCTTCATGTCGCGCGTCAGGAAGACGTTGCTCGGCTTCAGATCCCGATGGACGAGGCCGCGACGATGCGCGTAGTGCACGGCATCGGCCACCCGCGCCATCATCGACGCGATCGCCTTGGGCGCGAGCTTGTTGCGCGAAGCCAGCCAGTCGTGCAGGTCGCTGCCGTACAGGCGCTCCATCGCGATGTACGCCACCGCATCGGTCTTGCCCGCATCGAACACGGTCACGATGCCGGGATGATTCAGGCTGGCAGCGCTCTTGGCCTCCTGCAGGAAGCTCGCTTCGGCGCGGCGGCGGATCTGGTTGTCGCCGGCCAGCGGGATCGCCTTGATCGCAAGTTCGCGTCCGAGCACCGGGTCGAACGCCGCATACACGACGCCATTGGAGCCACGACCGATCTCCGAGCGGACTTCGAAACGTCCTATCTGCTTCGGGGCGGCCGGCATCGCCGCCGAAGGCTCGTACGACTGCGTGGCGACCGCGTGTGACACCATGGGCGCTGCATTATTCCATCTAGGATGGTACAAAGTAGCTCAAAAATGGTACTCGTACATCGTCCAAATCGATATCACGCACCCCCTCATCCCCTTAAGGGAGGAAGGCCACGCGACGGGTACCGATATATGGGATCCGGGCTTTGAACCTCTCCGAACACCACCAAAAATCACTGAAGCCATATCGGCATTAGGCCCGAAAGCTGCGCGGAAGTTGCGGCTCGCGAACGAGCTGCCGCTCGAGCTCAACGTGTTTGGCGTAGCGATAAAACGTGCCTTCGAAGTTGGCGAACGCGATCACGAAGCCGGCCCACCCGTCCAGCACGCCGAGCTGAAACACGTAGTGCCGCAGAAACGATGCGCAGCCGTGCAGCAGCGCGCGCCACATCGAAGGCCTCACGCCGCGCTGCCCCAGCCGCTGCACCCCCAGCGTCGAATAGCGCTGCATCTTGTGCAGCATCTGACCCAGGTCGCGGAACGGCACCTGCGCGATCGGCTCGCTCAGCACGCCCAGCGAGCCGTTCAACACGTAGGTTTCGTGGACCGCATCTTCGGTGTAGCGCAGGCAGCCGCGCCGGAACAGCTGCGGCTGGCGGAAGTCCGGGAAGTAGCCCGAGTGGCGCATCCAGCGGCCGAATACGTAATTGCGGCGCGGCATCAGGTAGGCATCGCGCGCCGCCGGATCGGCCACCACGCGCCGGATCTCCTCGGCGGCGGCCTCGGTGCAGCGCTCGTCGGAGTCCAGGCTGAAGATCCAGTCCCCGGTCAGTTGTCCCAACACCGCGTTGCGAAGCTGGCCGAAGCCCTCGAAGGGAACCTGGATGATCCGGTCCGTGTAGCGGCGCGCGATTTCGACTGTTGCATCGGTGCTGAAGGAGTCGGCCACCACGATCTCGTCGGCCCACCGCACGCTGCGCAGCGCAGCCTCGATCTTGTCGGCCTCGTTGAAGGCGATGATGTAAGCGGAGATGCGCGGCATCGGGTTCTTTGGAGGTCGATTGAGTGCCGCAGTGCGGGCTGCGCGTATTATCCCGGACGATTTCAGGGGCGCGCGCGGCCGGGTGCAAGCGGAGGGGCAACAGGAATGAAGACGCAGGCGATTCGGGTCGAACGCCACGGCGGACCCGAGGTCATGCAGGTCGTCGAGGTCGACGTGCCGGACCCGGGACCGGACCAGGTGCGGCTCAAGATGCATGCCGCCGGGCTCAATTTCATCGACATCTACTATCGCAGCGGCCTGTACCAGGCACCGCTGCCGCATGGAATCGGCTTGGAGGGAGCCGGCGAAGTCGAGTCGGTCAGCCCCGGCGTGAAGGGCTTCAAGCCGGGCGATCGGGTCGCGCACGCGAGCGGGCCGCTGGGCTCCTATGCCGGACTGCACGTGCTCGGCGCCGACCGGGTGGTGAAGCTGCCCGCATCGATCGGGTTCGAGCAGGCCGCCTCGATGATGCTCAAGGGGCTGACCGTGCAGTACCTGTTCCGACAGACCTACCGGCTGCAGGGCAACGAGACGATCCTGTTTCACGCGGCCGCGGGCGGCGTGGGCCAGATCGCATGCCAGTGGGCCCGCGCGCTCGGGGTCAAGTTGATCGGAACCGTCAGTTCGCCGGAAAAGGCGCGCCTGGCGAAGGAGCAGGGCGCCTGGGCCACGATCGATTACACCAAGGAGGACGTGGTCGCCCGCGTGCTGGAGCTCACCAAGGGCGCCAAGGTGCCCGTCGTGTACGACGGGGTCGGCAAGGACACCTGGTTGCAGTCGCTCGACTGCCTGCAGCCGCGCGGGCTGATGGTGAGCTTTGGCAGCTCTTCGGGCCCGGTGACCGGGGTGGAACTGAAGGTGCTGGCGGACCGGGGCTCGCTGTTTGTCACGCGGCCCACGCTGGCCACGCATCTCGTGCCGCGCAGCCGCTACGAGGCCAGTGCCAAGGAGCTGTTCGACATGGTCACCAGCGGCAAGATCAAGATCGAGGTCACCTGCCGCTATCGTCTCGACGAGGCTGCCCGGGCGCACGAGGATCTGGCCGCGCGCCGCACCACCGGGTCCTGCGTGATCATTCCGTGAGTTCGGCTGCGGCCGAGCCGTCCGCTCCGCTCAGGCGGCTCGCGCGCGGCCCGACGTCGCGCTGGCTGCTCGCGCTGCTGGCCGTGGTGCTGTCGGTGCGCCTGATCACGCTGGGCACCTATCCGCTGACGGACACCAGCGAGGCGCGCTACGCGGAGATCGCCCGCGTGATGCGGCAGACCGGCAACTGGGTCACGCCCCAGGAAACGCCTGGCACGCCGTTCTGGGCCAAGCCGCCGCTGTACGCGTGGCTCAGCGTGGCCAGCACCTATGTGCTCGGAACGAACGAGTTCGCACTCAGGCTGCCGTCGTTGCTGTGCGGATTCGCGGTGCTGCTGCTGTGCGGCCTGTGGGCGGCGGCGCTGGCGCGGCGGTCTTCTCCATTGCCGCCACCCTCACCCCCAGCCCCTCTCCCGCAAGCGGGAGAGGGGAGTCATTCCGCCGCGCTCTCATCGCAAATCGGAGAGAGGAGCTTAGAGACGCCCGATCGCCCCTCGCCCGCGCAGCGGGAGAGGGGAGGGGGTGAGGGCCAAACGGCATTGCTGAGTTGCCTGATCCTTTCCACCACCGGCTTTTTCATCGCCTATGGTGCCGTGATGACGGACCCGGCGCTGGGCTTTTGCACGGCCTGGATGATGGTGGCGTTCCAGCGAGCCGTGATCGACGGATCGGGCCGCGCGATCTGGCGCTACGGGTTTTTCGTGGCCGGCGGGCTGGCGATGCTGGCCAAGGGACCGGTCGCCTTCCTGTACGTGGCGCTGCCCATCGCGATCTGGGCGTTCTGGCGCCGCCGGTGGCGGCTGATCTGGCAGGCGCTGCCCTGGGCCGGCGGGATCCTGCTGGCTGCCGCGATCGCATTGCCCTGGTACCTGTGGGCCGAGCGGCGCACGCCGGGGTTTCTGAATTACTTCCTGGTCGGAGAGCATCTGATGCGGTTCCTGCAGCCGGGCTGGAGCGGGGACCGCTATGGCAATGCACACCAGGAACCGATCGGGACGGTCTGGGCCTACCTTGCGGCCGCGCTGGGACTGTGGTCGGTGGCCGCGCTGGCGCTGGCGCCGCCGCTGCGCTCGTGGCAGGCCCGGGCCCTGGCCTGGTGCCGCGACGATGCGCGCTTGTTTGCGCTGCTGGCGGCGCTTGCGCCATTGCTGGTGATCACGTTCGCGCGCAACCTGATCTGGACCTACGTGCTGCCGGCGTTGCCGCCGCTGGCCGCGCTGCTGGCGCTGGAGCTGGCGCAGCGGTCGGCGCAGCCCGGTCAATGGCGGCGCGGCGTGCGGCTGATCGCCTTTGCGTCGGTCGCCGCGGTCTGGGTGGGCGCCACCTTGTGGGCGCCGCAGCGCGCCAACGGAAGCTCGTTCGCCGGCCCGGTGGCGGCGTGGCGCGAGCAGGCGGCGGCCAGACCCGGCGTGCTGCTGTACTGGGGCGCGAG
>Ga0210408_10002316_pt1 | contig 18694 bp, 21 predicted proteins | sample IncBWH4MmetaG_FD_155471 | JGI IMG/M metagenome (GOLD analysis project Ga0210408, IMG submission 155471) | Forest soil microbial communities from Barre Woods Harvard Forest LTER site, Petersham, Massachusetts, United States - Inc-BW-H-4-M | ecosystem: Environmental > Terrestrial > Soil >...
TCGTCTTAAGCGCGATGTGAACGATCCTGCGGATATCGGCATGAACGACGGCAACTCTGTCGGCGTTTTGGGTATTGATCTTTCCACACGCCGGCGTAATCGGCTCAACGGCATAGTACGGCGTTCTGATGCAGAAAGTTTTTCGCTTGAAGTTATCCAGAGCTTCGGAAATTGTCCGCGGTACATTCAACGCCGTAATCCAGTACTCACCCGCGATATAGACGCACGGGGGAAGTTTCCACCTGAAATATTGTCCTCGCTTATTACCGGCCGCGCTCGCGAGGTTATCACGCAGGCCGACACCTTCTTTGTTGCCTCCTATATCGACGCCAAGGACGGGTCCCGACAGGTAGACGTATCGCACCGCGGCGGTAAACCGGGATTCGTGAGACTTGACGAAGACGGTACGTTCACCATCCCGGATTTTAGCGGCAACCTCTTCTTCAATACGCTGGGGAATTTCCTGATCAATCCAAAGGCAGGACTTCTGTTCGTCGATTTTCTAACCGGCGATGAACTGCAGCTCACGGGAGAAGCGAAAGTCCTTCTCGGTGCGCCAGAGATCACCGCATTTCAGGGCGCGGAGCGGATATGGCAATTCAAAGCTCGACAGGTGATCTACCGACCAGACGGCCTGCCGCTACGCTGGTCACTTGAAGGTGGCGGAGCCTCACCCAATTCACTTATGACAGGTGATTGGCAAGAGGCTAAAAAGCGACTCCGTGCCAGTGAATTACCGAATAGCTGGCGTGTGTTTCGCGTCGCTCATATCAAGGATGAAACGGCTCTTGTCCGTTCTCTGGAATTGGAGCCGACCGGCGGGGGTGGTCTGCTACACCACCTAGCCGGCCAACATATTCCGATCCGCATTCAGCCCGCAGGCAGTGAAGTCCCGCTGGTCCGGACCTACACGCTCTCAGTACCCCCGTCCGAGAACAAATACCGCATCAGTGTCAAGCGGGAGGGTATCGTTTCGAGGTACCTTCATCAGCTGAATGTCGACGACACAATTGAGGTACGCGCTCCTGCTGGTGGCTTTACGATTGACGCGACGCAGGATCGCCCCGCGGTCCTGCTCGCCGCGGGCATCGGCATTACGCCGATGCTCGCAATGCTCCGTCACCTCGTGGATGAGAACGCAAGGACACGGCACGTCCGACAGGCATGGCTCTTCCAATCGGCGCGCCGAAAGGACGAATTGGCCTTCAGCGGAGAGATCGCAGGCACCATCGGTGTATCAAAGGGTTACGCAAAATACGTCAGCGTACTAAGTGATCCCGACGCGGTCGCCGGAAAGGACGCCGATCACGTCGGGCGCATCGACCTAGCTCTGCTAAAGCGCGTGCTGCCGTTCGACGATTACGATTTTTATTTGTGCGGCCCGTCGTCCTTTATGCAGGAGACCTACGACGGACTGCGTCGGTTAAAGATCGCCGATGAGCGCATCCATGCCGAAGCTTTTGGACCGAGCTCGCTGCGACGAAGTACGGACAAGCCGACGTCGCGTCCTATTGACGTTCCTGCGAGCGAGCCGACGCGCGTTATTTTTAGTGAGTCTGGCAAGGAAGCACGCTGGCACCCTGGCACTGGAACGCTTCTGGAGCTCGCTGAGGACCGTGGGCTATCGCCATCCTACGGCTGCCGGAGCGGAAGCTGCGGGACCTGCAGCACTAAAATATTGAAGGGGACTGTCGCCTACCTGTTGGAACCATCGTTCCCCGTGCCGGTAGGAGAAGCGTTGATTTGCTGCTCGATTCCTGGCCAAACGCCGGGCGAAGATCCTTCGCTGCACTTGGCCGTGTAGAAGCGCCAGGTATTTATCGTGGCGTCCTGGAAACACCCGCGTTAGCCAACGTTCTCCTGCGGGATCGCAACGCGTTACTGCTCGCGATAATGGAAAATGCAGCACGCTACAGAGCACCCACACGTCCGCTGTACCGTAACGGCATTGAGTGCATTAAAGTCCTGGTGTTGTTGTCGGTTGAGATTGTCACGGCGACGGGCGATCTCGAATGGAAGCCTTCATCCATGCCTGAGGTTAAGGAGCCATAGGCGGCACGGGCTAGCGACGATTGGTGCAGATACCCCTATCAAAACCGATTATGCCTTCGATCCGTTGCCGCGTTCCGGACGATCACCTAGGTTGGTTTGAGGTCAAATTTGAAGCGGTAGGTAAGTGGACCGAGTCGACGCCATGAAGGTCTTCATCGCGGCCCTCGACGAGGGTGGCTTGAGGAAGGCCGGGCGTAAGTTGGGGCGGTCTCCCGCTGCGATAAGCCGAGCGCTTGCCTTTCTTGAGGCTCATGTCGGCGTTACCCTCCTTCACCGCACGACGCGTTCGTTCAAATTGAGCGAAGCGGGGGAACGGTATGCGGTCGTGTGCCGCCGCGTCATTTCAGATCTCGAAGAAGCTGACCTTGTTGCAGCGGGCGAACGATCGGCTCCGCGCGGCACGCTGACCATAACGGCTCCAGTTGCGGCAGGCGAAGACGTCTTGCGCCCGGTTTTGGACGCCTTCATGGATGCCTATCCGACCGTTTCGGTCAGATTGCTTCTGCTGGACAGGCCGGTTAGCCTGATCGATGAAGGCGTCGATCTTGCCCTGCGAGTTGCCCATTTGACGGATTCCACACACGTGGCGATCCGGTTGGGCGAGGTTCGGCGTGTCGTAGCGGCATCGCCTCGCTACTTGTCGACGCATCCGAAAATCGAAGAGCCCGCTGATCTTGCAAAACACAAGATCATTGCGATGGCTCACTTCGGAATCGATTCCTGGAGCTTTCCGCCGGTAAGGGGATCATCGATGCCTCGCTCGGTTCAATTCTCGCCCCGCTTAGTGGTGAACAGCGTTCGTGGCGCCGTTGCCTCAGCCGTCGAAGGACGCGGCATCACCCGACTTTTTTCCTATCATATTGCTGAGCAAGTTTCGCAAGCCACGCTGCAAATCCTTCTCGCGCAAGACGAGCCCGCCGCGGTGCCCGTTCACCTCATTTCCCCGCAAGGCCGGCTGGCCATTCCGAAGGTCCGGGCATTCGTGGATTTCGCCGTGCCTCGCCTCAAGGCGCATTTTTCTCGCCTTGCCAACAATTCCGCGAGGCAGCAACGCGGCTTTCAACCGTATCGCGAAAAAGTGCTTTCCGACTAGCGACGAGCAGCCGATGTCGAGCCCGATGTTGTTGTCGTTCGAGGTACGGAAGCGCGAGGCCCGGCCAAACGGCCGGTCACGTTGCCGCTCATGCTGACGGTGGTGGACGCTCTGAGCAAAGCATGCCTGGACGTCATCGATTTTGCTGCGTGCAGTAAACGACTTCGATATCTGTCCCGGAGATATGGGTATTTTTTCTAGAGATACCTTGTTATAGCTGCTCCTGCCCACCGCTCTAAATTCGAAAGAGAGTTGGATTCAGACTTGAAAAGCGGGCCGCTGCGATCACATGATAATCGTTCGTTCAAGCACGTTAATGCCGAACCCCTCACTTTTGAAGATAGGACCCGTTATGGACGCAACCGATCTGAAGGTCTTTGAGGCAGTTGCCCGGCACGGCAGCATGAATCGAGCGGCAGCTGAGCTAAACACTGTGCAATCCAACGTTACTGCGCGAGTGAGGGCGTTAGAGCTCGAGCTTGGCATCCTTCTATTCCAGCGGCATGCACGCGGCGTAAAGGTCACTCCGGCCGGGCGCCGTATGCTTCCCTTTTCGGCACGCATATCCAAACTGCTTAACGACGCCAAGTCGGCTGCAAGGGATGACGGCGTTCCCAGCGGTGTGCTAGAAGTCGGCACCCTGGAAACAACTGCGGCGCTTCGGCTCCCGTCAGTGCTCGCAAGCTTTACGAAGGCCTACCCAAAGGTGCGCCCCGTGGTCACGACGGGAACGACCTGCAGTCTCATCGAGGACGTTGTTGAATGCAGACTAGAGGGCGCGTTTGTTGCTGGGCCGGTCGACCATCCAGATCTGCTACAGGAAGGCCTCTTTCGCGAGGAGCTTGTCCTGGTGACGCCTCGCTCAGTTCGAGGCATTGAAGATCTTTCCTCGATCAACGAATTGAAAACCATTGTCTTCCGCGTCGGCTGCTCATACCGAACAAAGCTGGAAAACCTGCTGAACAAGGTTGGAATACTCGTTGCGCAGCCTTTGGAATTCGGTTCGATCGAAGCGATTCTAGGCTGCGTGGCCGCGGGGGTCGGGATCACATTGTTGCCCAAGGGGGTAGTCGTCCAGGCTTGGCGAGACGGTCAGGTTGCCGTGCATGAATTGGAGCCCGAGTTTGCTGAAGTGGAGACCGTGTTCATTCGGCGCACGGACGCCTACGTGTCCAGTGCGCTCTCGGCTTTCCTTCAAACTGTGCGACCAGCTACCGAATTGCATGTAGCCGTCGCCGAACGGCCTTATTCAGCGAAGGTGGTACCTATGCCGCAGGGTTAGCCCTCTCCTCCGAGCGAGTTCTCCATACCGCTCGCTGACCAGGGCGCCATCGAGCGCATAAAAAAGCACGGGTCGAACACAAAAAAGTAGCTCGCCAAGCTTGGATCTGGACGAGGGGTCGCCGTTGGCCCGACGAAAGAACTCCGAGATCTACGCTGGAGCCGAAATTGCGAGCCATCGTCAGACCAGCAACCTGGCATCGATTTTTTCTTCAATAGACGCGGACCGATGTCCTTTCGGTCAATACGGATGTCTTGGTATGCGGATCCGGTTCGCATGCCTACCAATTCGCCTGAATTGATGGATTCGGCTTCTGAGTGACGATACTTCGCTCGATCCTGCCAGGTGAGGTCGTTTCCAAAATCAGACGGTTTTCAAAGTAAGCCGAGCAATCTGCGTCACAGATTGCCCTCTCGAATCTATTCGTTTGATGATCGCAATTGATGCGGGCACGATCCTTGACGCGACAAAAGCCAGATTAATCGCATTAGATTCGGTCGGGGAAAACGCACATGCTGATGAAAAATTCGACGTCCCCTTCTACGGTAAATGCGATCGCCGGCTTTGCTGACCGAGCTGTTTCGGCATCCCTGAAGTCTGACGCGCGCAAGCTCTACAAGCGAAACATTCTGGATAGCTTGGGGTGCGCGATCTCTGCACTTCCCGGAGCGCCGTTTGCGGCGTTGCGCGACCAGTTTGCGGAGTATCGGTCCGGCGGATCGTGCACGCTGATCGGTGGCGGTAAGACGGCGCCGGATCAGGCGGCGTTGTTCAACTCCGGGCTAGTCAGATATGTCGACCTGCTCGACAGCTACATGTCGCCAGGCGGACTCTGTCACCCTAGCGACAATTTCGGCGCGATCCTGGCTGCCGCGGAACACGCGAAGGCGTCCGGCGAGGACTTCATGCTTGCTCTTGCGGTCGCCTATGAGATCCAGTGCCGGTTCACCGCCGTCGTACCTGTGATGGCAAAGGGATTCAACCATGCCATTCAGCTCGCAATTTCCGCCGCCGCGGGAGCAGGGAAGCTGTTCGGGCTGACCGGCGAGCAGATCGCGCATGCTATCTCGATCGCGACTGTTGACAACATTTCCCTCACCTGCGTCCACGTCGAACCAGTATCGCAGTGGAAGGGCTTTTCTCCTGGAATGACGGGCATGCGTGCGGTCTATTCCGCGTCGCTCGCCAAGCGCGGTTTCACCGGTCCGTCCGGACTTTTCGAAGGTCCAAACGGTTTGCTGCGGATGTTTGACCAGAAGATCGATGTTGACTGGTCAGACGACTCTCTTGAGATAATCAAGAGGACGATCATGAAGAAGTTCTGTTCGCTCATTCACGGTCAGCCGGTTCTGGAGGTCGTGCTCAAGTTGAAGCGCGAAAATGGCTTGACGGCAGATGACGTTGAGACCGTCCGCTGCGACATCTTCCAATCGGGCTTCGACATCGCGGGTGGAGGTGCGTTCGGTCCAAAAGATAGGCCGCAGACGAAGGAACAAGCGGATTACAATCTGAAGTACCTGATTGCAGCTGCGCTTCTGGACGACGAGGTCGGACCGGCCCAACTTGAGCAGGCGCGTGTCCAGGCCGCCGACGCCCAGGCCCTGCTGAACAGGGTAGAGATTCGTCCGGACGACGCCTTCACCGCAAGATATCCGCACGAACTGAGCACGCGTATCACCATCAAGACCAAAGGCGGTCGCTCTTTCGATCGCGAACAGGTGGGATATGAGGGCGGTCTCGGTAATCCATTGTCATGGGAGCGTGCAGTCGAGAAGTTCAATTGGCTCAGCGAGCCTTTCGCGGACGCTGAGCTACGCCGAAACATCGTCGACGCAGTCGTGAAGATCGACGAACGGCCCATCGCCGATTTGATGGGTCTCCTTGGGAAAGTTAATCCCAAGCCCGTCTATCCGGCAATCCATGCGGGAATTCAATAATCGTTCACGTCAACTCAGGAGGATTCCGATGTCAATGATTTCTTGCGACATGCGGTACGGCCGCTCGGACGAGCAGAAACGCGCTCTTTCAGCAGGCTTGATGCGCGTCATCGGTCAAGCAACTGGCGAACCCCCCGACAATATCTTTTTTGTCATCAGGGAAGGGCGGGGCATCAACTTCGTGGAGCACGGGCAACATTTACCCGAGTTCGTCGAAGGCAACGCCAACGACAAAGAGCTGATCGCTCGTTTGAAATGAGAAAGCGGAGGTATCTATGCCCTATATTGAGTGTCATATTGCCGCCGGCCTCACGAAGGCTCGCAAGACGCAGTTGATCCGCGACATCGTTCAAGTCACGCACGAGTCCATCGGGTCCGATCCGAAGATCATCAATGTTCTTCTGTTTGAGCATCCGGCCGACAACATGAGCATTTCCGGACGAATTCACGGTGAAGAGGCTCCGAGTCAGGCCGCTAAAAAGGCGCGAGCTTGAGCCCTGTGCAATTGTGGGTGCTCAGGTAGGGCAGACCGCCCGAATGCGATCCGCTGCACATGATGTCGAGTTATCGAGCGATGCACGGTGCGAGCTGCATCGCTCGATTTGACTACGACATGCTCATCCGCCCGCATTCCTTGAAGAGTGTTGAAAGATCAAGATGAGCAATGGCCTAAGCGCACCAGGGCAGCGAATTCGCTCCTTGACGACTCGTGGCATAATTGTCCCGCTGAAGTTTACGCTGGGAACGAGTGCGGCGGTCATTAAGGCTGTACCGCTGCTGCTTGTTGATTTGCTCAACGAAGACGGTGTAACCGGCAGGGCCTATACGTTTTGCTACCGGCCTTCGGGTGCGATTGCCATATCATCTCATCTGTCTGAAGCGATCGATGTGGTGAAGGGTAACAGTGTGACGCCCTTTGATGTGACACAGACCCTTTCACGCAAATTTGCGTTGCTCGGAGTAACCGGCTCCGTCCGGATGGCGCTCTCCCTGATCGATATGGCGATGTGGGACGCGATAGCGCAGATGCAGGGACTTCCGCTTTCCTCGCTACTCGGATCCAGCCCGAAGCCGCTTTCGGCTTACGACAGCCGCGGTCTGGGGCTGATGGATCTGGATCGCCTTACTGAAGAAACAAAAGCCTTACTTGAGACCGGTCTTCGGGCGGTAAAGATTCGACTGGGATACCCGTCTCTTTTCGAGGACATGGCCGCTTTGGACGCGGTGCGCATGAGTATTTCCCGCGACGATGTTGAGATCATGGTGGACTACAATCAGGCGCTGACACCCGCGGAGGCGATCCGTCGCGGTCGGGAGTTGGAGAAGGAAGGAATCTATTGGCTGGAAGAGCCGATTGCTCACGAGGATTATGAGGCGAGCGCCGCGGTGGCCCGCGAATTGAGAGTTCCACTGCAGATCGGCGAGAACTTCAACGGCCCGGAAGGCTTACTCCGTGCCATTCGCGTGCAGGCGAGCGACTACGTGATGCCCGATGTGGCGCGGATTGGTGGCGTAACCGGCTGGCTGCACGCAGCTGGCGTGGCCGCAGCCCACAACATCGAAATGTCGTCACATCTGATGCCTGAAATCAGCGCCCACCTCCTTTGTGCGACACCCACGGCCCATTGGCTTGAGTACGTTGATTGGGCAGATGCGGTTATCGAGGAGCCGCTGGAGATTCGCGACGGAATGGTTCTTACGTCAGAGAGGATTGGCAGCGGGATTTCATGGGACGAAGCCAAGCTAAAGCGGCTTGCGACGATTTGAGTTCGCCCAAAGAGGATCGCCACGCCATCGCTTCCGAAACGCGTGAGTTCCTTGCGGAGCTGCATCCAGTCAGGCGCAAGGTAGAGATTAAAGATATCATCGACGCGATCCTGTTTCTGGAAAGCGCCACCTTGATGAAGGCGGGTCCCGCGCGTCGACCAATGGCCAACCGGTCATTGCCAGCGATCAGGGACAAAGCCAGCAGGAGACGTACAACGCGCCGATGGTCAGCATTTAGATCACGCGGGAGGGGACGCTTCCGGGGGTATACGCGCGTGACGCGCGAACAGACGGCACTGCTGATCGAGGGCGTGAGCAGGCTTCTTCTCGACGTCTTGAACAAGTCCATGAACTCGACGTTCGTAGTCATCGACGAACTCGACGTCGAGAACTGGGATCGGGAGGTCTTCCTGTCGAGGAATGCCGAAAGCGAATGGCTGCCTCGGCCCATGTCACCGATACCAAGCTCGTGGGCGTCGCGAAGGAATGAGCACAGGGCTTATACCGCTTCCCATGACGGCTGTCGTTCTCGCCGGCTAAAGTTCGGCAGTTCCTGAAAGGTAACCCATGGCGCATTGGCCTGATGACCGTATCCAGAGGCTTTTCAACATCAAGCTCCCGATCATTCAGGCGCCGATGGCCGGATCCAGCACGACGGAGATGGCTATCGCGGTTGCTGTTGCAGGTGGACTCGGATCCTTACCGTCCGCGCAGATGACGCCGGCTCAGCTTACGGAAGCGTTGATCAAATTCAGGACGGCTACTGCCGCTCCCGTCAACGTGAACTTCTTCTGCCATGCTCCGGCAGTAAATGATCCAATTGTCGATCGCCAATGGCGCAAGCAATTGGAACCCTACTACATCCAGTTCGGTATCGATCGCGAGGTGCAGCTGGCTTCCGCAAATCGTGCCCCCTTCGATGACGCATATTGCGCGGTCGTTGAGGCCCTCCGGCCCGAGGTGGTCAGCTTCCATTTCGGGCTACCCAGCTATCAGTTGCTCGATCGGGTGAGGAGCACCGGCGCGAAGATCATCTCGTCCGCGACGACGGTGAGAGAGGCCGTCTGGCTGGAGGGGCATGGATGCGATGCCGTGATCGCAATGGGGGTTGAAGCAGGTGGTCACCGCGGCAACTTCCTTACCGATGACATGGCCACTCAAGTTGGAACGATGTCGCTGTTGCCCCAGGTGGTCGATGCCGTCAAAGTGCCTGTCATTGCGGCCGGAGGAATCGCGGATGGGCGCGGGATAGTTGCGGCATTCTCCCTTGGTGCAGCTGCCGTCCAAATCGGAACGGCTTACCTTTTCTCGCCGGAAGCGAAGGTCTCGAAGATCCACCGGGAAGCGCTGGAAAATATCTCGGACGACGGGACCGCCGTGACCAACGTTTTCACGGGCCGGCCTGCGCGCGGAGTCCTGAACCGACTCATTCGCGAGATCGGTCCGCTGTCGCCTTTGGCGCCTGCCTTTCCTTTCGCGGCAGGAGGTCTCGCACCTTTGCGCGCGAAGGCAGAAGCCGTGGGCTCGGGAGATTTTACGAACCTCTGGTCAGGACAGTCGGCCCGACTGTCGCCCCGCTTGCCGTCGGGCCAACTTACCGAGAAGCTTGCGGCAGATGCCCTCTCGCATTTTAGCCGGCTCGCCGCGAGCACGCAGTGACCACGAATATGGCTTCTTTTCGGACGTAAAGAAGGACCGGAGCGACAATGATCGCCAGGGCCAGGGCGGCAGCGGCGAACGCTCCTTCCAGGAGAAGAGGTCCAACGAGCCGCACCGAAGTACTAGGCATGATTACCGTCTGAGTTTATCAGCAGAGCCTAGGCAGCGAGATTCCAGCGATCGTTTTGGCCGATACCGGCTCTCTGAAAGATTCGTCGGCTACAACAAAACGTGGTTTGGCCGCCAAGCGATATGAGTGCCAATTTGCCGCGCGTTCCGCTTGTTCATTCGATGGCGGCGTAATGAGATGATCAGATCGGGGAAACGTTATGGATAGAAGGAATCTTTTGAAGACGGTTACGTTGGCGGGATCGGCTCTTGCAGTGCCGACCCTTGTCGCGCCGACCTTGGCGGACGACAAGACCGCAACCGCACCGTGGATCCAAAAGTTCGCGGCGACCTTGAGTGCGCACGACCTCACGGCATTCGCAGCGCTGTTCTCGGAGAATTACGTCAACCATCAGGTCAGCGCGGCCGCGCCGCCGCCGCCACCGGGCAAGTCGCCGAAGCAAGGGACAGTAGCAGTCTTTACTGCACGGCTGGCTGGAATACCGGACCTCAAGGTAGAGGTCGAGGCCACGGTCGCGTCCGGCAATATTGCGGCCGCAAGCTTCGTCTATAGCGGCACCCATAACGGCCCGCTCGCGGGAGTTGCGCCCACCGGTCGCGCGCTCCGATTCACTTCCTGCGATATTTTCAGGGTTCAAGACGGCTTGATTGTCGAGCATTGGGGCATGGGCGATCTCGCCGGAGTAGCGGCGCAGTTGAAGGCCTGACCAGCGGGCTGTTTAAGCCTTCGCCTCTACGTGACAAGAGTCAAATCTCCTCGGGAGACGCCCCGGCTAAAACGGGCTGTGTCAACCGAGGGGATTGTCGCGCTATATGCAGCACCGCTGGATTTCAGGAGCCCAGCATTAAGCGCCGCCGGGACACTAGATTTCGAGCCCGACGGCGTAAGTTTTTTTGGCGACCGGTTAAACTAGTGCCCTCTGTGGTCAGCCGCAGCCACACCCAAAATCTATCCCGAGTTCCTCCAGGTCCAAGCGTCGGGCTTCGACGAGCTAGAGCTCTCCCGTGAGGAATTGAGCGCGTCCGAGACCAAACGACCAATCCTCGTCCGTGTTCGTTACGAACGTGACGACAACGTCGCTTGGTGCGATCCGGCATACGGCCTCCAGCTTCTCCGCCAGCATTTTATAAAACGCCTGCTTCATGGAGCGACTGCGAGGGCGGGTCGTGACTTGAAGGACCAGCATGTTTGGGGTCCGCTTGATCCCTAGACCGGTATCTTCGATGATCATTCTGGATGGCGCACGCTCCTGACGATTTGATAGCGGTCGCGCTCGGGCACGTCGAATGATTGCACCAGAACCTCATGGGTGACGTCCAGTATCATATTGATCTGATTTTCCGAACGCCCTTGAACCAGATCGAAGTACAAAAGCGGTATCATCATTCTCCTTGCCACCTTAAAGGACGTTGCCCAGTGTGTCCGCCAAGCCAGGGCAAGACGGACGCCGTATTCGATTTTTTTCTAAACCGACGGATTCATCGCTGCCTTCGGCGAACCGTGCCCGCTGCCGGGATCGCAGGGGGCACAGTCGTTACGATCAAGACATGTTGGGCATTACGAATTCGGCACCAGCTCGAATGCCGGTTGGCCAGCGGCTCGTGATCGTTTTCAGCCGGGTATAGAAGCGAACACCTTCCGGGCCGTGCATGTAGTGGTCGCCGAAGATCGACGCTTTCCATCCACCGAAGGAATGAAACGCCATCGGCACCGGGATCGGAATGTTGATTCCGACCATACCAATCTTGATTTGGTGCGCAAATTCCCGAGCCGCGTCGCCATCGCGCGTGAAGATCGATGTGCCGTTGCCGAACTCGTGCTCGTTGATCATCCGTGCAGCGGTGTTGTAGTCGGGGGCGCGGGCGACAGCCAGGACGGGGCCAAAGATTTCTTCCTTGTAGATCTTCATGTTTGGCGTGACATGATCAAACAGTGACCCGCCGATGAAGTAGCCGTCCTGGTAACCTTGCATCTTGAAGCTGCGGCCGTCGATTAGCAATTTTGCACCCTCAGCGACCCCCGCGTCGATGTAGCCCCGTACCTTGTCCAAATGCTGCTTCGTGACGAGCGGACCCATTTCCGCCTCTGGGTCGGTGCCAGGTCCGATTTTCAGGTTGCGAATCTTCGGCTCCAACGCGGAGATCAACCTGTTCGCGGTGGTTTCGCCCACCGGGACCGCGACGGAAATCGCCATGCAGCGTTCGCCGGCGGAGCCAAAGGCGGCGCCCATCAGAGCGTCGGTCGCCTGGTCCATGTCGGCATCGGGCATGATGATCATATGGTTCTTGGCACCGCCCAGTGCCTGACAGCGCTTTCCTGTCACCGCGGCCGTTTCATAAATGTACCGCGCGATCGGGGTCGATCCCACGAAGCTGATTGCCGAGATGTCGGGATGATGCAGCAGCGCATCGACGGTTTCCTTGTCGCCGTGGACCACGCTGAATACGCCATCGGGAAGGCCTGCTTCCTTGAGCCACTCCGCGACGATCAGTGACGCCGATGGGTCTCTTTCGGACGGCTTCAGGATAAAGGCGTTTCCACAGGCCAGTGCGACGGGAAACATCCACATCGGCACCATCGCGGGAAAATTGAAGGGAGTAATGCCGGCGACCACGCCGAGAGGATGACGTGAAGAGTAGCTATCGACGCGAGTTCCGACGTTGTCGGTGAACTCACCCTTCAACAGCTGCGGGGCCGCGGTCGCGAATTCCACGACCTCCATGCCCCGCTGAATTTCACCGACGGCGTCCGAGTGGACCTTTCCATGCTCGGCAACGATGACGTCCGCGAGTTCGTTGACACGTTCCTCGAGAATTCGGAGGAAGCGGTTCAGAATCCTGGCTCGCCGCAACGGCGTCGTCGCCGCCCACTTTGGCGCAGCCTTTGTTGCCGCGGCGACAGCATCCGCGACGTCCGCGGCGTTCGCGATCGGTACTAATCCCGTCTGCTCGCCTGTCGCGGGATTGAAGACAGATGACGTTCGCCCGTTGCGGCCAGAGACCTGCTTGCCATTGATGAAGTGCTTGACTTGTGTGACCACGACTACCTCCTTGTTTCCATCAACCTGACATAAAGTGCTTAAGTTTACAGATGAACGGCAAATACCGCGGATTGGTTGTGCATAAATTGAAGTCAGACGAACTGGCGGCGTGTCATCTTGGAAGCGGCAAAGACGCACGGGCGGGATTCTCGGCACGACGTTCAGTGTGAACTACGCGCCTGGCTGCTGACGTTAGCGTAGCACTGCTTCCCAAAAGCGCTGCCGCTCAGTGGCACTTGGCATAGTTTCCTCACCTGTTCTTTCGGTTGGCTTTTTAGAACTCCCCTTGCACGTTGAAGCATCCCACCGCTGGAAAGTCGTGGTAAGGAGGTTGCTGGAAAAGAATGGCCCGTCCGCTAAGGACATCAAGCGATTAAATGTGATCGAGATATCGCTGTGGGAGATTGACTATCGAGCTGCTGGGATAATGGTCAAAAAATTGCATGACCGCGGTCAGGAAGATCTTCGAAATCCAGGCGATACGATCCGGCCTACAAGAATCCGACTCGCTTCGGTCAATTTGGAAGCACTTCGCGGACAGAAGTGCGCGAGCGCCTCCCTTACCTTGTCTCGAAATCAGGTTCGATGACTGGCACATGCATCCGACCCCTACCTTACGTAGTTGCGTAACGTCCGTGCAACGCGCCAATCGGCACGCGTTGAACCGCAGACATCGTCTCGCTCCGCGGGACGTTAGCGGCGCCGATAAGGTCCACTCATTTTTTGCGTTGAAGAATACTGGTTATCGCAGGACAAGCACTCATCAAGCGGTCCAAGAGGTCTAGCGAACCTAACTTCGGCCAACACGTCAGGCCGAAGGTAATGTCGATCGTTGGGACCGCGCTCGAGACGCTAATCACCAGTGTGGCACAGACATGCACTCGATCTGTTTCGCTTTACGTCAGCTTGGTAAAGTACCGCATGAACGGTCAGACCTCACCACTGCAAGTGTTGGCGATGGTGCTCCGGTTGGCACGTTGAATTGGCGATCGCTTGCAGCCTGCGTGTCGGTCGTACACGACAAGTCAACCGACGAAATTGGCAGCGCTCCAAGTGCAGAAGCCTGCAGGTCAGCGGCGGATGCCGCTGGGGCTTCGTTGCCACTTGCCCGCGCTGCATTGAAGCTGCGGTCGTGCGAAGTCTAGGTAAAATGGAACAAAATGACTGGAATCATCTTCACGATACCAAGCGAAAGCGCCCCAATTTAGCTGAGATTTGTGAGGGGTAAGCGAGCCGGTCTCAGATGCCGCGTCGGATTTCGCGCGTACCGCGGCCGAGCTTCCGGCGCAGCAGCGAGCGCAGCGTCACACCTTCAGCATAGCCGACTTCGGCGGCGATCTGATCGACGCTGGCCTGGCTGGTCTTGAGCAGGTGCACAGCGCGCTCGATCCGCAGGTCCTGGAGGTATTCGAGCGGCGATTTGCCCAACACACTCTGCATCCGACGCGCCAGCGTTCGTTTACTGGTGGCGAGCGCCACCGCAGCCTGATCCAGCGAGAATCCCTCGGCCAGACGCTGCCGTGCCCAGGGCTCGAACTTGGTTACCAGCGGATCGGCGTGGACTAGGTGGCCAGGGATTGCGTAGGGCGCCTGCGAGGCGCGCGCGTCCGCCACCAGATACTTTGCCGTGAGGTCTGCTAGTTCGGGGTTGGCGCGCCGGATCAGGGTGAGCGCCAGGTCCAGATGGCTAAGCGCCGCACCGGCGGTGAAAACCGTGTTGGACTGCACGACGATTTGCGACTCGTCGAGTCGTACACGCGGATAGCGCTGCCGGAACAAAGATGCCAACCACCAGGTGGTCGTGGCCTCTTCGCCGTCGAGCAGGGCCGCTTCCGCCAGCACGAAGGTGCCAACACAGGCGGCCGCGGTCAGCGCGCCGCGTCCCGACCACTTGCGTAGCACTGCGCCGGCTTCGCGTACCTCGCCGCCGGCGAGCGCCTGAACCAACACCTCCGGCATGATCCGGTTGATGGCAGGCATCACCACCGCATCCGGTGTCTGTGCGCGCGTTGCCGAGGTCACCGGCACGCTCAGGCCCTGCGCGGTTGTGACGGTCTTTCGTAGGCCTACCACCTTCGTCTGGAAGGGCAGCGCGGAAATGTCACTCATTTTCGCCAGCGCGTTGGCGATGTCGAAGGCGTCAAGCACCGCGGCCAGACCGGTGTCGAACACGCCATTGAGAGCAAGGATGTGAATACGCATGGCTAGAACGATATCAGAATCGACATGTTTGCCAACACTGCAATCGCGGCTTCCTCTCTGCTCAGCAGATTAAGATTCCCGAAAAATCGGCCACAAACAAGAGCCATGTTGGCTAGATCGGTATCAAAAATGGCAATCCTGCCAATACTTCCGGAGCGCTCTTTCTCGTAAGTTTCCGCGGCGTTGGAGCCCCCCGTAATCATCGAGTGGAGGAGAATAATGACGATCAAGTACGGGTTATTGGTCCGGCTGGAAGCCAAGCCGGGCAAGGAGCAGACGGTGGCGGACTTCCTTGCCGCCGGCGTTGAAATGACAAACCGGGAGGCGGGCACGCCGATCTGGTTTGCTCTCAAGCTCTCGCCGACAACGTTTGGTGTGTTCGACGCCTTTGCCAGCGAAGAGGATCGCCAGGCACATCTCGGCGGCAACATGGCCAAATCCCTGATGTCGCGCGTCGACGAAATGCTGGCAAAGCCGCCGTCAGTCGAGCCTGTCGATATTCTGGGAATGAAGAACAAGCTGGCCTGATGTCTTTGCGCCCGGCGGGTCGGGCGCAAAGACCTACCTGCATCAATCAGGTTGGCCATCACCGGTGAACAAATGCCCATGCCGGAATGGTCACACCAAGTAATGGGCAAAATGAAACACCTGGAGAATCAAATGTCTATTCTGCGAAAGACTTCCGCCACTGTCCTCATGATCGCCATGAGCGGCACGATGGCTCACGCCCAGACGAAGCCAGCTGCGAAGGACGTCGTCATTGTCCATGGCGCACTGGCGGATGGTTCTGGCTGGCGCGCCATCTACGACATCCTGAACAAGGACGGCTTCCATGTGACTATCGTGCAGGAGCCGCTCACCGGCCTCGCCGAGGACGTGGATGCTACCAAACGCGTCATCGATCAGCAGACGGGGCCCGTCGTGCTAGTCGGCCACAGCTATGGCGGCTCGGTGATCACGGAAGCGGGCAACGACCCCAAGGTCAGCGCTCTCGTCTATGTAGCCGCCCTGCAGCCCGATAAGGGGGAGGCCAGCGGCCAGCTTATGTCGAAGTTTGCTGCGCCAAACGATGCCATGCGGGCAGCCACCAATCGGACCGCACCGGACGTCAAGTATTTCTACATCCCGGCGGCGAAGTTCCGGGAAACCTATGCCGCCGACGTCCCGGCGGCGGAGGCTAAGTTCATGTCGGACTCGCAGCAGCAGCTTGCCGAGAAGGCCATGGGCGCGCCTCTCACCGAGGCTGCATGGCACAACAAGCCCACCTACGCCATCCTAACCACCAAGGATCGCGTGATAAGCCCTGAGCTTCAGCGTTGGATGTATCAACGCTCGGGCGCCAAGGTTACCGAATTGGCCGCAAGCCACGCTGTCTTTGTCTCTCAGCCGGAAGCGGTCGCCCGTGTGATCGAGGCCGCCGCAAAGTAGACGATTAACTGGTGATCGCACCGCTGATCACCGCATTCGTCAAGAGCGCACATACTTCGCGGTTCACCAACACGCAAAGTATGTGCGCTCGGCGGTCGTTGGCTCTCGAATACTGGCCTGGGATCATTGGTCTGGGTTCAAATGTGGACCTAGAGGCACATCCCGCTTTGGCCCGACGAGCAAATGCAAGGCTGTCGCTCGTTAAGCCCAGATGAAACTTATCGCTTCACTCTGGCTGCAAATAAATCCCATCGACCGGGGATGCCTTTGAGCTCATATGCTCCGCGTTTGTCGAACTTCAGTCCTGCGCCAGCTACGAGATCCGAGACCACGCGGGATACGAGGACTTCCTCGGGCCCGGAATTTGCCATTACCCGCGCCGCGGCGTGGACCGCGATGCCACCGATATCGCGGCCTCTGACCTCGATTTCTCCAGTGTGCAGACCCGAACGCAGGGGTAAGCCAATCTGTTTGGCTGCCGCCGAAAATGCTAGCGCGCAACGTACGGCGCGACCGGGTCCATCGAAGGTGGCGAGAATGCCGTCACCGGTGTTCTTGATCAGGTTGCCACGGTGTCTTTCAACCGTCTGGCGCGCCAGCTGATCATGACTGTCCAGTAACCGACGCCAGTTCTGATCGCCCATTTCGGCAGCGCGGCGAGTTGAGTCGACGATGTCGGTGAACAACACGGTCGCCAGGATGCGCTCCAGATCGGTCGATTCAGTCTCGCGATGCCCGGTGATGAACTCTTCGATGTCGCCGAGCAATGCCTCTACGTCGCCCGACCAGAAGGCATGATCGCCGCCGGGATACTCGATATATTTGGCACCGGGAATTTGCGCCGCGAAGTCGCGTCCCAGCTGGACCGGGACCAGTGCGTCGGCTGCCCGGTGCAGCACAAGTGTCGGTACGCGCACGGCTGGAAGGATATGGCCAACGTCAATTTGGAAGTTTAACAACTGCATGGCCTTCATTGCGCCGGGGCTGGCCGACAGGCGCTCAAATTTGGCAAACTTCGCAACCGCGTCGGGGTCGGACGCCCTGCTGGCTATTACACCTTTCATCAGGGCGCCGGTCCCCCAATATTTCATCTGCTCCTGAGCGATCACCTGTGGGTCGGCGCCCGGAAAAAGCTCCGGGTAGCGGACAAACGCTCCGAACAAAGCGAGGTGTGAAACGCGTTCGGGATAGGATGCAGCAAACATTGCGCTCATTGCGCAACCCTCGGAAAAGCCGAGCAGAGCAGCACGTTGTGCGCGAACGGAGTCTAGAACAGCTCGAACGTCATCCATGCGCTCTTCGAGCGTGGCGGCGCCTGATATCCTGTCCGACAGTCCCTGGCCACGCTTGTCAAAGGTGATGACGCGGGCGAATTTTGATAGACGTTGCAAGAACGCCGTATACCCGGGCATTTCATGCAAGAACTCGACGTGCGAAATGGCTCCGGGGATGGCGATGATGTCGATGGGACCATCTCCCATGATCTGATAAGCGACGCTTACATCCCCGCTCATCGCGTAACGCGTTAGTGGCAATTCTGAATAACTCATCGGATGACCGTCCCCGGTGGGCTTGCTTCTATCGGCGCCATGGTAACACCGCCCAAATTGCTACGCGAGTTCTGTTCCGGTCGTTCGCATCGTTGTGACGACGTCCGTTTCTCGCGGACCTTCCGCGGAGTCCGCTGTGGCGGGTTGGAGGCGGTGAGGGGTGGCCACGGCGTGGGAATACTCCACGACTACGCGGCACGACAATTTCCGGAGCTTAAGCGGTTGCTACCAGAGATCCGCTTCGTGAGAAACTACTGGCTGGTTTCGCATCCCGACACCCATCATGCGCACAGAGTGTCGGAAGTGCATGCACACATCGTGGCAAGCGTACACTCGGCACGCCGAGAGTTCACAAACTGACTGCAATTCATGCCTCGTGCGTTTACACGGCCGCGCACTGTTCCAATTTCCGAAACAGAAGCTGCCGACCAGCGACCGTTCGAATGCGCTCAGATGGCGCTATGTATGGTCGGTCAGACGTGGACCGTCTGGCGGAGAGCAGTCAGGTCGTCCGCTGATTAATGGGAGCCACCACCATGGGAACAGAACAGAAA
>Ga0210408_10002317_pt1 | contig 18690 bp, 19 predicted proteins | sample IncBWH4MmetaG_FD_155471 | JGI IMG/M metagenome (GOLD analysis project Ga0210408, IMG submission 155471) | Forest soil microbial communities from Barre Woods Harvard Forest LTER site, Petersham, Massachusetts, United States - Inc-BW-H-4-M | ecosystem: Environmental > Terrestrial > Soil >...
GAGGGGGCGATATCGCGATCCCGGCCAGCTGGCTGCATTTGCGCGACAGAGGTCTGAAGTCGGCGATAGGGTACGCCGAGACAAGACACGCCAAGGGCGAACTCAGCGATGACGAATGCTGTGAGCAGATCGAGCGAGCAGAGCGACTCGTGGCGGCCATTCGCGATATCGAGCCCGACGACGCCTTTTCCGTCGGTCCGGAACACCATAAGGCGCTGTTTGCCGGACTTGCGGACCTGGCGGATCTTCAGGATTTCGAGGTCACTCAATTGTCCGAGTACGACCCCCTTGGACAGCGCTTTATCGCCACGCGCTCGCATACTGCACTGTCCAGCTTGGTGTGGTTCCTTTGGGATCGCGTGGGCTGATAGCGCTCCGGCCGCCTGGCACCTATCAGCGCGACGGCCAGTGGCCGTGGAGGCGGTAGTGCGCGAGCTGGTAGACGTTTCGTCGTCGGGTGCCTCGCGGTGGATGGCCGACACCGGCAGCCACGTACTCCAGGCCGAGCTCATCGCTGGCGAGCCAGGCGATCTGGTAGACGATGCGCCAGGGGCCGGCCACCGGGCGGTCAGCCCTCGTCGTTGGGGAGCAGGGACGGCCCGAAGCGCCGCTCGAACTCCTCGATGTCGGACGGGCTGGCGGGACGGCTTGCGTGGCGCGCATAGACCTCGTGCATCGTGTCGCCTTTGGGCGCTGGCTGGATCTCCTCCAAGACCCAGGCGATGAAGCGGTACAGCTCGTCCTCTGGAATGTCGATGCGTTCGGCGATCTCTTTGGGGCTCAGCCCACCGGCAACGTCGCGCAGAACCGCCTGATCGCGTTCGCTCAGCTCTGTGAGCGTCGCGGCAGCGGTGGGGAGTGCCCACGACACTCGATCCAGACGCTCGGCGGCACCCAAAACCCGCGAGATTTGCTGCCACCGTGCTGCCACGGCCGCGTGGACTTTCCGAGAACACGCTGATTTGCAGGGCCGAAAGCCCCAACCGCCTCCGGCTTCCCAAGCTTGAGGTCGCGAGTTCGAACCTCGTCCGCCGCTTTCGCTTGGTGGAGTAGAATATGGCTCTGCGACTACGAGATCGACGACTTCAGCCACCTCGGCCACCGGTCGGTCGATGAGCAGTGGTGTAAGGCACGAGCTGCGGCTGAGCGCACGCCTGGCAATGCCAGGGCCGTCGGGCTGTGGCTGGACTCTGCCGGTACGCCCGCGCGAGACGGTCTGCGGCGTGGTGTCAAGCAGCTGTGCGACCTCGCGGGACTTTTGATCCCGCCGCCGCCGCGGATGGGCGACTCAGGGCGTTCAGGGAGAGACTGTGCGCCGGAAGAGCAGAGCACACACAACAGCGATCACAATCGCGAGGATCGGCAAACCCGCGCCGATGATTCCGACCAAGGACAACACGATCCCGATGCACCCGAGGATCCCGGCCACGCCGCCTATGAGGATCAGCTGGTACGCGCGTTTTTCGCGAACGGCCTTGGGGGTGTGGCTTCCGCGTTTCTCGAGTGCACCCATGCTGAGAGCATAGCCGCAGGCACGGGCCGCTCCGGCGCGACAAGGGCGCGTGTCCTTCACCCCACGCGGGTTGACTGGCCGCCGTCGACCGGGAGCAGTGCGCCCGTGATGAAGCGAGCCTCCTCGGAGGCGAGGAAGAGCGCCGCGTGAGCGACGTCCCATGCCGAGCCCATCCCGCCCTTGAGTGGCACGCTCTCGTCGCGAGCGGTTGCGTACTGCTCGCGTGGCACGCCGATGTGATCTGCGACCGCGTCGACGCCCATCGGCGTGTCGATCAGGCCGGGCAGGATCGCATTGACGCGGACTCCGAACTGTGCGTAGGCCTGCGCGAGCGAGAGCGTGAGCGCGTTCAGGGCGGCCTTGGACATCTTGTAGGCGTGGGGTGGGTTGGTTAGCAGCGTCGCTCCCGCCATGAGCGAGGCGACGGATGAGACGTTCGTGATCACGCCATGGCCCTGCTCACGCAGGGTTGGCAAGGCGGCCTTAGCGATCAGGAGAGTGCCGCCGGCGTTGACGCGCATGATCCGCTGCCATGCCTCGAAGTCGATCCACTCGCACCACCCATCGCCGAGACCCACCCCGACGTTGTGGTGAACGATGTCCAGCCCTCCGAAGTGCTCAAGCGTTGCGCCAACCACCCGCTGGCAATCATCCTCCACGCTCACATCGCCGATGACGACCGTCGCCGATCCGCCAACCGCGTCGATCTCACGGGCCGTCTCTTCGATCGAGGACTCCTCGTCGTTGAAGAGCACCACCCGAGCGCCCTCGCGCGCGAACAGGATCGCGGTGGCACGTCCATTGCCGATCCTCTCGCCCGAAGTCTGGCCGGCGCCGGTCACGATCGCGACCTTGCCCGCGAGCCTGCCCCGGGCTCCTTGCGGAGCGCTCACCCCTCGCGCTCGGCGCGCGCGGTGAGCGAGACAAGCGGCGGATCGGGCTCCAGGCCGGTCGTCGCGATCAATCTCGCGATCGCCATGTAATGGCCGACCACCAGCAGCAGCTCGACGACCTGCCGGTCACCGAGACGCGAGACGAGGTCGGCCATGAGCTGCTCGCTCGCGGCGCCCTCGAGGACCACCTCGCGCGTGAAGCGCAGGACCTCACGCTGGGGGTTGGTGAGGCTTGGGTTATCCTCGCCGTCATTCTCGACGGCCGCGATCTGCTCATCGCTCGCCCCCACCGAATGAGCGATCGAGACATGCTGCACCCACTCGTAGCGGGACTCGACGAGGTGGGCCACCTGCAGGATCGCGAGCTCTCGCAGAAGCGGGTCCAACTCGAGCCGTGTCAGCAGCGCCGCGCCATACTTCAGCCACGGCTCGAACGCGCTCTCCGCGTGGGCGACGATGCGAAACAGGTTCAATGGCGTGCCGGCCAACACCTTGCCGACCGCGTCTGGGGCGCTCGCGGGATCCATCAACGTCAGCCGGGCCATACCAGTCTCCTGTCGATTTGTCGTGGGAGCGTCGTTCATAGCATCTTCCTCTCCCGCCCAGCGCTCGGACGCGAGGCAGGAGGCCTCGCGCCCGCGGGCGACGTGGCCCAATCCACCTGCGCGGATGCGACCCAAATGACCAATCGAACGAGCGAGCCGACTGGCCAGCTATCGGAGCTACTGGGTTGTGGGACGTATCAGCGTGCCGGCCAGTAGCCATGGAGGCGGTAGTGCGCGAGCTGGTAGGCGTTTCGTCGTCGGGTAGCCGATACGAGACCAAGTCTGCCAGGGACGGGCCGGCTTCTCGTTGCTTCGCGGGCGCGCGGGGCGCGGGGCGCGATCTACAATTGACGGAACCCTGCAGCTACTGAGATCGCGCCACCGGCACAGTCTGTGCTCGCTGCTAGCACCCGGGCTCGCCCGGTGACCTTGGCGCGATAGAGGGCTTGGTCAGCTGAGCGCGATACCAAAGTGAGATCATACCCGTCGAGTGGATACTCGGCCACGCCTGCGCTGAAGCTCACCCGCAACATCCCCTGGTTGCCCGTGAACTCCTCCTCGCTGAACCGCTTGAGCGTATCGGCGAGGCGTATCACGCCGTTCTGGCGTGTCATGCCGTACATGCCGATGATGAACTCCTCACCGCCCCAGCGTCCGACGACGTCATTGCCGCGAAAGTCGCGCCGCAAGTGCTCCCCGAGGCGTCGCAGTACGCTGTCACCCATGGCATGGCCGTGACGGTCGTTGACGAGCTTGAAGCGGTCGATGTCGAGCATGGCCACCGACAGAGGCTCTGAGAAGCGGTCCGCGAGAGCGGCAAGGTGGGCCAAACCCTCGTCTGACTTGGCCCGGTTGGCCAAGCCGGTGAGATAGTCCGTCTCCGCGTGGGCGCGATACAGACGGACTCGCTCCAGCCGATTGGCGACTCGGCTTATGAGCTCAGGCCCCACGATTGGCTTGGCTATGAAGTCGTCCGCACCGGCATCGAATACCTCCTCGACAGTCGCGGCGTCGGTGCGGGCGGTGGCGAAGATGACAGCCAGGCGGCTCCAGCGGGGGTCGTTGCGCACGGTGCGGCACAGCTCGAGGCCATTCACCCCCGGCATGTCGACATCGAGGATCAGCAATTCGGGCACCACCTCCTCCAGCGTCTCCCAGAAGCGAAGCGGATCGACGAGGATCGATACCTTGAGATCATGCGGCTGTAACAGCGCATACATGGCGCCGAGCACGGCGGGGTCGTCGTCGACGACGAGCACCCGCGTGGCCGCGAGGCGATCACGTGCAAGGAACTGCTCCACGGCGTCCAGCACCTCGACGGGTAGCAGGGACTTGGGCAGGAACGCGCGGCTGCCGCGCCGCGCCGCCTCGACGCGATCGGTGAAAGCGCCGGTGCCGGTCAGCACGAGCACGGGAATCGACGGGGTGGCTGCGCTCAGCTCCGACAGCAACGCGTATGCATCCGCCATACCATCAGGCGGAAAGGTGAGATCGAGCAGCACGATCGCTGGCGAGTGCTCGGCGCACAGCGTCCGCGCTTCCCGCGGGCTGGCGGCCGTGTCGCAGTGCATCTCACGCGAGGCCGCCTCCGTGGCGATGCGCTCGCACAGCTCATGATCGTCGTCGACGACCATGACTCGTAGCTGATCGCTGCCAGGCTCGGTGCGTTGTGAGCTCGTGGGCGCAAGCACCTCGCTCTCCAACTCGCGACGCACGACGGCGATCAGCGTCGACATCGCCGGTGCGTGCGTCGGGGTCGGTTCGGCGAGCTCGAGCTCGAGCTCGCGGGCCGCCTCGGAGGCTCGGATGAAGCCGAACGTCCCGACCGACCCGATCAGCGAGTGGGCGGCGCGGCGCGCCTCGACGCACAGTTGCTGATCGAGGTCGCCCTCAGTCAACGCATTGACAGCACGCTCGACCAAGCCCACACGCTCCAGAACTCCGGCGCGATGCTTCTGCCAGATCGCGCGCAGGACGTCCTCGGATGATCTCGTGGCGAGAATGCCCGAACTCCCGCTGGCCGCTGCAGACGGCGAGTCCCATGTACCGCCCTCTGGGTCGGGCTTCACGCCAACCAGCCCAGGAGCGTGGCCACTTCCCGGGTGAGATCGGATATATTGAATGGCTTTCCAATAACGCCGGCGACCGGGACATCCCGGAAGCGCTCGCTGTCCTCGAGCCGGTCGCAGGCCGTTAGCAAGATGATCGGGAGCGAGCTTGTCGCCGGAATTGCACGCAGGCGCTCGGCGACGGCGATGCCGTCCATGCCTGGCATGACCACGTCAAGTAAGATCGCGTCGAACTGCCCTGAGACGGCTCGCTCGATCCCCTCTTCGCCAGTGACCGCCGTGCTGATCCGCCACCCGCCGATCGTGCCCAGCGCGATCTTCGCGGCCTCGCGTATGAGCGCCGAATCGTCGATCACAAGGATCTTGCGACCGGGTGCGGCCGTGGGAGTCTCGGCGGGGGAGGTCTCGGCTGGAAAGGGCATAGCTCTCGAGTAAGTCTTCGACAGCGGACAGCGTCTTGATGAGCGGAATCTATTCTGGTGCTTTGAATGTGCCCAGAAAGCTCCCAAAAACCGGGTGGTAAGCATCCGTAAAACCCGGCAATGGACTCCATTGAAGCCCGCGTTCGAGCTCACGGCGTTACAGGTAGGCCGCGCAGCGACCGATACAGCTCACGTGCCTACGAACCTCGGTGAGCGGCTGGGCGGTCCCACGCGACGGATTGCGATCGCCGGTGCGTTGATCGTCGTCCTGGTCGGCACGGCGATCGGCGTGACGCTGTGGAACTTTGGTGCCAGCGTGGCGAAGTATGAAGCGACGCTGAAGAACGAATCTACCATTGCCGACACGGTCGAAGCTAGAACGGCGGTGTACGACATCTTGCGTTCCGCACGACAGCTCACGGTGAGCAGGAGCACTGCGGACATCGCGGCGCTGCGCGAAGCCGGCGCCGAGCTTGATCCTTCGCTGGCTTCGCTCGCACACCTTACAACCGATGCACCGGTCGAGCAGGGGGCATTGGGCGGCGCTCGGGGGGTCGTCGCCGCGATTCAAACTGGTATCGCCACGCTGGCGCAAAATGCGGGGACACCTGCCGCCGCTTCAGAGGTCGAGCACCTCGCGACTCTACTTACCGTCGTGGACCGCAAGCTCGACGTGGTGGTAACTCAGGAGAAAGCGGAGGAGGTCAAGAATCAACGCGAGCGGCGCTCAGCACAGGCCGGTTCACATTCTGCGCTACTCCTCTCGCTTCTCATCGGCGGGCTTGCCGTGCTGTGTACCGTGCTGCTCACCGTCTACGCAGTGCGCTTGACCGCCCGTCTGCTGGCGCAGATCCGCAGGACATCGGGCACCCTGACTGAGGCCACGAACGAGATGCGCGCAGCGACGCTCGAGGCGGCCGCCGCTACTAGCCAGCAGTCCGCGGCAATCTCCGAGGTCGCAGCCACACTCGAGGAGCTCAGCGCGAGCGCGGCGGCGATCGCCGCGAACGCTCAGATCACCGCAACGGAGGCGCTGGAGACCGGTGAGCGTAGCCAGCAGATTGGCCAGGTGCTCGAGCTGATCAACGGCGTTGCCGAGCAGACCAACCTGCTCGCGCTCAACGCGGCGATCGAGGCAGCGAGGGCCGGCGATGCCGGTCGTGGGTTTGCTGTCGTCGCCGGTGAGGTGCGCAAGCTTGCCGAGCGCACGGTGCACTCGACGGAGTCAATCCGTCAGATCGCCACCGGCATCCAGGAGAAGAGCAACTCCACGATCCTCGCCACCGAGCAGAGCATGGCGGCAACCGACAACCAGAGGGACGCTGCGGCCCAGGCCGCAACGACGATGGTTGAGATCCGTCGGGCGGCCGAGCAGCTGGCGGCCGAGCAGCAGCAGCGGGCAGGCACCGCCGAGCGCGTCGAGGATCTCGTGCGCGGCTTGGAGCGGATGCTTGACCGCTATGGGCTGCAGGCCACAAACGGTCACGCTGGCACGGCGGTCCGCTAGCGGGCGGTGTCCGGTGGGCGGAGCACAAGTGCGGGTGCGAGTCGGCGGCGAGCAGTATGCGCTGCCGGTCGAGCACGTTCGTGAGGTAGTCGATCTTGGTGAGGTGACCCCAGTCCCGGGGGCGCCCGACAGCGTGCTCGGACTGCGAAACCTGAGTGGCGAAATCGTCCCCGCTTTCGATCTCGCGAGGATCCTCGAGATCGAGCGCGACGGGCGCCCGCGGCGTCTGCTGGTCACCGAGTGCAACGGGCAGCGCGTAGCGTTCGCGGTGGATGACGTAATCAATGTGGGCCCGCTGGCCGGCACGATGCAGGAGTCGGAGTCACGGCATCTGCTTGCCAGCACTGTCCTCGACGGCGTGCTGGTCGGCGTGCTCGACGTGGATGCCCTGTTCGACTCGATCGCACCGGAGGCTGAGCGATGACCGCGGCTGAGGTCACCCCAGATCTCATTCAGATCTTCCGTGAGGAGGCCGCCGAGCACCTGGATGGGATGGTCTCCTGCCTGATCGCCGTCGAGGCTGGACAGGTGTCGGGCGAGGCCACGGATGCGCTGTTCCGCCATGCACATTCGATCAAGGGCAGCGCCGGCATGGTCGGGCTGCAGGAGGCCGGCGTCATTGCCAACGCGATCGAGGACGTGTTGCAGAGGGCTCGCGAGACCGGTGCGCTGTCACCCCTGCTGACCGAGCCCCTTCTGCGCGCGACAGACGCGCTGCGCCGCGCGATCGCCGGTGAGCGCGGGGTTGCGCTGGAGGCTGCTAAGGCGCTCGCCGCCGGGGACCCGAAGAACGACACACCGGCGGAGAGCAGCACACCGGCGGAGAACGGCACATTGGCGGAGAACGGCACACCGGAGCACGGGCCGGTCAAACATCAGAAGGTGGCAGTCGACACTCCAAGGGATGTGGCGAGACCACGCTCGATCCGAGTTGCGGCACACAAGGTCGACCGTATGCTCGACGCGGTCAGCGAGACGGTCCTCCATCACCGGCGCCTGGAGCACATGCTCGACGGTGCTCCAGGGCGGCCCGACGAAGCGATCGAGCAGGAGGTGGATAGTGGGGAGCGGCTGCTCGACGAGTTGCAGGGAACGGTTCTTGAGTTGCGTATGGTGCCGCTGAGCACGATCACCAGCTCATTGCCACGAGCCGTGCGCGACCTCGCGGCCGCGGAAGGCAAGCAGGTCGACCTGGAGATCACTGGCGCAGAGACGCAACTCGACCGGGTTCTGCTCGATGGCATGTCTGAGGCGATCAACCATCTGCTGCGCAACGCGGTCGCGCACGGCATCGAGCTGCCCAATGTGCGCGAGTGCGCCGGCAAGCCGCGCCGCGGAGCGCTCGAGCTGCATGCAGAACCGCGCGGTGGGCAGGTCGCCATCGAGGTTCACGACGATGGAGGTGGCGTCGCGGCCGACGCGCTCGCCGAGGGCGCCCGCCGCGGTTCGCTCGTCGACGTACTTGCCGAGGCTGGGTTCTCCACGGCCGAGGGCGTCAGCGAAATCGCCGGTCGCGGCGTCGGGCTCGACGCGGTCAAGCGCCAGGTCGAGTCGGTCGGCGGGAGCCTCGCCATCGACACCGAGCCAGGTAGGGGCACGTCTACGACGTTGCTCCTGCCGGCCACCCTCGCGCTGCTGCGTGTGTTGGTCCTCAAGCGTGGGGGCCAGCGGTTCGGGCTTCCGCTGGCGAGCGTCACCGAGGTGATCGCGGTAGAGCAGGTGATGATGCTCGGTGGACGGCCGTCGATCCTGGTGCGCGAGGAGGCCCTACCGCTTTCCGATCTGGCGCCCGTCATCGGCATGGTCGCACCCGACCTGCCGGAGATCTCCCGGGCGCTGGTGGTGGAGGCGACCAACGGGCGCCTTGCCGTCGCCTGCGAGGAGGTGATCGTCGAGCAGGAGGTCGTCGTCAAGCCGCTCGGCCGCTCGCTGGCCGGGGTCTCGGGCTATCTCGGCGCCGCGATCCTCGGCGATGGCGCAGTCGTGCTTGTGCTCGACCCGGCCCATCTCGTTCGTCAGGCGCCGCGCGCCTCGGCTGCGATCCGAGGCGGTGCCGCCGCCCTGAGGGCGAGGCAGGCACCGAAGGTGCTCGTCGTCGACGATCAGTTCACGGTGCGCGAGCTGCAACGCAGCATTCTCCGCGCGGCTGGATATCGCGTCGAGGTCGCCTGTGACGGTCGCGAAGCACTCGACGCGCTGGGCGCCAGGGGCGACTTCGACATCGTCGTGACGGATCTGCAGATGCCCGAGATGGACGGGCTCGAATTGCTGGGCGCGATTCGGGCAGACCCCGATCGCTCGTCGCTGCCAGTCATCGTCGTCACCTCACGCGGCAGCGACGAGGACCGCAAGCGAGGTGCGCAAGCCGGCGCGGATGCTTACATCGTCAAGGACGAGTTCGACCAGCAGGCGCTGCTGGAGGCCGTCAAGCGCCTTGTGGGAGCGCAATGAGCAAGCCGGCCACCGGCGATCTGCCAACCCCGGATCGTCGTCCGGGCTCAGGCAGTCCCCCCGCATGGCCGCGCAGCGAAGTGATCGGCATCTGCGCCTCGACAGGTGGACCGCGGGCACTGGCGGAAGCCCTCGGGCGACTCCCGGCCGACTACAGAACCCCGATCCTGGTGGTTCAGCACATGACTCCGGGCTTCATCGCCGGGCTGGTGACCTGGCTTGACAGGGAGCTCGCGCTCCCCGTGCGCCTGGCGGACGACGGCCAGGAGCTTGCGGTGGGCGTCTGGTTCGCGCCCGACGGGGCGCACCTGAAGCTCGAGCCGACCCGCCTCCTGGGACTCGACACCGACACGATCGTCGGCAATCACCGTCCCTCGGGAGACATGCTGCTCTCCAGCCTCGCCCGCGCCGCGGGAGCGAGAGCGGTGGCTGTGGTGCTGACCGGGATGGGACGTGACGGCGCGGAGGGCCTGGCGGCTGTGGCTGCCGCCGGTGGACGGACGATCGCCCAGGACGAGCAGAGCTCGGGTGTCTACGGGATGCCACGGGCCGCCGCGGAGCGTGGAGCGAAGACGGTGCTCACCCCGGTGGCGATCGGCGACGAGCTTGCGGCGCTTGACCAAACGAGGGCCCGGCGATGAGCGTCGCGCTGAGCGAGGTCGCGCGCATGATCCAGCGCGAGAGCGGGATCGTGCTGGGGCCATCTCAACTCCCCTCACTCCAAGCCGCCATCGCCAGGGTCGATTGCGAGCTGACGGCCGAGGCGCTGCTCGATCGGGCGGTCTCGGCAGAGACCGTTCTGCGACTGATCGACGAGGTCACCATCCGCGAGACCTTCTTTTTCCGGCACCGATCGGAGCTCGACGCGATCGCGTGGTACTCCCTGCTCGAATCCGCCCGCGCTCATGGATCGGGCGTCGTGCGGGTATGGGTCGCCGGGTGCGCCTCGGGCGAGGAGGCCTACACGGTGGCGATCCTCGCATGTGAGGCGTTTGCGTGCGCTTCCCCACCGGTGCGCGTGCTCGCAACCGACATTGCGCCCACCGCGCTCGAGCAGGCGATTGCAGGTCGCTACGGCGTGCGTGCCGTGCGCACCCTGCAGGGGGGAGTCCGTGAGCGCTACTTCTCAAACGTTCACGGGGTGAGCTGCGTCAGCGAGCGGCTGCGAGCACTCGTCGAGTTCCGCCGACACAATCTCGTGCGCGACCCGATTCCCCCGGCTGGCGAGCAGCCGTTCGATGTCATCCTCTGCCGCAACGTCCTGATCTACTTCGACCGACCAACAGTCGAGCGCATCCTGTGGGCACTCGAGAGCGCTCTGGCCCCCGCCGGCCTGCTCCTGCTGGGCGCTGCGGACCGGCTCTCCCGTCAGAGTCTCCCTGTTTCACGAGTTGTTCGACCCAGCGGAGTCGGTCCGCTGGCATCGCGTGCACATGCGCCCCTCCATAGAGCCCCCGTACGCCCCTCAAGGCAGAATGGAACACGCGCAGACATCGCGCGCCCGTCGCAAGGGGTCGGCCAACCGAAGCGGGCGCCACGGCGATCCCGGCCAACGCCCGCCGAGGCCATGAAGGCTGCCGACCGTGGTGAGCTCGACCTTGCGGTGCAGATCGCCAAAGATGTGCTCGCGGAGAACCCACTGGACTCCCAGGCCCACTTCATCCGCGGCGTTGCCGAGTTCGCGCGCGAGGACGCCCGAGCGGCCCTGGAGCCTTTGCGACGCGCTCTGTTCATCGACCCCAACTTCGGCCTCGCGGCCTTCAAGTTGGCGTGCGCGCATGACGCGCTCGGGGAGCTCGGATCGGCACGACGCGCCTACGAACGGACCCTGCGCATACTCGACCACTGTGCGGCCGAGCAAACAGCACGCTCAGATCAGCTTGATCTACTCGACATGGCCGCCGCCTGCCATACCCGCCTCCAAGAGCTCTCCGGACAGCCGCATACCTGATGAAGCGACTGGCGGACAAGCGCTCGGCCGCTGCTCAAGCGGGCTCCTCGAATTTATCTCATACTGGACAATTATTTGAATAGTTCAAATTTCAACTGATTATAGGCGCCTACCGTAAATGACGCCCATGCAATGCTACTCTTACACCGAAGGTTGAAAAGGTCTGGGATATGGAATATGGTCTAATCATAAAGACCTGCCGATGAGGCCCGGCGCTGCCACCGAGGCCGAGCCCACGGCACGGTCACGGCAGCTCGCGGCGCATACCGCGTTGCTCGATCTGACCCCGGACGCGATCTTCGCGCTCGACGCAGATCGCCGGATCACTTTCTGGAACCGCGGAGCACAGACCACCTATGGTTGGTCACCCGCGGAGGCACTCGGTGCAGACCCGGGCGATCTTCTGCGGACGGAGTACCCGATACCGCTGGAGGAGATCGAGCGGTTCGTCACGGAGACGGGGGGGTGGGAGGGCGATCTGGTGCAGCACGCCAGGGACGGCCGTCGTCTGGTGGTCGAGAGTTGCTGGGCGGCCCAGTACGACAAGGCAAGGCGGCTGGTGGGGCTGCTGGAGGTCAACCGGGATATCACCGCGCGTCTGCAGTCCCAGACGGCGATGCTGGAGCTCGCCCCGGATGCGATTGTGGGAATTGGTCCTGACGGCCTGATCGTGCTGATCAACGCGCAGGTGGACGCGTTGTTCGGGTATGCACGTGAGGAACTGCTGGGGCAGCCGGTGGAGGTGCTTGTGCCCGAGCGCTTCCGCGACGCGCATCGCTTCCACCGGGTGGGATACTTCGCTGATCCGCGCACGCGGCCGATGGGTGCCGCGTTGGAGCTGTTCGGGCGCCGCCGGGACGGCGCTGAGTTCCCTGCGGAGATCAGCCTGTCCAGCATTGAAACCGAGGACGGCACGCTCGCGATCGCCGCGATCCGTGACGTAAGCGAACGCGTGGCAGCGGACCGCGAGCGCGAGCGTTTGCAGACGGAGGCGGAGCGGGAGCGACTTCAGAACCAGCTGCATCAGGCACAGCGCCTGGAGAGTCTCGGGCAGTTGGCAGGAGGGATCGCGCATGACTTCAACAACCTGCTGGCGGTGATCATCAACTACGCAGCGTTTATCGCAAACGACCTTGACGCTGCGTCTGGCATCGACGGTGATGACCGCTGGCGTGGCACACGCGATGACGTCGAGCAGATCCGCCTTGCGGGTGAGCGAGCCGCGCATCTGACCCACCAGCTGCTCTCATTCGCCCGCCGCGATGTGGTTCAGCCGGAAGTCGTCGACGTCAATGATGTCGTCGGCGACATCGAGCAGCTTCTGCGTCGCACGCTCGGGGAGCACATCGAGCTTCACAGCTCTTTGGCCGCCGACTTGTGCCCGGTGCTAATCGACCCAGGCCAGCTGGAACAAGTCTTGGTCAACCTCGCGGTGAACGCACGCGATGCGATGCCCGATTGCGGGGCGCTTCGGATCGACACCGCCAACATGGACATCGACGAGGACTTCGCCGCGTCGCGGCCCGAGCTCTCGCCAGGCCCCCACATTTGCCTGCGAGTCAGCGATACCGGCATTGGCATGTCCCCCGAGACGGTGCAGCGCGCCTTCGATCCGTTCTTCACGACCAAGCCACCGGGTCAGGGAACCGGCCTGGGGCTGGCGACCGTGTACGGGATCATCCAGCAGGCCGGTGGACGCTTGCAGATCTACTCCGAGCCCGATGTCGGCAGCACCTTCACGGTGCTGCTGCCGGCAACCAACCAGGTCACTTCGTCCGCCGCGCGATCGGCGGACTCCCCGGTGCGGCGAGGCGAAGAGACGATTCTACTTGTCGAGGACGAGCAGGCGCTGCGTGAGGTTACCCGTCGCATCCTAACTGGAGCCGGCTATCAGGTGATCGTCGCGGAGAACGGCCCCAAAGCGCTTGCGGCAGCCAGCGGGCATGCCGGGTCGATCGACCTGCTGCTAAGCGATGTGATCATGCCACAGATGCCTGGGCCGCAGCTGGCCAAGCGGCTGCTGGCGGAGCGACCTTCGGTGCGTGTGTTGTTGATGTCGGGCTTCGCCCAGCCGATCCTCGACTCCGGAGGGCATCTGGACGTCGGTATGGCACTTATCGAGAAGCCTTTCTCGGGGCCCGGACTGCTCGCGAAGGTCGCCCAGACCCTTGAGCGGATTGGGTGATGGCGGGTGCCGGAGCTGCTGATCGTCGACGACGATGAGGCGCTGCGGCGCTGGGAGGAGCGGGTCGTGCGCGACCAGGGCTACTCTTGCGACGGCGCATGCGACGCGAACACCGTGCGCGATCACCTGCAACAGAGCTCTTACCAGCTAGCGCTGCTCGACGTCAACATGCCGGGCGAATCCGGCATGGAGCTTCTCTCTTATATCCGCCGCAGCCATCCCGATGTGGCGGTCCTGATGGTCACCGGCGAAGACAGCACCAAGCTGGCGATGACCGCGATCGAGCACGGTGCCTACGGCTATCTGGTCAAGCCGATCGGATCCGGCCAGCTGCTCATCAATGTGGCCAACGCTCTCCATCGCAGACGTCTGGAGCTCAAGCACCGCCATCTCGTGGAGCACCTGCAGGTCACCGCAGATGAACGCAGTCACAAGCTGGAGGAAGCGCTGCAGGATCTCGAGCTCTCCGAGACCAAGGTGTGGGTCGCCCAAGCTGAAACAATCTTCCGGCTGGCCCGCCTGGTCGAGTTCCGCGACGTGGAGACCGGGCACCACCTGCAGCGCATGAGCTTCTACTGCGAGATCCTCGCCCGCAATACCGGGTTCCCCGAGCAACGCTGCCAGCTCGTGCGCCTGGCAAGCCAGCTGCACGACGTCGGCAAGGTCGCGATTCCCGACAACATCCTGCTCAAGCACGGCAAACTCACACCGGAGGAGTTCGAGGTCATCAAGGGCCACCCCGAGACGGGATTTCAGATGCTCTCAGGCTCGGCTTCGGAGATCGTGCAGATGGGCGCGCAGATCGCCCTTACCCATCATGAGCGCTGGGACGGGAGCGGCTATCCGCGCGGGCTCACCGGCGATGACATTCCGGCGGAGGGACGGATCGCCGCGGTAGCGGACGTCTTCGACGCCCTGACCAGCGATCGTGTGTACCGTGCCGCGCTCCCCGTCAAATCGGCCATCAAGATGATGCAGGACGAGCGTGGCCGACACTTCGACCCGGAGCTGCTCGATGTGTTTTTCCTGGCGCTGCCCGAGATAGAGGCCATCCGACACGCTTATGCCGATTGAGATGCGCACGCGCTGGTCATGCTCGCCGATGCGCGGATTAGGCGGCACGGTCCCCACTACGCAGGTCCTGACGGCGCTGGCCCTGGTGCGCGCCACCAGCGAGCAACGCCTCCTCGATCGCGCCGCCGAGCTGCTCGAGCGTGAACGGCTTGACCAGCGAAGCCGCGAACAGGACGCCGAGCTCGGCGAGCTCTGGTGGGGGCGCGCTGACGCTGGCGCAGATGATCGGCAGCGATGGATTGACCATGCACGTCGCCTGCGCAAGCACCGCGCCGGTTGGCGCTGCGGGCTCGACCACGAGCACGTCGGCGCTCGTCAGTTGCTGGGGGGCCGGCACCCTGACGACGATTGGCTCGTGGCCGAGACGGGCGACCATACGCTCGAGCAGTCGCCGGACCTCATCATGGGACTCGCCGATCAATATTCGTGCCATGTGTCGATGATCGGCCGGGCACGCCGGATTTCGGGGGTCCAGGTGGTATGAACGGCGTATGAGCCGCTCCCAGATCCTGGTAGTGGATGACGATGCCATGACGCGAGAGGTGCTGCGCGGCGTGCTCGAGCGTGCCGGACACGAGGTGCGTGAGGCGGCCAACGGTCGGGCGGGGCTGCGCGACCTCTACGCAGCCCCGCCCGATCTTGTGATCCTGGACGTCGCGATGCCTGAGCTGGATGGGTGGGCGATGCTGGAGCGCATCCGCGACCTCAGCGACGTGCCGGTACTGATGCTGACCGCGCGCGAGACCGAGCTCGAGCGCGTGCGTGGCCTGCAGGGCGGAGCCGATGACTACGTGGTCAAGCCGTTCGGCCACCAAGAGCTCGCCGCACGCGTGCAGGCACTGCTGCGCCGCTCGAGCAATCACGCCGACGGGCAGCATACGTACTCCGACTCGCTGGTGAGGATCGATCACGCGCAGCGCGCGGTCTTCTACGCCGACGGAGAAGTACGGCTGACGCCGCTGGAGTTCAGGCTGCTCGCGACGTTTGTGCGCAATCCCAACCAGGTACTCAGCCGCGATCAGCTGCTGGAGCTCGTGTGGGGGGACGCCTATGGTGTCTCACCCGAGCAGGTGAAGCTGTACGTGGGATACCTGCGCCACAAGCTCGACCCCGCGGCGCCGGAGTCGACGCCGATCGAGACTGTGCGTGGCTTCGGCTACCGCTACCGGCGTCCGTCCTAGCGCGGCGCCAGACGGAGGACGCCTTGGCACCTGAGAACACCTGTGAGGAGCATCACAAGGATGTCGGCGTTGGCGGATGTCTTTGGACGGTTCGACCTGATACCAGAGGGTGTACAGCCATAGCCACGTTTGGCCTGGGTAGCTGCCCGTCTCGTTCATCACCTGAAGTCCCTGTGAGGCGAGGTGGATCTCCCAACGTAGCCGGGGGGTGATCGGCGTAGGGTTAGGTGGGTGCCGACCGACCGGCTGAGCGTGGTGCTGAGGGCGATGGCGGAGGCCGATGGCGGCGGCTCGGTCTCGCCGATCGACCGGGTGTGCGTGGCGGCGGTGGTGCTGCTCTCGCTAAGGGGGGCGGGACTTTCGCTGATGGTGGACGGGGAGCTGCGTGGGACCGCCGGGGTGTCCGATCCGGGCATCGCGGTGGTGCAGGAGTTGCAGCTCACGCTGGGCGAGGGGCCCTGCGTCGATGCGTGGATGAGCAGGGCTCCGGTGCTGGAGTCGGACCTTGCCGATCCTGCGGTGGTGCGCTGGCCGGCGTTTGCCCAGGCCGGCGTGGACGCCGGCGTCCTGGCGATGTTCGCCTTTCCGCTTGCGCTAGGGGCGATCCGGATCGGAGTGCTGGTGCTCTATCGCGATCGCTTGGGCGAGTTGAGCGCGGATGAGCTGGCTTACAGCCTGGTGCTGGCCGATGTGGCGACCCACCTGGTCCTCGGCCTGCAGGCTGGTGCCCCGGCCGGCGAGTTGCACGAGCTGCTGGCGAGGGAGCCGCCACACTGGGCGGAGATCCATCAGGCGACCGGAATGGTCTCGGTTCAGCTTGGCGTCTCCTTGGACGAGGCGTTCGTCCGCCTGCGCGCCCACGCGTTCGCGGAGGGTCTCCCGCTGCGAGCCGTCGCACGCGAGATCGTCACATGCCGCCTGCGCCTCGAGGAGCCGGCGTGAGGAGCGAACCCGATGTCGCTGCTTCATAATGGCGATGGGCGCGCGATGAGCGAGCGAGATCGAGATCGAATCGTGACACGAGAGCAGCGGATTGTGGAGACCTTCGTCGAGTTGGCCGACACGATGGTCGAGGACTTCGACGTGGTCGAGTTCCTGCACCGTCTGTCGGAGCGCTGCGTGGAGCTGTTGGACTGCGCCGAGGCGGGGCTGCTGCTTGCCGACGCCGCCGGCGTGCTGCGAGTGATGGCCTCCTCCAGCGAGCGCTCCGACGCGCTGGACCTGTTGCAGTCCCAGTACGAGGAGGGGCCATGCTTTGAGTGCTACTGCAGCGGAGCGCCGGTGTTCAGCAAGGACCTCACGGCCGATGCCGGCCGTTGGCCGACGTTCACGCCGATGGCCGTACAAATGGGGTTTCGCTCGGTGCAAGCGATCCCGATGCGCGTGCGCGGCGAGACCGTCGGGGCGTTGAATCTGTTTCGCGCCGTGTCGGGGCGTTTGGTCGATCGGGACATGCCGCTCGGGCAGGGGATGGCCGACATCGCCGCGATCGCGCTGCTGCAGGAGCGCACCGTGCGCCAGGCGCACGGCGTGGTAGGGCAACTCCAGGGCGCGCTCAGCAGCCGAGTGGTCATCGAGCAGGCCAAGGGTGTGATGGCCGAGCGCGCCCATATCGGTGTGGACGCCGCGTTTGCCCGGATGCGCGCTTACGCGCGAGCGCACAACCTTCGCCTCAGCAACGTCGCCCGCGAACTCATCGACGGCCACCTCGACGCCGCCTTGCTCAGCGACCCCGCGCTTGGCGCCTCAACGCCCGAAGGCTGACACTCCATCCCAAAAAAAGGGTTCCATTTCGGGCAGACGACACGAATATTATCGGAGTGCTAGAATAGTTACAGCTAGCGGTTAGATCCGCTTTGCGTCGCTCCAGACCTCGGTGGCGTTGCTAGTTACCGGACCCCGATTTCTGGAGCGTAATGCGAGTCGAGCGCAAGCCCCAACCCGACGGTGGACGTGCAGCGCCTGCGACCGGGTCGGGCGCTTGCAGTGGCTTCCCGGCCCTACCCCGGCGCTTCGAACAGATCGTGGCCAACCACTCATGAGCATCCTCGCCAGAGGGCGGACGACCTCCGCGCTCGCCGCAGTAGACGACGCCGCGCTCTTAGCCGCAGTCGCTGCACTCAGCGTCGAGGCCGTCGAGGAGACCTACGACCGGCACGCCACCACTCTCTGTAACCTCGCTTTGCTGATCGCCGACGATCCGGAGCTCGCCACAGACGCCGTAGCCCGGGCTTTCATAGCCCTCTGGCGAGCCCCCACCAGCATCTGCCTGGAGGAGCAGAGCCTCCGCGCCGTACTGGCCGGCGAGGTTTACACCCGCTGCGCACAGGCGCGTGAGACGCGCGAGCGCACACCGGGGCAGAGAGCGAAGACCTACCGCGACCCGCAGCCACCGGACCGAGTTGCCCTCACCCTCCTGCCCCGCTCCCAACGGGACCTGCTGGCGCTGATCCTGCTCGGCGAGCACAACCGCTGCCAGGCCGCCCGCAGGGTGGGCCTCAACGAGGCCACCGCCGCGAAGATGATCATGGGCGCCCTGCGCACCATTCGCCAAGTCGAGGGGAAACCGCGCCCCTCCGTCACGGCGGCCACCGGCCGCGCAGGCGCCCTGGTGTCCTCGATGACCCTCCGACGGTCAATGACCCACCGGCGGGAGTCGATATTTTGACCGCATACTCCACAGCGCCCCGGAGGAGATGTATTCGTCGGGTGCAAGCGGCGAGCCTGCGGACGCCCCCAAACTGGGGCGTGCATGTTCGTCCCAGGACGCCCTCAAACTGGGGCGTGCATGTTCGTCCCAGGACGCCCCCAAACTGGGGCGTGCATGTTCGTCCCAGGACGCCCCCAAACTGGGGCGTGCATGTTCGTCCCACTCTGAGGGGGGATGACAAGTGAGCTT
>Ga0210408_10002318_pt1 | contig 18684 bp, 17 predicted proteins | sample IncBWH4MmetaG_FD_155471 | JGI IMG/M metagenome (GOLD analysis project Ga0210408, IMG submission 155471) | Forest soil microbial communities from Barre Woods Harvard Forest LTER site, Petersham, Massachusetts, United States - Inc-BW-H-4-M | ecosystem: Environmental > Terrestrial > Soil >...
GGCGGCTCTTTTTCTGCGCCTCGGTGAGGACGATTCCATCTGGCTCTCGGTTGTCTGCCATTGGCGTGCCATGCGCCCCCTACCAGATCACGGGCGCGACGGCGCGGAGAGCGACCTCGATCAGGAGGGTCGCAAACAGCGCAAACAGGTAGAAGATCGAGAAGGCGAACAGCTTTCGGGTGGCGCGCAGCGAGGCGGAGCGCTCGCGGCGGCGGTAGACGTTGATCGCGAACGCCAGCATGCCCCCGCCGAGGATCAGCGAGGTGATGCCGTAGGCCGCGTCGAAATAGCCGAGCGGCCAGGGCGCGGCCGCAACCGCGACCAGCACGATGGTATAAAGCAGGATCTGCAACCGCGTCGCATCGGGACCGGCGACCACCGGCAGCATCGGCACGCCGGCGCGGGCGTAATCGTCGGAGCGAAACAGAGCCAGCGCCCAGAAATGCGGCGGGGTCCAGAAGAAGATGATCAGGAACAACAACAGCGGCTCGACCGACACCGAGCCGGTTGCCGCAGCCCACGCCACCACCGGTGGCAGCGCGCCGGCGGCGCCGCCGATCACGATGTTCTGCGCGGTCCAGCGCTTCAACAGCATCGTGTAGATCACGACATAGAAGAAGATGGTGAAGGCGAGCAGCGCGCCCGCGATCCAGTTGACGAGGATGCCGAGCGTCATCACCGAGAAGAACGAAAGCGTCATGCCGAACGTCATGGCTTCCGGCGGCGTGATGCGGCCGCGCGGGATCGGCCGGTTGGCGGTGCGCGACATCTTGGCGTCGATATCGCCTTCCAGCGCCATGTTCAGCGCGCCGGAGGCGCCGGCGCCGACCGCAATGCAGAGCAGCGAGGTGATCGCGAGAACCGGGTGGAAATGGCCCGGAGCGATCACGAGGCCCACCAGCGCGGTGAAGACCACCAGCGACATCACCCGCGGCTTTAACAGCGCGATGTAGTCGGAGACATCGGCCTCGGAAATCCGGGGCGAAAGCTCGATGGCGTGGTGATCGACGACCGACAAAACTGATCTTCCTAAAACGACGCGGCGCCATCGAGGCGCCGCGGATTTGACTACTGCACGCGCGGCAGCACCTCGAACTGGTGGAACGGCGGCGGCGACGGCAGCGTCCATTCCAGCGTGGTGGCACCCGCGCCCCACGGATTGTCCGCGGCCTGCTGCTTGCGCATGAACGCATCGATCAGGCCGTAGATGAAGATCAGGACGCCGAAGCCGGAGATAAAGGAGCCGATCGACGACACCAGGTTCCAGCCGGCGAACGCGTCGGGATAATCGACATAACGGCGCGGCATGCCGGAGAGGCCAAGGAAATGCTGCGGGAAGAACACCAGGTTGACGCCGACGAAGGTGAACCAGAAGTGCGCCTTGCCGATCGCCTCGGAATACATGTAGCCGGTCATTTTCGGGAACCAGTAATACCAGCCGGCAAAGATCGCGAACACCGCGCCCAGCGACAGCACATAGTGGAAGTGCGCGACCACGTAGTAGGTATCTTGCAGCACGCGGTCGACGCCGGCATTGGCCAGCACCACGCCGGTGACGCCGCCGACCGTGAACAGGAAGATGAAGCCGACCGCCCACAGCATCGGCGTCTTGAACTCGATCGAGCCGCCCCACATCGTGGCGATCCACGAGAAGATCTTCACCCCGGTCGGCACCGCGATCACCATGGTGGCGGCGACGAAATAGGCCTGCGTCGCCGACGACATGCCGACCGTGTACATGTGGTGCGCCCACACCACGAAGCCGATGCCGCCGATCGCGACCATTGCATAGGCCATGCCGAGATAGCCGAACACCGGCTTTTTGGAGAAGGTCGAGACGATCTGGCTGACCATGCCGAAGCCGGGAACGATCAGGATGTAGACTTCGGGGTGACCGAAGAACCAGAACAGATGCTGGAACAGCACCGGGTCGCCGCCGCCTTCGGCGGAGAAGAAGGTGGTGCCGAAATTGCGGTCGGTCAAAAGCATGGTGATCGCACCGGCGAGCACCGGCAGCGACAATAGCAAGAGGAACACCGTCACCAGGATCGACCACACGAACAGCGGCATCTTGTGCAGGGTCATGCCGGGCGCACGCATGTTGAAGATCGTGGTGATGAAATTGATGGCGCCGAGGATCGACGAGGCGCCGGCCAGATGGATCGACAGAATGGCGAAATCGACCGCTGGTCCCGGATGGCCCGAGGTCGACAGCGGTGCGTACAGCGTCCAGCCGGCGCCGACGCCGCTGGCGCCCGGCTCGCCCTCGACGAAGCTCGAGATCAGAAGCAGCGCGAACGAGGCCGGTAGCAGCCAGAACGAGATGTTGTTCATGCGCGGGAACGCCATGTCGGGCGCGCCGATCATCAGCGGCACGAACCAGTTGCCGAAGCCGCCGATCATCGCCGGCATCACCATGAAGAAGATCATGATCAGGCCGTGCGAGGTCACGAACACGTTGTAGGTATGGGTTTCGTGGAAGATCTGGACGCCGGGATACATCAGCTCGGCGCGGATCGCGATCGACATCGCCGCACCAATGATGCCCGCGATGATCGCGAACACCAGGTACATCGTGCCGATGTCCTTGTGGTTCGTCGAATAGACGAAGCGCCGCCAGCCCGTCGGATGGTCGTGGGCGTGATCGTCGTGCGCGTGATCGTCGTGTGTCGCTGCGGTCGTTGCCATTTTCAAATCCTGCCTTGCAGTCGTTTTGGGACCCGTCGGTCCCGTCGCCCTTATCTCCTGATGCGCCGTAGACCTTACTGCGCAGCACCCGCCGCCGAAGCGAAAGTACTATCCGGCGCGCTTGCGAACTTCTTCTTCGCCGTCTCAACCCAGGAGGCGAATTCCTGATCGCTCACCACCCGCACCGCGATCGGCATGAAGGCGTGATCCTTGCCGCACAGCTCGGAGCATTGGCCGTAGAACATGCCGGTCTTGGTCGCCTTGAACCAGGTTTCGTTCAACCGGCCGGGGATGGCGTCGATCTTGATGCCGAAGGCCGGCACCGCGAAGGAATGGATGACGTCGGCGCCAGTGGTCTGGACGCGGACGATCTTGTTGACCGGCACCACCATCTCGTTGTCGACGCCGAGCAGCCGCGGCTGCTTGTCCTGCGCCATCAGCGAGTCGAATTCGAACTTGCCATTGTCGGGATAGGCGTAGCTCCAGTACCACTGCTTGCCGGTGGCTTTGATGGTCAGATCCGCCTTCGGAATATCGAGTTCCAGGAACAGGAGCCGGAACGACGGCACCGCGATCGAGACCAGGATCAAAACCGGGATTAAAGTCCAGGCCACCTCGATCAGGGTGTTGTGGGTGGTCCGCGAGGGGACCGGGTTGGCCTTGGCATTGAACTTGACCACCACGGCGACCAACAGTCCAAGGACGAACAGCGTAATGACGAAGATGAGCACGGTCAGGAAATTATGGAACCAGGTGATGTTCTCCATCACGGGGGAAGCCGCTTCCTGCAGCCTGAATTCCCACGGCGCCGGTTGCCCCAATTCGGCGTCAGCCGCCCCGCTTGCCGCCAGCGCAACGCTGCCCACTGCCAGTCCCAGCCACCGGGCGCCCATTCGGCCCATCGACATCTTCATGCCGTTCGCGCTCCTTTACGTCAAAACCCCAAAACATTCCGCCTGACGGCCCACGCCTATGCCCAGGCGTGACCAACGGAATGCTGCCCGATCCGCCCCCTGACAAACGGCCTTAAGGTGTACCTTTGGGAGGTACCGGGCCAGATCGCTAGAACGCCGAAATCCAGCCTCTCAAACCATAATTCTCAGGCTCTCGCAATGCAGTAGTAAGGCCCGACCTAGGGGATCACCGGCTATCTTCTAAGTGTACTTGTGAGTGTCACATTTTCCCGTGAAATCAGGCAAAAGCGCTAGGTCAGGCGCGGCAGGCCGCTTGACAGCGGGATTGCCCGTTGTAGGCACAGATCGAGTGCTCCCGAGGAACCTGATTCGCCTAGCAGAACGGGGCACCATGCGGCATAGGGATTACTTCGAAATGCCCTGAAGACGCCGTCATTGCCGTATCAGTCAATTGTTCTCGCAAGACTACCTGGAAAGATGTCTGGCAAGACTGTCTGGAAAGGCGAATACAAGGGATCAACCCCGATGGGGTCTTTGAAGCAATTGCTGGCTACCCTGCTTGCCGCGGCATTCGTGGCAGGCGCCAGTGCTAACGCGCAGGCGCAGGGCGCGGTGCGCTCGGTGCATGGCGACTGGCAGATCCGTTGCGACACCCCGCCGGGCGCGCAGAACGAGCAATGCGCCCTGATCCAGAGCGTGGTGGCGGAAGACCGCTCCAACGCCGGTCTGACCGTCATCGTGCTGAAAACCGCTGACCAGAAGAGCAAGCTGATGCGGGTGGTGGCGCCGCTCGGCGTGCTGCTGCCCTCCGGGCTCGGCCTGAAACTCGACAATCAGGATGTCGGCCGCGCCGGTTTTGTCCGTTGCCTGCCCAATGGCTGTGTGGCCGAAGTGGTGATGGACGACAAGCTTTTGGGCCAGCTCCGCAACGCCAAGACCGCGACTTTCATCATCTTCGAGACCCCGGAAGAGGGTATCGGCTTCCCGCTCAGCCTGAACGGCCTTGGCGACGGGTTCGACAAGCTGCCGTGAGGCATTCTGCCTCGCTCCATGGACTGCCGACGGACCCTCCCCTTTTCCCGCGATCGTGCCTATGTTCCAATCTCCGTTGTCCCGGACTAGTGAACGAAGTGAGCGATCCGGAACCCATATCCACAGGTTACCGTGTTGTAAGATGAACCTTCCGCAAGTCCTTGCTTAACTCGCCAACGCCTGCGGTTACGGGTCCCCGTGTCAGCGGGGACGACAAGTAAATCCGCATTGGAGTCTCCATGAACCCCACAACCTCGCTGCTCGACCGCGCCAATCTTGACCGCGACCAGGTCCGCCATGAAGTCGGACGCGGGCTTAACGGCGCTGACGACGGCGAATTGTTCCTCGAGTACAGCCAGACCGAAGCGCTGATGTTCGACAATGGCCGGCTGAAACAGGCTACCTACGACACCTCGCAAGGGTTTGGCCTGCGCGCCGTGAAGGATGATGCGGTCGGCTACGCGCACTCATCCGACGTCTCGCTGCCGGCTCTGATCCGCGCGGCGGACGCGGTCCACGCCGTGCGCGGCGGCTATTCCGGAAATTTTGCAGCCGCCCCGCCGCACAGCAATGTGCGGCTCTATGGCGACGACAATCCGCTGGACGCTCCCGGCTTTGAGTCGAAAGTGAAGCTGCTCGCCGAGATCGACGCCTATGTCCGCGACAAGGACCCGCGGGTGCGGCAAGTCACCGTCAGCCTGGGCGCCACCTGGCAGGTGGTGGAAATCTTGCGCCCCGATGGCGAGAGCTATCGCGACATCCGCCCGCTGGTGCGGGTCAATATTTCCGTCGTCGCCGGCCAGGGCGATCGCCAGGAAAGCGGCAGCAAAGGGTATGGCGGCCGCGAAGGCTATGCACGCTTCATTGAGACCAAGGCGTGGCGCGAGGCCGCCGACGGCGCGATCCGCGAGGCGCTGGTCAATCTGGAATCCGTGCCCGCGCCCGCCGGCGAGATGGACGTGGTGTTAGGGGCCGGCTGGCCCGGCGTGATGCTGCATGAGGCGGTCGGCCATGGGCTCGAAGGCGATTTCAACCGCAAGCAGACGTCGGCGTTCGCCGGGCTGATGGGCCAGCAGGTCGCGGCCAAGGGCGTCACCGTGGTCGACGACGGCACCATTGCCTCGCGTCGCGGCTCGTTGTCGATCGATGACGAGGGCACGCCGACCAACCGCACCGTGCTGATCGAGGACGGCGTTCTGGTCGGCTATATGCAGGACCGCCAGAACGCGCGGCTGATGAAGATGAAGCCGACCGGCAACGGCCGGCGCCAGGGCTATGCCCATGTGCCGATGCCGCGCATGACCAACACCTACATGCTGGCCGGCGCGCGCGATCCGGCCGAAATCCTCGCCTCGGTCAAGAACGGCGTCTATGCCGCGAATTTCGGCGGCGGCCAGGTCGACATCACCTCGGGCAAATACGTGTTCCAGTGCACCGAGGCCTACAAGATCGAGAACGGCAAGCTAGGCGCGCCCTTGAAGGGCGCGATGCTAATCGGCAACGGGCCGACCGACCTCAATCGCATCACCATGATCGGCAACGATCTGGCGCTCGATAGCGGCATCGGCACCTGCGGCAAGAACGGTCAGGGCGTGCCGGTCGGCGTCGGCCAGCCGACGCTGAGAATGGAACGGATTACGGTCGGAGGAACCGGTGCATGAGCGTTGAGAAACTGGAAGCCGCCAAGAAACTGGAAGCCAAGTCCGGCGGCTGGCGCGCCCAGGCGCTACAGCTTGCAGCCGTGGTGCTGGCGGTGTTCGTCGCCAAGGGCGCGCTCGCCGAGCCGTTCTACGTGCCGTCCGGATCGATGGAGCCGACGCTGTTGATCGGCGATGCGCTGCTCGCCTCGAAATTCCCCTACGGCTACGGCACCTCCTCGCTGCCGATCCAGATCAACCTGCCCGAGACCGGACGCGTGTTCGAGGGCACCCCGAAGCGCGGCGATGTCGTGGTGTTCCGCTGGCCGGGCGACCGCTCGCAGGCCTGGGTCAAGCGCGTCGTGGGCTTGCCCGGCGACCGCATCCAGATGCGGCAGGGCCAGCTCTTCATCAACAACCACGCAGCCTCGCTGAAGCCGGACGGCACGGGCGAAGCCGAAGACGACAACGGCAATGTCGAGCCCGCCAATCGCTATGTCGAGACGCTGCCGAACGGCGTCAGCCACGCGATCTTCAAGATCCGCGACAATGGCCGGCTCGACAACACGCCCGAAGTGACGGTGCCGCCGGGACAATTGTTCGTGCTCGGCGACAACCGCGACAATTCCGCCGACAGCCGCGTCGCAGTGCGCGACGGCGGCGTCGGGCTGTTGCCGATGGACAATCTAGTGGGCCGCGCCGACGCCGTGGTCGGCTCGTGGGATCTCGGCATGCGCAGCCAGCCGGTCTGGACCTGGCTGTCCGGCTTTCGCCTGGCGCGGTTTTTCACCGCGGTGCGTTGAGCCGATCGACATGACCTTCGACGACGTCAGAAAAATTACCCTGACGTGGCCGGAGGTCGAGGACGGCACGTCCTACGGCACGCCAGCCTTGAAAGTGCGCAAGAAGATGCTGGTGCGGCTGAAAGAGGACGGCGACAGCCTGGTGATGCCGGGCGTGCCGCAGGATGAGCGCGAGATGCTGGTGGAGAGCCAGCCAAAGCTGTTTTACTTCACCGATCACTACCGGGACTATCCGATCGTGCTGATCCGCCTGTCGAAGGCCAAGCGCGCGATCGTCGAGCCGTATCTGCGCCGACGCTGGCGCGAGCTCGCTTCGAAAGGGGCGGTCAAACGTTCGACGTAGAATCGCAGGGTGGCAAAGCGAAAGCGTGCCCACTCTACACACCGCTGCAAACCGCCCATGAACCAAGCCGAATTTCTCGCCGCGGCCTTTCGCAACCCCGTCAACAAGACCATCGCGGACGAGCTATTCCGCCTTGCGTTGCCGGATGCGTGGCTCGTGTCCGGATGTCTGGTGCAGAGCGTCTGGAATGGGCTGACGGGGCGCGCGGTCGATCACGGCATCGCCGACTACGATATTTTCTATTTCGATCCCGATACGTCCTGGGCCGCCGAGGACGGCGTGATCCGCCGTTTGCAGGAGGGGCTCGCCGCGCCCGGCGTCAGGATCGAGGCGCGCAATCAGGCGCGGGTCCATCTCTGGTACAGTAAGAAGCACGGCCTGCCCTATCCGCCGCTGACATGTTCGACCGACGGCATCGATCGCTTCCTGACCGAAACGACAAAGGTCGGAATCCGCCGCGCGCGAGATGGCTACGAGGTCTATGCGCCGAATGGCTTCGACGACATCGCTCGCCTGATCGTGCGGCCCAATCGGGGAGCGAATTTCTCGGCCGAAAATTACGCGACGAAGGCTGCGCGATGGAAAAAGCTGTGGCCGGAAATCACGGTGCTGCTGGCGGATAGGCCACCACCGTCATTGCGAGCGAAGCGAAGCAATCCAGAAATCTAGCCGCGGCAAAACTCTGGATTGCTTCGTCGCTACCCGCTCCTCGCAATGACAGCTCGAAATACCTACCGCACCACCCCCGAAACAAATCCGGCCTTGCGCCGCGGCGGCTTTATTTCCTTTTTCAGGAAGCAGTGCGCTGCCCTGCCGACATAGCCCGGGCGCGCATAGGTCCAGGCCCGGCATTTGTTGTCGGCGGTGCAGGCGGCCTTGCAGGCATCGTCGCCGTCGCCGCCTTTGAGCTCGAAATTCTTGTAGTCGCCGCCGAACCGGTCGATCGAAATTTCTTCAGCGCCGTTGCGCGGCTCGACGACGCCGGCGCCGCGCACACCCGAGACGCAGCAATTGTCCTGCACGCGGACCGGCACGTTGCTCTTCAGCCAGCACACCGCGCCGCTCGTGGTATCGGTCGGATAGCTGAAACTCCAGGCCCGGCAGCGCCGGTCGCGCTCGCACACCAGCGCGCAATCCGCCGGGTCGCCCGAGGCGACCGGCGAACTGAGATAGTCGCCGCCCGGACGATCGAAATTGGCCTGGGCTTGCGCCGGCCGCATGCCGAACGCGGCCAACAAGCCCACAAGCAGGATCACACATGCCCCGAGCAAGCGGCCTTTCTCCATACAGATTGCTTTCAACTATTTGGATACGCCGCGTTTTTTAAGGCTGCCATTTGATGGCCACGAACCTGTACGGCCGATGAACAGCCCAAAATCCGCTCAATGACCCTGATCCAGATCCTGAAATCAGAACCGATCTAGTTTGTTGTTTTGACGCGTTTTCTTGACGCGAACCGGTATCCACCCCGCTATCCAAGTGCGGGGCAGGCTTTCGCCCGAAAACGCTTCTAAAACGCGTATTCCGTGTAGGCCGGCTCGACCGAGCCGTGCCATGGGCCGTGGAATTTCTCCAGCATCTCTTCGGCCGGTGGCCGGCCGGATTCGATGATGCGGTTCAACGGCTCGAGGTGACGGGTCTCGTCCCGCCCAAAGTGGTCGATGCGGCCGCGGCGCCGCAGCCCCGCATGCGCCAGGGCCAGGCATTCCTTGGCGACTTCAAACAAATAGCGGTTGCCGATCCTGGCCTTGAAGCCGAGGCGCGGCACGTCGTCGCGCAGCGCCTGGCGCTCCGCTTCATTCCAGTGCTTGACGATCTCCCAGGCGGCATCGAGACTTGTCTGGTCATAGAGCAGGCCAACCCAGAACGCCGGCAGCGCCGGCAGCCGGCCCCACGGCACGCCGTCGGCGCCACGCATTTCCAGATAACGCTTCAACCGCACTTCCGGGAAAATCGTCGAGAGATGGTTGGCCCAGTCGGACAACGTCGGACGCTCGCCGGGCAGCGAATTATTCCTGCCCTCGAAGAAGGCGCGGAACGACGATCCGGAGACGTCGATATAGCTGTCGCCGCGCTTGACGAAATACATGGGAACGTCGAGCGCATAATCGACCCAGCGTTCGAACCCCATGCCGTCCTCGAACGCCCACGGAATCATTCCGGCGCGGGCGTTATCCGTGTCGCGCCAGATTTCGGAGCGGAACGACAGATAGCCGTTGGGCTTGCCTTCGGTAAACGGCGAGTTGGCGAACAACGCGGTCGCGACCGGCTGCAACGCCACCGAAACCCTGAGTTTCTTGACCATGTCGGCTTCGGAGCAGAAGTCGAGATTGGTCTGCACCGTGCAGGTCCGGTACATCATGTCGAGACCGTATTTGCCGACCTGCGGCATGTAGTTGGTCATGATCTTGTAGCGGCCCTTCGGCATCAGCGGAATTTCCGCCCGCGACCAGGACGGCGTCATGCCAAGGCCGAGGAAGCCGATCCCCAAGGGCGCTGCCACCTCGCGCACCTGCGCCAGATGCGCCATCAGCTCGGCCTGGGTCTGGTGCACGGTCTCGACCGGCGCGCCTGACAACTCGAACTGCCCGCCCGGCTCCAGCGAGATCGCGCCGCCGCCGGTGACGTCATAGAGGCCGATGATATTGCCGTGCTCCATGATCGGCTCCCAGCCGAGCAGGAGCTTCATGCCCTCAAGCAGCGCGCCGATGCCGCGCGCGCCTTCATAGGGAACCGGACGGTGTCCGGAGAGCGTGAACGGCGTCTTCTCATGTTCGGTGCCGATCCGAAATTCGGATCTGGGCTTCACGCCGGCTTCCAGCCACGCGACGAGTTCGTCGCGCGATTGCAGCGGCGTCATATCGATCTGGTCACGCGCCATGTCAGTTCCGGATCAAGAGCGCTTCGACCGATCGCGCGGTGTCGGGGATGTCCGCGAACCCTATTGGCCGCGCGGACGTGAAAGAGAGGAACAGGGTCATCGCGCGGCTGCGCCGTCGCTTGCGGCGGGCAACGGCGCCTCACCGCAGGAGCAGCCCAGGCGGTCGAGCAGGCCGCAGAGCTTCGTCGCATCAGCATCTGACAATTTCGAGCCGACATGCTTTTCGATCGCGGCCGAATACGCGCCCCACATCTTCTTCTGTAGCTCGCGTCCGGCCTCCGTGATCTCGACGAACTGGCCGCGCTTGTCGATCTTGCATTCGCGCCGCGCCGCCAGGCCCTCGTCGACCAGGCGGTCGATCAGCCGCGACGTGGAATATTGCGGGATCAGCATTTGCCGCTCCAGCTCCACGGGACGCATCTCGCCGGAGGGGGCGCGCGACAATTCGAGCAGCGCGTCATACCAGGCGAGCGGCGGGAAACCAGCCTTCTTCAACTCCTGTTCGACGGCGTCCAGCACCCGGCTCTGGACCCGCATCAGGCGGATCCAGGCGGCGGTCGCCTCGGTCGATGGTTTACGCTTCATAAGCTCGTCCGTAAGGTTTCACAGATCAGTGTACCGCACTAAATGCATCTGCATCAATCTTGACTATTCCATGCAGACGCATTTAGTCATCCGGCGGTCAAAGTCCAACGGACCAAACCTAAGGAAATTCAACAGGAGGGATATTCGATGAAGCTTTATTATTCTCCCGGCGCCTGCTCGCTCTCCCCCCATATCGCGCTTCTCGAGGCCGGTCTCCCTTATGATCTGGTCAAGGTCGACCTTCGGGCCAAGAAGCTCGAGAATGGCGACGACTTCCTGCAAGTGAACCCCAAGGGCCAGGTGCCCGCGCTGCGCCTCGACAGCGGCGAACTGGTCACCGAAGGGCCCGTCATCGTGCAGATGATCGCCGACAAGGCCGCGGGCAAAAACCTCGCCCCCGCCCGCGACAGTACCGAGCGCTACAAATTGCTCGAGTGGCTCAACTACATCACCACCGAACTGCACAAGAATATGGGCCCGATGTTCGCGCCGGCGCTCGCCGACGACGCCAAGGCTTTCTTCAACGACCGCGCGATGGGCAAGTTCAAATATATCGACAGCCAGCTTGCCGGCCGCGACTATCTGATGGGCAAGCAGTTCACGGTGGCCGATGGCTATCTCTATACCATGCTGCGCTGGGCCGACGGCCACAAGATGGACCTCTCCGGCCTGCCGAACCTGATGGCCTACAAGGCCCGCGTCGCCGCGCGCCCGAAGGTGCAGGAAGCGCTGACCAAGGAAGGCCTGATGAAGGCGGCGTGAGGCGCCACGATTGCCGTTCGTGGAAATTCGTAAGGTGGGCCAAGCCAACGGGTCGCGCGAATGCGCGCCCGATGATAAACTCCGCGAGCCCACCATCTTTCGCCCCCGTAGAGATCGCTGTGGTGGGCACGGCGCAAGTGCGCCTTTGCCCACCCTACGGTCTCCTCGCAATGACGGCGCTTTACGCCGCGGCCTGCTTCTTCGGGGGGAAGCGGCCGTAAAAAGTCTCGCCCTTGGCGGCCATGTCGACCAACAGTTTCGGCGGGCTGAAGCGCGAGCCGTATTTGGCTTCGAGCTTGTGGCACAGCTCGACGAATTTTTTCGTACCCATGAAATCGATATAGGACAGCGTGCCGCCGGTGAACGGCGCAAAGCCGAAGCCGAGGATCGAACCGACATCGGCTTCGCGCATGTCGGTGATGACATGATCCTCGACGGTGCGCGCGGCTTCTACCGCCTGCACCACGAGAAAACGCTGCTTCAATTCTTCGACGTCGAGCGTATCGGGGTCGAGATGCTTCGGCTGTAGCCCCGAAAGTTCCGACCAAAGGCTCTTCTGGCCCTTGCCCTTTTCGGGATAATCGTAAAAGCCCTTGCCGTTCTTGCGGCCGAAACGGCCTTGCTTCTCGACCATCTCGACCAACAGCTTCTTCTGCGCCTGGTCGATGGCGTTGGCGCCGAGATCGGCCTCCGTCGCCTTCATGATCTTGAGCACGAGATCGAGCGCTACTTCATCCGACAGCGACAGCGGCCCGACCGGCATGCCGGCCATCTTCGCGGTGTTCTCGATCATCGCCGGCGGCACGCCTTCCATCAGCATTTCCAGCCCCTCGGCGGTGAAACGCAGCACGCAGCGGTTGGCGAAGAAGCCGCGGGAATCATTGACCACGATCGGCGTCTTGCCGATCACGCGGACATAATCGAGCGCGGTCGCGAGCGCGACATCGCCGGTGTTCTTGCCGACGATGATCTCGACCAGCATCATCTTCTCGACCGGCGAGAAGAAATGAATGCCGATGAATTTGCCCTGGTCCTTGAAATCCTCCGCCAGCGAATTGATCGGCAGGGTCGAGGTGTTGGAGGCGAAGATCGCGTCGCTCTTCAGAAGCGGCTGCGCCTTGGCGTAGGTCTCCGACTTTACCTTGCGATCCTCGAACACCGCCTCGATGATCAGGTCGCAATCCTTCAGCACGCTATAATCGGCGGTCGCGCTGATGCGTCCGAGAATAGTGTCGCGGTCGCTCTCCTTGGCGCGGCCCTTCTTGATCAGATCGTCGACCACGGATTTGGCGTGGCCCTTGCCCTTGTCGGCGCTCTCCTGGTCACGGTCGATCAGGACCACGTCGATGCCGGCGCGCGCCGACACATAACCGATGCTGGCGCCCATGAAGCCGGCGCCGATGATCGCGAGCTTCTTCACCTTGGTCGGCGGCACGTTGGGCGGACGCCGCGCGCCCTTGTTCAATTCCTGCATCGACAGGAACAGGCTGCGGATCATCGCGGCTGCTTCCTTGGAACGCAGGATCTGCGCGAAATAACGCGACTCGACGCGCAGCGCGGCATCGATCGGCAACTGCAATCCCTCATAGACGCAGCTCATGACCGCGCGCGCCGCCGGATAATTGTCGTAGGTCTCGCGGCGGTAGATCGCGTTGCCGGCCGGGAACATCATCATGCCGGCCTTGGAGTACACAGGCCCGCCGGGCAGCTTGAAATTCTTGTCGTCCCAGGGCGCAACCGCCTTGCCGCCGCCCTTGATCCAGTCTTTCGCGGCCTTGATCAGATCGCTAGCCGGAACGACGGCGTCGATCAGCTTCAGCGCCTTGGCCTTCTCCAGATTGACGGCCTCGCCCTTGAGCAGCAATTGCATGGCGTCCTGCGGCGGCACGATGCGCGGCACGCGCTGGGTGCCGCCGGCGCCGGGGAACAGCCCGACCTTGATTTCCGGCAGGCCGAGGCGGGTTTTGGGATTTTCCGCGGCGACGCGATAGTGGCAGCATAGCGTGAGCTCAAAACCGCCGCCGAGCGCGAGCCCATTGATCGCGGCAACCCACGGCTTGCCCGAAGTCTCGATCGAACGGAACACCAGCGAGAAGCGGCGGCTCTGGTCGAACAGCATCTGGTTGGCCGCCACCTCGCCCTTGGCTTTGAGCACCTCGGCATAGGTGCGGCTCATCCCTTCGAGCATCGAGAGATCAGCACCGGCGGAGAGCGCTTCCTTGCCCGAGGTGATGACGACGCCCTTCACCACGGCATCTGCCGAGGTCTGTTTCACGATCGCCTCGAGTTCGTTGATCGAGGTCTCGTCCAGCACGTTCATCGAACGTCCCGGGGTATCCCAGGTGACCAGCGCAATGCCGTCGGCGTCGGTCTCGACTTTGAAATTCTTGAAGGCCATGTGTCGCTCCCAATTCGATCGCTGCGTAGGGTGGGCAAAGGCGCGCTTCGCGCCGTGCCCACCATTCTTGTTAGCGCGCGTGATGGTGGGCACGCTTCGCTTTGCCCACCCTACAGCTTAAACTCGCTCGATGATCGTCGCGGTGCCCATGCCGCCGCCGATGCACAGCGTCACCAAGGCGGTCTGCTTGTTGGTGCGCTCGAGCTCGTCGAGCACGGTGCCCAAAATCATCGCGCCGGTGGCACCGAGCGGATGGCCGAGCGCGATGGCGCCGCCATTGACGTTGATCTTGGCAGTGTCGATGTCGAAGGCCTGGATGTAGCGCAGCACCACGGACGCGAACGCTTCGTTCAGTTCGAACAAGTCGATGTCGGATTTCTTCATGCCTGAGCGCTCGAACAGCTTTTCGGTCACGTCCACCGGTCCGGTCAGCATCATCGCCGGCTCCGAACCGATATTGGCAAAGGCGCGGATTTTTGCCCGCGGCTTCAGGCCATGCTTCGCACCCGCCTCCTTGCTGCCGAGCAGCACCGCGCCGGCGCCATCGACAATCCCTGACGAATTGCCGGCATGATGCACGTAATTGATGCGCTCGATTTCCGGATGCGACTGGATCGCCACCGCATCGAAGCCGCCCATCATCCCGACTTGCACGAAGGACGGCTGCAGCGAAGCCAGCGACTGCATCGTCGTGGTCGGACGCATGTGCTCGTCCTTGGCGAGCAATGTGAGGCCGTTGATGTCTTTCACCGGCACCACCGACTTGTTGAAACGGCCCTCTTCCCAGGCCTTGCCGGCGCGCTGCTGGCTCTGCACCGCGTAGGCGTCGACGTCGTCGCGCGAAAAGCCGTATTTGGTGGCGATCAGGTCGGCCGAGACGCCCTGCGGCATGAAATAGGCCGGCACCGCGATCGACGGGTCCATCGGCCAGGCGCCGCCGGAGGCGCCGATGCCGACGCGGCTCATCGACTCCGCGCCGCCGCCGATCACGAGTTCATGCTGCCCGCTCATGATCTGGGCGGCCGCGAAATTCACCGCATCGAGGCCGGAGGCGCAGAAGCGGCTGATCTGCACGCCGGGGACGGCTTCGCCAAGGCCGGATTTGATCGCCGCAAAGCGCGCGATATCGGAGCCGGCCTCGCCGACCGGATCGACCACGCCGAGGATGACGTCGTCGACCACATCTTCCTTGAGGTTGTTGCGCTCCTTCAGCGCTTGCAGCGGCACGGTCGCGAGCGCCAGCGCCGTCACCTCGTGCAGCGCGCCGTCGGCCTTGCCGCGGCCGCGCGGCGTGCGAACGTGATCGTAGATATATGCCTCAGGCATGACGCCCTCCCGATATGAGGATCATAATATAATAGCGGATTGAGCCGGCTTTGCTAAGGATTTTTCCGGTCAGAACGCTTCCGCCGCTAATTCCATGGTCGTCGCGCTTCCGGTCTGGATGCGCGCGAGATGCAGCGCGGTTTCCGGCAGCATCCTTTCCATAAAGAAGCGGCCGGTCACGAGCTTCGTCGTCAGATAGGGCGTAGCACCACTGTCTGCAATCTTGTCGAGCGCCACTTTCGCCATTTTGGCCCACATGTAGCCGAGCGTGACGAAACCGAACAGTTGCAAATAATCGGTGGCGGCTGCCCCGGCGTTGTCCGGCTTCATCATCGCATTTTGCATCAGCCAAGTGGTGGCCTGCTGCAAATGGCCGAGCGCGGCGCTCAACGGCGTGACATAGGGCTTCATGGCTTCGTCGGCGCCGTGATCCTTGGCAAACGTCATCACCTCGCCGAAGAACGACATCACGGCGCGTCCGCCGTCGCGCGGCAGCTTGCGCCCGACAAGGTCGAGCGCCTGGATGCCGTTGGCGCCCTCATAGATCATCGCGATCCTCGAATCGCGGACGAACTGCTCCATGCCCTGCTCGGCGATATAGCCATGGCCGCCATACACCTGCTGCGCCTGCACCGCGTTGGCGAACCCAGTTTCGGTCAGGAACCCTTTCATGACCGGCGTCATCAGCCCCATGTGATCGTCGGCGGCCTCGCGGTCCTTTGGATCAGGGGAACGATGCGCGACGTCGCTCTTGAGCGCGGTCCAGATCACCATCGCGCGCGCCGCCTCGTTGAAGGCGCGGATCGTGAGCAGGGTGCGGCGAACATCCGGATGCACGATGATCGGATCGGCCGGCTTGTCGGGAGCCTTCGGTCCGGTCAGCGAACGGCCCTGCAAACGATCGCGGGCATAGGCCGCCGCGTTCTGATAGGCGACTTCGGATTGCGCCAGCCCCTGCACGGCGACACCGAGCCGGGCCTCGTTCATCATTACGAACATGCCCTGCATGCCCTTGTTCTCTTCGCCGATCAGCCAGCCGGTGGCGTTGTCGTAATTCATCACGCAGGTGGAATTGCCGTGGATGCCCATCTTGTGTTCGATCGAGCCGCACGACACGCCGTTGCGCGCGCCCAGCGATCCGTCGGCATTGACCAGCACCTTCGGCACCACGAACAACGACACGCCCTTGATGCCACTGGGCGCGCCCTCGATGCGGGCCAGCACGAGGTGAATGATGTTTTCGGTCAGGTCGTGCTCGCCGGCGGAGATGAAGATCTTGGTGCCTGATATCTTGTAGCTGCCGTCGGCCTGCTTGACGGCCTTGGTGCGCAGCAGGCCCAAATCCGTGCCGCATTGCGGCTCGGTGAGGTTCATGGTGCCGGTCCATTCGCCCGCCACCATCTTCGGCACGAACATCTTCTTCTGTTCCGGCTTGCCGTGCACGATCAGCGCCGCGGTGGCGCCCATGGTCAGGCCGCCATACATCGAAAACGCCATGTTGGCCGCGGACTGGAATTCGGTGACGGCCTGGCTGAGCGTCACCGGCAGCCCCTGCCCGCCATATTCGGTCGGCGCCGAAAGCCCGAGCCAGCCGCCTTCGGCAACCTGCTTGAAGGCTTCCTTGAAGCCCTTTGGCGTCGTCACGCTGTTGTCGTCGTGGCGGACGCAGCCCTCGAGATCGCCTGTGCGATTGAGCGGCTGCAACACTTCTTCGGATAGCTTCGCCGCCTCGCCCAGGATCGCCTCGCGCACATCGGCGGAGGCGTCGGAAAAGCCGGGGAGATTGTCGTAGCGGTCGATTTGGAAAACGTCGTTGAGCAGGAAGCTCACATCTTCCACGGGGGCTTTGTAGATCGGCATCATGTTCTCCGGGCAGGCAGTAGAAGACAGGTCAAATTTGGCTGGCGGATCGCTTAGGCGAGATTTTCGACCGCAGCGATCGCAATCGTTCCGGAAAGGCACCCTATCTGATTCCGGAGGTCCCAAGTGGCTTTTCAAGTTGGCTTTGGAGACCAAAACCACTTCACGGCTGCGTCAGTTGCTCCCTCATCAGCCGATGCAGCAGGTTGAGCGCCTTGAGCGGGCGCACCATCACCTTGAAATGCGTGATCCGGCCGTCGTCGCCGACCGTGATCATGTCGACGCCGTTGATCCGGATGCCGTCGATCTCGCCCTCGAATTCGACGACCGCGCCATTGTCACTGCGCCACTCGCCAACAAACGAAAAGCTGGGCCCACCCAGCACCTTCACCGCGCTGGACAAATATTTGAACGTGATGTCGCGCCCGCGCTGCGGCGTGTGCACGACTGGACTTTCGAACACCGCATCGGGGTGCAGCGCATCCCACAGCAGGGCGCGGTCCTTTGAGCTAACGTAGGCGTACCATTTGTCGAGCGCGGGCATCGTCATCGGACGTCTCCTGTGATTGCGCGCTGATCCGCTTGTTGAAGTCATCGCCCGCCGCGGCAAATTCGCATCTCATGCGCGCGACCAACTCCGCCACCGGCGGTACGTCGGCGATCTGGCCGATACCCTGTCCGGAGCCCCAGATGTCGCGCCACGCCTTGACCTTCATGTTGCCGCCGGAGCCGAAATTCATCTTCGACTTGTCGGCGACGGGCAGGTTGTCCGGATCAAGTCCGGCAGCCGCAATCGACGGACCGAGATAGTTGCCGTGCACGCCGGTGAACAGGTTCGAATAAACGATGTCATGCACGGCATGGGCGGTGAGCGCGGTCTTGTACGCCTGATCGGCATCGGCTTCTTCGGTCGCGATGAAGCGCGTGCCGATATAGGCAAGGTCGGCCCCGAGCGCGAGCGCGGAAGCGACGCTCCAGCCGTCGGAGATCGCGCCCGACAGCAGGATGGTGCCCTTGAACCATTGCTTGACCTCGCGCACCAGCGCGAACGGCGACAGCATGCCGGCGTGCCCGCCCGCACCGGCGCACACGAGAATGAGACCGTCGACGCCCTGCTCGGCCGCCTTGCGCGCGTGCTTGACGCTGATGACGTCGTGGAACACCACGCCGCCATAGGAATGCGCGGCCTCGACGATTTCCGACGGCGGCCGCAGCGAGGTGATGATGATCGGCACCTTGTGCCTCACGCAGGTCTCCATGTCCTGCATCAGCCGGTCGTTGGAGGCGTGGCAGATCTGGTTGACCGCGTAGGGCGCGACTTTCCTCTCGGGATGCCTCGCGCTGAATTCACCAAGTTCGTTTTCGATACGTGTCAGCCACTCGCCGAGCTTTTCGACGGGACGCGCGTTCAGCGCCGGAAACGAACCGACGATGCCGGCCTTGCACTGGGCGATG
>Ga0210408_10002319_pt1 | contig 18677 bp, 11 predicted proteins | sample IncBWH4MmetaG_FD_155471 | JGI IMG/M metagenome (GOLD analysis project Ga0210408, IMG submission 155471) | Forest soil microbial communities from Barre Woods Harvard Forest LTER site, Petersham, Massachusetts, United States - Inc-BW-H-4-M | ecosystem: Environmental > Terrestrial > Soil >...
GGTTGGAATCGCATAGTTCGGGCTGATGCCGCCGCCGCTGCCGATCCAGGTCGTTTCGGATTGCCAGGGGCCCCCGGCTCCGCTGGTCGTCAACGAGGTTCCGCCGACGGAAGTGATGTTCGGATCATCTGCCGGGGCGAAGATGGCGTTGGTAGAATAGGCGCCGCCATCGCCTGAAGCGACAAACATGGTCTGGCCTTGAACGGCGAACTGCTGGAAAACCTGATCCATGGTCGAGGGCGGCGGTAGAAAGCCAAAGGAACAACCCATCTGCTTGGCGAGGTTATCCGTCGCCATGCGGTTAAAAATATCGATGGCACTGTTTCCCTCATAGACCAGGATCGTCGCTCCCGGCGCCATGCACATCGCCATATCAATGTCCAGCGCCTCCTCGCCATCATCGGCGCCTGCGGGTGGAATTCCCGTGAAGCCATCGAGCAAAATATTACTCACGACGATGCTTGGGGGCAGGCCCGCCGCCTGTTTGTAGAGGATGATGTCATTCGTGAAGTACGGTCCGAACTCGAACAGCCCAATGTACTGCCCCAGACCGGTCAGCGGCACACCGCGCGCGTAAGCAGCGCGGAAATCGTTTCCAATAAAATCCCCGCCCGGGCCGGAACCTGTGGCATAAGCCTTGACCTGCACGTTGGTGTCACCCCCCTGCCCTGCGGGACCTCGCCTCAGACCCACGGGTCTTGGCGGCATGTAATCGTCCAAGCCGCTGATGTCGAGGATGGGAAGCCCTGCCGGCACGGACGGCTCGGCATCCGGCGCGTGAAAATCGCGCGGCTCGGTCGGATGACGATAGACCCGCAGCGTGACTTGAAATGCTTTCTCAATACTCGCGACGGAGGCGCGCACATCGAGAACGACGCGATTGGGATGAGTACCGGTGACAGTGAAACCATTTCGTTTCGCAAACTCGATCACGGCTTGATAATCCTGCTCCGTCGGCCCAAACCGTTCGGCAAATTCCGGCGCGCTCAGGTAGTGCTGGTAATTCGTGCTCGCCGGGTCGTAAAGCTGCTGGAGGAGCTTCGAGAGGCCTTCCTTATCGCGGAGCGGCAGACCGATGGCCAGGTTCAAGTTCGTGGTGGCCGAAAGCCGTCCGGTTGGCTGCAAATGGTTCAGCCCGGGCGGAATGTGCCCGTGCAATGCCAGGGTTTCTGCGGCTCCGGCGGTGGTCAGGAGCGCAGCGGCCATTAGTCCCCGGAGAAGGCGGGGGCGAACTTTGGAAAAAGCGAAGCAGATCGGGTTCATGGGCATGGCTTCAACGGTGCTGTCAGATTGAGCTTATCATATATAGTGCATGTTTACCCGGCCAAAGTCAGGCTTAATTCGCGGGAGGCAGTGACAGGGGCGACATGCGGCATACTGGTCTAGTGGAGCCAACATTTGCACGACCATTTCCTCTATGCAAGAATAAAATCCATTATATCGCACACCTGGAAGATCGCGTTTCCTGCACACCGGACAACTAGCTTGGCGCAATTCGGTCCCGGATATGATTTCACATTCACCTTGCCAGCCCGGCGGTTTAGTGCAAATTGCTTCGCCTTTCGAATTATGGACTTGAAACTTCCTGCGCTCGGTGAGGGTGCGGACTCAGGCACAGTGGTGAATTTGTTCGTCAAAGAAGGCGACCAGATCACCAAAGACCAGCCGATTCTCGAATTAGAAAACGAGAAGGCCGTCGCCACGATTCCGTCCACGGCCACCGGCACGGTGGCGAAAATCTTCGTTAAAGCCGGGGACAAACTCTCCGTGGGCCAGCGCATCCTGAGTTTGACGGATGGTGGCGCGGCACCCGGCGCGCCAGCCAAAACACCCGAGTCAGCCGTCCAAGCCGAAGCCCCCGAACCGCAGCGAACCGAGCCGGTTGGCCAGAAAGAAGAAGCGGAACCTGAGGCCGCTGCGCGCGAACTCAAACCGGGCCAAGCCCCCGCCGCTGCGCCTTCGATTCGGAAGCTCGCGCGCGACCTCGGCATTGACCTCACCCGTGTGCGCGGCAGCGCCCGCGGTGGCCGTATTGTGCTCGAAGACGTCCGCGCCTACATTCACCGGCTTCAGCGGCTGGCGGCGCAACCTCGCACGGCCGACCCCACTCCTGGTGCTGCCTCCGCGCCGGTCGTGAAACCCGCACGCGAACCAATCGACTTCGCCAAATGGGGGCGGGTCTCCAAAAAACCGCTCTCGCCATTGCGCCAGGTTATCGCGCGGCGAATGTCGGAAAACTGGAATGCGGTGCCGCGCGTGACCCAGTTTGACGAAGCGGATATCACCCACCTGAATGCGCTCCGAAAGAAATACGCCCTCGCTTATGAGCAGAAAGGCGCGCGGTTGACGTTGACTTCGTTCGCACTCAAAGCCGCCGTGGAGACGCTCAAAAGGCATCCGGCGCTCAATTCGAGTCTCGACGAAGCGACACAGGAAATTGTGCTCAAAGAGTACTATCACATCGGCGTCGCGGTGGACACCGATGCGGGTCTGATCGTCCCGGTCATCCGCGATGTGGATGCGAAGAGCCTGCTCGAACTTTCAAAGGAACTGGAAACGCTCGCGAAGAAGGCGCGAGACCGAAAAGTCTCCGGCGAGGAACTCAAAGGCGGGACCTTCACGATTTCGAACCAGGGCGGGATTGGCGGCGGGCACTTCACGCCGATCGTGAACAAGCCAGAGGTGGCGATTCTGGGTTTAGGACGAGGAGCGATGAAGGCGGTGGTTCGCGAGGAGCGGATCGAGCCACGGTTGATGATGCCGGTGGCGCTGTCGTACGATCATCGGGTGATCGACGGGGGCGTTGCGGCGCGGTTCATCGTGGATTTGGTCGCGGCGTTTGAGAATTTCAAAGAAGACGAGGTGAACCTCTGATTCGTCCTCCTCGTCGTTCTCGTTCTCGTCCTCGCACTTATATGAACAATTTTTAGCTATGGACCCCATTACCACTGAAATCGTTGTGCTCGGCGCTGGACCCGGCGGGTACGCCGCGGCCTTTTACGCGGCCGACCTGGGCAAGAAAGTCATCCTGGTCGAACGCGACCCGCGCCTGGGAGGCGTCTGCCTCAACCGGGGCTGCATCCCATCCAAGGCGTTGCTCCATGCGGCGCACACCATCACCGCGGCGCGTGAATCCGAACATCGCGGGATTACGTTCGGCGCGCCGACGGTTGATGTCGCCAAGCTGCGAGTCTGGAAAGAATCCATCCTTACCCGGCTCGCGGGCGGCATCGCGCAGTTGGCCAAGATGCGCGGCGTGCAGGTGATGCACGGGCGCGGTTACTTCGAAGATTCGCGGACGCTTCGCGTCGAAACCGACCAGGGCCAGCAACTGGTCCATTACGATAAAGCTATTATTGCCGTCGGCTCACGCTCGGCCATGCCCAAGGCTTTTGACCTGGGCAACCCACGCATTATGACCTCACGCGAGGCGCTGGAAGTGGAAGAGGTGCCGGAAAACCTGCTGGTCATCGGTGGCGGCTACATCGGGATGGAATTGGGCACCGTCTATGCCGCGCTCGGCAGCAAAGTCGTGGTGGTCGAGGCGCTCGACAGCATCCTGGCTGGGGCCGACCCGGACCTGGCCAGGCCGGTGGCTGCCTACGCCAAAAAGGCATTCAAGGAAATCCGGCTTAAAACCAAGGTGGGTAAAATGTCCACCAGCGGCAAACAGATCAAAGTCGAGTTCGAACTGGACGGTCAAAAGAAAGAGGAACTCTACGACCGGGTCCTCGTCGCCGTCGGGCGCACGCCCAACGCTGAAGACCTGGGCCTGGAGAACACCAAGGTCTCGTTCGACGACAAAGGCTTTATCCACGTCAACGACAAGCAGCAAACCACCGACCCTTCGATCTATGCCATCGGCGACATCGCGGGCGGCGTGCTGCTCGCTCACAAAGCCTCGAAAGAAGCCCGCATCGCCGTCGAAGTGATTGTCGGCGAGGATAGCGCCTTTACCGACGTCACCATTCCAGCGGTAGTGTTCACAGACCCCGAGTTGGCTTGGTGCGGGTTGACTGAATCGGAAGCCAAGGCCAAGGGCATCGAGGTGCAGGTGGCCAAATTCCCGTGGGCAGCTTCCGGGCGGGCGCTCTCGTTTGATCGGCCCGACGGTTTGACCAAGCTGATCATCGAGCCGGACACCGAGCGTATCCTGGGCGTTGGAATCGTCGGCACCGGCGCGGGCGAACTGATTGCCGAGGGCGTGCTCGCGGTGGAGATGGGCGCGACGGCCAAAGATCTGGCGCTGGCAGTGCATCCGCACCCGACGCTTTCCGAAACGCTGATGGAAGCGGCTGAAGCTTTTTACGGACATGCGACGCATACGATAGCGAGGAAGAAGGCCGCGGAGAGTAGCCAGTAATCAGTGGTTCAATAATCAGTCTTCAGTGCTACTGCTCGCTCCAGTGATTACTTGATCACTGATTACTCTGATTAGTAATTACCGACTACAGCCTCCAAATAGGTGTTGAAATCAGGTCGTGGCAGCTTACTATTCCCTCGTGCCGGTTTTCGAACCGGCGCAATGGTTCGGGGCGTAGCGTAGCTTGGTAGCGCGTCTGAATGGGGTTCAGAAGGTCGTGAGTTCAAATCTCACCGCCCCGACCATTTATTCATTCCGCACTCGAAGCTTATGCCAGCGCTTCCGAGAATGCACTGATGGACGAAGCGTGAAAGCTGGTTAAAGGGCAGCTAGTCCTTTCACCTTTGCAAGGGGCCCGGCTTATCGTACATATTTGCTCCCGCTGTTGGCGGCACCGTTATGAAACCCGAAGTCGAAATCTACGATACAACCCTGCGCGATGGCAGCCAGGGCGAAGGCATCAATTTTTCCGCCTTGGACAAGCTGCGCATTGCGGACAAGCTGGACGCTTTCGGGATTCATTACATCGAAGGCGGGTGGCCGGGCTCAAATCCGAAGGACATGGAGTTCTTCAAGCAGGCCGCCAAACGGAGGTGGAAGAACGCCCGCATCGCCGCCTTCAGCATGACTCGGCGCAAATCAATCGCGGTCGAAAGCGATGAGTTGATGCGGCAGATCCTTGAAGCCGAGACTCCGGTCGTCACCATCGTGGGAAAGAGCTGGCTGTTGCACGTCAACGAGGTCTTGCGCGCCAAACCTGATGAGAACCTGGCGATGATTGGCGACACAGTTCGGTATCTCAAAGATCATGGCAAAAAAGTCATTTATGACGCCGAGCACGCGTTCGACGGCTACAAGGATGACTCCGAGTACGCCCTGGCGACCTGGCAGGCGGCCGAACATGCCGGCGCCGAATGCATCGTCCTGTGCGACAGCAACGGCGGATGTCTGCCGAAGGAAATCAGCGATATTGTCCGCGCCGCCCGGGGCCGGCTTAGCGCCCGGATTGGCATTCACACCCATAATGATTGCGGGCTGGGCGTCGCCAATGGCTTGGCCGGCATCGAGGCCGGCGCCACGCAAATCCAGGGCACGATTAATGGTTATGGCGAGCGCACCGGCAATTGCAACCTGACCAGCGTCATTCCTCTGCTCCAGCTCAAAGTGAAGCAGCAGGTCCTGCCAGCCAAGGCACTGCCAAAATTGAAAGAGCTTTCCGAGTTCGTGGACGAGATTGCCAATGTTCGCCACGACCCGCGGCAGCCGTGGGTGGGACAGACCGCTTTTGCGCACAAAGGCGGCATGCACGTCCACGCCATCGACCGCGTGTCCCGCAGTTACGAGCACATCAATCCCGAAGCCGTCGGCAACCACCGGCGCGTGCTCATCAGCGACATGTCCGGCCGCACCAATATTTTAATGAAAGCGGTCGAGCTGGGATTCAAGCTGCAGCCGGACGCCCCGGAGACCCGGGCCATCACTGCCGAGGTCAAACGTCTCGAAGGCCTGGGCTATGAGTTCGAAGCGGCGGAAGGCTCGCTCGCCTTGCTCATCCGCAAAATTCTCAAGCACCAGGAACCGCCGTTTAAAGTCGAAGGTTACCACGTGTCCATTCGCCGCGACCGCTCGATATCCGTCTGCCAGGCCAGCGTGAAGGTCATCGTCGATGGCGTGACCGAGCACACGATTGCTGAGGGCGACGGTCCGGTGAACGCGCTGGACGGCGCGCTGCGCGCGGCCCTGATCGGGTTCTTTCCACAGCTCAAGAACGTGCAACTCGAGGACTATAAGGTCCGTATCCTCGATTCCACCGCCGGCACCGGCGCGCGAACCCGAGTTCTCATCGAGTCCACCGATGGCAAAGAGCAATGGGGCACGGTGGGCGTGCACGACAATATCATCGAGGCCAGTTTGCAGGCGCTGGTGGAGAGCCTGGAGTACCGACTGATGAAGAAATGACCTCAACCACGGATGAACACGCACAGGAAACACCAAACTCCAAGCTCCAAGCTCCAGAAAAGCTTCAAACTCCAAGCTCCAATCGTTCAACCGAGATTGGATTATTGTAATTTGGTGCTGGGAGTTTTCCTGGTGTTTGGTGTTTGGTGTTTGGTGTTTTAATATGCCGGAGATTCCCAAAGCCTACGAACCACAAGCCGTCGAAGAAAAGTGGTACGACTTCTGGCTGAAACAGAATTGTTTCACGGCCAACGCCCAGTCATCCAAGCCTGCCTACTCGATCGTCATCCCGCCGCCGAATGTCACCGGCATGCTCCACATGGGGCATGTTCTCAATAATACGATCCAGGATATTCTGGCGCGCAAAGCGCGGATGGACGGCAAAGAAGTCCTTTGGCTACCCGGCACCGACCACGCCGGCATCGGCACCCAGGCGGTCGTCGAAAAGGCGCTCCGCAAACAGGGCTTGATGAAGCACCGGGACGAGCTCGGGCGGGAGAAGTTCCTGGAACACACCTGGGCGTGGAAGGAAAAGTACGGCGGCATCATTATCCAGCAGCTCAAGAAACTGGGCTGCTCGTGCGATTGGACGCGCGAACGGTTCACGATGGACCCGGCCTACTCTCGGTGCGTGCAGAAGGTGTTCGTCGAGCTTTACAAGAAGGGCCTCGTTTACCGCGGTAAACGCATGGTCAATTGGGACCCGGCGGCGCGCACGGCTCTTTCGGATGAAGAAGTCGAGATGGTCGAGGAGAAAGGCCATCTGTGGCATCTCAAATACCCGCTACTGGACGAGAAGGGCCAGACGAAGGCCGATGAGTTCGTGGTTGTGGCGACCACCCGCCCAGAGACGATGCTTGGGGATGAAGCCGTCGCGGTGAATCCGAGTGATCCGCGATATACGAAACTTGTGGGCAGGAAGGTGCTGTTGCCGCTGCAAAACAAACCGATTCCGATCATTGCGGATGATTTTGTCGATCCGAAATTCGGGACCGGCTGCGTGAAGGTCACTCCGGCGCATGATCCGAACGATTACGCGATGGCCTCGCGCCATAACCTGCCACTGACCGTCGTCATCGGGCCGGATGGCGCCATGACCAAAGAAGCAGGAGAGGATTTCGATGGCCTTGACCGGATGGAAGCGCGCAAGGCCGTAACCGAGGAACTGACCGAGCAAGGCCTGCTGCTCAAGACCGAGGATTATGTCCACAACGTCGGCTACAGTCAGCGCAGCCACGTGCCGATCGAACCATACTTGAGCGAGCAGTGGTTTTTGAAGTATCCGAGTGTGGAGGCTTCGACGAAGGCTGTCGAGGAAGGGAGAATTGCCTTTCATCCCGAGCGCTGGACAAAAACTTACTCGCATTGGATGCACAATCTTCGGGACTGGTGCATCAGCCGGCAGCTTTGGTGGGGACATCGGGTGCCGGTGTGGACCAAGAGTTCGGTGACTTTATCCCAGTCCGACCCGAAGAATCCCATAGTGATCACACAGGTCGTGGCGGCCTTGTCCGATTTGCAATCGGCAGAGACGTCGCTCTCGGGCAAGGAGGCGCATATGACGTTGTTTCGGCTCCATGGAGACGTCTGGGAGGCAGCAACCGACTCTCCCGAGGAAGGTCGATTTCTGGAGGCGGCCGGCTTCACCCAAGATCCCGACGTGCTCGACACCTGGTGCAGTTCCTGGCTCTGGCCGTTTGCCACAATGGGCTGGCCGGAGCAGACCGATACGCTCAAGAAATTCTATCCCACGACCGACCTGGTAACCGGGCCGGACATCATTTTCTTCTGGGTCGCGCGGATGATCATGGCGGGATACGAGTTCATGGGCGACCTGCCGTTCCGCAACGTCTATTTCACCGGCATTATCCGCGACAAACTCGGACGGAAAATGAGCAAGAGCCTCGGCAACTCGCCCGACCCGCTCGAACTCATCGCCAAATACGGCGCCGATGCCCTGCGATTTGGCACGATGCGCAGCGCGCCGCTCGGCCAGGACGTCCTCTTCGATGAAAAGGACGTCGAGTTGGGTCGCAACTTCTGCAACAAGCTTTGGAACGCCTGCCGGTTCCGGCAGATGCAAGGCGGGAAGGTGCAGAGCGAAATCGCGCCCGAACTGCTCACCGGCGACGACAAATGGATTCTGCTCAAGCTCGACCAGGCCATCCGCGAGATTACCACCGCCTTCGCCGAGTATCGGTTCAATGAAGCGACCCAAACGCTTTATCGCTTTTTCTGGAGCGAGTATTGCGATTGGTACGTCGAGGCCAGCAAGGCGATCCTGTCGGCGCAACGAATGGCCCCGGTTGGAGCAGAAAAAGATCAGAGCCTCCTCGCGTCGGCTGCTACAGCGGAGAGCCTCCTTACGTCGGCTCCTACAATTCTTACGTCGGCTCCTACAACGGAGGGAGAGAAGAGGCGCGCGAATACACTGGCAGTGCTCGATTTCGTGCTATCGCATACGCTAAGACTTTTCCATCCGTTCCTACCGTTCATCACGGAAGAGCTCTGGCACGGCATGGGGTACCACGAGGAGATGCCGGAGGACCAGGGCGGCAAAACGATCATGTTCGCGCCCTGGCCCAAGCCGTTTGACGAAGATTTCCGCGCGCATTACGGGCTGGATGGCTGCTATCTCGAAATCGTCAATACGAAATACGAATTGGTCACCCAGGGCCGAAACCTGCGCCGCGAGGCCAATATCCCCGCCAGCAAGAAGGTTAAATATGCTCTTAAGCCTACCGGTTACCTCCCGCCGCACGAAATCGAAGTTCTGCGTTTGCTGCTCAACGCCGAGACGCTGGAGATGAACTCGGATTATCAGCCGCCCAAAGGCACCCCCGTGGTCCATTCGGAGCTGGGCGACTTGTTCCTGCCGCTGGAAGGCCTGGTCGATGTCGAGGCGGAAAAAGCGCGGCTGAAGAAAGAGCTGGAGAAGATCGAAAGCGAAATCGAGAAAGCGGACCAGAAGCTCAACAACCCGAACTTCACCTCGAAAGCACCGGCGAAAGTCTTGCTGGAACATCAGCAGCGGCTGGCTGAATGGCAGGCCAAACGCGAGAGAACCAAGGCTTCTCTGGACGCTCTGAACGGGTGAACCTAGAGGCAAAAAGATGGAGGCAAAAATATTATGAAACCGAGCTCCTTTGCTGTGGCGGGGCTTTTATTGCTCGCGTCAGCAACCTGCTTTTCGCAACAGGACGTCCTAACACAAGCGAGCGGGCTCGAACTGCAAGGTCATTTCAAAGAAGCCGCAGCCACGCTGGATTCTGCGTTGGCCGGGAAAACACTGGCCCCCGCTCAACGGAAACAACTCGAATTCGAACTCGATCGGCTTGAACGTATCAAAAGGGATTTTCCCTTCACCAAAGACGGGCTCTTGGCCGCTTTGAAGAAATCCGTCAAAGACCTGACTCCCGGCGAATTCGACAAGTGGGTCAGCGAAGGGCGCTTCGACAGCCGCGAAATTGACGGCAGCTGCTATTTCATGACATCGAGCGTCAGGAATCTTTTCTTTCGTTATCCCGAGTTGGCCGCCCGCCAGGTGCCGCCCAAGGACACCACGAAGTTGCAAAAAGCCCGCCTCGAGAGCTGTCGGGCCATCAAACAAGCCGCCGCAGCCGAGAGAAAGCCTTATGTCCTGCCCAAGCGGTTCCACGCCACCATGACGGTCACCGCCAAAGCGAACGCCGTGGCGCCGGGCGAGACCGTCCGCGCCTGGCTGCCGCTCCCGCGCCAGTATCCGTACCAGACCGATTTCGAGTTGGCTTCCGCAACTCCTACCCCCAGGCAGCTCGCCGGCAAGGATAGCCCCATTCGCAGCGCCTATACGGAACAACTGGCGCTTAAGGACAAGGCAACGGAGTTCAAGATCCAATTCGACTACACCACCTTTGGGGTGAAGTTCGACGTTAAGCCGGAAGCGGTGCAACCGTGCGAAGCGGATCCACCAGACACGAAGCAATTCACGCGCGAAGGGCCGCACGTCGTATTCACACCCGAGTTGCGCGCCCTCTCCGCGCAGATCGTTGGCAACGAAACCAATCCCTGCCTCAAAGCCAAAAAGTGTTTCGATTGGATAGCCGAACACATTCGCTACAGCTTCGCCATCGAGTATTCGACCATCCGGAATATCAGCGATTACTGCCGGAGCAAGGGCTATGGTGATTGCGGCCAGGAGGCGATGCTCTTCATCAGCCTCTGCCGGCTCAACGGCGTTCCCGCCCGCTGGCAATCGGGCTGGAACACGTTCCCCGGCGACGAGGATATTCATGACTGGTGCGAGATTTACCTCGCCCCGTACGGCTGGATGCCGGTCGATCCTTATATGGGCATCTTCGCCATGCAATATGCGCCTGCCCTCGCCCCCGCGGAGCGGCGCGAGATTCGCGATTTCTTTTTCGGCGGCCTCGACCAATACCGCATGGCCGCCAACGGCGACCACAGCCAGACCCTTACTCCCCCCAAGCAGTCGATGCGTTCGGACGACGTCGATTTCCAGCGCGGCGAACTGGAAGCAGACAACCACAACCTTTACTTCGACCGCTATAACTACGAGTTCAATTTGAAGGAAATTAAGCTGCCGCACGGGAAAATCGATTAACCCCGGCTTCTGCGCCAAGCCCAAGGACCTCCCTCGTGAAACAGAAGCAAATGGATCTGACCCTGGCACAGAGTGCCACCGTCAAAGCTGCTCGTTCGGTCGGCGTTTTGATGCGCCGTTGTCTGCACCTGAGCAAGCGCGCGCATGAGGTCACTCAACACGACATCAAGCTCGACCTGGATGTTCGTTCTCAAAAGCTGATTCAAAAGGCGCTCTATGCCGCATTTCCCGAAGTCGCGTTGGTGGGGGAAGAAGGAGTCGCCGGAGACCCCCAGTCCGAATATCGCTGGGTCGTCGATCCCATCGACGGCACCGTCAATTTCGCCTACGGCATTCCGCACGCTTGCGTCTCGATCGCCTTGCAGCGGCGGGGGCCGAACGGAAAGCGCACGCTCTACCCGGACGGATACGAGACCCTGGTCGGGGTCGTCTACGATCCCTTCTGTGACGAGTTGTGGAGCGCGATCGCCGGCCAACCCGCGCGACTCAATGGCCGGGTGATTCGCGTGAGCCGGCGACAGAAGCTACCGGAAGCCATCGTCTCTATCGGCTTTGCCAAGACTCGCAAGAATCTTGAAGCCACCCTGCCCTACTTCACCGACCTGGTCCATCGCGTGCGCAAGTTGCGCATCATGGGCTCGGCTGCGCTGGCCCTGACCTACGTCGCGACCGGCCGGTTCGATGCTTATATCGAGCGCGGCATTCGGCTCTGGGACATTGCGGCCGGCGGGTTGATTGTCGAAAGCGCCGGGGGCGAGTTCTGGCGCGAACCGGTGCCGGGCGAGCATGCCTACCGTATGATTGCCAGCAACGGGCTGCTGCGCCGGCGCCTCCGTGTGCCGGATTGAATTTGCACTTAAGCGCCGGATGGTTATCATGATTTCATGAGCCGTTGGCGTTTTGCAGCCTGGATTTCCCTGTCCCTTTGTTGTGTCAGTTCAGTACGGGCCGGTACGCTGGCTCAGTTCCGGACGGTGTTTGGCAATGTCGACGTGGAGCTCTACGATCAAGACAAGCCGGTCACGGTGCAGAACTTCATTCGTTACGTTCAAAGCGGTAAGTTCCAGGACGAATTTGCCCATCGGTTGATGCCCGGCTTCGTGGTCCAGGGTGGAGGCTTCACCGTCACCAATCGGGGCACAACCAATTGGCAGATCGCGCCGATTGTGACATACGCGCCCATCACGAATGAGTTCGGTACCGGTCGGCGCTTCAGCAACGTTTATGGCACTATCGCAATGGCCAAATTGGGAGGCGACACCAATTCCGCGAGTTCAGAGTGGTTCTTCAACCTCGCTGACAACAGCTACCTTGACGCACCCGACACCAACAACTTCTTTGTCGTTTTCGGTACCGTGCTCAGGGGGACGAACGTGTTAAACATCTTGAATAATTTTCAGTACTATACGGGAATACAAGCGAGCAATCTGGTCCTTCATCAATACTACGCACCACCATTCGACGACTTGCCGTTGTTGTATCCCAGCCTCGCGGATACCAACCTCCTGTTTGTAGACATCTCGTTGCTCTCGGTTCAAATCACCGCCACGAACCACCAGCGCCAGATTTCGTGGAATAGCGTCAATGGCAAGACCAACCTGGTCGAGTACACCACCAACCTGCCTCCAGCCTGGAAAACGCTCGCATCGACAAACGGCAATGGCAACCGCTACACCATCACCGACCCTGCGGCCACAAACACTTTCCGATTCTATCGGGTGAGGGTGATTTACTGAGAGCGAAATCGGCCGGTTTGCGCGCCGTCCAGTTGAGGGCCGTTTGAGATCAGGGGTTACACCTGTTTGGTCAACCGCACTCCCAATTGCAGCAATTTCTGCGCGTCGGCATCCGTCTTCGCTTCGGCATAGATGCGCAGAATCGGCTCCGTGCCGGAACCGCGCAGCATCAGCCATGACGTATCCTGCGCGATGAACTTGACGCCGTCATAGGCTTTGATGTCGGCCAGCGGCGAGCGCAGAAGTTTGGCAGGGGGATTCTTCTGCAGGAACGCCATCAGGGCTCCGCGCTTTTCCAAGGGGAAATGCGTGTCGATGCGACCGTAGCAATGGGGTCCGAATTCCTTCACCAACGTCGCGATGAGCTTGTTTACCGAGACGCGCTCGGTGGCGAGCATTTCCAGCAACATCAATCCCGCCGCGATGCCGTCGCGCTCAGGAATATGCCCAGGAAACCCGATGCCGCCGCTCTCTTCAGCGCCGAGCAGCACTCCGCCTTTGATCATTTCGGCCGCGATATATTTAAAACCAACGCCGGTCTCGACCAATTCCAGTCCGTAGGCCGCGCACATTTTGTCCACCATCGACGTCGTGGTCAGCGCTTTGACGACCCGGCCCCGCCCTTTCCGGTTCACGACGAGATGGCGCAGCAACAGGCAGATAAGCTGATGCGTCGAGAGGTAGTTGCCTCGGCCATCCATGCCGCCGACGCGGTCAGCGTCGCCATCGGTCACCAGGCAGATATCGTGCGGGTGCTTTTTCAGGAACGCCGAGCTGCGCCCATAATTCTTCTCGATGGGTTCCGGGTTGATGCCGCCGAACAAGACATCGTGCCGCCCGTTCAAAGTTGTCACACGGCAAGTCGTGCCGGCCAATAACTGCTCGAAGCAACCCGCCCCGACACCGAACAACGCTTCGTGCGCAAAGCGCAGTTTGGATTTGGCGATGAGTTTGAAATCCACCAACTTTTTCAGCGCGGCGTAATGCGCCGGCCGAACATCCTGGATGGTGATTTGGCCCTGCTTGATGGCCACGGCCAACTCGGTCGCCTTTACCGGATGGCGGTCCAGGAAGCTTTCCACGGCCTGGCAGGTTTCCGATTCGGCGGACCCGCCGTAGTGGGATTTGAGTTTGAAGCCATTGAAGATGGGCGGGTTGTGGCTGGCCGTGATCATCACGCCGCCGATCGCCCGCTGCACCTTTACGGCAAAGGAAACCGAGGGCGTGGGCGTCGGGTCGGGGGTGAGCACAACCTGGAAACCGCTGCCGGCAAAAACTTCGGCGGTGCACTGACCGAACTCGTTGGACAAAAACCGGCGGTCATAGCCGACGATCACCTTTTGCTCGGTGCCAGCGATCGGATTGCCGAGCCAATAGTCTGCCGTGGCCTGGGCAACACGCTCGACGTTTTTGAAAGTGAAGTCTTCGGCGATGACTGCGCGCCAGCCGTCTGTACCGAATTTAACTTGAGCCATTTACGCGGGTTGCGGGTTGAGCGTTGGGGGTTGCGGGTTAGATGGTTTGGGCTGGGCGGCTTCGGCAACCTTGCGCATCTTCCGCACCGCCGCAGTCATATTCCGCTGGCCAAAAAGGGTCGTACCGCTGATGAACGCATCGGCGCCGGCGCGGGCGCAGTCAGCGACGGTCTTGAAATCGACCCCTCCATCCACGCCAATGGTGAAACCGAGATTCCTTTCACGCCGCCACCGGGACGCTTGCTGGACCTTGGTGAGCGTTTCGTAGATGAAGGACTGGCCACCGAAGCCCGGATTGACAGTCATGACGAGCAGTTCGTCAATTTGCTCTAAAAACGGCTGCGCCATGGTGATGGCGGTAGGTGGATTGATAGCCAAGCCGACTTTCTTCCCGAGTGATTTGATTCTCCAAAGCAGCGCGGTGACGTGCTCGCCGAGTTCGACGTGGACGTTCATCTGGCTTGCGCCGGCCTTGGCGAAGGGCTCAAGCAGAATCTCGGGTTTCGAGCACATCAGGTGCACATCGAAAAAGAGCTTGCTCAAAGGGCGCACGCTCTGAACGACAGCCGGGCCGAAGGAAATGTTCGGCACGAAATGTCCGTCCATGATATCCAGGTGCAGCCAGTCGGCGCCGGAACGGTTGACGCGCTGGACTTCCTTACTCAGGCGGCTGAAATCTGAGGCCAGCAAAGAGGGCGCAATAATCATCGCGGCTACGCTAAAGAGCCGGAGGGGAAATGTCGATTGGGAATTGGGTAAGTCCAAAGTCAAGCGACTTTAGACCTTCGACTTAGACCGCTGCGGGCGCCGGCGAACCCAGACCTCCGGGCAGCTTCGGCTGGGCCGGTTTGCCGGGGACTTCCGGCAACGGGGTGCCGGCCGGCGCGCCAATTGGCGGATCGACCTGCGGGGCAGGCGGAGGAGGAGTGAACTTGCCGGTGCGAACGATCTCCTCGACTTGCTGGCCGTCAAGGGTTTCGTACTCGAGCAAGGATTTAGCGATCAGCTCGAGCTTATCCAAATTGCCCGTGATGAGGTCTTTGGCAGTCTTGAAGGCGTGATCGATGATCTTCTTTACCTCGGCGTCGATTTCCTGCGCCGTAAATTCACTATAAACCTTCGCGCGCGCCACTTCACGGCCGAGGAAGATGTACTCGTCGTCATCGCCGTACTGGACCATCCCGAGGCGATCGCTCATGCCCCACTGGGTCACCATCGCGCGGGCCATGTTGGTCGCCTGCTGGATGTCTCCGGCCGCGCCGCTGGAAATATCGCCGGAGACAACTTCTTCGGCGATACGGCCCGCCATGGTCATGGCGATCATATCGAGCATCTCTTTGCGGCGGCGGTTGAGGACGTCGGTCTTGGGCAGCGACATGGTCGAGCCGAGGGACTGGCCGCGCGGGATGATGGTCACTTTGTGCAAGGGATGGGTGTGCTCCAACAGCACATTGACCAACGCATGGCCGGCTTCGTGCCAGGCGGTAAACTTCTTTTCCTCGTCGGTCATGGCAAGGCTGCGGCGTTCGCGGCCCCAGCGGACCTTGTCGCGCGCCTCTTCCAATTCCACCATACCAACGGCCTTTTTGTTTTCGCTGGCGGCCAGCAGGGCGGCTTCGTTGAGCAGGTTGGCCAACTCGGCGCCGGAATAGCCAGGGGTGCCGCGCGCGATCACGGACAGATCGACCGCCGGGGCCAGCTTCACGTTTTTGGCGTGGACCTTCAATATGGCTTCGCGGCCACGGACGTCGGGCAAATTGACCATGACCTGCCGGTCGAAACGCCCCGGGCGCAGTAGCGCCGGGTCGAGCACATCGGGCCGGTTGGTCGCGGCGATGATGATGATGCCTTCCTGGGTATCAAAGCCGTCCATTTCGACGAGCAAAGCATTGAGCGTCTGTTCGCGCTCGTCGTTGCCGCCACCCAGGCCGTGCCCGCGGCTGCGACCCACGGCGTCAATTTCATCGATAAATACCAGGCAAGGCGTGTTTTTGCGGGCCTGCTCGAACATGTCGCGCACGCGGCTGGCGCCGACGCCGACGAACATCTCGACGAAATCCGAGCCGCTGATGCTGAAAAAGGCGGCGTCTGCCTCCCCGGCGATGGCCTTGGCCAGGAGCGTCTTGCCGGTGCCCGGCGGGCCGACCATCAACACGCCCTTGGGAATGCGTCCGCCGAGGCGTTGAAACTTTTTCGGGTCTTTCAGGAACTCGACCAACTCGGAAACTTCCTCGATAGCCTCATCGATGCCGGCGACCTCTTTAAAGGTGGTTTTGTTGCGTTCCTTGGCGAGGAGCCGGGCCTTGCTTTTGCCGAAGCTGAGCGCGCCTTTGCCGGCCATCTTAATCTGGCGGATAAAGAAAAACCAAATCAAGGCGGCGATGAGCACAAACGGCAGCACTCCCACCACCATGCTCCAGACCATCGTGTTGGGCTCGCGCGGTTCAATCTCCTTCATGCTGAGCAGCCGGGCCTCCAGGTCCGGCGTCAACCGGGCCTTGACCCGGAATGCGACCTGGTCTCCAGACCCCTTGTGCTCCGGGTCCTTGTAATAGGCCCCGGTGATTTCGTTCAAAGATGAACTTTGCGGCGGGCTGTAATTGATCGTCGCTTTGGCGATCTGGTTGGAATCCAGCAACTGCTGAAAGCGGTACTGAGTGAGCAATTCGCCCTGGGGCTCAATCCGGTCTTTGAAGAGCACCAGGAGGATGATCCCCCCAAAAATCGCAATCCAAACAATCCAGGTGCGCGGGGGCACCTTGAACTCGCCGCTTTTCCTGGGGTTCTTATCGTCGTCGTTATATCTGTTCTCGTCGGCCATTATAAATACAGTTGCGCCCAAGCTACCATGTTCACCCCAAGGCCGCAACCCATTGGAAGTTAAAGCCGTTGCCACCGCCAAAGCAAGCGGCGAATCGTGGCTTTTCTGAGCTTAAATCGATCCGAAATCCGCTGCCCCTCCACCCAAAACACTTCACCGAGTGCTGTGACACCAAGCAAAAGCCGGTGGCGTCGAGGCCGTGGCACCTTTTGATTGGTGAAAAAGTCCTGTAATTTGAGTGAATGGCGCAAGCCAATGGGCTGAAACCGGTCGCCGGATTGCCAATGCCGAAGCAAAATCGGCGAACCGACCTTGTCCGCATCGAAAAATTCCTGGGCCGGGCAAGGAAATTCCTGGTCCCGGGAAGGTTTTAGCGAGCCAACCGGCAAGTCCCGGGAAAGCCGCCATTGAACGCGAACGCCGTCGAACAACATTTCCCCTGCCCTGCCATTCAGCGAAACCTCGGTTGAGCCTGGTCTGAACTCGCATGATTCTACGGATTGTAATCGCACCCGGCCATCGGGATCCCGAACCACGGACAATTGGGAAGGGGTTGCACCTTGAACGAAACCCTTTCGTCCTCGTCCTCTTCCTCCTCTTCCTTCTCGTACTGGAGGACCGACACTCACCGGCTTTTCAGGTGCCAGCCGCAGTTGTTCCACCAATTCAAAGTTCGGATCGAGTCCCATACCGAACAATTGCAGTTGCAGGCAGCGCCGCTGGATTGCGACCGGGAGCTCTTCGAAACCGGTTGAGGAAAACGCAGTTTCCCGCAACCACTTCCTCGCCAACTCGCTGCTCACCTCGGCTTCGGCGCCGAGAATCTGCATGACGCGCAGGACGGTTTTGCCGAGCGCGGGCTGATATTTGGTTCGCAGCAAAGGCAGCAACTCGTGCCGAATGCGGTTCCGCTGGATATCCAGGCACGCATTGGTCGCATCTTCGCGGAAGGGGACCTTCCTCTCGGCGGCATACCTCCGCAAGCCGGCCTTGGATTGGTCCAGCAGCGGGCGCACCAACTGGATTTTGGGATTGCTCGGAGATGGGCTGCGCCATCTCATCCCGGCCAAGCCTTCGGCCCCGCTGCCGCGCAAGAGCCGCAGAAAGAACAATTCAAGTTGATCATCCACATGATGGGCCACGGCAATGCTCGGTGCTTTAACCTTCGCCGCAGTCCGCGCCAGGAAATTGTGCCGCAGCTTCCGCGCGGCCAATTCGAGCGAAAGCCTGTTGGACCTGGCGAACCGGCGCACGTCCGCACGCTCCACGATGACCGGCAGCTTCAATGTCTTGGCCGTGCGCTGGACCAGGCGTTCATCGGCGTCACTGCTCCGACCCCGGAGCTGGTGGTTTAGATGCGCCACCGCCAAACGCCAGCCATTTGACCGGGCCAACTCTGACAAGACATGCAACAGGACCATGGAATCAACGCCGCCGGACACCGCCACCAGCACCCGCTGGCGCGACCGGAGAAGACCGCGTCGCCGAATGCTTTGCTGGACCTGCTCTTCCAACTGGGTCACCCCGGGATGCTACCCAACGGCGCAACAGGGGCAAGGGGATTGGCGGGCAACGGGGCCCAAGCTGGAGCAGGTTAACATGAGTGAAGCGCTTATGATTGACGTTTTTTATTTTTTTAACTCGGAATAACTCGGAATAACTCGGATCGGAGAGTCTGGCCAGGGGCCGAAAAGCATCCTTTGTTTTGGCGCGGATAGCC
>Ga0210408_10002320_pt1 | contig 18664 bp, 14 predicted proteins | sample IncBWH4MmetaG_FD_155471 | JGI IMG/M metagenome (GOLD analysis project Ga0210408, IMG submission 155471) | Forest soil microbial communities from Barre Woods Harvard Forest LTER site, Petersham, Massachusetts, United States - Inc-BW-H-4-M | ecosystem: Environmental > Terrestrial > Soil >...
CGTGAATCTTGTCGTCCACCAGGTGCGAAAGCTTGAGCATGTAGATGTACCCGACGGTGACATTTTGCGCGAAGGCATCGCCGGTCATCCCGTCGTAGAGCGTAATCTTGCCGCTCTCCGGCAGCTCGGTGAACTGCAGCAAGTGGCGGATATCACCTTCGCGCGCGCCATCAAAGACCGGCGTAGCGAAGGGAGCGCCATCGCGGAAGCTCTGGCCCAGTTCGATGATGGCTTCATCGTCGAGATCGGCGATCGTCTTCCAAACCGAAGTGGGACCAAAGGCTTCCTTGAACCACTTGCGGACGGAATCGGCACGCGCTTCTGTGTCCAGCAGCTTGCCGACACGCTCGCCCAGTTCCTTCGAGGCCCAGCCAAGGTGGGTTTCCAGAATCTGGCCGACGTTCATACGCGATGGAACGCCGAGCGGGTTGAGAACGATTTCAACCGGCGTGCCGTCGGGCATGTACGGCATGTCTTCCTTGGGAACGATGCGCGCGATGACGCCCTTATTTCCGTGACGGCCGGCCATCTTGTCGCCGACGGAAAGCTTGCGCTTCATGGCGATGTAGGCTTTCACCAGCTTGATGACGCCTGGAGGAAGCTCGTCGCCCTTCTTGAGCTTGGAGATGCGCTCGTCGGTGATTTTGCGCAGGACGTCGATCTGACGAGAAGTCATCTCTTCTATCTCATCGATTTTCTCGATGAGTAGCGGGTCCTTGTCGTTCAAGCGCAAGCGTTTGAGGTTGCGTGTGGTGATTTTTTCGAGGATGTCGCGAGTCAGCTCGGCGCCCTTGATGAGCAGGCGCTTGTTGGTGCGCTCATCGTGCAAGTCGGCGACAAGCTTCTGTCCGCCGAGCAGGTCGTTGAGGCGCTTCAAACGCTCGTCGGTGAGAATGCGGATTTCATCGGCAAGGTTTTTCTCAAGCTTGGCAACTTGCGCGGCTTCGATGGCCTTGTGGCGTTCGTCCTTTTCCGCACCCTTGCGGCAGAAGATTTTCACGTCCACGATGGTGCCCTCGATGCCCGGCGGGCAATAGAGGGAAGCGTCGCGAACGTCTCCGGCCTTTTCACCGAAGATGGCGCGAAGAAGCTTTTCTTCCGGTGTCAGCGTGGTCTCGCCCTTAGGCGTGACCTTACCGACCAGGATGTCGCCAGGCTTGACCGTGGCGCCGATGCGGATGACGCCGCTTTCATCGAGATTGCGCAGGAAGCTCTCGTTGATGTTGGGAATATCGCGCGTGATTTCCTCGGGGCCGAGTTTCGTATCGCGTGCCTCGATTTCGTATTCCTCAATGTGAATGGAGGTGTAGTAGTCCTCTTCAACGAGCTTTTCGCTGACGAGAATGGCGTCTTCAAAGTTGTAGCCGCGCCAGGGAACGAAGGCCACCAGCACGTTGCGGCCGAGCGCGAGCTCGCCGCGATCGGTGCACGGGCCATCGGCCAGGACCTGGCCCTGCTTGACGCGGTCGCCCGCGCGGACCAGAGGCTTCTGGTTGATGCAAGTGTTCTGGTTTGAGCGCTTGAATTTGGTCAGAAGGTAAATGTCCGAACCGACTTCGCGGCTGAGAACGCCGGACTGGTCGGATTCGACGCGCACGATCACGCGTTCGGAGTCTACCTGGTCGACGATGCCGTCGCGGCGGCAGACGATGACCGCACCGGAGTCTCGAGCTGTGACGCGCTCCATGCCGGTGCCGACCAGCGGAGCTTCGCCCTTGATGAGCGGAACGGCCTGGCGCTGCATGTTCGAGCCCATCAAGGCGCGGTTGGCGTCGTCGTTCTCAAGAAACGGGATGAGACTGGCGGCGACGGAGACGAGCTGCTTCGGCGAGACGTCGATGTAATCCACTTCATCGCGGCCCTTCAACACGAAGTTGCCGGCCTGGCGGCAGTTGACCAGTTCGGTGGTGATTTTGCCGCGCTCGTCAAGCGAAGCGTTGGCCTGGGCAATAACGTAGCGGTCTTCCTCCCAAGCCGAAAGATAGAAGCAGTGCGGCTCGACGACCACGCGGCGGCGCTTCAGTTCGTCGTTGATGTCTTCGACTTTTTCCTTTTCGACGACTTCGCCGGCCTTGAATTCGCTGTCGCCGGAGTTGACCACCTGGACGAAGTCGATCACGCGGCCGCCCTTGACCTTGCGGTAGGGCGACTCGATGAAGCCGAATTCGTTGATGCGCGCATAGCAGGAAAGCGAACTGATCAAGCCGATGTTCGGGCCTTCCGGCGTCTCAATCGGGCAAATGCGGCCGTAGTGAGTGGGGTGCACGTCGCGGACTTCGAATCCGGCGCGTTCGCGCGAAAGGCCGCCGGGCCCGAGTGCCGAAAGGCGGCGCTTGTGCGTGATTTCGCTGAGCGGATTGGTCTGGTCCATGAACTGCGAGAGCTGCGAGCTGCCGAAGAATTCGCGGATGGCAGCCATGACCGGCTTCGCGTTGACTAGATCGTGCGGCATGGCCGTGGACATTTCCTGGTACACGGACATTTTTTCCTTGATGGCGCGCTCCATGCGGACCAGGCCGATGCGGAACTGGTTTTCAAGGAGTTCGCCAACCGCGCGGACGCGGCGATTGCCGAGATGGTCGATGTCGTCCACGGTGCCGATATTTTTGCGCAGACGCAGCAGGTACTTGATGGCAGCGACGAAATCAGCGGGGTCAAGGGTGCGCTTGTCGAGCGGGGTTTCCAGACCCAGCTTGATATTGAATTTCAGGCGGCCGACTTTGCTGAAGTCGTACTTGCGCGCGTCGAAGAACATGCCGTTGAAGAGCGCCGTAGCGGTTTCCAGTGTCGGAGGATCGCCGGGGCGCAGCTTGCGGTAGATTTCGATGAGCGCTTCTTTGGGCGTGCGAATGGTGTCTTTCTCAAGGGTGCGGCCGACGATCACGCCGACTTCATCGCGGTCCGGGAAGCAGACATCCACTTCGGTGATGCCCGCTTCGGAAATGGTGGCCCAGATTTCAGCGGTGAGCGGCTTGTTCGCCTCCATCAGCACTTCGCCGGTCTGGCGGTTGACAAGCTCGCCGACGGTGACGGCGCCTTCGAGATCGGCAACGTTGACTTCGGCCTGGGTGACCCGGGCCTTGACCAGTTCCTTGTACAGCGGCTCAGTGATGCGCTTGTGCGCGCCGACAATGACTTCGTCTGACTTCGGGTGCTTGATTTCCTTGGTAAGCTTCCGTTCGATCAGCCCTTCGGAGACGTTCCAGTATAGATCGCCTTTGCGGAGCGAGATGCGCTCGACCTGGTAGAAGGTGCGCAGGATGTCTTCATTCGACTTCATGCCCAGGGCGCGGAGGAAAATCGAGCCGAGGAACTTGCGTTTGCGGTCGATGCGCACATACAGAATGTTCTTGGTGTCGTACTCGAACTCCACCCACGAGCCGCGATAGGGAATAATTTTCCCCAGGAAGTAGCTGCGGTTATTGGCGGTTTCGAAGAACACCCCCGGCGAGCGGTGCAACTGGCTGACGATGACGCGCTCGGTGCCGTTGATGATGAAGGTGCCGTTTTCCGTCATCAGCGGGATATCGCCGAAGAAAACTTCCTGCTCCTTGATGTCGCGGATGGACTTCGCGCCGGAGTCGGGGTCCTTGTCGTAAATGGTGAGGCGGATGGTCACCTTGAGCGGCGCGGAATAGGTCATGCCGCGTTCCTGGCATTCGTTCACGTCGTACTTTAGCTGCAGCGTGACCGGGTCGCCGCACTTATTGCAAAACGTGGGCGTGTTCTTGTTAAACGTGCCGCACTTGGCGCAGAGCACGTCACCGGTCTTGTAAGGATTGGTGACCACGGAGGCGCCGCAATTGCGGCAGGTGGCGCGCAAGTGGTGCAGGCCGCGCAGGTGGCCGCACTTGCACTCCCAGTTGCCGATGGCGTAGTCCACGAAATCCAGCTGCGAAAGACCGCGGAAATCCTGAATCGGAAACACCGAAGTGAAAACCGACTGCAGGCCGCTGTCCTCGCGCTCGCTCGGCAGTAAATCCATTTGCAAGAAGCGCTGATAGGACTTCTTCTGAACGTCAATCAGGTTGGGAATCTGGACAGTCGTCTTAATCTTGGCAAAATCCAGACGCTCCCGCTCCCGAGTGACGCGATGACCATTACGATTGCTCATGGACCTTCCTTTTCAAAAGGACGCCGGAAGAGACGAAGCAGGCAACACCCGCCCCCTCAGTCCGGGAAGGACGATTGGTGAGGTTCTATGTTCCAAAGGAATGCGCGTAGCCGAATTCCTTCGCAGCCCGGGCCCCAGGGCCCGTGCGGGCCGCCGAAACTACTTGATCTCGACCTTGGCTCCGGCCTCTTCGAACTTTTTACGGATCGTGGCAGCCTCGTCCTTGTTGACGCCCTCTTTCACCGTCTTGGGAGCGCCATCGACCAAGTCCTTGGCTTCTTTCAAGCCCAGGCTGGTGACTTCGCGGACCGCCTTAATCACGTTGATTTTGTTCGCGCCCACTTCGGTGAGAACGACGGCGAATTCCGTCTTCTCTTCCGCAGCAGCGCCGCCGCCCGCAGCGCCGCCCGCGCCCGCAACCATCACGGGAGCCGCAGCCGCAGCGGAGACGCCGAAGGCTTCTTCCATCTTTTTCACCAGATCGGAAGCTTCCAGAAGCGTCAGGCCCTTGATTTCTTCGAGAATTGATTCCACTTTGCTCGCCATTGCCGTTTCCTACCCTCCTCCGAATTTGAAAACTAGTGCAGTAAAACGATTGCCGAAACCCGGTTACTGAGCCGCTTCGGGCGCGGGAGCTTCCTGCGGTGCTGCGCCGCCTGCGCCGAATTTGTTTGCCTTCACTGCTTCGCTGGTCACGACCGCGAGATTGCGCGGGAGCGCCGCGAGCGCCGTGGCGATGCGCTGTGCCGGAGCATTCAGCATGAACATGATCTTGCTGATGAGCTCATCCTTGCTGGGCAGCGCCGCGAGCTGGTTGATCTCCTGGATGGAAATGACGCGACCTTCCACCCAGCCGGCGCGGAATTTGAACGCCGGAACGTCTTTTGCAACTTTGGTCAGAATCTTGGCCAAGGCCACCGGGTCGAGCTTGGTGAAGGCGATCGAGTTCGTGCCCTTCAAATCCTTGAGCAGGCCTTCCGCAGGTGTTCCGCTGGCGGCGCGCTCAGCGACTGTGTTCTTGACTACTTGGTAGTTGCCGCCCGCGGCTTCGACAGCGCGGCGGAGCTTGGTATCCTGCTCGACGGTGATACCCTGGAAAGTCGAGAGAATGACGGTCGAGACCTTAGCGAGCTGAGTGCGCAGCTCGTCGCCTTGCGTAACCTTTTCGGCTTTCTTCTTCATGCCGAACTCCCCTTTCGAAACTTTGCGTCAGGCCGCGACTGCAACAGCGGCGTCCGCTTCGGCGTGGTCAATCAGGATGCCCGGACCCATCGTCGAAGTGAGCGTGATTTTCTTGATGTACTTGCCCTTGGCCGCGGCGGGCTTGGCCTTGATCACCGCAGCCAGCAGCGCCTGCGCGTTTCCGGCCAGGTTCTGCGCCGAGAAACTAATCTTGCCCACGGGCGAATGGACGATGCCGGTTTTGTCCAGACGAAACTCGACTTTACCGGCTTTGATTTCCTTTACGGCGCGGGCGACTTCGAATGTGACCGTGCCGGTCTTGGGATTGGGCATCAATCCCCGCGGGCCGAGCACTTTGCCAAGACGTCCGGCGGATTTCATCATGTCCGGCGTGGCGATGACTGCCTCGTAGTCCGTCCAGCCTTCTTGGATCTTCTGGACCATATCTTCGCCGCCCACAAAATCGGCGCCGGCTTCCTGCGCTTCGCGGACTTTTTCTCCGCTGGCGATCACCAGGACGCGCTTCGACTTGCCAAGCCCGTGCGGTAGCACCACGGTGCCGCGGACCATCTGGTCGGACTGCTTTGGGTCCACGCCCAGGTTGAGGACGAGCTCGACGGTTTCGTCGAACTTGACGAAATGCGCCTTGCGCAGCAACTCAGCCGCTTCTTCGAGCTTGTAAGGACGCGCCTCGATGAGCTTCCGGGCGCGATCAATATTCTTTCCACCATCTTTCAAACTGCGACCCATTGCGTGTGTCTCCTGATTCAGGTCTAGCCTTCGACTTCGATGCCCATATTGCGCGCCGTGCCCATGATGGTGCGCACGGCGGATTCCAGGCTGGCCGTGTTGAGGTCGGGCAGCTTGGTCTTGGCAATTTCTTCCACTTGTTTGCGAGTGACTTTCGCCACTTTGTTGCGATTCGGCTCAGGCGAACCCTTGACGATTCCGGCGGCGCGCTTCAGAAGCTCGGAGGCCGGCGGCGTTTTCAAGATAAAGGTAAAGGTGCGGTCGCTGTAGATGGTGACCAGCACGGGGATGATCATGCCGTCCGGCTCTTTGCCGGTCTTGGCATTGAACTGCTTGCAGAAATCCATGATGTTGACGCCGTGCGGACCGAGCGCCGTGCCTACGGGCGGCGCAGGAGTAGCCTTCGCGGCCGGCAACTGCAGCTTTACCATCGCATTAACTTTTTTCGCCATCGTTCGTTTCCTGTCCTCGTCTAGGCGACTTTTTCAACCTGCGCAAAATCGAGCTCGACCGGAGTCGAGCGGCCAAAAATGGTGACCGAAACTTTCAGAGTGCTGCGGTCGGAATTCACTTCTTCGACGACGCCGGTGAAATTCGCGAACGGCCCCTCGCCAATGCGTACTTTTTCGCCGCGCTCGAAGGAAAGCTTGGGCTTGGGCTTTTCGGCTGTCGTGGTGGCGCGGTTCAAAATGTTCTGGACTTCTTCTTCTGTGAGCGGTGAAGGCGTCTGGCCCGAGCCGACAAAGCCGGTAACGCGCGGCGTGGAGCGGACCACGTGCCAGGTATAGTCGTCCATGTCCATTTCCACAAGCACGTAACCCGGATAGCACATGCGCGGGGAAATCACTTTTTTGCCGCCGCGGACTTCGACAACCGATTCCGTGGGGATGATGATCTGGCCGATTTTGTCCGTGAGGCCGAAGGCCTGCACGCGGCCCTCCAGGCTCTCCTTCACCTTTTTCTCAAACCCCGAGTAGGTGTGGACGATGTACCACTGCTTCGACATATCGGTTCCTTCAGTGCTTCTTTGCATAGTCAAGGAGCCATCCGATGGCTTTGCCGAGCAAATTATCGGTCAGGAAAAAGTACACGCCGAAAAACGCCACGGTCACGGTGACGACGATGGTGGTGGAGATGACGTCGTCGCGCGACGGCCAGTTCACCGCTCTCATCTCGATGCGCACATCATGTAGAAATTGGCGCAGCCGTCGCGGATATTCCGCGACTTTGGCGAGCGGTCCCGGAACCGAAAACGCTGCGCCCTGCCCGCCTGTTTCTTCTTTACTCAATTTCGCCGCCTGCGTCATTCTCGAGCCGCCTTTGCCCCGTTGCACTCAATCTGTTCCGCCTGTGCCGCCCGCCTTGCCCGCCGCGAGGAAGCTGGCAGGGGAGGAGGGATTCGAACCCCCACATCCGGTTTTGGAGACCGGCGGTCTACCGTTGAACCTACTCCCCTGCAAATCCGCGCCGGTTTATTTCACTTCCTTGTGCGCGGTGTGTTTCCGGCACGTATTGCAAAATTTCGAAGTCTCCAATCGGTCCTGATGCTTTTTCCGGTTCTTGGTGGTGGTGTAGTTCCGGTTTTTGCACTCGCCGCACTGCAATGTGATGATTTCTCGCATGGTCGTTTACTCGATGATCTCCGTGACCGCGCCGGCTCCAACCGTGTGGCCGCCTTCGCGAATGGCGAAGCGCAGCCCCTTCTCCAGCGCCACCGGCGTGATCAGGCTGATTTCCGCCGACACGTTGTCCCCCGGCATCACCATCTCCACGCCCGTCGGCAGTTTCACGTCTCCGGTCACGTCCGTGGTGCGAAAATAAAATTGCGGCCGGTAGCCGGTGAAAAACGGCGTGTGCCGCCCGCCTTCTTCCTTCGTCAACACGTACGCTTCGGCCTTGAATTTCGTGTGCGGCGTGATTGAAGCCGGCTTGCACAACACCTGCCCGCGCTCCACTTCATCTTTTTCCGTCCCGCGCAGCAGCAAGCCGACGTTGTCGCCCGCGATTCCTTCATCCAGCAGCTTGCGGAACATTTCCACGCCCGTGACCGTCTTCTTCATCGTCGGACGGAAGCCTACAATCTCCACTTCTTCGCCCACTTTCACCTTGCCGCGCTCGATTCTTCCCGTCACCACCGTACCGCGACCGGAGATCGAAAAAATATCTTCAATGGGCATGGCGAACGGCTTGTCCACGTCGCGCTGCGGCAACGGCACGTTCTTGTCCACCGCTTCCATCAAATCCAGAATCGACTTCTCCCACTTCGCGTCGCCTTCCAAGGCCTTCAGCGCTGAGCCGCGAACCACCGGAACCGCGTCCCCAGGGAATTGATAGGTCTTCAGCAGCTCGCGAACTTCGAGTTCGACCAGTTCGAGCAACTCGGGATCTTCCACCACGTCGCATTTGTTCAGAAACACGACGATGTACGGCACACCCACCTGACGCGCCAGCAGGATGTGCTCGCGCGTTTGCGGCATCGGCCCGTCCGTCGCCGCTACCACCAGAATCGCGCCGTCCATCTGCGCCGCTCCGGTGATCATGTTCTTGATGTAATCGGCGTGTCCCGGGCAGTCGATGTGCGCGTAGTGCCGGTTGGCCGTCTCGTATTCCACGTGCGCTACGGCGATGGTGATGCCGCGCTCGCGCTCTTCCGGTGCGTTGTCGATGGAATCAAACGCCCGGAACTGCACCTTGGGATTGTTCTTCGAGAGCACTTTGGTGATCGCCGCGGTCAAGGTAGTCTTGCCGTGGTCGATGTGCCCAATCGTCCCCACGTTTACGTGCGGCTTACTGCGCTCGAATTTCTCCTTCGCCATTTGCCTCTCCGCTCTAGATTCGTTTCACTTCTAGTGCCAATCCCAAAGTCTGCTTACCGCCTGGGCTTCGGCCCGCTCCCATCATTGCCAATAATCCCTTCGGCAATGTTCGGCGGCACCTGCTGGTAATGCGAGAAATGCATGGTGAAACTGCCGCGCCCCTGCGTCCGGCTGCGAATTTCCGTGGCGTACCCGAACATTTCCGCCAGCGGAACCTGCACGTTGATGATTTCCGTACCGCCGCGCGATTCCCGTCCCTGCAACTGTCCGCGCCGTGAGTTCAAGTCTGCAATTACCGGCCCCATGTAATCTTCGGGAACTACCACTTCGACGCGCATGATGGGCTCAAGCAGCTTGGGGCTGGCCTTGCGGCAGGCTTCCTTGAAGGCAATCGAGCCCGCGATTTTGAACGCCATCTCCGAGCTGTCCACTTCGTGGTAGCTGCCGTCAATGACCACGACTGCAAGGTCCACCATCTCGTAGCCCGCGAGCACGCCCGTTTCCATCGCTTCGCTGACGCCGTCTTCAATCGGCGGAATGTATTCTTTGGGGATCGCGCCGCCGACAACTTTGTCGATAAACAGCAAGCGGTGCTCCTTGTCGAAGCGCCATTTGCCGCCCTTGCCGGCGACTTTCTTGGCCAGCTCGTCGAGCTCATCGGTGGACATTTCACGCATGTCCTCGTGATTCGCGTTGGGCAAAGGCTGCACGGTCAATTTCACGTGGCCGTACTGGCCGCGCCCGCCAGTCTGGCGGATATATTTTTCTTCGCCTTCTGCGTGCTTCACAATTGTTTCGCGGTAGGCCACTTGCGGCCGGCCGACGTTGGCCTGCACGCCGAACTCGCGCATCATGCGGTCCACGATGATTTCCAGGTGCAGTTCGCCCATCCCGGAAATCAGTGTCTGGCCCGTGTCCTGGTCCGTGTGCACGCGGAAGGTGGGATCTTCCTGGCCGAGTTTGGCCAGCGCGCTGCCCATTTTTTCCTGGTCCGCTTTTGTCTTTGGTTCGATGGCTACGGAAATTACCGGGGCGGGAAATTCGATGGACTCGAGAACAATGGGCTTGTCTTCATCGCAGAGCGTGTCGCCGGTGGTAACATTCTTCAAACCGACGCATGCGGCGATATCGCCCGCTTCGATGGATTCAATCTCTTCGCGCTTGTTGGCATGCATTCGCAGCAAGCGCCCGATGCGCTCGCGCGTCTTCCTCGACGAGTTATAGACTGAATGCCCGGTCTTCAGCACGCCCGAGTACACGCGGATATAGGTCAGATGTCCGACGTATGGGTCAGTCATGATCTTGAACGCCAGCGCCGCAAACGGCTGCTCGTCTGCGGCGCGCCGCAAAACCGGCTCGGAACCATCCGGCGTCAAGCCTTCCACCGGCGGCAAATCGGATGGCGCCGGCAGATAATCCACCACGGCGTCGAGAAGCGGCTGAACACCTTTGTTCTTAAACGCCGACCCCGCCAGGACCGGCACCAATTTCAGCGCGATGGTCGAACGGCGAATCGAAGCGCGCAATTCTTCGGGCGTCAGCGAATGTGATTCCAGGTATTTCGCGAGGATGGCGTCGTCGTGTTCGGCGATGTACTCGACCACCTTGTCGCGGTGTTCTTTGTAAAATTCCGGCGTCAGCGCAGACGCCTTGACGGCGGTTTCAAGTTCGGGCCGGGTCTTCAAGTAGGCGGCGTCCCACAATTTCTCAAGAGGCAGGATTTCATATTCCGCGCCCAGCGTTTCATCCTTCCAGATGATCGCGCGCTCTTCGATGAAATCAATCACGCCCATGAAGTTGTCTTCTTTGCCGATGGGAAACTGGAGGGGAACGGGGTGGGCCGAAAGCCGCTGGCGCATGGAGCGGATGGAATGGTCAAAATCGGCGCCGATGCGGTCCATCTTGTTAATGAAGGCGATGCGCGGGACGCGATACTTGTCCGCCTGGCGCCACACCGTTTCCGACTGCGGCTGCACGCCAGCAACCGCGTCGAAAATCGCCACGGCTCCGTCCAGCACGCGCAGCGAGCGTTCCACTTCCACGGTAAAGTCCACGTGGCCGGGGGTATCGATGATATTGATGCGGTACTTTTTGTCGAAGCGGACCCAGGAAGCCGTTGTTGCTGCGGAAGTGATCGTAATCCCGCGCTCTCGTTCCTGCTCCATCCAATCCATCACCGTGGTACCTTCGTGCACTTCGCCGATCTTGTAGGTCACACCCGTGTAAAACAGGATGCGCTCTGTCGACGTGGTCTTTCCCGCGTCGATGTGAGCCATGATCCCGATATTGCGAGTCTGGTCGAGTTGTACTTGTCTGGCCATGTTCGAATTCGTCTTGTCTTGTGTTTCTACGGGCATAATTCCTACCAGCGATAATGCGCGAAAGCCTTGTTGGCTTCCGCCATGCGGTGCACATCCTCCTTCTTCTTCACCGCTCCGCCTTTGCCATTTGCCGCATCCAAAATCTCTTCCGCCAATTTGTCGGTCATGGACTTGCCGCTGCGGTCGCGCGCATACAGCACCAGCCAGTGAATGGCCAGCGACTGCCGCCGGAACGGATTCACTTCCACCGGCACTTGATAGTTCGCGCCGCCGACGCGCCGCGTCTTCACTTCCAGGACCGGCTTGCAATTCTCGACGGCCTTCTTGAACAGCTTGAAGGCGTCGTCGTTGCCCTTTTTAGTCACCTGATCCATGGCCTTGTAGAAAATCGCCTGGGCCGTCGAGCGCTTGCCGTCGTACATCATGCTCGAGATGAACTTCTGTACCAGATCGCTGCCGTACACCGGATCGCCGGGAATCTTGCGGCGCAGTACCCAACCTTTACGAGGCATCGTTGCGCTCTCCTACTTTGCTGCGGCTTTGGGCCGCTTGGCGCCGTATTTCGAGCGCCCTTGCTTGCGATTTTCCACGCCCGCGGCATCCAGCGTCCCGCGGATCACGTGGTAACGAACTCCGGGAAGATCCTTCACGCGGCCGCCGCGCACCAGCACGATGGAGTGCTCCTGCAAATTGTGGCCGATGCCGGGAATGTAAGTGGTCACTTCAGCGCTGTTCGTCAGCCGCGCGCGCGCCACTTTCCTGAGCGCCGAATTCGGCTTCTTGGGCGTCTGCGTATATACGCGCACGCACACGCCGCGCTTTTCCGGACATCCGTCAAGCGCCGGCGACTTCGTCTTCGTCCGGATTTTTTCCCGGCCGTAACGCACCAATTGTGCAAACGTCGGCACGCTTTCCCCCAATATCGCGAAAACTCTGCGTCGTCTTCCGCGCTGACGAACGTCGCCGCGCAGAGCTACGCAGGTGAATGAACAGAAAAGGTCGCCTACTAAACCGAGGAACGGCTCAGGTACTCCGCACTGACGCTTCACCCCAAGGAGTGAACTGCATCTGCTTACAGCGGAGAGGCTTTACACGGCTTTGCGGGGCTGGCGCCCCATTTCGGCCGCTCTTCTCATCACCCCGTTCCGTCGTTCTTTGTTCCGGGGCGGAAGACTTCCCTTTCACCACCAGGCCCAACAGGCCCTGCAAAACCCAAGAAGTATATGAAAACGAAGGACTCATGTCAACCAGTGACATTGTGGAAATCAAAATGAAAATTCATCAAAAAATTTCCGCGCCAAAAGCCCGGAAATTCGCTCACGAACCTTCGAAGTTTCAGGGTTTCAAAATGACTCACCTGGCATGGGCAGGAAATCCGGTCAACGGGGCTGATCATAGGTTGAGCGCTGGATGTGTGTTGTATTGTAACAGCCTGTAAACACACGGTTTATAAGCAGTTCGTGTAATTTTAACCTGGGATCGCCTCCCACTTGCGTCTCAAGGGCGTGCCTTCCATTTGCCTGCACACCTCATTTCAATTTGCTCACCAAGCTCCCCGCGAACTCTTTACCCGCCCGGCGAAGCCGCCTACACTTGACCGGATCAATTTCAAATAGGGAGCAGGCATGACTCGCCCGGCCGTCGTATTGTGGATCTTTCTCTGGTGTGGGTCTTCTGTTGCGGCCCGACAATCAGCTCCGCCCGCGAGCCCACCACTATCCTCGCCGGCCGCAACAGTCCAGCCCGCGGCTTCACCGGACTACTCGCAGGAACCATTTGTCATCGAGCTTTACTCCACAACTGCGCGCTACGAAAACGACGGCACGGGGGAGCGCAGGCTCCAAGTGCGCATTCGCGTGCAAAGCGATGCTGGAGTGCAGCAACTTGGTGAATTGGTTTTCGGATTCAATTCCGCCAACGAGCAGATGGATGTGCGCAGCGTGCGCGTGCGCAAAGCCGACGGAACCACCGTCACCGCTGCACCCGAAGCGGTGAAGGAAATGACCGCCACTGTCGCGCGCGACGCTCCCGTGTACACCGACTACAAGGAAAAACATATCACCGTGCCGGCGCTGCACACCGGCGACACGATCGAATATGAAATCGTCACGCGCCTAGTCACGCCCCTGGCACCGAATGAATTCTGGTTCGATCACAATTTCCTCGAGGACAGCATCGTTCTTGATGAGCGGCTGGAATTGCGTATTCCTTCTGGGCGCCCTGTGAAGCTGTTATCGCCAGACTTTCCCCCCGAAATAACGGACACCGGTAGATGGGGGACCGTCTATCGCTGGAAACGCGCCACGCTCACTCATCCGAGCGATGAAGAGTCAGCCAAGAAGAAAGATAAAAAGGCGCAGGAGAAGCCGCCCTCTGTCCAGCTCACTACGTTTGCTAGCTGGAGAGAGGTGGCCGCCTGGTATGCGCGGCTGGAGAAAGGCCGCACGCAACCCTCCCCCGAGATTCGCGCTAAAGCCGATGAGTTGATTCGCGGCCGTGCCACGGAGCTAGAGAAAATTCAGGCGCTCTACGAATACGTCTCGAAAAACATCCGCTATGTGAGCCTCTCGTTCGGACTCGGCCGCTACCAGCCACATTCCGCCGCCGAAGTTTTCGCCAATCAATACGGCGATTGCAAAGACAAACACACATTGCTCGCCGCCATGCTCGAAGCCACGAACATTCAATCAGACGCAGTCCTGATTCCCTTCTCGCGCAAACTCGACACCTCCCTGCCCTCTCCCGCGCAATTCAATCACGTCATTACCGCAGTCCAAGCGGGCAAGGAACTGATCTGGATGGACTCAACCGCGGAAGTCGCCCCTTTCCGCCTGCTATCATCGGCGCTGCGGAACAAATCAGCGCTGCTGGTGCCCGCGGACGGCGCCGGCAAAATCGTCGAAACACCGGTGGACCCGCCGTTCGCTTCCTCGCAGCGCGTGGAAATCGACGCCCAGGTGAGCGACCTCGGCAAACTCACCTCCAAAATGCGTTACTTCGTGCGCGGCGACAACGAATTCACGCTCCGCGTGGCGTTCCGACGCACCCCGCAAACGCAATGGAAAGTTCTCGGCCAGACGATTGCCCAGCTTGACGGTCTTCGCGGAGACGTCACGGCGGTCAAGCCGAGCGATCCTTCCGACACTAGAGACCCTTTTGAGCTCGACATGGAAATCGCGCAACCGAATTATCTCGATTGGTCCAGCAAGAAAGTAAAGGTTCCGATTCCACTCGCAGTCATCGGCATGCCCGAGGCCCCCGACGATTCCTCCGAGCCGATTCACATCGGCAGCCCTCTCGATGTAAGCGTGCATTTGAATCTTACTCTTCCCTCAAATTTCTCGGCTCGCGCGCCCGTAGGCATCGCCGTGGCGCGAGACTATGCCGAGTACAAATCCAACTACAGGACCACCGGCCACACCATCACGGTTCAGCGCGAAATAACCTTCAAAGCGCGCGAGTTGCCTGGGGCACGCTTGAGCGACTATCTCGCCTTTGTCCGCGCCGTGGAAGCTGACCAGAGCCAAGTGCTTTCTGTCGAAACGTCCGCCACCGCAGCCCCCACGATTCCCGCGACTGCCAAGGCCGATGAGCTTCTGGAAGCAGGGCTCGCCGCGCTTAACTCCGCGAACCCGCGCGCGGCCATCCCGCTCTTTCAGCGCGTCGTGGAGCTCGACCCGCAGCACAAGCAGGCCTGGAATGATTTGGGCCTCGCCTATCTCCGCCTCGGCAAATTCGACGAAGCAACCGCCGCTTTCCGCAAACAAATCGGCGTGAATGCCTACGACGAGCACGCTTACAACTATTTGGGCGTTACGCTCCAGCAGCAGCAGAAATTTGCCGAAGCCGCCGACGCATTTCGCAGACAAATCGAAGTCAATCCCCTCGACCCCATCGCCCACGCTGCGCTCGGACAGCTATTCCTCGACCAACACAAATATGCCGAAGCTATTCCGGAACTCGACAAGGCTACCGTTTTGACGCCGGATAATGCTGGGCTGCACGTCAGCCTCGGCAACGCCTATTTGAATTCCGGCGAAAAGGAAAAGGCGCTCGAAGCGTTCGAAAAGGGCGCGGAGATGTCGCAGACGCCGCTGGTGTGGAACAACATCGCCTACAACCTCGCCGAGCATAATCTGGAACTCGACAAGGCCCAGCGCTACGCGGAGTCCGCCGCTTCGGCCGCGGCCGCGAACCTTCGCAACGTGGAGCTTTCGCGGCTGACCATTGACGATCTCGGTGTAGTAACCAGTATCGGCGCCTATTGGGACACGCTTGGCTGGGTTCACTTCCGGCGCGGCGATCTCGAGAGCGGCGAACGATTCGTGCGCGCCGCGTGGCTCCTGAATCAGCACGGGGAAGTCGCCGATCACCTCGCGCGTATTCTCGAGAAACGCGGACAGAAGGAGCTCGCGATTGATACGTACGCGATGGCCATCGCGGCAGCTCATTCCGTTCCCGAAACGCGCGGCCGGCTGGCGGCGCTGCTCGGCACCAGCAGCACGGATAACCAGATCGACGCGCTGGTAGCAACAGCGCGCCCCAAATTGGAGAAGTTGCGTTCCTACGATGCCGGGAAACTTGTGGCAGAAAAAGCGGAGGCGGATTTTCTGATTCAACTTTCACCTGGTGAGAAAGCTGCCAAAGTGGAAGCCGTGCAGTTCCTCAGTGGGAGCGAAAAACTACGCCCATTTTCAAGTGCATTGCGATCGCTTCCATTTGCGGAGATGTTTCCGGATGTGTCCCCGGCAAAACTGGTCCGCCGCGGCACGCTCGCCTGCCCGGGCTCCGGCGGAAATTGTACGTTCACATTGGTACTTCCCGAAGACGTCCGAACAGTGAACTGAAAATTCAGCCGGGTTAAAATCGGCAGGCAAACTCAGAGCGTCGCGCGATCAAGCGCGCCGCGCGGTTACTTGATTTCCATCACTTCCTTTTCTTTTGCCGCGGAGAGATCTTCAATCTTCTTTGTCTCGGAATGCGTCAGCTTTTCCAATTCATCGAGCGAGCGCTTCTTCTCGTCCTCGCTGATCTTTTTTTCTTTTTCGAGTTTCTCGACGGCTTCCTTGATATCCCGCCGAATGTTGCGCACCGCGGTCCGGTGATTTTCGAGCACTTTGTGAATGTGCTTCACCAGTTCCTTGCGCCGCTCTTCAGTGAGCGAAGGAATCGGCACGCGCACCACTTTCCCGTCGTTTGCGGGATTCAAGCCCAGGTCTGACGTGCGAATGGCCTTGTCCACCAGCGGAACCGCGCCCGGGTCCCATGGCGAAATTACGATCATGGTTGGATCGGGGACAGTCATCGTTCCCAGTTGGTTGATGGGCATGGGCGTGCCGTGATAATCCACGCGAATGTGATCCAGCAACGTGACATTGGCGCGGCCGGTGCGCACGCTGGACAGGTCTTTGCGGAAATCCTCCACCGCTTTTTCCATCCGCACTTTCGCCTGGGTCATGGCATCTTTGGTGGTCGCAATAGTAGTCATGGAATTTGTTGCCTCCGCCGGATCCGCATCACGCCGGGCTCACCGTGGACCCCACCCGCTCGCCCAGCATGACACGCTTCAGATTTCCCGGCACGCCCATGTTGAACACGACGATGGGCATTTTGTTGTCCATGCACAGCGAGATGGCCGTCGAATCCATCACCGCAAGACCTTTTTTCAAGACATCCAGATAGGTGATCTGTTCGAATTTCTTGGCGCCCTTCACTTTTTCCGGGTCCGCGTCGTACACCCCATCCACTCGGGTGGCCTTCAGAATCACCTGCGCCTTGATTTCCATGGCGCGCAGAGCGGCCGCGGTGTCCGTCGAGAAATAAGGATTGCCTGTGCCGGCGGCGAAGATCACTACGCGCTCTTTTTCCAGATGGCGCGTGGCCCGGCGGCGGATGAAAGGTTCTGCGACCTGGTGCATTTCGATCGCGCTCATCAGGCGCGTGAAGCACCCGGCTTTTTCGAGCGCGTCCATCAACGCCAGCCCGTTGATCACCGTCGCCAGCATGCCCATGTAATCGCCCGTGGCGCGATCGATGGCCAGATCTTTCTGTCGCGTGCCGCGGAAGATATTTCCGCCGCCGACCATGATGGCCACCTGCACGCCCAGTTCCTGCACTTCTTTCACTTCGTGCGCAATGCCCTGAATCGTTTCGGCGTGAATGCCCATCTTGTCGGGCCCGGCCAATGATTCGCCGGAGAGCTTCAGCACCACGCGGTGATATACCGGGGTGCCTTTTTTTGGCGAGCTGCGGCTGCCGGAGTCAGATTTTGCCATGTATTTTCGGGCGTCCCCGGCGGCAATCGGCCTGTTCATCGCGGCAGAATTGTCGCGCGGGCATTCTAGTGCCGTTCAACCAATTTGGCACTAGGGATTTTGCGCATACCATTGGAAGGGATTCTCTTTATGCCGTGGGGACATTGGCGGGCGCTTCCGCCTCGCTTCCGCCTGGAGCGGCGGTTCCGGCGCCGTCCATCTCGCCCACTTTGAAGCGTGAAAACCGCCGCACGGCGATGTTTTCGCCGAGCTTGGCGATGGACTGGTCCACCAGCTCCTTCACCGTCATGCCCTCGTCCTTAATGAAGTGCTGTTCGTACAGGCAATTCTCTTCGTAGAATTTTTCCATCTTTCCGGCGACGATCTTCTCGATCACCGGATCCGGCTTGCCGGTTTGCTTGGCCTGCTCGCGGTAGATGTCGCGTTCGCGGTCGAGCGTTTCCTGGGTCACGTCCTCGCGCCGCAGAAACCGCGGGTCGAGCGCGGCGATGTGCATGGCCACGTCGTGGCACAGGCGCTGGAAATCTTCCGTGCGCGCGACGAAGTCGCTTTCGCAGTTTATTTCCACCAGCACGCCGATTCTGCCGCCGGCATGAATGTAGCAGCTTACCAGTCCTTCGGAGGTGGCTCGCTGTGCTTTCTTCTCCGCCGCAGCCTGGCCCTTCTTGCGGAGATGCTTGATGGCTTCATCGATCACGCCGTTTGATGCCACCAAGGCTTCGCGGCATGCTGAAAATCCCGCGCCGGTGCGGTCGCGCAGCTCTTTTACGAGATGAGCAGGTATATGGGGTTTCGGTGCTTCTGGTGCTGTGGCCATAAAAGTGCTCAATTCCTTTTCGCTGGGTTTGGGTGCGAGCGCCGGGCCAGCCCGCTGGTGAGATCACCGTAAATTTCCGCCGGCCCAGAATAATTTTTCGCGCGCAATCCTATCGAGGAAGCTTGTCGTCTCCATTCCCGGCAGCGGCTGCTTCGGCTTCCGCGGGTGCGGCCGCTTCAGCCTCCGCGGGGGCGACTGCTTCGCCGGGCTCACCCTCGACGAAATCGCCTTCCTGTTTTTCGTACACTTCGTAGGCGCTGGTATCCACGTACTCGACGGCTTCGTCGCCGCCGGCACCTTCCGCCGCCTTCTGATCGGCGATCTGCGTTTGCTCGAAGGACTGCCGTCCGCTGAGCACGGCATCGGCGATTTTGGAGGTGAACAGGCGG
>Ga0210408_10002321_pt1 | contig 18656 bp, 19 predicted proteins | sample IncBWH4MmetaG_FD_155471 | JGI IMG/M metagenome (GOLD analysis project Ga0210408, IMG submission 155471) | Forest soil microbial communities from Barre Woods Harvard Forest LTER site, Petersham, Massachusetts, United States - Inc-BW-H-4-M | ecosystem: Environmental > Terrestrial > Soil >...
AAGAACACAGTTGCTACCGTGCCCACGTTGCGAAAACGCGTCGAAATGTGCCACGCCGGATCGCGCGGGAGCGCGTCCCTATCATGGGGATAGACCTTATACCTTATGTTGACGCGCGTGGGCGGCCGCCGGACCGGAGCGACGAGCTCATTAGCCTGCATCGCCCACAAATCTTTAAAGGATTTGAGAGCGATGCAGGCTGTCCATTTCTCGTCAATTCATGGCTTCCGACGTCGTAAATTCAACGTCCGTCTTCGAGCTTATGGCAGCTAATCGCCAAAGCAAAAGTTATTGGCTTTCTTTTTGCCTCCGTTTACTGTGCGAAACTTACTCATGCCGAAAAGCGAGCCAATGACAGCGGAAATCTCCTTCGAGGCGGCGATGGAAAAATTGGAGAAAATCGTCCAAGAGATGGAATCCTCCAAATTGCCCCTGGAAGAGCTGCTTGTGCGCTATGAGGAAGGAATCCGGCTTGTTGGTGTGTGCAGCCAGCGACTTGCCAGTGCGGAGAATCGAATTGAAACCTTGAGCCGCAACGCTAGTGGAAGACCGCAGTCCCCAGGTGTTGCGAACGTTCAAGGTTCGTCCAAGGACTCAAATAACATCAATGAAGAAATTAGACTCTTTTAAAGCGCCGTCCGGAGGACGGATATTGGATGCCATAAATTCGCCTTCAGACCTGAAATGGCTGCAAGAAGAGAACCTCCATCAGCTTGCGCAAGAGATTCGAGATGAACTCATCACGGTGCTTTCGCAAACAGGTGGTCATCTAGGACCAAACCTGGGCGTGGTCGAACTGACGATTGCGTTGCACTATGTTTTTAATACGCCAAAGGATAAATTGGTCTTTGACGTCAGTCACCAGGGGTATGTCCATAAACTCTTGACCGGGCGACGAGCTCGGTTCAATACGATCCGGCAATACCAGGGACTGAACGGATTCTTACTTCGCACCGAAAGCGAACACGACTGTTACGGCGCCGGCCACGCCGGAACCGCGCTCTCTGCGGCATTAGGAATGGCTGTCGCCCGGGATCGTCGAGGCGGAAAAGAAAATGTCGTGGTCGTCGCCGGAGACGCGGCATTCACCTGCGGTATCAGTTATGAGGCGCTCAACAATGTAGCTGATACCACCAAGCGGTTTATCGTTGTCCTGAACGACAATGAATGGTCGATTGCGAAAAATGTCGGAGCAATCGCGAACTATTTGAACAAGTTGGTTACCAGCGACACCTACAGCCACTTGCACGAAAAGGCTGCGAAGTTCGTGGAGATGATCGGCGGCAAAGTCGCACAGCAACTGGCGCATAAGGTGGAGGAGGGCGTTAAGCATCTCGTTCTGCCAAGCGTGGTCTTCGAGGACCTTGGTCTACGCTACTACGGACCGATCGATGGGCACGATATTGCTTTGCTGATTCAGACTTTTGAATTCTTGAAAAAGCAGAACGAACCGGTGCTCCTTCACATCATCACCCAGAAAGGAAAAGGTTACGCTCCGGCAATCGCCAAACCGGACAAATTCCATGGCCTGGCAAAGTTCAAGCTGGAGACGGGTGAAACGGCAACTGCGCCGACTCCTACTTACTCCGAGCTATTCGGTCAGACGCTGGCAAAATTTGCGGATCAGAACAACAAGATCATGGCGATAACCGCTGCGATGCCGTCGGGCACCGGTCTATTCCATTTTGCCGCGAAGCATCCGAAACAGTATTTCGACGTTGGGATCGCAGAAGAACATGCTGCCCTGTTTGCGAGCGGTCTTGCAACGGAAGGGTTTAAACCGTTCCTAACGATCTATTCAACGTTCATGCAGCGAGCTTATGACATGCTTATCCATGATATTGCCTTGCAGAACCTGAACGTCGCCCTTTGTATGGATCGAGCAGGCCTATCGGGCGACGACGGTCCGACGCACCATGGTCTATTTGACATCGGGTACCTCCGACACATACCCAACATGGTGCACATGCAACCGAAGGACGAGGAAGAGTTTGTCGACATGCTCTGGACGATGGTGAACTATCAACAGGGTCCGATCGCTATCCGCTACCCGCGCGGCGCGGGGCCCGGTGCTAAGCCGAAACCACAACCTAAACTGCTAGAGATCGGAAAAGCCGAAGTCTTCCAGCACGGACGCGATGTGGCACTCTTTGGGCTGGGTAACATGTTCGCTTTGGCAAAGGAAACTGCGGAATTGTTGGAAGCCGAAGGCGTTTCGGTGGCATTGATCAACCCGCGCTGGATCAAGCCGATGGACACGGGCACACTCGAGTTCTTTGCACGGTTCGTCGATGTGATCTGTACGTTCGAGGATCACGTGCTCCACAACGGATTCGGCTGTGCCGTGATGGAGCACCTGTCTGATGCCAGAATTACGACCCCGGTCGTTCGCATCGGCTGGCCAGACCTATTCATCGAGCATGGTACGATCCCGGTTCTAAGAAAAAAACACGGCATTACGGCCGAAGCAGCAATCGAGAAAATCAGATCGTTTTTGAAAATCGTGCCGAAAAGGAATCCGAGGACTGCGGCCTAACGGGACCCATCCGGAATTTTCAGCTCCGGATTCCGTTGTTCGCGGCGGAGCCAAGCGCCACGCCCGCCTTGCATCGCGAAGGCTTCCAACCGATTATTCGGCTAATGGGTACCGCAATCGCTGCCGAGAACCTGTCAAAGGTCTACCGAACTTATAGGAAGGGGGACGGTCTAATCGGTGCCCTAAAGGGCCTCTTCGTGAGGCAGTACGACGAAATTCACGCCGCGAAAAATGTCTCTTTCAGGATCGAGGAGGGCGAATTTGTTGGTTTCCTGGGTCCGAACGGAGCCGGCAAGACAACGGTGCTCAAAATGCTGGCCGGCCTACTGTTTCCCACTTCAGGAAGCGCTCGCGTGCTGGGGTATACTCCGTGGGAACGAAAGGCGCCGTTTAAGCGCCAGTTCAGCCTCGTGCTCGGCCAGAAAAATTCACTGTGGTGGGATTTACCTGCCCGTGAATCACTAGAGCTTAATCGAGCGATTTACGAAATTGATCACAACAGATTCCACCGAGTGGTAGACGAACTGGTCGATCTGCTGGACGTGCGCGACAAATTGAATGTTATGGTGCGCGAGCTCAGTCTCGGTGAGCGGATGAAGATGGAATTGATCGCCGCACTGATACACGACCCGAAAGTCTTATTTCTTGACGAGCCAACGATTGGCTTGGACGTGATCAGCCAGAAGAAGGTCCGCGACTTTTTGCGGTTTTATAGCGAAGAAAATCGGATCTCGACTGTGCTCACCAGTCACTACATGCAGGACATCGAAGAGCTTTGCAGACGAGTGATCATCATAGACCGCGGGCAGGTTTTCTTCGATGGGGAACTAGCTGAGATCATCGAGAATTTTGCCGGATACAAACTGCTGCAGTTCACCTTCGCTAAAGCGCCCTCCTGTACGTTTGATCTAGGAGAAGTGATCGAACGGACCGCGACCTCAGTAAAGTTGAAAGTCCAACGAGACAAAGTTACTGAGGTCTGCCGCGTGATTCTATCGAACTGCGAAGTGCACGACTTCAGCGTGGAAGAGGAACCGATTGAAGAGATCATCCGCCAGGTGTTTCATGATCATGCCGTCGCCCACCGGATCGAGGAACACGCGGTAGCAGAGTTTAAACATTAATTGCGGATGGCCACGGAGCCTCCAAACCAACTTCTTTAGTGAAAACACCGAAACGGAAAATCACCTTCATCGGTGCGGGGAGCACCGTATTTGCCAAGAATCTTTTGGGAGACATCCTCTCATTTCCGGAGCTGGCCGATTCAGCGATCTGGCTGTTCGACATCGATCGCGAGCGGCTGAAGACATCGGAAAGGGTCGCTCGCCGAATTGCTGAAACGCTCGGGGTACCGGCTGCGATCCAGGCAACGACTGACCGGGAAACAGCTCTGGACGGAGCGAACTACGCCATCAACATGATTCAGGTCGGCGGATACCGGCCTTGTACCGTCACTGATTTTGAAATTCCAAAACGGTTCGGGTTGCGGCAAACGATCGCGGACACTCTCGGAATCGGTGGAATCATGCGCGCATTGAGGACTGCGCCCATCCTGATCGGGATGTGTCGTGACATGGAGCGGTTATGTCCCAATGTGCTCCACCTCAATTATGTAAACCCGATGGCCATGAATTGTTGGGCGCTCTCAAGAACTACGCGAGTCCGAACAATCGGGCTTTGCCACAGTGTTCCACACACCGCCAACGAACTTGCGATCGATCTCGGTATACCTCTTGAAGAGATCAACTATCTGGTCGCCGGAATTAACCATGTCGCGTTCTACCTTAAATTCGAACGAGATGGCGTAGATCTCTACCCGCAAATTCGAAGGGTGATCGCCGAAGGTCGGGTGCCAAAGACGAATCGGGTTCGCTACGATATGTTCGCCAGACTTGGGTATTTTGTGACCGAGTCCAGCGAGCACTTTGCGGAATACGTCCCATGGTACATCAAACACGATCGTCCGGATCTCATTGAGAAGTTCAATATTCCTCTCGATGAGTACCCTCGTCGATGCGAATCACAAATCGCAAAGTGGAACACGTTGCGCGATGGATTGGAGAGCGGAAAGGAACCCTTGGCGATTGAAAGAAGCGTCGAATATGGCTCCTCGATCATTCATAGCCTCGAAACCGGCGTTCCGCGGGTCGTTTACGGGAATGTGAAAAACGATCTGCTTATTGACAACCTGCCTTCCGATTGTTGCGTCGAGGTTCCGTGCCTAGTCGACAAGAATGGAATTCAACCAACAAGAGTCGGCCCTCTACCGGTGCAGCTGTCTGCGTTGATTCAGACCAACGTCAATGTCCAGTCGTTAACAGTCGAAGCTATTCTGACGGGAAAACGCGAACATGTCTACCAGGCAGCGATGCTTGACCCACACACCGGCGCAGAGCTGGATTTGGACCAGATCTGGAAACTTGTGGATGCACTCATCGAGGCCCACGGTGAATGGATTCCCGGCCTATTTCGCGGTTGATCAATGAGGCTGCGTACGCGGCTCCGAAGCCGTTATCGATGTTGACGACGGTCACTCCACTGGCGCAACTGTTAAGCATGCCGAGCAAGGCCGCTATCCCGCCAAAGCTGGCGCCGTACCCTACACTCGTCGGCACGGCGATCACAGGTTTGCTTATTAGTCCGGCAATCACGCTTGGCAAAGCGCCTTCCATTCCGGCGACAACAATAACCACCGAACAAGGATCGATCAGTTCCTGGGCTGCAAGGGTCCGATGAATTCCTGCGACGCCCACGTCCTGGATCAGCTCGACGCTGTTCCCGAAAAGCTCAAGTGTAACTCGAGCCTCTTCGATGACCGGGCGATCGGTCGTTCCGGCACTGACTACGGCTATCTTGCGGGGAAGCCGCGGCAGCGGTTTCCGCTCAACAACGATACATCGTCCGACGGATTCGAACCGGGCATCTGGAAGTGCCTGGATTACCTTTTTGAATTGGCTGGGTTTAGCTCGTGTCGCCAATGCCACCCCGTTTTTTTCCACGAGCGTCTCAAGGATCTTTGTTAGATCATCAGGGCTTTTACCTTCTGCGAATGCCGCTTCCGGAAAGCCACGCCTTTCCAACCGCCCCACATCAACTTTGGCAAAATCCAAGTCGGCAAAATCCGGCATAACAGCTATCGAGTCCGGGGTGAACGAAGTTCCGCGGCTGCCCCTAAGTAGAGGCGCATCGGGATCATATCGGACCGTTGAAATCCATGCTTCTCGAAAAAGGCCAGCGAGCCCTCGCTCATTCGATCCGTGAGAAGCGTGATACGAAGAAAGTTTTTCTGCTTTGCATACTCCACGCAGTACTTCAAGAGTTCGCCGCCCATCCCCTGGCCGCGGAAATGCCTCGCAACGATGAGATCTTCAAGGAGAATCACGAACCCCCCTTCAGCAGTACTGATGGTAAACAACAGATTTATCATCCCGATGATTTTGTTCGCACTGCGCAGAACGAAGATTCGCCCCCGGCTCGGTTGTTCCAGAATCAGCCGAAGTCCACGCATCTGGTTGTTGTAGTCCGGCCGAAAATCCGGCTCCTGCCCAAAAAGCTCCATCAGCAACTCCGCAAGCAACGAAAGATCCTCGATAGTAGCCGGTTCGATGCGCGTTAGTTCATGCATAGGAGCAATAATAATTACAAACGATTAATGTTTCTGAAAGTGAATTCCCTTATCTTCGACGCCATGCTAGCGGAAACGTATCGGCGTATCGGCGTGTCGGCGTCTGCAAAGCGCGGCGTGTCGGCGTCTGCAAAGCGTTCTCCAACTTCGTCGAGACCTCCTGCTCACTAAAACCGTGTCGAAAAGCAGTCTTGCTTCCCCAGACGCCGACCCGCCGATACGTTTCCGCTAGCCTCCGACAACGCTTATCAGTTCTACCAACCGATCGGCTAACTTTTGCCGCAACACCAGCATGCGACTTGCAAACCAGATTGCATCGGATATGTCTTTGATCTTCCTGATCTTTTTGCCGAGGAATATCTCCGGAATTTGCTCGTCGTAGCGGTCGGAGATCATCTTCGCACTAACGTAAGAAACGACCAGATCGGTGCAAAGCGCGGCGACTTGAGCCGACTCCATGTCGAGCGCGATGATATTTTCTTTGGAATTGAGCCGCGCCTTGGCGGCAGGATCGGCGACCTCGTTAACCGGAGCGAAGCTGCCCTTCGCCGTAAAAATAGGTGTTTTTCCAAGCCAATTTGCCAATTCGGGTGAACTGAAGTTTTCCGCTAAGACAAAGTCGCCCGGTTCGAGAAGGGTGCGGACCGCTCCTGCAAATCCGGAGTTGATAACGAAATCGGAATTCAGCCCTCTCACCGCGCGTTTGAATCCTTCCTTCTCCTGAGCGCCTAACCCCAACCGAAAAACAGCTATTTCATGCGCGCCGAGTTGCCCCATTGTCAAACCGTGTTTGGCGGCACGCCGCGTGAGCTTCCTCTCGAAGGACAAACCCTCTTGCATGAGCGCAAAAGTCACAAAGAACTTGGCCACAGTGCAGTGCTCACCCTTGGAACTTTAGCCTGACTTGAACAAGAGCAGTTTGGTTGTCTTCGGACTGCACGTGAGCAGCAGGCTCTTTCTCGGGATGTTTAACAGCCTCCAAAAATTGACTTGTAAATTTCGGCGAGACCTGAGCCAAAACCTCCGTTCCACTATTATCTCCCGCCCCTTGAACCGCTGTTCCGCCGAACTTGGTCGCCAATGTTTTAATTCTTGCGATCTCTTCGTCAAGCTTCGCTCGGTCGATTGTCAGCTCTACTTCAGCGTCCGCCAGCGGCGGAAGCGCGATCGCAGTTTGCGCGGTGTTGTGCAATAGTCCCTCGAGGTTCGAAGTATCAATTGCGGGCTGCGGTTTGGCCTGGAAAAATAGGACTAAAGCAATTCCCGCGAGCAACCCACCGCAGAAAACCGCTCCTAGTACCAGAAGTTTTCGCTGATCTTTCGGCATCCGGAAACTTTTTTTATTGGGCAATCAACGCCGATTGCCTCGATATTTCAATCGTGAATGAATTGGAACAAGGCAAGATACTCGTGACCGGCGGAGCGGGCTTCATCGGGAGCGGCCTGATCTGGGCCCTGAATCGGCTCGGCCTTCGAGATATCCTCGTCTGCGATCAGCTCGGAGAAGATGACAAATGGCTAAATCTTGCTCCGCTGGATTTCGGCGATTACGTCGAGTCGACAACTCTCATGGAATTTTTAGAGGCCGACAGCCCGATACTACGCGGGATTCGGTGGGTATTTCATCTCGGGGCTTGTTCGGCTACGACCGAACGGGATGTGGGATATTTGATGGAGAACAATTATCGGTACACGAAAGTACTGTGCGATTGGGCGGTGTCCCACGGTGCTCGATTCGTCTACGCTTCCTCCGCGGCGACGTATGGGGACGGATCCAAAGGGATGATCGATGACGAGGCCACGATTGAATCGCTGCGTCCGCTGAACGCCTACGGCTATTCGAAACAACTATTCGATCGCCACGCGAAACGGCGCGGCCTCTTTTCCAGCATCGTCGGCCTCAAGTATTTTAACGTCTACGGACCAAATGAATGGCACAAAGGAGACATGCGAAGCCTCGTAAATAAGGCGTTCGACCAGGTACGCGAAACTGGCAAGATTCGGCTCTTCAAAAGCTACAAGCCAGCGTTCGGAGACGGCGAGCAGAAGCGAGATTTTTTATACCTTAAGGACGCCGTCGATATGACCATTCATCTTGCGGTCACCAAAAGTGCCACCGGACTTTTTAACGTCGGTTCAGGACAGGCGCGGACCTGGATCGATCTTGCGAACGCCGTTTTCGCAGCCCTTTCCCTGCCTGCGCAGATTGAATTTATCGAAATGCCGGCGCAGATCCGCGATAAATACCAATACTTTACGCAGGCCAGCATCGAAAAACTAAAAGCTACGGGACATAACGGCCCCATGTTCAGCCTTGAGCAAGCGGTGGCCGATTACGTCCAGAATTATCTCGTACCGCATCGGCACCTGGAAGTTTAGCGGCCTGGGTTGTCGTAAGCGAAGGCTCCAGCCTTTGCCTCCCTGGGCACGTAAGTGAAGGCTCCAGCCTTTGCCTCCCTGGGCACGTAAGCGAAGGCTCCAGCCTTTGCCTCCCTGGCACGTAAGCGAAGGCTCCAGCCTTTGCCTCCCTGGGCACGTAAGTGAAGGCTCCAGCCTTTGCCTTCCTTGGCACGTAAGCGAAGGCTCCAGCCTTTGCCTCCTTGGCACGTAAGTGAAGGCTCCAGCCTTTGCCTCCTTGGCACGTAAGCGAAGGCTTCAGCCTTTGCCTCCTTGGCACGTAAGCGAAGGCTCCAGCCTTTGCCTCCTTGGCACGTAAGCGAAGGCTCCAGCCTTTGCCTCCCTGGCACGTAAGTGAAGGCTCCAGCCTTTGCCTCCCTGGCACGTAAGCGAAGGCTCCAGCCTTTGCCTCCCTGGCACGTAAGTGAAGGCTCCAGCCTTTGCCAGCCATGGCGCGCCACGCAAGTCAAAGGCTGGAGCCTGCGCTTACGCTGAAACGAAGCGGGACGCATCGCTAGACGTTCTGATTTGCGAGACGAGACACTAAATGCGAAATTCGTCGTGCAACTCGATCAAATCAGAGGAAACTAGATCATGTCTCTCAGTGAGCGAGCGGCGAAAGCGGCGAAAATCGCCGAAGAGCCGCAACTGTATAAGGTTTGTGAGTCGTGCGACTCGATTGTGACAAGGCGAGTCGCGACATGCCCGAGTTGCCACGGCTACCGTTTCAACGAGGAGCCCGACGTTGTAATCCGTCAGGCCAAGATGCTTGGCTCCAGAGAACAGCGCAGCGTAGTGACGGAGGATTTACTTTAGACGACTCCTGGCTTCTCGAGTTCTTTACTGCCTGAACTCGCGGCTTTCAGCCCGTATTCGTACTTGGCGGCCGGAACTCTGATTCGAGAGCTAGTGTCGCCGCACCAATGATTCCGGCATCGTTACCGAGTGTCGCCGGCACGACCTCGAGTTTCTCCCAGAATGTTTTTTCACAGCGGGTCCTGATCGTCTGCCGGATATATCCGAATAATCGTTCGCCCGCATTGGCGACACCGCCGCCAATGACAATCCGGTCAGGATTTACCAGCCAGATCACATTGGTTAGACCAACCCCGATTTTGCGCCCGATGTCGGCCCAAACCCTATCGGCAAGCTCATCCCCTTCGTCGGCCGCTTTTGTCAACTTCTCGAGATGCGCGTCTTCATCGGACAAGGTTTTCCCGGCCTCCGCATAGATCTCTTTGGCCCGCGCCGAGATCTGGCGGTGTCCGACATAAGCCTCCAGAGCCCCTTTATTGCCATAGACAAAGTCGACGCCTTTATAATCGATCGACGTCTGACCGATCTCTCCGGCTACCCAGGTTGCCCCGCGGTACAGTCGCCCATTTAGGATCATCGCCCCGCCAACCGCCGTACCGAGCGTCACGCAGACTACGTTTGGCACCGACTGCCCTGCTCCGTGTTTCCACTCGGCATACGCCATCGCCTTTGCGTCGTTTTCCAGGTTGCCAACGAGACCGGTCCGCTCCATGATAATCGACCGCAAAGGGATGTTGTGCCATCCTTTCACATTGGTCAGATTGACCACGACGCCTTCCACGGGATTAATGATCCCGGGCACTCCAAAACCGACGGCTTCAGCATCGGGGTGTATCTCTTTCAGACGGAGAATTTCTTGAATAAAAGCATCGATCAACGCTCCGGTATCTCCGTCCTGCCGGGTTACGATGACCTCGCCTCTTGTGACGATGCCGCCGTCGATAACGACGCCTGTCTTGGTGCTCGTGGCGCCCATGTCAAAGCCGATTGCTGTGGGGGTGCTCATGACTTGAAATTTCTTAGCGCGATGATGCGCAATCCTTCGAGAGTGAGATCCAAATCGACGATTTGCAACTCCGGAAGTTTAGCTGAAATCAGATCAGCATAACTCCCCGTAGCAATGACCCTCACTTTTCCGTCCAACTTCGCGACAATTTCGGTTACGATCTGCCGGACTAAGCCACGGTAGCCATAAATCGCGCCCGCGAGCATTGCGTCTTTTGTTGTTTTGCCGATCACGCTTACGGGTTCTTCGAGATCGATTTTAGGCAAGAGTGCGGTGCGTTGATACAGGTAGTCCGTCATCACCCCGAGCCCCGGAGCGATCACTCCCCCTTCGTACACTCGCTTGGCGGAAAGGATGTCAAACGTAACTGCAGTTCCGAAGTCGACTACGATCGCGGGAGAACCGTAACGAGTCGCGACGCCAACGGCGTTGGCTAGCCGGTCCGCACCAATCCCGCGTGGATCCGAAAAATCGATTCCGATCCCAAGGTCAAGCTCGGGGGTTAGTTCCTTCATCCGAACGCGGAACAGGCTCCGAAAGATTGTGGTTTTTTTAGGAACAACTGATCCTACAAGCACATGGTCAAAACTCCATTGCCCGATCGTGCGTTTGACTAGAGGGATCGACAAAGTCTCCGTGCGAATCACCTTTCTAGCGAGTAACTTTTCTTCGTCCGCCAAGGCAAGCTTGGTCGAAGTATTATTCAGATTGACCAGAAGAAATTTTCGCATGGCGAAGCCGGGAACCCCCGTGGTGGCCTTAGACTATAACCCTGGTGCACTGCCGGGAAAAGATTAAGCCGAAAATAAGAGTTAGCCCGCAGATTGCACAGATTTCACAGACGATTACGCTTCCCCAGCCACTAGCCACTGTACCGATCGCAGTTGCCGCTACAGCGTATCCTCCGCTAACATTAGGGATGCTTCACCTTACTCATCGGCCGCGCCGGCTCCGTTCGACCGACACAATGAGACGAATGGTTCAGGAAACTCGTCTGGACGTTCACCAGCTAATCTATCCTGTCTTTGTTTCCGAAAAGGTTTCGGACCGATGCGATATTACGAGTATGCCAGGCATTGCTCAACTCTCTGTGAGCGCGCTGAATGCTGAAGCTAAATCGATTGCTGAGCTGGGAATTTCCGCCGTATTACTGTTTGGAATTCCTGAGCAGAAAGACGAGCATGCGTCCCAGGCTTACGCTGAGAATGGAATCGTTCAACGGGCAATCTGTGCGATCAAGGAGGCCGCGCCGGATCTGATCGTGATCACAGACGTCTGCCTTTGCGAATACATGTCTCACGGACATTGCGGTGTCGTCGCCGCAGAAGGGGGACATTATCATGTGCTGAACGACGAATCCGTTGAGCTTCTGGTGAAGACGGCGGTCAGCCACGCAGGTGCGGGTGCAGACATTGTCGCTCCGAGCGACATGATGGACGGCCGGATAGGCGCTATTCGCTCCGGACTCGATAGCCACGGATTCACGAACGTCCCGGTAATGAGTTATGCCGCAAAATTTTCTTCTGCGTTTTATGGCCCGTTCAGGGAAGCCGCCGAGAGTGCCCCTCAGTTTGGCGACCGCCGCACCTATCAGATGGATCCGGCGAATGCGTTGGAGGCGCTGCGCGAAGTTGCTCTGGACGTAGAAGAAGGGGCGGAACTACTTATTGTGAAACCGGGGCTGCCATATCTGGATGTACTTTGGCGCGTGAAGGAGCGCTTCGAATTACCCACAGCGGTCTATAGCGTGAGCGGTGAATATGCGATGGTTAAATCCGCAGTTAAGATGGGTTGGCTGGACGAAAAACGGGCCGTCATCGAGATGATGACCGGATTTCGTAGGGCAGGCGCCGATATGCTCATTACCTACTGGGCAAAAGACCTGGCACATTGGCTGACTGAACGGGGTTAGGACGCGCTTCCTCGCTATTTAAACCCAAAAACCGAAGATAAGAGGCAAACCGCAGATTCTGAATTTATGCTAAAACCTTTGTGACCTCCGTGCCCTTTGTGTGAGTCTTTCTTTTGCCGATAAGGCAGCGCGCCTACTTTTTATCCGCTGCAACAGGTGAAGGCATCTCAGGGGTTACAGGCTCCGACCCGCGCAAAGTCGTCGCTAAACCGAACGCAAGGGCGATGATGACCCCACCGACCAGAAACGGGGTGTTGCCGTATTGGGCATTTGGCCCCAGGTGATCGCCGGTCAGCAAAAAGCCAGCGATTACCGGACCGAACACGCGGCCCAAGCTTCCAGCCGATTGGACGACGCCCAACACACGTCCCTGCAGAGCGGCGCTGGCACCCTTGGAGGCCATGGCGTTAACGGTCGGCTGTGACAAACTATTGCCAATCGCAAGTCCGACGCTGAATAGGAGAAAAATGGGAACCGAGCTAGCAAACGGCATCAACATCATACTGGCGGCCATCAGAGCAAAGCCAGTGATTGCAAGGTTTGCATCCCCAAATCGCTTGGCGAGTCTCCCGATTCCGCCCCCCTGAATAGCGGCCCCGATCAGGCCCATCATTACGAAAATATAACTGATCTGGCTCTGATCTAGTTCGAATCGACGATGACTCACTTGCGGATAAATGACCGTCACGATCGCGAAGCCGGCAATGGCGATGAAGTAGGTGACCGTGATGACCCCGAGGCGCCAGCTACCAGCTTGCTCAAATGTATCCTTCAGTGGACCCTTTTGCCGCGCCGTATGCCTTTCCGGTTCCGGAAGAACTATCCACATCAGAATCGCATTCAAAACCGAGAGGATCGCCGCAAACCAGAACGGAGCGATCACAGAGAAGTGGCTAAGGATACCGCCGATCGCGGGACCTAGAACGAAACCGATTCCAAAAGCGGCCCCGATCAATCCTATCCGTTTCGAACGATCTTGGGGCGGCGTGATATCCGCGATGTAGGCAGAGGCCGTACCGACGCTCGCGCCGGCTATGCCGGCTAGAATTCGCGCTGCAAACAACATCCCCAGCGATGCGGCATTAGCCATCAGGAGATAGCCAGCCGCCGATCCCACCAGGCTGCACAGCAGAACCGGCTTTCGTCCGTAGCGATCGGATAACCATCCCAAAACCGGCGACGCCAGAAACTGCATGAACGAATAAGAAGCAAGCAAGATCCCGATTTGCCATTCGGTCGCCTGAAAGCGTTGGGCGTACAGAGGTAGAATCGGTATGATCATTCCAAATCCGATCAGATCGATAAAAACAATCGAAAGAATGCTTGCTAGCGGTGATCTCTTCATTCTGTGAAAATTTCGGATACGGTCAGGGACAAGCACATGAAAAGTGCGACAGTTGACTTCATTCCAGGGTGCCTTTCGTCACTCCCAATTGAAGATGCACCTTCAACTCACGCCAAACTTCCTCCCCGGGAATCTCTCCTCGCAAAAGCTGCTGGTACACACTGATCAATTGACGGGCTTCGCAACGGTTTTCTGTCAGGAACTCGATCCTGAACCGCCGTAAACCAGCCGCCAGTAACGCTTGAGCATATTGAGCGCCTGTCTGCGCTCGGGCGTTGAAGACAGTGTTCCGGCAGCCCACATCGGCTTTGATTGGGTGTTCGGACCCGACCCGGTCGCGGATCTTCAACACGTGCCTATCGCAGGGGCGGCCGCAGTTCGTGTAATCGGTGCCATCCGAAAGGAAAGCAGCAAACACGCAATGCTCCATATGAAACATCGGCATGTGCTGGTGAATCGTGAGTTCAAAACGGCTCGCTGGTTCATATCGGAGTAATGAGAGCACCTCTTTAATGCTCAAATCATACGAAAGAGTGAGTTGCTGAAGGCCTCGTTGCACGAAAAAGTGTGCCGCCAAAGGATTGGCAACATTCAGCGAAAAGTCTCCGTGTAATCGAAAACCCTTGTCACGGAAGAATGAAATTGAGCCGAGGTTTCGAATTAGAATGCCATACGGTTGAGCATTTTCGATCAATCGAAAAAAGCCGTTTTCGCCGGATTTCTGAATGCGCGGCGTAGCGAGAAAGACCCGCGCCCGTTCACCTATTCGTTCAATAGCCTTCTGGTAGAGTCGGATATCCTCGAAGTCGACGTAGACAGTTTCGATCGCCTCCTCCATCGCTGCATCGATCTGTTCGAAGGTCCGGCAGAGCGTGATCAGTTCGGGAGACTCATTTCCGCAGGCCTGTGCCTCGACGAGAAGGCCGGATAAAGCTGATTCCGGAGAGCGACGATTTCGATCCAAGGCGCGCGGATCCTCCAGGTGCTGAACGTAGCACGATGCTTCGGTTGCTTTTTCCCGGACGGTTCGTTGTTTGCCGGTTGCAGCATCCAACCTGGAGATCGCATCGCGTCGGAGCTGGTTTATGAACCGGATCGGAATAAACAGGTCACTCTCCAGGTTGACTTTGAAATTCCGTAAGACGTACGCCGTTTCGCCCAAATGACCCAGTTGTTCGCGCAAAACCAGGTCGGTGAGAGCCGATGTTCTTGCAGAGCTCAGCACTAGTTTTGTATCGGCTTCGGCAGCATGATCTCCCGAAATTACACGCAGCTTTAACGGTATACCCTCCCGGCCTGACACTTCCATATCAACGGGAATTCGAGGCGGTTCGGGATCGCGTGCGAAAGTTTGCCGCAACTGCCGGTTCAGGGCCGGATCATCCGTCTTCCACAAACGGTGGCCAACTTTCAACCGCTGAAAGTCGATTTGTCCGTTTCGGAAATAGAGCCGGCGCGATCTGATCTCATAGATCCTGCCGCCTTGCTCGTGCTCTGTATCACCTCCGGTATCAAAAACGACGCCATCACCGGGTTTGAGCTGCATTTGGGCATCCAGTTCCACAAAGTCCTTTCCAACTGTCCGGACGAACCCAACAAAAGGTCCCCGCTTCTTGCCACATCGCCCGTTCACGAGTCGCTGATGGTTGACTCCATGAAGCCAACCAGAGAAAAGGCCGCGCGAAAAAGTCATCTCCAGACTGTAACGATCCTCCGCCGGGACTGTGGCGATCTCTTCTTCGGAGCCAAGTGCTTCAATCGCGCGATCAATCGCATTCCGATAGACTCGCGTTACGGCCGCTACATATTCGGGCGACTTTAGCCTTCCCTCGATCTTAAAACTTGCGACACCCAGACGTATCAACACAGGGATCTCGTCAATTCCCGCGAGGTCTTGCGGAGAAAGAAGAAATCTCTTGTCACCGAGATCCTTCTGCCAGCCGTCGACGAGGAGTTGATACGGCAGCCGGCAGGCTTGTGCGCATTCGCCACGATTCGCGCTGCGCTGGCCTAGTGACTCGCTGGTCAAACACTGGCCGGAGTATGCAACGCAAAGCGCCCCGTGCACGAAAACCTCGACTGGAAAGTCAGCGGTTGGAAACCTCTTCAGCTCGCGCAAGGAAAGTTCCCGCGCGAGTACGGCACGAGTAATGCCTAGCTCCCTGGCTAACTCAAGTCCTTCCGGGGAAGTGATTGTCATCTGCGTTGATGCATGCAACTCCAGGTCCGGAGCAATCTCGCGTGCGAGTCGAGCTAAGCCAAGATCCTGCACGATGATCGCGTCGACGCCCGCTTGCTCTAATTGGACCAACGTGTGCCCGGCATCTTGAAGTTCATCTGTAAAAATCAGTGTGTTAAAAGTCACGAAGCCGCGCACACCGTACCGATGAAGGTATCCCATGATCTCCGGTAACTCTTCTGCGTGGAAGTTATCCGCGCGCAGGCGAGCGTTAAATCGTTCCAAGCCGAAATAAATTGCGTCGGCTCGATTCGCAACGGCCGCGCGCAGGCAATCCCAATTGCCCGCTGGACTAAGTAATTCCGGCCGTCGAATCATTCCGTTATCCTAGCTCGAAAATCTCACAAGCCAAAGCGCTCGTGAGATTTTCGCTGGAGGGGAGCTGCTTGCAGCTCCTGGGCGTTGCCAGCAACGCCCCTCCAGCGCAGCTCGGGAGGAAGACGGCTTCTTGAATTCTTGACTTCTTGAATTCTTGGCTTCTTGAATTCCTGGACTTGCTAGTTCTCTTCTGTTCTGTTTCAAAAGCGCCGTGAGATTGCGACCAACAGCAACAATCTGGTTTATCGTGTTGGCACCGTTCCTGACTCTCATGATGTTAGCAGCCGGATACATCTGGGGTTTATGGATCTTGTTTGTATCTCATTTGCTACTTGTAGCGATAACCGTGGTTCCGTCGACGCAAGGGTTCGGCCCGGTCGTAACGAAATATTGCACCAAAGCTAAGACGGCCTGGTTGACGATCGATGATGGACCCGATCCAGACACCACCCCGCACGTTATTGCGTTGTTAGAAAAATATGACGCTCGCGCCACATTCTTTTTGATCGGTGCAAAAGCAGCCAAGTATCCGGAATTAACCCGCATGATCTTGGATGCCGGTCACACCATTGGCAACCACACTCAAACCCACCCGCAGGGCAGTTTCTGGCGACTCGGCCCAAAGGCTCTCGCACGGGAAATTGACTCATTCGAAGGAACAATAACTTCCCTCGGGATTGCCCCGTCATTCTGGTTTCGCGCGCCGACCGGCATGAAGAACCCGTTCCTCCATCCGATTTTGGCAGCTCGCGGTCTTCGGTTGGTCGGATGGAGCGCCCGGGCCTATGATACACGGATCAGTGATTCCGCAAAAATCGTTGAGCGGATCAAACGTTCCGTTGTTTCCGGCACAATCATTTTGCTGCATGAAAGACCGCATCCGGAGGTCTGTCTGAAGACATTGGAACTGCTTTTAGAAGAACTCACCGCGGAGCGCTTCCAGCTGATTCTGCCCAGCCCGAAGGAACTGCTGACAGGGCGGCGTACAATCCGTTGGGAAACATCTTGAACGGGCCCCCGGCTGAGTGACACTTTGCAGGCATGAACGAGTATTACGCCACACTCGCGGAAGCGTTACGGGAGCGACTGGATGTCATCTCGGATCGCCAACTTCGGGAACAGAATCCCGAAGCTCACCTGGCACGACTGAGGCAGGCTTCTGAACAGATCGAGCAACTCAAAAAAAATTTACCGGTCAACGCCGATCCGATGCTCACACATTATTTAGACCGAATGAGTCTCAGCAAGGCGCTCGAGTTTGTCCAAAATCATTACCTCCGCTAACCCGCAAAAATGACGTGAAAGCCTGCATCGCTCACAAATCTCTAAGGATTTGCGAGCGATGCAGGCTAATGTTGTCGTCCGATGCAAATTGCTGTGCTCGCGGACATTCATGGAAATCTGCCGGCTCTGGAAGCGGTCGCAGCGGACATCGAGCGCCTTAATCCTGACCTCGTATTTGTGGCCGGGGACTTCCAGAACCGCGGGCCGAACCCTCGTGAAGTCACGAAGTTCGTCGCGGAGAGCGGATGGACGCTTTTACGCGGGAATCACGAAGATTACGTGATCCGGCAGAGCCAGAATTCTCGAACTCAGGACAGTACCGACTATTACAATTGGCTACCTGCGCGGTGGACGGCCAACTTGACACGCGATTTTGTGGATTTGATCGAACGGTTGCCGATCGCGACGACGCTGACTGGTCCGGATAAGCTTTTGATTACCATCGCCCACGGTTCGAAACGGTCGAACGACGAAGGGTTTTTTCCTAGTACTCCGGAGGCCAAGGCTAAGGAGATGATCGGCGACGACCCGCCTAGCCTTCTGTGCGTCGGGCATTCTCATTTCCCTCTCGTACGGCGGATCAATGCTACGCTCTTAGTCAATGTCGGCTCGGTTGGATTTCCTTTCGATGGCGATCGGCGCGCGTGCTACGGACTGATCACCTGGAATTGCAATCGTTGGGAGGTCGAAATTCGCCGGATCGAATACGCCGTCGACAAAGTGGTTGAGGAGTTCGAGAGAGTTAGATTTTATCAGGGTGCCGGCCCCCTCTCCTACCTGATTCGGCGAGAGCTGGAATCTGCCCGCCCTCACCTGACACCCTTTCAGTACCTGTTCGGGCCGCAGCTTCGTGCCGGCAAGTTATCGATCCTCGACGCGGTCGAAGCCTATATGGAGATGCCGCAGAAGGATATCGAGGAACAGTTTATGCGGCTGTTCAGGAAGTAGAAACCCAGCCCGGCCAGCCGCAGGCAAATCGTCCTCGATCCTTAAACCCAAATTCCGAAATTTGGCGTCGTCCTCGTCCTCGGTGCATTCGGATTCCGTGACCGCAAAGAGACCGATGGAACTAATTTGTTCTGTTAGTCTGATTGCGAAACGATCCGGATTCTCGAGGACGATAACGAGTCCTCAATTTCGGAGTTTAGGTTAAAACAAGGATTCATCCGGAACAGAAT